>Ga0209342_10000587_pt1 | contig 42355 bp, 61 predicted proteins | sample RifCSP16_2_FD_184023 | JGI IMG/M metagenome (GOLD analysis project Ga0209342, IMG submission 184023) | Soil microbial communities from Rifle, Colorado - Rifle CSP2_sed 16_2 (SPAdes) (version 2) | ecosystem: Environmental > Terrestrial > Deep subsurface > Rock core/Sediment | place: Rifle...
CTTATAGTTTCGATATTCCTCAAATTCATTTTTTCCATAACTGTCGTAGTGGTACATGATTTTTACAATATCTCCCTCATATATCTCTCTGCCGTTTTTGTCCTTGAAGCCAGTGAACTGCATGAGTTCAACACAGTTGCTCCACTTTTTTGTTCCATCAGTGTCAAGTACCTCTGCTTCATTGTTCTTAACAGCAACGCCATACTGCATAGTCCCTACTGTTTTGTCTGTTCCATTGTGATACCAAGCTCTGAATTTAATCTTCCTCATTTTTCTCCTTTCAGAATGTGGAGGATGTCGTCTAAAATAGCATTCTTTTCAAATCTTGATTCGCCCCCCCTTTCTTTCTTCTCCCTTCGTATCTGTAAATAGAAAACAGGTAAGCAGGCTATAAATAAAATTACCCAGAGACTTAATTTAAGTATGGTCATTATAATTTGGATTATTTCTTCCATAACATCAAGCATGGCGTCAATAAAGTTATAGATAGATTCAATCATTTAATTCCGCTGTCTATATATCTATCTCTAATGGTCTCCAATTTTAGATACAATTCTTTTAAGTCGGGCTGTGTAAATTTTTGTGGCTTCTCATATTTTCGGTGAAGCCGGTTGTACATCGCCACTCCGTAATTTTTTCTATACCATTTAATCACAACGGTGGCAAACGTAATTAAATTGTGAACGATTGAAATCAAAATCCTGTGAAGTCTGTTCGATGTCTCTTCTTTTGTGGCAAGTCGGACACAAAGCACCAACCATGTCATCCGCCACGTCACTGGGCAGGTATTCTTCCGGAATTAAATAGGCGCATTTTTTGCAGTACAAAACCGGGCGACCATGGTAATCATCCGCATCCTCGCTCGTGAGAATTATATAGCCCACGGAAATCTTGCCGCAGTTATAACACGTTCCGACTCTCCATACGTTTCCGGCTTTCTCGTTCAGGTCGTTAATCAGTTCAGAAAAAGTAGCAAGCTGTGTTGTGGCTACTTTTAATTTGTTCTCCAGTGAGTCTTTTTGTTCCCGCTTCATATTGCTACTGCGATCCTCAATTGTCATTCTACTATTGAGTTGTTAGTAAGTCAAGCCCCTATTTCAGATTCAACAGACAGTTGGTGCAGATCAAAAACAAATCCCCATTGTGATTGTTTCCGCACCGCTGGCAATATCGGTGCCTCTCTTCCACCCGGATTGTATCATTGTCCCAATACCTCCACAAAAATCCCCTGATTAGTGATCTTTTCTGTATGGCTTGAAACAAGGTAGACGGGTGCAACCCCAATTCTTTCAGTGCCAAGTCCATCAGGGGATATATTTTAGCTTCACTCAAATCTGGTTTGTATGCAATTATGGCCCTAGTTCTTCCGTTTAAGCGTGATGTATCCCGAAATAATGCCATAATGTCTCGTCGGAATCTCGCTCAACTCCTCCACCATTTTACCATCACGCATTGAGCCATAGAAAATACAGCCAAACTTAGACCGGATCACCTCTAATCTCTTGGCCTCACGCCGTTTTATTTTCTCAACTGAAGTGAGAATGGCTCCGATTAATTTAGGTAATTGCATCCGGGCTTTGCTTGAAGTTTCGGTCAATTCCGCCATCAATTCATTCTCACTCATGCCCAAATCACTGGCCAGCTCATCACTTGAAACCCCAAACACGGACACTGGGATATGCTCACGGTATAATTCATTAGTAACCCGATTCTTATTTTCTCCTTGAATCCTTAAAAAACTTCTAAACTTAGATTTTAATATTTCACTGGGGTCGCTCTTGCGTTGCTCTTCCATATCACGCCGAACTTCCGCCAATTCGGCTAATTCTTCCCGGGTATATGATTCATTCAATTCGTTCACGACTTGTGCATCGGCTCTAAAAAGAAGAACATGGCAGATTCATTGCCAGTCACATAAAGCCGATGCGATAAATTGTGAAAGTAGGGTTTCACTGCCCTAACCTTGCGGCTATTAGCCTGGTTGGTTTAGGTAAGTAAGACCTCATGTCGGAGGTGGGAGGCTTGCACCCACCACCGCCGACTCAAGCCTCAATAGATACACACCGCCCTGGTGTAGTTGTTTTCTGGAATGGGTTGCTTGTCCAGATAAATACACGCCCCCCGTGGATCTGTTTGCAAGTAGACGTATAAGCCATTGTGGCCAGCAAACATATAAACCAGGCTCTCCGCATGCTTGACGTGTCCGGCGTTTCTCCTCTCAGACTTTTCATCCCAATTTCCATTAGCATCCTGGAATCCATTGCAATCGTTAGTATATAAACGATTTAGAATGGTACCGATGCGCTTTATATAAGCCCATTGGCCGGTGCTTATACTCAATTTCTCGCATCCGTTTATTTTTCGTTCATTATCCCAATAGATTTTATTCATTTATATCTCACCTCCTCTCACTAAACCGTAGTAATCTCTCAAGTTTTTTGATCCTATTCTCTCCTCAATCCAAGCCAACGCTTCGGCTGATGTTTTTCGGGTAATAGCGGATTCCACTTCGGCATCCAACAAACTTGCAATCTGGACATAATACATCCCGCTATCACCTTGTCCCATGACGATCTCGCCGATTCCGGGGATTTGGGTAATACTAATTGTATTCATGTCAAAATAAAATGCATGGCCACGTTAGACCCGACCATGAACGCTAATATAAAACCATATACGGAGTATTCGTGGTGTCTCCAGAATCGTTTGATCTTACGTGTTGGTATATACGCTCGCTTCATATATCCTCTATACTCATACTACTACTAGTTCATTAGTAGTCAAGGGGTAAACGATAACCTGTAGCATTTTGCTGTATGCAAAAACCCGAACCGCTGTAGTGATCCACAACGGCCGTTTGTGGCATAAGCGGTATCCAGTATCCTTGTAGTTTAGCTTCAACGCCCGTTTTGATATAATCAAGGGATGGGAATGAGAGCGGCCGACGGTTCATTGACAGTGAAGGAGAAAAAGTTTGTGCGCAGATTGGCAGAGACGGGTAACGCAACTCAGGCTGTTATGGATTCGTACAATGTGAAGAAGCGGCTGACAGCCAGACAAATGGCCCTCGATTTAAAAAAACGCCCGCATGTCCAGAATGAACTGATTAAGATCATGGATTCCCTGGGGTTAGACGAACAGGGAATCATGAGCAAGTGGAATGAAGCGATCAAGGAGGGCTGGGGAATAAGGGCAACGCACAAGGATGCCTTGTCGTCACTAACAATGGCCACCCGGTTGAGGGGGATGCTGTATAAGGATTCAGCCCACCTGAAGGTAACGCTAGAACAAACAGCCCACAAAATGCCGTATGATAGATTGTTGGAGGAGTTTGATAGACTTAAACGGGTAACGGATAAACTGGTTATTGACGGTCAATTCGCTATATAAAAACTAGGTGACTATGGGATAAGAGGAGAGAGAGTGATAGATAGAAGAGTGATAAAAAGCTATATTAAGCCCTAAACACATAATTGCTTAAAATAACTGAGTATAATTATTATTATACCTAGTTGCTAGCCTCACCTTGTCGTTTGCTGACAGACGTTTAGCTTCAGACTACCCCCATACCACCCTGTTGCGTCTGTAAATTTTATTGTGAGCCCCCTCTTAAATACGCAGTAAATTTTTTTTAGTAAGACGATTATGCTGGGAGATAGATCTGGTGAGGGACTGGCCCCCCTTCCCCCCAATGGGCCTTGAAGTAAGAAGTTGCTTTCATGTGTCTACTTGCCTCTCGTCTTCTGCCGAGGTAGACCGCATGGGCGTTAATCTGACTTCCTCCAACTTCTTGAAGGTGCACACGCCTCGTTCAGTTTATTTTTTTATATCGAACGGTCCTGCAGATTTTTTCCCTTCGGGCTCTGCACCTCTGTCCGATTAGAGGCCCCACGACATTCCTGCCATGGCCTGACCCGGCCCCCAGAAGGGGGGTTTATGCTGGTGTGATTAGTCTGGCGACAAATGCTCTGATACATGAAAGTATCATAACACATAATGCAAGTTGTCAAGTTTTTGACAAACTGCTACTTATGGGTTAACATGGTCTGGCAGTACGGACTATCTGATACATCTTCTTCTACTGCAACTGAAGAGTCTGGTCGTAGGGGGTCACAAAAGGTGGCCCCCTTCTTTTTGCCGGAGAAAGGGGGGAGTAACAACCGCTTCACGAGGGAAGAGTCGAATTATCCGTATCCGCATCCCCCAGCATGGGGAAAGGCTGGGCGAAGATCTTTTCCGCCGCTTTTACGAGTTCCTGTTCTTTTTTTTCCCGCTCTGCTGCTTCTTTCCCCAGCCTGGCCATGCCCTCTAAAATTTCAGGAAAAGATTTTTTCCCACGGGGAGTTTCTCCCCAAAAGTTCTTTTTCTCTTCTTCCCAGGGCAGTGGTTCTCCTCGCACGTTTCTGGTTAAACCATCTTCCATATCTTGATATTACCACAGGAAGGGTGCGGTATAATTGCGGGGTATGGCCCTGGGTGACGAGGTACAAAAGCAGGTCGATGAAGCAGCCGAAAAGGTCGATGCTATGGGCCAGGACAGCGAAGTTAAGGCGGCAAAGTGGGTCATCGAGGAGGGCAAGGCTGGAGACCGGGAAGAGAAAAAGGAGGCAGACCAAAATCTGGAAGTTCTGGGCAGGAGAGCCCGGTACAAGTTTGACAACTATAAACAGTTTTTAACTGAAATATGCCTGGACGTTTTGGAGCGGAAGGTGGAATTGAGGAAGGGCTGGAAGTACCGCACTTACTATAATAGTAAGGGGGTCGGGCTTCTTCTGGGATCTCCGTCGGGAAAAACGTATGGCCGGGGTTTTGCCCCCATGAATAATCCCCAGTACGATCTCAATGCTTGTGTGGTTTTGTGTCTTCAGGCAGAAAACACGATTGACGACATTGAGAAGTTAGAAGTGGAGAGGGCTTCCAAAACTGAGGCGGGGGTATACCTAGCATGAGCCGCAAAACTTCTCCATTCATCATCCCCAAGCCGCAGCTGGTAAAAGAATATGTGAAGCTGGCGGAGGTGGCCAAAGAGATGCTCAAAGCCAGATGCGGGCCGGATTTGTACCTGTTTAACAAATACGTTTTGGGAGTGGAAACAGGATCGGAGAAAGTTCCTCTGGGTCAGTTCCACAAGGAAATCTGTTATTTTGTCCAGAACCGGAGAGACAGGAAAAAACTTCTTTTGGTTCCTCGTGGTCACCTAAAATCAACTCTCATCACCATCGGTTATCCTATTTTCAGGCTGGTGGAAAATATAAACACTCGTGTTTTGATCTTAAACGCCACTTGGCAGATGGCTGTGGACTTTTTAACCGAAATTAAAAACCATCTGCAGAAAAACGAAACCCTGATTAACACCTTCGGGTCTATGGCCGACAATCCAATTGAATGGAGTCAGGATCGGATTACCCTGCAAAGGTCTGATCACGGGGTAAAGGGGCCGACGGTTTGGGCCACCGGGGTTGAATCTAATTTGGTCGGCAGCCACCCGGATTTAATTATCATGGACGACGTGGTTAACCGGGACATCGCTGACTCCGAAGACCTGGCTTCCAAGGTCATTCTCCGCTACAAAGACGCTCTCGATCTCCTCGAACCCGGGGGCCAGCTCATCGTCATTGGCACTTGCTGGACGGACAAGGATCTATACGAGTGGCTGCGCAACCCCGACAACAAAGTTATCCAGGGTTATGACCTTTTAATCAGACCGGCGTTTGAATTCGAGGGGACTCTGGAGCAGGTTTTTTCCGAGGGCGGAGAAGCTCTGATGCAAAACCGGCTCTGGCCGGAGAAGTTTTCCTACAAGGAACTTAAATCCCGGTATACCGGCAAAGGGCCGTATGAATTCTCGGCCCAGTATTTGCTCAATCCTGTCCCTGAAGATTCCGCAATTTTCAGGAAGGAATGGTTTAAGTACATCGAGTTGGAGGATTGGAAGGGCAGGATGGTGAACCGCTACATGACCGTCGATCCGGCCATCTCTCTGGCAAAAGAGGCGGATTATACGGGAATAATTATTACCGACGTTGACCAGTATGGAAACATATTAGTCCGGCACATTGACCGAGCCAGGGTTAGTCCGTACGACCTGATTAACCGGATCTTTTTTTTGGCAGACCAGTACCACCCGAATTCAATCGGAGTGGAAACGGTAGCTTTCCAGAAGACTTTGCAGTATTTTTTGAACGAGGAAATGAAGAGGCGGGGCAAGTTTTTACCAATTAGAGAGATCACTCCGGGCGACAGAACCAAGGCTGAAAGAATCAAATCCCTGCAGCCGCTTTATGCAGGTGGTAAGATATTACACAGTAAGGCAGTGCAAAACCTGCAGCTTCTAGAGGACGAATTACTCCGTTTTCCCAGAGGCAAACACGATGATATGATCGACGCTTTTTCATACATGACCGACATGATTGTCTCTCCACGGCCAAGACGGGAACATTACCACCAGCACTATTTGTATGGTCAAGAAAGATAATATTGAACGGATCAGGGATTCCTACAAGCCCACCGGGGAAGAGGCGAAGGTTTTGGAGATGGTGTATGACCGAAAGGTCAAGATGGAGGATGGAAGTGACCGGAAACAGGCTGCTAAAAACTGGGATAAATGGCTGAAACAGTGGGAGGCGATGAGGCCGGAGAAAAACGAAGAAGATTGGCAGAGTAACCACGTGGTTCCCCTCACCACTGCGGTTGTGGAATCGGCGATGTCCGAAGAGGTTGAGCAGGGCAGTAAGCCGTTGATCCAGGGTAGGGGGGAAGAGGATGTACCAAAAGCTACGGTCATGAGCCATATTTACGATTACACCTGGGAAATTTCAGACAGCGACACGGCCAGGGATGATGTCTTCAAGGATTCTTTGATTTTGGGAACCGGCATCGGCCAGGAATATTATCTAAAAAAGCCCAGAAAGATCAGGCATATTAAGGTGGACAAAGATGGCAAGGAAAGTTATACCGAGGAAGAGATTTTTGAGTACGACGACTGTATTTTGGAGCCGGTTAGACTGCAGGACTTCTTCATTGACGAAAACGCCAGGAACATAAATTCCGGGCCGTACCCGGCCAGGGATTGTATCCGTCGGTATGTTATGGACATTGACGATTTCAAGAATTTTTTTACGGGCAAGGTCTGGGATCCGCTGGAGAACGCCAAGCGGGTTATTCCCGGCAAGGGAGCGGATTATTACGAGTTTTACAAACCCCCCACGGGGATAGACCACTCCCGCCAAGTGGAGGTTTTGTGGTACTGGTCGAGGGTTCCCAAGGATTATCTGGTGGTGATTGCCAACGATGTGGTCATCAGGATGGGGCCGAATATTTACCGGCACAAACAGCTTCCTTTTGCCAGGGCGATAGACATTAAACGCACCCACCGTTTCTACGGCAAAGGTGAGCCGGAGCTCTTGGAGTCGGTACAAAACGAGAAAGACACTCTCCGCCGGATGATTCTGGACAGGAATCATTTAGACATCGACAAAATGTTTTTGGTGGGTAGCCGGAACCAGTTGAGCGAAGAAGATTTGATTGCCCGCCCCCACGCCATGGTGCCAGTTGACGACCCCGATTCGGTTAAAGCCGTGGAGTATGGGGATATTCCCCGGTCGGTGGAGATGTCACTCAAAGCTCTGGACGAAGACGGCACGATTGCCACCGGGATTGATCCCAGGTTTACTTCCGCCCCTCAAGCCGGTACGGCCACGGAAGCGGCCATCCTGAAAGAATCGGCTCTGCGTAGGTTGAGGATGAAGATCCGCATGTTCCAACGGGGATTCCTGGTGGATGTGGCCAGATTGAGAGTAGCCAACATCATCCAATTCTACTCCCAGCCACGGCTGGAGAAGATTGTGGGAGAGAAGGGTTCCCAGGACTTCGAGAAGAAGATTGAAGAGTTGAAAGCCAAGGGAGTTTTGGAGGAAATGGGTGGTGATTTCTACCAAAAGAGTTACAAAAACATCAAGATTAAAGACAAGAAACTGGATTTCGATGAACGGGGCCAGGTCAAAGAGGTACCCTACAAGGGTTACACCTTCTTTGAGGCTAAGCCGGAGTTCTTTATTCCGGCGGTTAGGGGTGGGTTTGATATCAAGTTCTCCGCCGGGCCGACTCTTCCTCCCAGTATTCCCCTCATGCAGAGCAAGACGGTGGAATTATATGACCGGCTAATCCAAAACCCCGGTTTTGATCCGATTAAACTGGGCGATCTCCTGTTAACCGTCCATGACCGTGACCCCGATGCTCTCCACGCCCAACCGGCGGAGGGCGAGGACACCGAAAGCGGCGGTTTGCAGATGCAGATCGAGCTGGCTATGCGGGAGAACCAGATGTTGACCCAGGGTCAGGAGGTTCCGCCCACCGAGTACGCATCCCCGGCTCATTCCCGAATCCACATCGAGTTTATGGGTTCAGACCAGGTTCCATCTGATCCCCAGATTTTGCAGAATTTCAGCAACCACGTCATGCCTGAACTCATGGCCCAAGCCCACCGTGGCGGTCAGGGTGGGGCGATGGGAGCCGAGGGCGGAATGGGCGGAGGTATGGGCAACGAGGGTAACTCGCCCATGCAAGCCATCCAGGGTGGGGAATCGGCCAGAAAGGCCATTTCTCCGGGTAAAGCACCCAAGGCCAGCAGGATTAAGATGGGCGATGTCATGCCCGGCAAAGTGACCGGAAGCCGGACGATGCCGGTACAAGCATAATATGGTAAAGAGAAAAGCTACTATTCAGGTTGTCGAATACCTGAAAGCGATTACGCTGGAGGAGTTGAAGTTTCTGGTGAAGCTGGCCAACGACAAAGACAATGATATGTTCTTCCGGTTCCTGAAAGCCGAAGCTGAACGCAAGAAAAACATCATCTGGCGGTTGCCGGAGGGAGACCCAGTGAAGCTGGCCATTGAGAAAGCGGCTCTCCGGGGGGGGATAGAATCACTATATATTGTATTTGATATGATTAGGGAATCTCCGAACGAGATGGAACGGAGGCTGAAGGAGAGTAAAAATGGCTAGTCTAAAAGATTATTTGGGGGGTTTGGTCGGCAACCTCTTTGGTAAGGCTAAACAGGGGGTGGGCGAGTTTCTTCAGTATGCCAAGCAACAACCTCAACCTAACTTTATGCGTGACTTTCCCAACATTATTCAACAACCAACGGCAACTCCAGCTCCAACAGCTAGGCCAACCATATCTCCCAGACAACAGCAGGTTTTGTCTGCAAATTCAGGTCGGATTCCCGACGCTGGTACTTTTTATAACGAGGGCTTCGACAAAATATATCCAGAGGCTGCAAAAGAAATACCGACCCCCACTCCCACTCCTCCGAATTATATTCAAGGTTTTACACACGGGAATATCCCGACAGATATTTCCGGGTTAATTATTCAGGCGGCAAATCAATACAATATACATCCAGCGGTTTTGGCTAGTTTAATTTTTTCAGAAAGTGGGTTCAATCCACAAGCTATAAATACCGGAGTAAACGACTATGGACAGAGCTGGAGGGATCGTGGGATTGCGCAGATTAACGATCTGGCCCATCCAGATGTTACCGATACTCAAGCATTCGATCCTGGATTTGCAATCCCTTATTCAGCTAGATTACTAGATCAATACAGAAAACAGATGGACAATGATTTAACAACAGGCATAGCTGCATACAGAGTTGGGCCGGGGAGAGCCAGAAACAAGGGTCCAAAAGGCAGGGAAAAGGTTAAAAAAGTTATTGAAGGTCTTGATCCGGCGATTGTTAAAGAGCTTGGGTTGGGCGTTGGTTGGGAGTGAGGTGATTTAAATGGCTAAGAAAGTTTCAAAATACGCAAAGAAATCGGCAAAAAAGGGTGGAAAAATGATGATGAAAGAGAAGGAAATGTATCGGATGCACAAGCCGAAACATTGACATTGGTAGTTCCTGGGTATATTATTCCAGTTAAGGAGAACCGTGTAGCCCACGGCCCCGCAAACAAATGGCCGATGATTCCGTAATACAAGTAGATCCTCCGGCAACACCATCGATTTCGGTGGAACCTAAAAAAGATGAGCCGGGAGATTTGTCATGGAAAGACAAGGTAAAAGACAAAAGCCAGGGGCAGTTGATGGAAATGTACGGTGAGGCCAGTAAGAAATTAGGGGAAATGAGCGAATCGGAGAGGCAAAAGACTGAAGTTTTGAAGAAAATGAACGTAATTTTGGCTGCCATCGGCAAAGACCCGACCAGAGAGAAGATGGTCAAGCTGTGGATTGATGAATTAAATGGTGGGGACGGGGACGGGGACGGAGGCGGTGATGGCAAGGACAAGAAGACCGATCCGGCTTTAACCGATGTCCGCCGGAGTCAGGAAAGCGAGATAATTAACCGTTTTGAGGCCAGATATGGCATAGACAAACTGGCCGCAGACAAGAAAAAGGAAGACCACATAAAAATCGGTAACGCTTTGTGGGAATTGGTTGATCCCAGGGGTGAATTTAAGAATTATGAGCAGATGTTGGACAGTGTTCCCCTGCAAAAGTTGGATAAAATGCTGGAAAACGCCTACTGGATCGCTAATCGGGATAAAGTACAGTCTGATCTGGCTATCGCCAGAAAAGCGGAGCGGGATGTGGCTGAAATGGGGGCAATCGGGGGTATTTCTTCGTCTTCTGCCGGCGGTGACGGTGAAGATATCAACTTAACCCAGGAGCAACGATATGCGGCTAAAAAAAATGGGATCTCCGAGGACAAATACAAGGAAAGAATGAAAGAAATTATAAAATCGAGGAGGGGATAACATGAAAGCATTAAAAAACCCGGAAAACGGGGCAGATATCACTACTATAGTCAGGAAAGAGGGTCAAAGCCGGGAGTATTCCATCAAAGTCGGCGAAACTCTGATTTTTGACGACAGTGTGGCAAAAGATCTCTTGACCAGGTATCAATTTCTCGAAGAGGTGGAGATAAAACAGGAAAGAGCAACGGGAAACTATAAATGTCCCCACTGTGAGTATGGTCATGTTTCTAAAATAGCGGTTCTGGGACACATGAACGGCCACAAGGATTTGGAAAAGAAAGAAATAATCCAGTTGGGTTCAGAGTTGCCAACCGTGACTCCAGTTGAGGGCAAACCAGTTTTGAGTCCGATGGAAGAACGGGAAATTAAGAAGAGGGAAGACCGGGGCGATGAAATACCGGATCGGGGAGTTGATAAGGACGGAGTTTCTTGGTACGGGCCGGGACTCGAAGACGACGATTTGAAGAAGGAATAAGGGGTTTTTTGAAGCTAAACTTGACAAGTGGTAGCCAACATGTTCTATACTTTCTAGTGAAAGAAGAACATGGCATACACAGCATCAACGGGTTTTCGATACGGCAAGAGCCTTTTGGGATCACAGTCCCCGATGGCCCTGAAGATTCGTGCGGGAGATTCTAAAACACTTACGATTGGTGACGCAGTTCGGGTAAACACCTCCGGTTTGATTGATTTGGTTGGAGCTGGTAATCCGGTTTTGGGAGTAATTCAGGGTTTAGTCGATGAAAACGGCGGAAACCTTTTGGCTCTTGGTTATACAAACAACACCGGGGCGACTCTTTCTGGCGACGATACCGTGACTACGGCTTCGGACAATTCAACCAGAACCCATTATATTATGGCGGAAGTCTTCATCGACCCCGCCGGTTCTTTGCTTTATTACAATGACTCCAATGGAACTCTGGCCCAAGCCAATCTCTTCCAGCTTTTTGACGTACTGGCCGCTTCGGATCAGATAGATCAGTCGTCTGCTTCCGATACTTCTGGTCAATTTCAACTTCTAGTGATTGATCCCGACGGGGATGCGGATGCGTCAAAAGGGTTATTTAGGGTGGCTGAACCCCAGTTGCTAACGCATATTGGGAATTCCACCGCAGTTGTGGCTGCATAAAACATGGCTAATCGTGCATTATTTGGAGACATTTTGGAACCCGGTTTCAGGGAGATCTTTGATGACAGGTTCAAGGAAATCCCCATGAAGCTGGAAACCCTGCTTCACGTCAACGAAAGCGACAAGCAGGATGAAAAAGATTCGGCCTTGTCCGGCTTCGGCTACCTGGATGAAACGAGTGAACAGGATAATATCAGGTATGAAGATCCGGTTCAGATGTATGACATAACTTATACCCACAAGAAATTCACCAAGGGTTTCAAGATTTCTGAAGAGCTATATGAGGATGCCCTCTACAACAAGATGAATAAGAAACCGGCGGCTCTGGGTAGGGCTGCACGCAGGACGGCTGAATTCCATGCCGCCAAGGTCTTCAACAACGCTTTTGATACCACAGACCAGGGTGGAGACGCCAAACCCCTCTGCTCAATCAGCCATCCCCGTGCTGACGGTGGAACGGCTCAATCCAATGCCTCCTCGACTGGCTTGATTCTAAGTGAACCCAATTTGGAGACTGTTCGCTTGGCCGGTATCAAACTCTTGGACGACAAGGGGATGAAGATCGACATTGAGTTCGACACCTTGTTGGTTCCGGTTGATCTTGACAAGAAAGCCCACGAATTGATTGATTCCGGCATGAGGGCGGGTACAGCCGACAACGACATGAACTACTACAAGGGGGCGTTCAGGATAATCAACTGGATATATCTGACTTCCACGACAGCGTGGTGGCTGATTGATTCCAAGCTCCATGAACTCAACTGGTACTGGAGAGTCCGGGCTGAATTCAAACAGGATGACCAGTTTGAGAGTGGCAGCGCATTGTTCAAATGCCGTGAGAGATTCTCTAAAGGGTTCTCCGACTGGAGGGGCGTACACGGTAGCAAGGGTGACGGAGCCGCATACGCTTCATAATTCACAGGGAAGTTGACCCGCCTCTGTAGATCAACTTTCCTTAACCGTTCCACATTTGAGGCATATGTCTACAACTTTCGGATCAATCGCAGGACGACTTCCAACAGGAACCGTTAACCCGACTACTCCGGCCACGGGAGACGAATATTACAACACAACTTACAATCGCTGGATGCGGTACGATGGAGCTAAGTGGTCTGGGTTGGGATTGACAACCTCTACTTCTACTTCAACTTCGACCTCTACTTCAACCAGCACCTCAACTTCAACGTCTACTACCACAACTTCCACTTCAACTTCTCAATCGACCTCGACTTCGACGACTATCAGCACTTCTACTTCTCAAAGCACCAGCACCTCGATTTCGACTTCTACCTCGACAACCACAACCAGTACGTCTACATCAACAACGACAACCAGCACATCTACTACCACGTCCACAACGACCAGTACGTCTACGTCTACATCGACATCGACGACTGTATAATAAATTATGGCAACAGGAACACATATCACCGATTTACAAGGGAGGCTCCCGGTAGCCACGACGGCTCCGTCTGACCCGATTTCGGGTGACGAATATTGGGATTCCGGCAAGAAAGCCTGGTTTCGTTACAGTGGCAATAATTGGCTGGGTTTCTGGTTTAGTTCAACGTCTACTTCGACTTCGACCAGTACGTCGACTTCAACCTCGACCTCTATTACGACAACGAGTACTTCCACCTCGACATCTACCTCTATTTCTACGTCTACCACAACCAGTGGATAAATATGGCACCTGATACACATTTTTCAGCAGTTGAGTCAAAGAGACTTGTGACGTTTAACGTCCAGCCTACCCAACCCCAGGATGGGCAGTATTACTATGACAATAAAAATGGTGCTCTCTGGGTTTACGACGCAAGGACTACCCAGTGGTATTTTGCTCCCCTGTCTACAACAACTAGCACTTCAACCTCCACCACGACCACATCTACGTCCACGACGACAACCAGTACCTCGACTTCGACTTCAACCTCTACGTCGACATCTACTTCTACTTCTACTACCACAACCTTATAAATATGTTAGTAAAACACACATATTCACTAGCGGGAGTCTGGAAACCGACAGACACGGAGAAGGAAAAAAAAATTTCAGGTTCCAATGAGGTGACCTGTCTGAAACTATCTTCGGGGGGCGGGGCTGCGACGGTGGCAATATACGATGCGACAGTTGCCGCAGAAGCGACTCCCAGCAATTTAAAGTGGTGGCTGGATTGCTCCACCACGGACAACGATATCAACGTGTTTGCCAGCCCCCTCTCTTTTACCAAGGGGGTATATGCGGTTTGCGAACAGGGGTGGGATTTTAACCCAGTGGTTTGCATTTCAGTGATTGGTCGGGCAAATCCAGCTTAACTGGTTCTTGCTTCTGGTTTTTTCTGGGGTATAATGATTCATAATGGGTGAGATCGTAAATCCTAAAAACTGCATAATTTTCACTTCGTTTTCTTCAGCAGACGAGGCCTACAGTCTCAATAGGGTTGTCATTGATCAGATTAAGATGTTCACCCGGAATGGGTACAAGATCAAAGTCATTGTGGCGGAGACGTTTGAACCAAAGGGTGAGTATCTGAATCCGAATGTAAAGATTGAAAGAATCCCCCAGGTTCCGGTTCACAATGAAGTGAAGAAGGATGAAAGTTTTGATCTGGATGTTCAGATGCTTCGAGACAAACTGTCGAAGATCCTAGAGGGGGCGGATGTAGTCTTGACTCACGACATTATCTATCAAAACTCTTGCTTGAAGCACAACATGGCTGCCCGGATGGTGGCGGAGAAGATGCCTAATATCCGCTGGCTGCACTGGATTCATTCTGCCACTTCCCCAGTCACGCTGGCGACCCTTCGTCCTTACTTTGAGGACAAATACCTGGAAGTGATTGCTCAACCGTTTCCCAATTCCAGATATGTATTTTTTAACGATTACTCAATTCCCCGGATTGCGGAGAACTTTGGAGTATCCCAGGATCTGGTAAAAACGGTGCATCATCCTACCGACGTATATGAGTTTTTGGGGATTGGGGAAGAAGTAAAACAAGTTGCGGAGAAGTATAAATTCCTAGAAGCAGACGCTATCTGCATATATCCCGTAAGGCTAGACCGGGGGAAGCAGGTGGAGATGGTAATCAAGACCATGGCTGCCCTCAAGAGGCATGACATGTCTGTTCGGATCGTGGTAGTTGATTTTCACTCGACGGCGGGAGACAAAGTAACTTACCGGGACGACCTAAAGCAGTTGGGGATAGATAACAAGCTAGCTCAGGGAGAGTTGATCTTTACTTCGGAAGAAAAACCGGCGTGGAATTATGAAATACCCCACATTCAAGTCAGAGACTTTCAGATGCTTGCCAACGTCTTCATTATGCCGTCCAGGTCTGAATCATACTCCCTGGTAACACAGGAGGCTGGAATGTTGAGGCAGGTGGTGGTAGTCAACTTTGATTTCCCCCCATTCAGAGACATCTTTGGCCCGAACACGATCAACCGCAAGTTTAGTTCCAATATAGACATTATGAATGGTATGGATGGGGTAACTAATACGAATTACGGGCCGGGGGATGCTGCTCCTGAACAGAGAGCGGCTTACGAGAAAAAATACCATTATGAAACAGCGGGGATGATTAAATCCAAGTTACTTGATGGTGGCCCGATGCAGTTGTCCCAATTCCTGCGTAAGAACAGGAATTTGAACAAGGTCTTTAAGTCGGCGTTAGAGCCACTTTTGTTTGAGACATGACATGGAGTCTGCCTGTATTTTCGGATACGGAGTTGTTGGAAAGGCTACCGGCCTCTCCCTTGGAATCACTCGATACTTTGACCTCCAAGGGAGCAATATTACTCTCGAAGATGCAGCGAAATGCCGATACATTTTTATATGTTTACCAACTCCTACTGGAGCAGACGGCAAGCAAGACACCGGATACATCGAAGACTACGTTAGAAAAATCTCGTCTTTTGGCGGAACTCAAACATTTGTCATCCGATCTACGGTCTTGCCAGGTACAGTTCGCAGAATTGTGGGGAGAACTGGCGTCCAGAGTATCGTATCCAACCCCGAATTCCTCACTGAATCAACTTGGGAACAAGATGCTAGAAGACCAACTCTTGTTGTCGTTGGGTCCGATTCTGGTGAGGCAAGGGATGGAGTCGCCGGTCTCTACGAAAGTCGTTGGAAAGGTATCGCCATCTACAAAACAGACTCAGTTACAGCGGAAACGATTAAATACGGCCTCAACTCGTTCTTTGCCACGAAAGTCGTCTTCGCTAACAGCATCTTCGATCTTTGCCAAAGAGAGAAAGCTAATTACGAGACCGTCAAAAAGGTTCTGGAATCTCATCCGTGGGGCAGTAAAAACCATTTTACGATCTGGCATCAAGGCGGAAGGGGGGCAGGCGGAAAGTGCCTGAAAAAAGACGTGCAAGCATTTGCCTACTTTTCCGACAACCCGTTTTTCAGATTGGTGGACGCCTTGAACCAGGAGTTACTTACAAAATATCCTAAAGAAAAATGACAGCCAATTATACTGATGAGGAAGTAGTTAGGGCGTTGAATTTATATAAGAGTGGCTTAACGGCAAGAGAGGTATACAAAGAACTTGGGGAAAAATCATCTATTCGTTCTTTTTCTCGTCTCATCAGTAGGTGGATGAGAATGGCGGGTGTTTCCCATAAATACAACTTTCATCGCTGGGACAAGATATCTAAGGAGGTAAAAAATGAATGATAATTGGGAGTGGAATACAAACGAACCGACACCCAACCCTCCCATGCCACCAGGAGCGGAAATGGGGGCCAATACCCATGACCCGGAACTGGTGTCCATAATTATCCCCGTCTACAATCGAGGCTACGATGTCTTCCACTATACCGGCAACTGTATCGGATCGGTGCGGGAACACACCGACAATCTGGTGACTCCTTACGAATTGATCGTGGTTGATAACGGATCTCCGATTAAGATGAAGAACCTATCTGACTGGAAAGCGGACAAGGTTGTCACTAACCAGGAAAACAAGGGCGTGGCGTATGCTTGGAACCAAGGAATTAGAGTGGCTAGGGGTGGTTACATTTGTCTTCTAAATAACGACACGATGGTCTTTGACCACTGGCTGGAAGACCTGAAAAAGTTTGTTGACGGTGGGATTCTGGATTTTGTGATGTCCCATCCCATGTATGGCGATGCCTACGCCAGGGCAACCGACTCGACCTTGAAACGAGCCAAATGGCTAGATAAGTCATTGCACGATTCTGTATCCGACTTTCGGGATTTTGCCTGTGTACTGGCAAAAAAGGATCTTTACGATGAAGTGGGGCTTTTTGATGAACAATTTACCCTTGGATACGGCGAAGACCTGGACTTTTTGAAGCGGATGGACAAAGCCGGTAAAACGTACGGATCTACCGAGTTAGTGCCGATATTCCACATTATCGGAGCTACCAGTCACGGTATGCCGGAGATACCAGAGTTGATGAACAAAAACAGGGAGTTGCTGAAGAGTAAATGGGAAAACACAGACCCGAAAATGGTCATAAAAGAGAAAGTCTGGGATATCAAGGAAGAGAAAAAAGAAGAAGTTTGGGGTGAAGATGTTCAACCTGCTTCTGGGCCAGCGGAAGACTCCCCCCTGGTTCGCTGTGCTTCCACCGGCGACAAGGTTTTCTTCCTGAAAGAGAGCCAAGCTAGTTGGGTGACCAACCCGGAAGTGTTGGAAGCCCTGGGATATGGTTGGGGAGATATTAGGACAGTTAGCCAGGAAGAATTTTACAAACTTCAGTACGGGCCACAAATTACGATGGAGAACGTGAAGGAGTATGCAAAAAAAGACTAAACGGGGGTATATTTATGCCTAGATTCAGTATACTTACGCCTGTCCACCTCTGGAATGAAGAACGAAGGGATCAACTATTCCGGGCCATCGAGAGTGTCAAAAAACAGACATTTCAGGATTACGAACACATCATCGTAAACGACGGTTCTACTCTTGAAGTAGAAATTCCAAAAGATGAGAAGACGGTAGTTTTGAATCAGGTACATTTGGAGCGGGTGGTGGCCTACAATCTGGCCATGGAAAACGCCAAGGGAGAGTGGTTTGTCTGCCTGGATTCAGACGATGAATTAGACCCGCAATATTTAGAGAAGTTTAACGAGGCCATTGAGGCAAATCCAGAATTCAAACTTTTCAATTGCGGGTCTAGATATGTTCACAAGAATGGCAGTATTTCTGTCCGGGGGCCATTTAGGCCGCCAGAAAGAGAGGTCGGACATGAAGAATTTGGGGGAGCAAACATAGTTAACGGGACGTTTGTCTGGCATCGGTCTTTATATGACGAGATGGGTGGTTTTCCCCCAGCTAAGGTAGAGAATGTAGACTGTACGGAAATTAATTACGGCGGTGTTAGGGATTTGTATATGACAAGTCCTTGGGACTTTTCCGCCATGGCCCAAATTGAGTTCCCAGAATTGAGGAAGCATTATTTCATTGACCGGGAAAACGAGCCAGACAAAGCTATAAAAGAATTGGGGAATCCCTGGGGCCAGGATCATTATTTGTTCTATAAGTACACTCGTAAATACCGCACTTTCCCGTTTGAAGACAACCTTTATATCGTACATCCCCGCTAAAACATGCAAGGCGTATGATTCCTGAAACAATCGACATTTTTATAACCGCATATCTGCGCCCCCAGTTTACGGACAATACCATCCAATATCTGCGTGAAAGAACGAAGCACAAATACCGATTAGTCGTTATCCACTTCGGGGGAAATGAGCAAGTCTTGGAGAAACACGCCGACGTGATTGACTTAGTAATTGAACCCAGTCGGATAAACGGCAAGAAGACCGTAGTCAACCTTGGCATCCATTCCGCCTGGAACCTAGCTTTGGCCAACGCCACTTCTAGGTATCTCATAACAACGGACAACGACATCTATGTCCCCGATCTAACGCCAGACTGGCTTACCCAACTAGCGACCTTCCTTGACGAGAGGGAGGAGTACGGGGCGATCTCGCTTCACCCGCACGTGTTCATTGGTGCGGCTGGTCTGGATCACAAAGACGCTGGCTTGCCGGATGTGGTCGAGAGGAATATGTGCGGAGCCGTGATGCGGATTATGCGACTGGATGCCGTCATTAAGGCTGGGGGATGGGAACACAAGTTAGATCCACGGAGAAATCACGAGGAGAGGACAATTTGCTCTAGGTTGCAGACGATTGGGTACAAGGTCGGTATAACACCCCGAATCAGGGCATACCACCCCTTTGGAAAAACAACCGGGGGGAACTGGGGATACGCAAAGTGGTTCACTCCCCAGTTGCAAGGTCACACTCCAGAGTTAGAACAATATGTACAACAGTTCGACAACCAAGACGCTTATGATTCAAAAAATTGGATGCCGAAATGATTCAACAATCTGACTTATCAATAATTATACCCGTCTGGGGTAAAAACCCGGAAGAGAGATATGCCCTGAAAGAGAGTTTGACCTCTTTAGTGGAAACCTGTGAATGTCCGATTGTGGTGGCTCTGAACGGCGGTTTGACGTTGCCAGACGAGATTGACAAGCACGGGGGACAAGTAACTACTGTGGAGATTGATGGCCAAGGACAATGTAAGGCAGTAAACGCCGGTGTGAGATTCACCGACACGCCTTGGATAATGGTTACGAATGACGACATGATATACCCGCCGGGATGGTTTGAGAAATTAACGGAATCGGAATCAATGTGTATCTCTCCCCGATTGGTCGAGCCCAGACAGGGAGCCCCGACATTTGGCGTATGTTTCTGTGGTGGAGCAGGCGGAGACTTTGACAAAAAGAAGTGGTTGGACTGCGCAAAAGAATACAAGGGGTTTGGGACATCAAAGGGGTTCAATCTGCCGTTTTTAATGAAGAGGGAGCTCTGGGACACCATCAAAGGATATGACGAGAACTACGATCCCTTTGGATCAAATGGGGATTCAGATTTGGAGTACAAAATAAGACTGGCTGGGGTTCAACCAATGCAGAATACCGATTGTGTTGTTTACCACTTCTCTCAAACAAGTGGAACATTTCATCCCGACAACCGTTCTTACTGGGATCACAACTGGCACTACTTCATTTCCAAGTGGGGGTTTGAGAGGGCAAGCTCTCCAGCTATCTGGACAGCAGACTTTGAAATACCAATGGACAAACTTAAATACAGGCCGGAGTGGATGGGCAAATATGGATCTATACAATAAAATTTCCGAACAACTGAAGTCTATTGGACTGGCAGACTGGGCAAACATGGAGGATATCCGTGAGATATACGATTCTGTTTCCCGGTTAAAACCCGGACAAACGTACCTGGAGATTGGGGTTGCTTATGGTGCCAGTCTGGCGGTGGCCTGTCTTGCTGCCAACCCCGGGGTTGATCTATATGGCATTGATAGTATAGACCAACCCGGAAGAACGGAAAACATCGAGAGGTTTCTGAAGTTAAATAATAAGGAAAAACCTGTCTGGGTTTTTATAAACTCTGATTCCCAGATGGAGGCCAAGTCCTGGGAAAGGGGAGAAATAAACGTCTTATATATCGACGGCGATCATACCGAAGAGGGGGTTTTGCGGGATATGGTATCTTGGCTTCCTTGGGTGGAAATAGGGGGAAAGATCATATTTGACGACTACAATGAAAAGACTGGTGTGAAAAGGGCGGTTGACCGAATAATCCTGAACAACAATTTGTACTCGGATTTTCTCGTCGATCACGAAAACTTTACTTGCCATAGATTTTAACAATGACCATCAACTTTGTCGGCAACTACCAAAACGGCTATGTGGGCGAAATATCTGATGAGTCTCATATTGCCAGGGAGTTAGAGTCGGTGGGTAATAAAGTTGTCCGGGTTCCCAGAGACGTATGGAAAGCGCATGTGGACGGCTATGAAAAACAACCGGATTGGGTATTACCCGATGAAAACGCTGACATAAACATTGTGGCCAAGTGGCCCCACTTTGACCATTGGAAGTATGTTGACTGGTTGAGGAAGATGACTAACGCTCCGGTTTTCTACTGGGTTTGGGATTACATGAATGAGTTTGACCCAGAGAATTGGAACGTCAAGATGGCCATAGCTTCTGACCTATATTTAACCGGAGAAGGCGGCTTGATTGGAAAGTATCGAGAAGCTGGGATACCGGCCTACTATTTTCAGATGGATGTGTGTGATGGAAATATTAAGCGGTTTAAGGATGAAGAGAAAAAATATGATGTAATTTTTACGGGGAGTATGATACAGAAGGGCCATCGCCGGGATTGGTTGGTGGAAATCAACAACCAGATTCCGGTGAAGGTCTTTTCGTGGAATTATGAAGAGTGGGCCAAATTGGGGTTAGACGCCAGCCCAGCGGTATATGGCGAGGAATACAACAAGTTGGTCGCTCAAAGCAAGGTGGTACTGGGATTTAACGTGGAACCCAACTGTTATGGCTACTGGTCAAACCGGGTGGGCAAGGTGTTGCGGGCATGGGGATATCTTCTTCAGGAATACGCACCTGGTATGGAGTCTCTGGTGGGTTATAACGTGGATTTTTTCAGTTCCCCAGGGGAAGCTATTGCTAAAGCCAAAAACCCCAAAGTTTATGTTAACGGACATATTCCCGATACTCACCGGTTCACTTCCGCATACAAAGCAGAACAATTAACGCAATTAATAGAGAGATTTTTGAAGAAGGGAGATGAATGGATAATATAAAACACATTCCACTGTTCTGGCCCCACGTTACGGATTCTATGCGTGAAGCCGTGGCTGCAACCCTGAAGACCAGGTGGATCGGTCAGGCCCACCAAGTGGATGAGTTTGAACAACAATTCCAGTCGGTTTTTCAGACATACCCTGCGGTGGCCGTGAGTTCCGGTACGGCGGCTCTCCACCTGGCATATATTCTGGCTGGCATCAAGGATGGCGATGAAGTAATTTCCCCCGTTTTTACCTGTACTGCCACCAACATTCCCCTTTTGTATCAACGGGCAAAGATAGTGTTTGCCGATGTACAGGCCGATACCCTGAACATAGACCCGGAGGATGTTGCCAGAAAAGTAAATGAAAAAACCAAGGCCATTGTCTGTGTCCACTACGCTGGGTTGCCATGTGACATGGGTGGGTTACAAGCGATTGCCAAGAAGTGGAATATTCCCATAATTGAGGACGCCGCCCATGCCTACGGAGCGAAGTACCACGGCGTTCCGGTTGGGGGGATGAGTGAGTTTACTTGTTACTCTCTACAGGCCATCAAGACCATAACGACAGCTGATGGGGGTGTGTTGACTATTAAAGATCCAACCCTAGTCGATAAGGCTAAAAGGTTGAGGTGGTTTGGACTGGAAAGAAAAGCTGGGTTCAGGGCGAACTGGGAACAGGACATAACTGAAGTTGGGTACAAGTACCAGATGACGGATATATCTGCCTCGATGGGAAAGGCGGCACTGGGGGAACTGGGCAGGATTCTCCAGTACCGTCGCCAGTTGTTTACCCGATATTCGGAACGACTTGCAAGCATCGAAGGAATATCCGTCATTAAAGGAAAGTACAATTACACACACGGTGTATGGATACTAACCGTACTCGTGGAAAATAACCGTGAAAGTCTCATGAAAAAGTTGAGTGAAAAAGGAATAGAGAACGGGTTAGTTCACTTTAGGAACGATCAGTACTCAATTTTTGGGGGGAAGAAGTTGGATCTGCCCAACATGAACGCTCTGGAGTCGAAATACCTAGTGTTGCCCCTTCACATGAACATGACCCTTGAGGACGTGGATTATGTTTGCGATAATGTAAAGGAGGGTTGGTAATGACAGCAGAAGATGTAATCAGGGCTTGCTCAAAAATTCCATCATCGGTTCACGAACCGGAACAGCGACTGTGGTGGGAAAAACTTCATGATTTGCCTGGACATCCGGTTATTGTGGACTTTGGTACTGGACACGGTAAGTCTGCCGCTTCTCTGGCTTTGTCTTGTCCACAGGGTATGGTATACACTTTCGATCCTGGCTTGCCGTATATCAACGCTGGATGCGATGAGCTGTGCTATGAAGAAGAAACCAAGAAGTTCATAGCTGATACCGGAGCCGTCAATGTTGTTTTTACCAGGGAGTCGTCTCTGGAAAAAGGGTGGCCAGGGGCAAATATCGACGTTTTGAACATAGATTCCGATCACACTTATGAAACAACCCTGCTGGAAGTAGGTAGGTGGGTTCCCCTGGTTAAGCCTGGTGGGTATATTTTCTTGCACGACTGGGAACATCCCCGATGTCCGGGGGTAAGACAGGCCTGGGATGAATTGGTGCCATCTAAGATCAAAGCTGAATTCCAGTACGCTACTCAAGCCGGTGAGATTAAATGTGCGTGGTCAATAAAGCTATGAAATGTGTTGTGAGTGGAAGTAGGGGTTTCTTAGGGTCTAATCTTGTCAAAAGGCTGGAGAGCGACGGTCACGAAGTAATCGGATGGGATATTGTGGACGGAAACGACGTGTGTGGATCTCTTCCGAAGATTATAGACGTTGATGCCGTATTTCACCTAGCTTGCCCGGTTAATCCTGCAAACTATGAAAGTGTCGCTATAAAAACAATAAACGCCAGTTCGGTTGGTACCCTGAACATGATCTATTTTTCGTTGCTTAACCACGCTAAATTTCTTTATGTTTCATCTTCCGAGGTATATGGAAATGTTTACAACGAACCGTACAAGGAGAGTGACGACGTGACTGTAAACTCAACTGGGTTGAGATCTTTCTACGATATCTCTAAATTATTCGGAGAAGTTACCACCTTGAATTATCACAGGTACGAAGGGGTGGATGCCAGAATAATCCGACCCTTCAATATTTATGGGCCAGGGATGAGGATAAACGATACCAGGGTTATTCCGTCTTTCATGCGGAGGATTAAAGAGGGATTGCCAGTGAAAGTGACTGGAGAAGGGAAAGCTACTAGGACATACTGCTATGTTGACGACTTCATTGAAGGCATGGTCAGGGCCATGTGGCATCCGAATACCAATGGAGAGATATTTAACTTGGGAACGTCGGAATTGATGTCTGTCAAGGATCTGGCTTTTCTCATGGCGGCTGAAATTGAATTTGCACCGGCTCGGGCGGATGAGCAGAAAGATCGGATGCCAAACCTCGACAAAGCCAAGAAGATTCTGGGTTGGGAACCTAAAGTTAACCTCAAAGGGGGATTGGAGGAAATGTGGAAAAGTTATCCGTAATTATCGCCACCATCAACGATTCGATTGCTACCAATTTAACGATTGCCCAGATTTTGGTACAGCTAGAAAGAGACAGAATGGATTATGAAATTATAGTTGTGGATAACGGCAGTGAAGAAATAGAGAAGATGAACCTACATGAGTTCATCCGGTTCCACAAAGACTTTCCCATTTCCTACCACAAGTATCCAATACAAGGAACCATTCCCCCCCACTCGTATGGGGTGACAGTTGCCACGGGAAAGTACATAACGATGCCTGATCCCCATTTAATCTTTTCTCCCAGCTACTTCAGAACCATGATTGATTCTTTGAACAACCTGGGGGCGAAAGTGGTGTTTTCCCCGTTTGGGGTGGGTTGTATTACCAAACGTGACGGGGAGTACATTTGTGAAAGCCACTTAATTAGTCCCAACCCCTTTGGCCGGGTCAACTCGATTGGCCGAAGTTGTCTACGGGACATTCCCCCGTTTCCCATTCCATCGAATACCCTGTCTGGCTTTGTGGCCGAAAAAGACTGGATGATGAAAATTGGTAACTTGTTCCCCGAAGCGTTTGAAAAGTCCGGTGGACATACGGCGGAGAGTCTGATGTTGGGACTGACCACCTGGATGTTTGGGGGCAAGTGCTGGGCTGAACCAAGTGCAGTTATTGACCATCCCATGTATCGAAACGGTCACGGTGGTGGTAGGAACGCCAATATGTGCCTGTCGATGGCGACTGGAGCGTATATCCTGGGTGGTCAGAAGTATCTAGACGACATGGAGTACAACTATGGCAAGTTTGTTGCCGGGGATTTGGAGGAGATACCCGCAGTTGCGTATTCAGCCAGAAAGTATGTTATAGACAACGCCAAGTATACCCTGGACGAGTTAGTTAATAACTGGGAACAGATTAAAAATGAAAGCTAGAAAGAACTGTAGATTGTGCAATTCCAGGAATCTGGTGCCGGTGATTGATCTGGGAGATACCCCCCTAGCCGGTACATTCCTAAAAGCCGAAGAAGTGGGTAGGGAGAAATACTATCCCTTGCAAATATCCAGGTGTCGGGACTGTTCTGCCGTTCAACTCCTGCATACGGTTCCCAAGGAAGAACTATTCCAGTCGTTTCTATCCTCCGTGGCCATGACTAAACACTTTGAAGACTACGCCGAGGAGTTGGTTAAAAAGGATCTGATTAGGCCAGGGAACTTTGTTGTAGAAATTGGCAGTAACGATGGGGTTCTATTAAAACCGCTGAAAGATTTGGGGATGAAGGTCTTGGGAATTGACCCCATCGAAAGCATCGCCAGGATTGCCAGAAAGAAAGGAATCAAGACCATCAACGAGTTTTTCTCCTGGGAATTGGCTAAGAAGATCGGCAAGAAGGCCGACATGGTTTTAGCCAACAACGTCTTCGCCCATATTGACGATCTGGATGAAGTGATGAAAGGAATCCAGGTCATGCTTAAAGATGACGGGCTATTTGTTTTCGAGGTTCATTTCCTGGTAGACATGGTTGAGAAACTCCAATACGACACCATTTACCACGAACACATGAACTACTTTTCCATAGCTTCTCTGGCACCATTCCTCAAAAAGTACGGATTTGAGATTCTGGAAGTCAAACGGATTCCTACTCATTCGGGGTCGATTCGGGTCTACGCTAAACAATTCCCCCCGGAGAGATTGAGGACTTTTGTGGACGATGTTGTCCAAAGAAGATTGGAATTGATGAACCTTCTCTTTGATTTGCGAGACAAAGACAAAACAATCGTGGGCTATGGAGCCGCTGGTCGGGCCAATACCCTGCTTAATTATTGCCGTATTAACGAAAACTTGATTTCTTGCATCATTGACGAATCACCGGCTAGGTATGACAAATATACTCCAGGTTCCCATATCCCGGTGTTATCACCTGACAAAGTAGATTTGAAAGCGGTGGATTACGTCTTGATTTTAGCCTGGAATTACAAAGACCAGATTATACAGAAAGCCAGGGATGTTGGTTTCAAGGGCAAGTTTATTGTGCCATTGCCCAAGGTAGAAATAATATGAATTTGATAATCTCCCCCATTTACAACGCTATTTTAGAAACGGCGGCGATGGTAAACGCTATCGACCAGTTCAGTACCATGCCGTTTGTCCACATCCTAGTTGATGACAACTCAACCATCCCCGTTTCGGAGAATGTCCGGGCAACAAAGAATCGCAGGGTTTTGAGGATTAACAGCGACGTACCCGACTGGATTCACAAAAGCCAGTTGGGACAAGCTGTCCAGCTTGGATATGACTATGCCACGCAGGAATGGATGAACGAGATCCCCAAACAGCCAATCGACCATGTATTTCTGATTGAAAGCGATGTGGTAGTCAAGGCTGACTGGGACAAGAAGCAAATTGACCTGATCCCAACCCTACCGGAAGATTGGGCCAGTTTGGATGTGCAATCGGTGGATACGGACGGTAGGTTGACCTACCCGACTGTAATCTCTCCCCGCCACGGTTTCGTGCGAGACGACCTAGAACACCAGCACTATGCTGACTTCCAATGCACGTTATTCAACCCACTCGTGTTACCAGAGAAGAGTGGGGTGAAGTTTTCCGATTTTCGCAGTCATTTTGATATTCTGTGGTCGAGGAAGATTGAAGAGTTGACCGGCAGGAAGCACTACCGCACCATGTTAATTAACGCCTTTCACTACGGCTCGGCAAGCCGGAGTACCCTGCCTAAAGAACTATGAAAATTGCAGTTGCAGACAACAACGGGGGCAAATTCTCCATGATGATTATGGATCACTGGAGAGACAAGGGCCATGAAGTTAAGTGGGAGCCTGGAGCCAACCCCGCTCTCATGGACTGGGCAGATTTGTACTATGTCGACGTTTGGGATTCCAACATCCACTGCCTACTTAACTACTGCCGGGACAACAACTACACTCCCAAGTGTAAGTTCGCCGTCCGGCCCATCGACTGGGATATCTGGGTACGGGGTGTGAGGTGTCAGTGGATGGTGGACATGATCGACTATTTCATCTGCATTTCTCCATTTCTCTGGCGATGGCTTCTGGCCGAGAAAGACGACGCTACCGGGCAACCGATCCAGTGGGGTGACAAACTGCATATGATCCAGCCGGGGTTGGATCTGGACAAGTTTCCTCTGAAGACCAGTGAGACAGACGGATTCCAAGTGGGCATGGTAACGGGCAATATGTGGGAACTCAAGGGGCCGATGTTGGGACTGAACATCTTTGCCGACCTAGCTTTGAAAGACCCTCGATGGAAGCTACATATCCGGGGTCAGTTGTCCGAAACCCAGTATCACAAACTCATGTATCCCCACTTCATTAAGAGCCGGGGGTTAAAAGACCGGGTGACGATCCACGGTAACTACGACGACATGAACCGCTTTTACGAGCAGGTTGACTTGCTTCTGGTTCCATCTTTGAAAGAGGGGTTTTCATATGCTACCGCTGAAGCTATGTCCAAAGGCATCCCGTGTGTCATCAACAACTTTATGGGATCGGAAGAGATATGGCCGAAAGAATGTATCTACAATACTTCCAGCCAGGCTATCGCTCTCATTGAAAGGGGCGGGTGTATGAATTACCGAAAATATATGGAAGACCATTACTCTGCTAAAAAAATGTTTAACGAGTACGATAAATTATTAGGCACATGAAAAAAGATATCGCTGTTTCATTAGATGACTTTTGTGATGACTACAAGAATAACGCCATGAACTACCTCTGGTGGCTAAAATCTAAATATCCCACGTTTTGTGTGACCCTATTTACTATTCCCAACCGTATATCAGGTTCAGCTTTGTGGCTGATGCGGCAAAACTCCAGTTGGATGCAGTTTGCCGTCCACGGCTGGAATCACGACCTAGAAGAAGTCATGGCCTGGGACATAGACGAGTGCAATGGGGTGCTGGATGCTTGTGAGGCAATGGGGGTCTTCAAAAAGGGTTTCAAGGCTCCCAACTGGGCTATCTCTGAAACAATGATGGACGTATTGGCCAGGCGGGGATATTGGCTGGCTTCTAAGGAAACCATGAACTTTCCGGGATTAAAGGAGTTTCCGCTTTCACACCCCTGGTGTATGCACGGCCATACCTGGGATTTAAACAATCCAGATCCGTCTTTCAACAATGGCATCCGACAATGGATTGAGGAGAAGGGGTTACCATTTGACGAGAACACCAATTTTCACATGATTGACCACGTTATGAATCCCAAAAACAACCCCGTAAGTCATGGATAAATTGAACACCATTGTCGTTTTCCCCGTCATTCCCGATTACATCGAGAAGTTTCTCCAGACCCTGCATGAGTTTACCCCTCCCAACTTTCAAGTGATTGTTGTCGACCAGACAAAAGACGGTATATACGACGTGGTCAAAAGGTTTAACCCCGAAGTTTATATACGGGTCTACCGAAACATGGGTTTTTCCAAGGCTGCCAACATGGGGGCGAAACTAGCGACCACGAAATATGTGACCATTGCCAACGACGATATCGAGTTCATCAATATGAAATGGTGGCAGGGAATTGAGGATACGTTTGCCCAGGCCGACAATATCATCGCCGTTAATCCCAACTCACCCAAGCTGGCTATGTGGGGATATGGGTGTGACCACTACACCCGATTTGAGATTCTTGACCAGGAAAGCTGTAAAACCGAGGCCGGTTATGATTATCTTATTAAAGGTGACTATTCTAATCACGAGAACGCTACTTTGGTGGACAAGGGAGAAGTCAAGCCGATTCCCAAGAGTTTTCCTTTGAAGCAGGCCGGAGTGGTAGATGGTATCGCCACCTGGTTCACCGTTTTTGATCGGGAAAGGTACTGGAAACTGGGTGGGTTTGAGGAGAAGTATTATCCCGGTGGTGGAGAAGACCACGACATCTGCGCCCGTGCCTACAGTAAGGGATACCGCATGGTGGGGACTATGAAATCCTGGGTTTGGCATCACTGGTCGTCCAGCCGAGACCATCCCGAGAAACTACCACCATTGAGACAAGACCTGGTCTGGAATAATCACGACGAACTCTGGCCGCCAGAATGGAACGAGGGAGCCCAAATGGATCCCTGGGGGCATCGGACAGACAAAGATGGTAAAAAAATACCCCTGAAGCGGGTACCCCTTGTTTCTACCGCTTTTCTGTAGTGGTATAATAAATATATGAGTAGGCAATATTGGTCAGAAGCACTCTCCTGGGCCACGGCTGATGGAACGGCTGTAAATACAACTACCACGGAAACGATCATCTTTCCGAATGTAACCATCCCCGCTAACTTTATGCAGGATGGAAGGGTTTTGAGATTAACGGCAAGGGGGAGATGGGGAAATGTCATCACCGCAGTTCCGACCTTTACCTGGGCTATCCGTTGGGGAGGAGTATCGGGAACCGTACTTGCTACATCAGGCGCGATTATTTCCCCAGCAGCCGCCACAACGGCAGCTCAATGGTTAATGGAAGCAACTCTTCAAACCAGATCCAACGGTGCAACCGGAACAGTCTTTACAATGGGAACAATTACCATGATGGAGGATACGGTTGCGACATTTGGAACTGTTGCTAATTATGGTCTGGTGCAGCCTATGGCCTCTGCCGGAGTAATAACACCCGCTGCGGTTACAGTTGATTTAACAGCAGACACGGCTCTTTCAATTACAATTGATTTCTCGGCCTCCGATGTCGCCAATGCAGTTACGGGCCATATCTATATCCTTGAAGCTCTTAATTAAATGTGCCGACACTTACCGGGGACAAACTAGTACTTGGGCCGACAGAGACGAAAAATCCATTTTGGGTTGACAAGGGTAACAGAAACGAACGGATGATTAAGGAATTGGTAAAAGACGGGGTGAATGGAATGTTCCTCTTCTATTTCTACAAAAACAATGAGTCCACTGGCGAGGGATTTATGATGCCCCCAGGCCTTTCAGATGACGAGACCCATAGATTCCAACAGGAGTTCCTGGTTCTTTTTGAGAAGTACGCAAAGTTAGCTAACAAGAGGAGATAGTGTGGCAGACCTAACCGTGAGTACGGCTTCCCAAGCAATAACTTATCATGGAATGAGGGCCGTTGTTTTTGTCTCAAAAGATATTGGATACTGGTTTCAAATTGGGACAGGTAATGACATGATGTATTGTAAAACTACTAACGGTGGATTGACTTGGGGAGCGGAAGTATCGATTTTTACGGGAACGGTAGAAGGTTTTGATGTTTGGTACGACCAATGGACACCCGGAGATACTGGGAGAATTATTCACATTTGGTATATAAATGGAGGAACTGGTGATGACATTTTATATACCCGGTTGAACACAACTAACGATGTTCAAACCGATATTACCGTGGTAAGCCTGACTTCAACCGCAAACGGCCGTGGTCAATTTATTTCAGGTACAAAAGCCAGGGGTGGAAACTTATATTGTGCTTATGACATAGACGCGGGGGAGGAGATGGGAATGTATCGGTCTGTGGATAATGGGGCAAACTGGTCTGTAATGACTTCACCAATGGAGCAAGTAATCGACCAGTGTAAATTATTCCCCGCCAATGTAGCCGACCCCCAAGATATATGGCTTTTATACCAGGATGCTTCTACCAATGAGTTAACCCTAAAAGAATACGACAATTCCGGTAACAGTTTTACTGAATCAGCCGCACTTTCAATGACAGAAGAAACGACAAATGGCGTTGGGCAATATGGGTTTGACGGATCAATTAGACATTCCGACGGACACCTTATCGTTGCCTATTGCGACACCTATGATAATGCCGGGGGAAGTACGACTGATTTAAAAGTTTACGACATTAACGGGACTGGTTCTCTCACGGCCTTAACCGACATCGCAACCAACGTAGATCATATTTATTACCCGCAGGTATTCTTAAACACCAACCAACCAGACTGGATTTATGTAGCTCATTTGGGAGTGACCGCAGGGACAAGCACCCTAGCGTCAAGCGTTCCAGTCGTTTACGCACTTTCAAAAGATCGTGGATTGACTTGGACAAAAGACATTGCTTATTCTGCAAGCACTACAGATTATCGGCAGTGCTGGACTCCCCTAAGTGGCGAGCGATTTATGGTAATGTGGTCGGACATCTCTGCTTTAGACATAATAACCAACCATGAGAACAGCAAAGAGTTTGGATTTCCATCATTTAATAATTCAATCTCACTAAGGATGAGTGGGCAGATGTAAATATGGCTAGAGACTTCACCAAAAATACAGCTAATTACATAAACTTAGGTACGGCGGCAATCAACCCGCTCATCTCGGGGGCGACTGCTGTTTCTCTGCACGCCTGGATAAACTTTGACTCCACAACAACAGCGACAAACGACAACCGCATATTCAATCCACAAATACATGGAACTTCGGCTGGAGTATTCCTAGCTATAAACGGAGTTGCGAGTCTTAACTCTGTCAGATTCGGGGCCAGGAGTGTAAGCACTGACGGGGCACAGTTGAGAAACGGTACGACAGGTCTTGCAGCAGGTGTCTGGCATAGTATTGGTGGAGTCGCTGATTTCACAGGAGATATAGTTACGCCATATCAAAATGGATCGGCAGATAACGGTGGAGCTGCAACTTTTGGAAATAATACATATACCACAGGAACGCCCACCACGGGAGATGTGATTAGTGGAGACGTAATACCGCCATCGGCAACCACTGTTCAGTTTGATGGGAGAATTGCAGAAATTGCATTGTGGAATGTAGACATCGGAGCGTCCGCATTTACAACTCTGTCTCAGGGATACTCGGCTTTATTGGTTAGGAGAGATGCTTTGGTCTTCTACCTCCCCATGTTTGGGGCTAACAAACCAGAAACGCCGTTAGTTTCATCGGTAGTCCCAGTAATCGTGGGGACAGTGAACAAAGCTACCCATCCAGATATGTTGAAGTATCCAGGGGACTTATCAATTAAGAATAACTTACGTCCCCGTGCCTTTGCACCTGGGTTGGCGAGATAGCTTCGTTTTTTCTGGATAGCGTAAAATAGGATTATATGTCCTTTCTTCAGCTCCGCAGTCCGTTTATTCCCAATACTCTTGGTATTCCTTCGGCGGGGGAAACAACAACTTCGACCAGCTCAACTTCCACGTCTAGCAGCACCTCTACTACAACGAGCACCTCGACAACAACAACTTCGACCTCAACAACGACGAGCACAAGCACGACGACTTCTACCACAACGACCTCAACTTCTACCACGACGACGACTTCAACTTCCACTTCAACTACTACCACTTCCACCTCGACCACGACGACGACAAGTACTAGCACCAGTACTTCTACTACGACTACCTCTACGTCAACAACTACCTCGACGACAACTTCGACATCTACCAGCACAACCACAACCAGTACTTCTACGACGACGTCTACGTCGACAAGCACGTCAACGACAACCACTTCGACTTCCACGACGACAAGCACCACAACATCGACCTCGACTTCTACAACCACAACCAGCACAACAACCTCCACCTCTACCTCAACAACTACCACGTCCACCTCGACTTCGACCACAACCACTAGTACTTCTACCAGCACTACTCAATCAACCTCTACCAGCCAATCAACCTCGACATCGACTACGACGACGAGCACCAGTACTACGACCAGTACGACCACGACATCGACCTCTACGACAACTACCCAATCGACGAGTACGTCACAATCTACTTCTACCTCAACAACCACCACATCGACATCTACATCGACCAGCACAACTACAACTTCCACCTCAACAACCACATCAACCACAACTTCAACTTCCATTTCCACGTCAACAACTACCACTTCTACCTCTACAACGACTTCGACCACAACAACTTCCACATCGACGACCACTTCGATTTCAACCTCAACCACCCAGAGTACATCCACCAGCACGACAACCACCTCCACCAGCACAACGACCTCCACGACTACAACGTCGACGAGCACCACAACTTCGATTTCTACGAGCACCTCTCAATCGACTTCTACGTCTACTACTACCACCTCTACCTCGACAACCACCTCGACAACAACCACGTCTACAAGTACAACCACTACAACCTCAACGACAACATCTGTTTCTGTCACAACTTCTACTTCCACTTCAACTACGACGACATCGACATCTACCACCAGTAGCACGTCCACGTCTACCACCACCACGTCGACAAGCACTACCACATCAACGACAACATCCACGTCTACGACGACGACATCCACGTCTACAACGACGAGTACGTCAACTTCCACTACTACAACTTCGACCTCAACCAGTAGTACAACCTCAACTACCACCTCTAGTTCAACGACAACCACCTCAACGTCTACATCTACTAGCACGGTATCGGTGACAACTTCTACGTCCACTACCACAACTTCCACGTCAACCTCTACCACAACGACTTCTACCTCGACATCGACAAGTACGTCTACGACCACTACAATCCCGCTATTCGGTATGATTGAAGACAATGTTTATTTCCGTGGTAATTTAAGGGTGGTTTAATATGGGCTGGTACAACGCTAGTTGGCCATACCGAGTCAAGGTGACAACCCTGGCGGTCAAGGTTGATGCTGACTTAGTTGCTTTTCCCGTCTACGTTGACTTAAACGGTCTACCGGCGGGGTTTCATTCCAATGTTAACCAAACGGACGCAAGAGACATAAGGGTAACGACCTCAGACGGTACGACCGAGGTTCCCCGAGAGGTAGTTTTTTATACGGCTGCTTCCGATACTGGAGAACTGCATTTCAAGGCCGACGTAGATGGAGACACAGACACCGACTTCTATATCTATTACGGAAATACATCGGCCGTAGAACCAGATGTAACCGACACATACGGAAGAAATGCGGTTTGGACAGACTACAAGGCTATCTACCATTTACAGCAGGGTGGTACAACCTCCGCAAATGCTTATACAGATAGCTCGGGAAACAATGCGGGGGGAACGGGAGTTAACAATGTCTCTACAATTTCGCCAGCACAAATAAATGTAGGAACAGGATTCGATGGTACGACTGACTACATCGACGCGGGGAACGACACCGACTTGCAGATTGTAAGTACCAGCCTATATATCTCTGCCTGGGTTTGGAGAACGGCGGGAGACACGACCTATGGAAGTATCGTGGGTAAGAGTGGTGGGGGGTCTGGTAATGTTGCCGCCTCTTATGATATGTATATTATTGCGTCTGGCGAGGGGGCACTTTCTGGAAAAATAAGGTTGGTTCGAGGAAACGGTAGTAGCAATGCAAATGGAAACAGTGATACCGCCATTACTTCTGGCCAATGGAACCATATCGTCGCATCTCAATCTGGAACGACGGTATCTTTCTATTTAAATGGGGCCGCAGATGGAACGCCCTCGGTTAGTACGACATTGGGGGATGGCGGTAATAGCTGTCGTTTGGGCAGTAGGCAAGACAATGTAACAGATCTCAACGGAAGGTTGGATGAGGTAAAAATAGGAGCTACCCCAAGGGCCACAACCTGGGTTTCTACGGAGTACAACAACCAGTCTTCTCCATCTACATTTTATAGCGTGGGAACAGAAGAGTCGTCGACCACCACCTCAACTTCGACAACAACCTCGTCGTCTACTTCCACGACAACAACTTCGACAAGCACCTCCTTGACAACCTCAACTAGCACCACCACAACTTCAACCTCCACCACAACAACCTCCACTTCAACGACCAGTAGTACCTCGACCTCAACTACAACGACTTCCACCAGTACAACTACCAGCACGTCGACCTCGACAACGGTATCTGTTACGACCTCGACATCAACGACCACTACGTCAACCTCGATTTCCACATCCACCACAACTTCGATCTCCACAAGTACGAGCTCATCGACTTCAACTACAACATCGAGTTCAACCAGCACCTCTTCGTCTACCACCACCACAACAGAATTTCATGGAAGCATTGAGCCGGGAACGACAAGTTTTGGGGGAATTACTCCCGCTTCAAGTTCTCCTCCGGGCTACGGACACATAGAAACCTAGTGTATAATTTCTTCAAGAAGAATATATGGCGTTAAATACGTGGCAAAAGATTACACGGATACTGGGTTCTCAGCCTTTCGGCGATGGAAGAGATGGTGCGTTGACTATTTCTAACGACACTACTCAGTCTTTGACCGTAAAATCATGTAGTGGTTCTTCGGGGGGGACTACTTTAAATCTTGCTTCTGCGGGGTTTTCTAATGCTGACGTGGTTATTATTCATCAAAGCCGGGGGACTGGAATTGGTCAATGGGAGGTTAACAGTATTGCTAGCGGCGGAGGAACAGCGACCTTAACACTAAGTCAGGCTCTTCAGTATACATATACCGATTCGGGGGCTTCACAAGCACAGGTTTTCAAGCTTCCAATGTATACGACAATTACGGTAAATAGTGCCAAAATCTGGAGTGGGACAGACTGGGATCAAAACGTAAACGGCTTTCTGGCGTTTGCGGCCAATGGGGGGGTAACATTTACCGGCTCCAGTGAGATTGATGGTGGGAATGGAAGCTCTACTGGTACTGATAATACGGGAAGGGGAACGGGGGGTGGATATTATGGGGGAAACAACTCGACCGACACTTCAAGCGCCCTCCAGGGAGAAGGATACAGTGGGGCTGGAACCGAAAGTGGATCGGCCAACGGGAATGGCGGCGGTGGTGGTACTGGAAATCCTGGTGGGCAAAACAGTGGTGGTGGTGGAGGAAATGGGGAGGCTGGTACTTCGGGGGCTGGAACAGGTGGGGCGGCTACCGGAACTGCGGATTTGACGAACATGGTATTCGGAGGTGGTGGTGGCGGGGGTAGATACGACGGCGGAACCCCGGCTGGTGGAGGCGGTGCCGGTGGAGGAATCATAGTCATGTACATTAGTGACATCACCGTCACTGGGAGTGTAAACTCTCGTGGTGGAGATGGCGGTGACACTGGGGGAAGCAGTAGTGGTGCAAGTGGTGCAGGGGGTTCAGTTCTCATTGTCTGTGCAACGGCTACCTTGGGAACGAATTTAGTTAGAGCAACTGCCGGAGCCGCCAATGCAAGTGCTGGAGTTGGCGGTGTCGGCAGGATAGCTGTTCACCACTCTGGGGCCGTTACGGGAACTACCAACCCCACATACTACGACGTCTCCGACTCGGAGCTAACTACAACCAGTACATCTACCTCGTCTTCAACTTCTACGACAACAACATCTACTTCCAGTTCAACCTCTTCTACTACATCCACCACAACAAGTGTTTCTGTCACCACTTCAACTTCAACCACAACCTCGACAACAACCTCGATCAGTACCTCGACTAGCACTACGACAACCAGCACCTCGACCACCACCACCTCAACCTCTACGACAACGACAAGTACCTCAACCTCGACTACAACCTCTACCTCGACCAGCACCACAACCACCTGGCCTTGGGCTGGTTTTGTAGAGCGAGTATAATTTACCTATGCGAAGAATTTTAGCATCGAACCCTGACCTCTCGAACGTAGAGAAATCATACCTGACGGCAGACTATTCTTCTGGGGTAACTCTCTCGGTTGTAAACACTTTTGCTTTGGCTGCCGACAACCTCATTGTTGTTGGTACTCCGGTCACGGAGAAAGCCGAACTGAAAAAGATATCCGCAATAGCTTCAGATACAAGCTTGACTTTAGCTTCGGCCCTAAAATTCAGCCACTCCAAAGGGGATACTATTTATGAAGCTCAGTGGGACTTTGTAGATATCGAAGGAAATTCGGGGTCAAGCTGGGCTCTTCTTAGCCAGTCGGGACTTCAATATGACAAAATATACACAGTTTTTGAACATTCCGCTGGTACTTCGGCTTGGTCTTACCGCTGGCGTTTCTACAACTCGGTATCTGCCACCTACTCGGAATACTCACCGACATATGCCGGAGCCGGATTCTCTAGTGGCCAAGTCGGCTACATGATCCAAAACGTGCGGAAATTGACCAATACCGAAGACGACACGGATACCATCAGAGATGCGGAGATTGTGCGGGCGTTGAACGCCGCACAGGATATAATCTACGCTACCAAGAACAACTGGTGGTTCCTCCGATTCCAGGCAAATATTTCCGCAACTGCAAGTACTTTTAGATACGACTTAGACGATCTTAGTCAAACATTGGGGTTCGTAAATACTGTCAAATACAGATACAACACCGGCGGTGAAGATACAACTTACCAACTGAAATTTAAGTCCGAAGTGGAGTTCGATGAATATATCAGGGATAATAACCGCAACACTAACGACAGAGTTGTAATTTACACCCTTAGACCGGCAGATGCCTCGTCTACAAATGGCTACATCGAGATCTATCCCACCCCGACAAACAGCGGAGTAGGAACGCTGACTATTGACGGCTTCAGGGCCATTCCCACCCTAGATGATGCCATTGATTCTACTGTCATTCCGGTACCGGGTATTCTGGAAAACTATGCCATTGCCTTTGTGGAACGTATCCGGGGTAACGACAAGAAAGCCGAATACTATGAAGCCCTGTTCTACGGCCCACCGCCCAGTCGGGAGAAGTCTGCCCGAATTACTGGAATCTCCCTGTTAGAGCAGTTGCAAACCAGGAACCTGCCCGTCGGCCAACCCAGGCAACTAAAGAGATTTAGGGGCCAACACGCTATGGCCAAACTGTACGGAGAACAGTATGTTTACAGCAAAGATTTAAGGGAAAACTACTGGTAATATGATATGGCAGATGCGCCGGACACAACAACAGAACAGTCGTATGACATCGAAGATTTGAGCGGTGGGATGCAAGCCGCTACTACTTCGTTTCTGCGGAAAAAGAATGAAGTGGAACTGGCTGAAAACTCCGACTTTGGAACTGAAATCGGGGCCATCTCCAAGTCGATGGGGTATGAAGAAAGGGGCGGGGCCTTGACCAGCACGACCACAACCTCTACTTCCACATCGACAACCACAACTTCTACCTCCACCTCAACCAGCACAACTACGTCTACTTCCACCACGACAACCGCGTAATATGGCTAATAATATTGATTTCATCCGGGGATATAATAAAATAGCTACATCCAGCAATATTCTCTTCGCTGTGTATGGAAACGATGTGGTGAATGTGGATACGGGGTTGGGATACGGAATGAATTTAACGGCTCCTGATTTAGCTACGATTGAGACTTTTCTGGATCATGCTTTTTTGCAGAGTTACAACGAAAGACCCCTGACTTTTGGTGGTACTTCTTGGGGTCACACAAATGTCTCCCGGACTCCGTATGCCAAACTGCAAAAAAGGAAACACAACCGGATGTATCTGGCTTTCTGTAAATTGGGCGGGCCGGATGCCATAACTACCGGTAACGTCAATTCCGGCCCCTGGGGATCCAGGGTATTCAAGTCTGATCTTCTTACCGGGGATCGTCTCTCCTGGGGGATTGAATGGGGAACGAATCTGTCCATTGTCCAGGGAAGCCGGGTAGTAACCGTTTCTAATTCTGTCCAGGATTTCAAAGCTAATAACATCAAGGTCGGCGATCCCATTTTTCTCACTGATCTGGCTACTCCGTTTAAGTCGACTATCAGTTCAATAGATTCAAGATATCAGCTGACAATGGCTGGTCCCGCCCCGGTTACCGATTCCGCTGTTCAGTTTTGGGTAGGTTCTAATTGGTTCGACGCTGAACCCGACGACAACGACTTCATAATCCAGCTCGGAGAGATTGGCGACAAACTGGTAATTTTCAAAAAGTTTTCTTTGTACACTTACAACGAAGTTAGTCTTCAACCCATACGCAATTCTCCAGGTACTACTTCGCCCAAATCAGTGGTCAATCTGGGAGATTACGTCTACTACTTCCACGGCTCAAACGCCAACAACAGAAAGACCGGAATCTACCTCTTTGACGGAAATAGGTCTACAAAAATCTCTTCCGCTCTCCAGCCGTATATAGACGGTATAGATCCCGACAAATATGATGACGTGGTAGCTTGGAGTGAAGGAAACAGAATACGGATGTTTGTGAGAAACATCTCTAATTCAATCCGGGATATCAGCGTCACTAACGCGGTTTTGACTTACGATACCGACGGCGGCCAGTGGTCTGTCGATCCCATAGCCGACGTTATTACCGCCTCCGGCAGATACATAGAAGGAGGCTCTGAAAAGTATTTCCTGGGAAACAACTCCGGGGAAGTGTTTGAGGCCCAGAAAGGCAATGGCCACGGGAGCGACAATATCCGGTTTTCCATTGAGACCGGGGACATGTTTCCCGCCGGAACCAGCATTATCAATAAATTTACCCGGATCCAGGTTGAGTCACGAGCTGGACGGGGAATCCAGGTAGCCTATAAACTACTTGGCACACCCAGGCGGAGAGATGACCAATGGCGGGGAATCGGTGACTTGGAAGAGGACTTCCAGGAACTGTTTATTCCGGCTTCTCATTGTAACTCCAGGGGTATAAACCTGCGGTTTTCCGACTTGGACGGCAACCTGAATAATTTTGCCATCCGAAAGTTATCGGTATTTTACGTCCCGAAGAATGTGAGGAGCAAGATATGAGTTATCTAGATTCAGGATTTGATCAGTTCCTTCATCGAAAACTTGTTAATTACCAGCCTTATCTGGAAGAAGCGGTTAGTGGAAATACCGAACTCGTGGTTCCTCCGGCTAGTCTGGATTCATCCAGCATTAAGTCTATCGGCCTCGACAAACTTACTGGTGGGGAAATGGTCGTCGGCGGAGAAAATAATATCTTGGGCAAAATAACTGTGAAGGATGCAGATGGAACCGAAGTCGCCGTTATCGACAATCGAGGCGTGGTGAGCTTATGATATATAATTGAAATATGACAGCACAAGAGTTGGTGGCAATGGGTTATGGTGGATATGCTGGTTGGGGAGACAGAGAAGCTGACGCCGATTTTAATGCAACGAGTGGTCAAGGGAAATACACCGGTGGCGGTGGTGGGGGGGGTCTTCAGTCCGCCGATCAGATTATCTCTAATTCATACCAGAAAATGCTGGATGACTATGGCACCAAAAGCAAGGAGTTTGACACCACCAACCCATTTGCCTTTGACGAGGTGTTAGCCACAAAAAGAACTGAAGTGGGAGCCAGGCTTGACCCATACTACACCCAGACTTTAAATGATTTCCTGCGAGGTATAACTACCCGAAGAACCAGGGGAGCCCAAGACGAACAGACAGTCTTGGCTGAAATATCAGCCGACGCACAAAACTACCTGGGTAGGAACAAAGAACTTCTGGATCAAGCCATTGATTCTTCCAACCAAGGGTTCTCAAATGCCAATCTTTTCTTCTCCGGGGCCAGAATGAGGAAAGAGGGGCTGTTGGCCAAGGAAGCCGGACAAAAAGGGGAAGACTACATGACCGCCGCCGGAAGACGGACGGAAGAGGTCGGATTGACCGGATCAAGGTTGCGGGAAGACCTGACCTCCCAAGAAGCCCTGGGTCGGCGGGATATTGAGAGGGAAAAGGTGGCCAGGGTAGAAACCGAAGGATTAAAGGAAACCAATCTGGCCCAACTCCGCCGGGATCTGGAGAAATCACAATACTTGGGCTCGCCATTTTCGTCCGGTTCACTCTCAAATATCAGTAGTTATTTTTCCAATGCAATATAATTGAAGTATGCAGGACAATTTCTCTTCACTTGACCCATACCTGCAGGACTACACTGCCAAGTCCCAGAAAGCCGCCGGAGCGGCTTCATATGCTACAACCCTGCCTGATCTTCTGACTAAAACGCTCAATGAGAAACTTTCCACCAGCCCGGTGATTGGTGAAAGAAGCACTGCTGCCAGTAATTTCCTGCGTGAACTGGGTGCTGCCCCGGCCAGTGTCTTGCCTCAAAACATGGGAGGGGTCGTACTTAACCCGAACGAACAGGCTGCCATTATCTCCGGCAGACGGGCAACCGCCCTAACCCCCCTGATGACAGCCAACCAAAGGTATGATCTGTTATCTGGACAGATCCCGGATATTGTGGGAGCGGCTGGTAGGTCTGCCCAGGCCCAAGCTACGCTAGCCCAGGGTGAGGCTGGAATTGCGGGAGAGACGTACAAGACATTGTTGGATAGAATGATCCAGGAAGAACAATTCAGCTTAGAAAGACAGAAACTGGCCCAGTCGGGTGGCGGAGGATTTGATAATTCGTTCTCTAAGTTGCTGGATGCTATCCTTAATCCACCTGGTGGTGGCGGGGGTGGGCAAACAAGAGAGCCAGAACCCAATTACAGTCCAGTGGGTGGTGTTGGTGCAACCTCTCCGGGCAAAGACTGGGTGTTTAATGGACAAAAGTGGGAATCAGCCTGGGAACCAATAGACGGAGGAGATGGAAATGACCGTCCACCGTTATCGTCTTTCTTGCAACCATGAGATACAGAAATAAAATAACAGGTGAAATACTCGACACGGAAACCGGAGTTTCCGGCGCACCCTCTCCGATGCAAACACGCACTGGGGGCGGAGGAACCAACATAGACGCAGTTAAACAACTTCTGGTTATGCGGGGGTTGGGAGACATAAAAAATTCATCCAAATACTCGACGGCTTTTGATCTTCTGGATAAACTATATCCGCAAGCACCACAACCAACCGCAGAAATGAGAAACAGACAAGCGGCGATCCAACCCGCAACGGAAATAATCAAGGAACTGGAGAAAAAAGATCTCCCGGATCTGGGATATATTGGGGCTTTAACACAACCTACTTTATTAAAGCTGTTTGGGGGGAGGATGAGTTCGCCGGAAGTACAGGATCTGGATTCTCTGTATTCTAATTTGAGACAGATTGTTTTGAAAGCCTACCAGGGTGGCAGGATGTCTGACCGGGATTATGCCCAAGCCCTTTCTTATACACCCACTATCAAAGATACCCCCAGCTATGCGAGAAAGAAATTGAAAAATCTACGAACAATTTTAGATCGGGTTGGGTCTGATTACACGGATTAAGAATATGAATTTTGACAGACAAGGAGCCATAAATGCCGGTTATAGTCCAGAGGAAATAGATTCGTTTCTTACCAGCCAACAACCCAAACCGGGGATGTTAGAACGGTTGGTGAAAAGCGAGGCTATTCCGATTGGAACATCAGCTGTTACAGGATTGATCGGGGCAATACCAGGAGCTGTGGCCGGTGGAGTGCCTGGAATAGCAACTGGAGCGGCGGCAGCGGGCGGTGGATATCTGGCTGGTCAAGGATTAAGGGGGCTAATTGGAAAAGCCCTTGGGTATTCAGATATGCCA
>Ga0209342_10000588_pt1 | contig 42341 bp, 38 predicted proteins | sample RifCSP16_2_FD_184023 | JGI IMG/M metagenome (GOLD analysis project Ga0209342, IMG submission 184023) | Soil microbial communities from Rifle, Colorado - Rifle CSP2_sed 16_2 (SPAdes) (version 2) | ecosystem: Environmental > Terrestrial > Deep subsurface > Rock core/Sediment | place: Rifle...
CCGCGAATATCAGAGTGATCAACCGTCGCGAAAGCGCCTTCGACCGCCGCTTCCTCTGCTTCCGGAGACCGGGAGGAAACCTGAACAGCGTCGATTAGACTTGACCGGTCGTCCCATATCAGAATCCCGCCTGGAGCCTCGCTGGAGGTCGCCCGTGATCAAGCTCAAGAAGGTCCTCGTCCCCACCGACTTCTCGGACAGCGCGCGCCACGCGCTCACCTACGGGACGTCCTTTGCCCGGGAGTACGGCGCCGAGCTCGTGCTACTCCACGTCGTGGAAAACCTCACCGTTGGCTACGCGAGCGATCTGTTCCCGGTGCCCATGGCCGAGGTCTTCCAGGAGATCTCGGGCTACGCTCGCGCCGAGCTCGCGAAGCTCGGCGCGGAGGCGCGGGAGAAGGGCGTCTCCGTCCGGGAGGAAGTGGTCCAGGGCAAGCCCTCGGCCGAGATCATCCGCTTCGCGCGCGAGGGCGACGTGGACATGATCGTCCTCGGGACGCACGGCAAGGGGATGCTCGACCAGGCCCTCTTCGGCTCCACCACCGAGCGGGTCGTGCGCCGCGCTCCTTGCCCGGTCCTCACCGTCCGTCAGGCCGAGCACGAGTTCGTAGAAGGTGACTAGGGCTGTCTGACGGAAGTCGTGTCAGTGGTGCAGGGCGTCGCGGCGGGGGCTCGGCGGGCGGGGCCCCGGCGAGGACGCCGCTGCGCTTCGAGGCTGCGCGCCCGCAGACGGGGTGCACGCCGAGCCCCGAGCCCCCTCAGTCCCACGGAACCCCAGACCAGCGCACCAGCACCGACCCCACGGTGAAGCCGGCGCCGACCGCGGAGACGAGCACCAGGTCCCCCCGCTTGAGCCTCTTCTCGTCGAGGGCGGTGGCGAGGGCGAGGGGGATGGTAGCGGCGGTGGTGTTGCCGTACTCGCGGATGTTCTTGATCACCTTCTCGTCCGGCAGCCCGAGCCGGTGCTGAGCGGCCTCGATGATCCGGATGTTGGCCTGATGGGCCACGAAGAGGTCGACCGCCTCCCGCCCGAGCCCGTTGCGGGCCAGCAGCTGCTCGGCCGACTCCGCGAACTTCCGGACCGCGTACTTGAAGACGTGCTGCCCCTGCTGCTTGACGAAGTGCATCCTCTTCTCGACCGTCTCCGCGCTCGCGGGATGGAGGCTCCCGCCCGCGGGCATGTTGAGGTAGGAGGCCCCCGAGCCGTCCACCTCGTGGGCGAAGTCGAGGATGCCAGTCCCGTCGTCGCCCGGCTCGAGGAGCACCGCCCCCGCCCCATCCCCGAAGAGCACGCAGGTGGCCCGGTCCTTGAAATCGATGATCGAGGTCATCACGTCGGCCCCGATGACGAGGACCTTGCGGTGGGTGCCGCTGACGACGAACTGGGCCCCCATCGTTAGCGCGTAGGCAAAGCCCGAGCACGCGGCGGAGATGTCGAAACCCCAGGCGTGCGAGGCCTTGAGCTTGTCCTGGACGATGCAGGCGGTGGCGGGGAAGACCATGTCCGGGGTCACGGTGGCGACGATGATGAGGTCGATCTCCTCCGGCCCGATCCCGCGGCGGCGCAGGGCCTCGCATGCCGCGGGCACCGCGAGAGCGCTCGTGGGCGTCCCCGGCTCGACGTAGCGCCGCCGCTCGATGCCGGTGCGGGTGCGGATCCACTCGTCGTTGGTGTCCACCAGCTTCTCGAGATCGGCGTTGGTGACGACGCGCTCCGGGACGTGGGTCCCGAGCGCGGTGATGCAGGCCCGTCTCTCCCCCATGAATGCCACTCCTCCGGCCGCCTCCCCGCAACGTCCAGCGGCCGGGCGACCCGCGTATTACATCCACCGCGCCGGGAAGGGTCAAGCCACGAGCGCCCGCCGCGGGGGCGCCGCGGCGAGGACGTGGCGGGGGCGCGATGCTATCCTGACGGGCCTCGGAGAGAGCGATGGCGAGCGACGACCGGCCCCTGGTGGGGGTCCTCATGGGCAGCAAGTCGGACTGGGAGACGATGAAGCACGCGAGCGAAACCTTCGCCCGCTTCGGCGTCGCCCACGAATGCCGGGTGCTGTCGGCGCACCGCACGCCCGCCGCCACCGTGGAGTACGTTCGCCGGGCCGAGGAGCGGGGGATCGAGGTCCTGATCGCCGCCGCCGGCGGGGCCGCCCACCTCGCGGGGGTGGTGGCCGCGCACACCGTCCTGCCCGTCCTTGGCGTGCCCATGGAGAGCGCATCTCTGAAGGGGCTCGACTCGCTGCTCTCGACGGTGCAGATGCCGGGCGGGGTTCCGGTGGGGACCCTCGCCATCGGCAAGCCCGGCGCGATCAACGCCGCGCTGTTGGCGGTGGCCATCCTCGCCGGCCCGCGTCCCGAGCTGCGGGAGCAGCTCCGCCGGTTCCGGGAGGAGCAGGCGGCGAAGGTGCTCGCGGAGACGCTGCCCTGAGGTTCCCTCCCCCGAACGCTCAGCTTCTCTGGGGCCTCGCCGCCGCCCTCCTGATCGGCACCCTCGTCGGGATCGAGCGGGAGAAGAGCAAGGGCCTCGCGGGGAAGATCGGCATCGGCGGCGTCCGCACCTTCATCCTGTTCTCCCTGACGGGGGCGGTGGCGGCCTGGCTGTCGCAGCTGCTCGGCAGCCCGCTCGTGTTCGCGGTCGCGATCGCGGGGGTGAGCGCGCTCGTGGTGGCGGGGCACGTCGTGCAGGCCCGGACCAAGCCGGAGGCGATCGGGCTCACCACGGAAGCGGCGGCGCTCGGGGTATGCCTCCTCGGCGGGGCCTGCGTCGCCGGCTACCCCGAGATCGCCCTCGCCCTCGGGATCGCCACCTCCGCCGTCCTCGCCTACAAGCAGCCGCTGCACGAGCTCGTCGGCCGGCTGGGCACCGAGGACATCGACGCCGGGGTCAAGCTCCTGGTCGCGACCTTCATCGTGCTCCCCCTCCTGCCCCGGGAGGCGCTCGACCCCCTGGGCGCCATCCGGCCCTACTCGCTGTGGCAGCTCGTGATCCTCGTCGCGAGCCTCTCGCTCGTCGGCTACGTGGCGACACGGGCGCTGGGGCCCCAGCGCGGCACCGCGGTGACCGGCCTCGCCGGCGGGCTCGTCTCCTCCACCGCGGTCACGCTCGCCTTCGCCCGACGCAGCCGCGAGGAGGGCGGGAAGACCGACGAGGCCCTCGCCGCGGGGGTGCTCCTCGCCTGGGGTGTCATGTTCGGCAAGGTCGTGATCGAAGTGGCGGTCGTGCACCCGCCGCTGGTCGCCCCGCTGCTCGTGCCCTTCGGGGCGATGGCGGCGGCGACGGCGGTGCTGGCGGGGCTTCACGCGTCGCGCGCGGACTCGGCGGTCGTGGCAGGAGAGGTGCCGCTCCGCAACCCGTTCAGCCTCACCGCCGCCGTCCGCTTCGCGCTCTTCTTCGCCGCGGTGCTCGTCGTGGTGAAGCTTGTCCAGCGGTGGGTCCCGGGGCAAGGGTTCAACGCCGTGGCCGCCCTCGCCGGGCTCACCGATGTCGATGCGATCACGCTGTCGATGGCGAGCCTCGCGCGTGACGGGGGGTGCGACGCCCGGACCGCGGTCGGCTCCATCGTCGTGGCCGCGCTCACCAACACCCTCGTCAAGTGTGGGATGCTCCTCGCCCTCGCCAGCGTCGCCCTCCGCCTGCGCGCGGCGATGGGGACGGCGGTGATCCTCGTGGCCGGCCTCGCCGCCGCCTTCCTGGGCTAACGCAGGATCAGCGCCCGCCAGTCGGGCGCGGGCGGTGCCGGCTCGGTTGAGAGCGCCTTCTCGACCACGAACGCCGCCATCGTCTCGACCGCCCAGGGGAAGTGCGCGTCTTTCAGGCTGCGGTAGTCGAGGTCCGGCGTGTAGTTGGTGAGGTCGATGCCATAGAACCTCCCATCCTTCACCGCGAACTCGAGGGCGTTCATGTCGTAGCCGAGCGCCTGGTTGTACTTGAGAGAGAGCTCCTCGGCGTGGTCCCGGAGTGGCTTCGGCAGGATGTCATAGTCCTGGTTGTAGCCGCCCATGCCCCCGGGGGCGGGGTCGTAGCGGATGGCACGGGCCCAGCGCCGCCCGATGGTGGGGACGCGGATGTAGGTGTCCCAGGAGATGAACTCCTGCAGCATCATCGTGAGCGTCCCTGACTCGTTGTATCGGTGCACCAGCTCGTCGAGGGAGCCGATCTTGTGCACGTTCTTCCAGCCTCCGCCGAAGGCGGGCTTCATGATGCAGGGCAGGCCCACGTGGTCGAAGTACATCGAGAAGTCGGTTGGCCAGAGGTTGCGGAGGCTCTCCGCGGTGACGTCGTCCACGTAGGCCCGGTTAGGAAGCACGACCGTCTTCGGCTCCACGATGCCGAGCTTCTCCGCCGCCGCGTAGCCGAAGAACTTGTCGTCGGCGGTGCGCCAGAAAGTGTTGTTGATGCAATAGGTCCCCTGAAGCGCCGCCATCTTCAGGTAGACCGCGTAGTAGGGGACCTCGTGGCTCATGCGGTCGAGGATCACGCGGTAGGGAACGGGCTCGTTGAGCTTGGTGCCGCCGAGCTGCACGAACTCCGCCCTCACGCCCCGATTCATCGAGTTCACCTTCGCGATGAAGGCATCGGGGAAGGAGTTCTCCCTCCCCCGCAGGACACCGATGCGGTGCGACGGCTCGGCCATGGGCGTCTCCTTCGTACTCGGGCGGGCGGATTCTAGCACCGGGGGCGGTCCCGACGGGGCGGGACGCCGCGCTAAGCGTGCTAGACTCGCGCCGCCCCGCTTCAGCGGATCGGAGACTGCTGGTTGTCCTCGGTATCCACCCTCCTCGCCGCCGCCGCCACGCGCGACGTGGAGGGCATCCTCGTCATGCTCGTGGTGGTCCTGCTCGGGGCCAAGCTCACCGGAGAGCTCGTCGAGCGGATCGGCCAACCCGCGGTTCTCGGCGAGCTGCTCGTCGGCATCGTCCTCGGAAACCTGACCCTTCTCGGCGGGCCCAGCCTGGCCGGGATCGCGCAGAGCGAGACCTTCACCGTCCTCGGCGAGCTGGGGGCGGTGCTTCTGCTCTTCGAGGTCGGCCTCGAGTCGACACCGCGGGAGATGCTCGCGGTGGGCGGGGCCGCGACGCGGGTGGCGGTCGTCGGCGTGGTGGCGCCGATGCTCCTCGGCTTCGGCCTGGGCGGGCTCACGCATCCCGAGGCGCCCTGGATGGTCCACGCCTTCCTCGGCGCCATGCTCGCGGCGACGAGCGTCGGGATCACGGCCCGGGTGCTCAAGGACGCCGGGTTCGTCCGCGCGCGGGCGGCCCGCATCATCCTGGGGGCGGCGGTGATCGACGACGTGCTGGGCCTTGTCGTGCTGGCGGTGGTGAGCGGGATCATCACCGCCTCCGCGAGTGGGGAGGCCCTCGGGGCGGCAGCGGTCGCGGCGATAATGGTGAAGGCGGCGGGGTTCCTGGTGGCCGCCCTCGTCGTCGGCTCCTTCCTCTCGCCGCGCCTCTTCCAGCAGGCCCTGCGGCTGCGCACGAGGGGCCTCGTCCAGGCCCTCTCGCTGAGCCTGTGCTTTGGGCTTGCGTGGGTGGCGGCCCGCGCCGGCCTCGCCCCCATCGTTGGTGCCTTCGCCGCCGGTCTGGTCCTGGAGGAGGTCCACTTCGAAGAACACGTGAAACGCGGGGAACCCCATCTCCACGCCGCGCTCGCCCCGCTGCTGGGCCTCCTCGTCCCCGTCTTCTTCGTGCGGATGGGGATGCTGGTGGATGTGACATCCTTCGCCCACGGCGATGTCCTCGGCTTCGCCGTGCTGCTCACGCTCGCCGCCGTCGTCGGCAAGTGGGTGTGCGGGCTCGTGGTCCCCCGCGGCGTCTCCGGCCTCACCGTCGGCCTGGGGATGATGCCGCGGGGCGAGGTCGGGCTCATCTTCGCCGGCATCGGGGCCAACCTCGCTCTGCGGGGAGAGCCGGTCGTCGACGCCCCGACCTATGCGGCGGCGGTCTTCATGGTCGTGGTGACCACGGTGCTCACACCGCCCCTGCTGCTGTGGTCGCTGCGTCGGGCGGAGGCGGCCTCGGCCACGGCGACCCCCCCCGGACCGCCTGGGGCCGCTTAGCCTAGGGCAGCTCGACCAGGAACCGGCGCAAAGCCTGGTGCACGGCCTTGGGGTTCTCCAGGTTGGCGAGGTGGCCCGCGCGCGGGATCACCTCGAGACGGCTTCCCCTGATCCCCGCCGCGAGCGCTTCTGCCTCCGCCTTCGGCGTCAGCGTGTCTTCCTCGCCGACGAGGACGAGGGTGGGAACGTCGACGGTCGCCAGGGTGTCCCTCGAGTCGACCCGGGCGGCGAGGCCGTGGAGCGCGTTGGCGATGCCGCGAGGCGACGTCGCGAGGATCCACTCCCGGATGCGGGCGACGAGCTCCGGCCGCTCGCGCCGTGTCGTCTCGCCCACAAGCTTCGGGAGGAAGGCCTCGGCGGCGGCGACGGCGCCCTCCGTGAGGACGCGGGCGGCGAGGGCGGCTCGGTTCGCTTTGGCCTCCTCGGTGTCCGCTCCCGCGCGCGTGTCCTGGAGGACGAGACCGGCGAGGCGGTGGGGGTGCCGGCGGACGAAGGCGAGCGCCGCGTAGCCCCCCATCGAGCATCCCGCCACCACGGCCCGGTCGATCGCGAGGTGATCGAAGAGGGTGGCGGCATCGTCGGCGATCCGCTCCATGCGGAGCGGCTCGTCTCCCGGGGGCGTCCCGCCGAAGCCGCGGGCATCGAAGCGCACGACACGGTGCGTCGGGGCCAAGGCCTCCGCCTCCGCGTCCCACATGGAGAGGCGGAGGGGGAAGGCGTGGAGGAAGAGCACGGCCGGCCCCACGCCGCGGACGTCGTGCTCGATTTCCGTCCCCTCGACCCTCGCCTTCATGCCGTCGCCCCCCCGGGTCGAGCAGCATAGCGGCGGGGCGAAGGCGACGTCAAAGCGCTTTTCCCCCTTGCATGGGGGGCGACGTGGGGGGATGATTCCGGCCTGCACCGAGCGACAACCTGAGGTGGATCCCGGGGCCCGACGGGGGCGGGGAGGTCACGATGCGAGCGAGGCTCACGTCCTTCGCGGAGTTCTGGCCTTACTACGTCGCTCAGCACATGCACCCGGTCAACCGGGCCCTGCATTTCCTCGGCACCTCTCTCGCCATCGCCTGCCTCGCCGCCACCGTGGTCTCGCCCTGGTCGCTCCTTCTCGTCCCGGTCGCCGGCTACGGGCCGGCCTGGACCGGGCACGCGTTCTTCGAGAGGAACCGGCCGGCCACGTTCCAGTACCCGCTGTGGTCGCTGCGGGGCGACCTCAGGATGTACCTCCTGATGTGGGGGGGACGGATGGACGAGGAGGTCCTCCGCGCGCGCGCGGCCGACCCCCTTGGCGCTTAGGATTCCGACCGCGCGCTCGTGAGGTCCTGCCGCATGAGGGCAGCCGTCGAAGGACAGCCGGTGCGGAACTCCCACGACCCGCGGATGGCCTCCGGGGCCTCCTCGCGCGAGCAGTCGGCGAAGCCCTTCCCGAGGAAGTACTCGCGCGCGGTCGTCGTGAGGAGGTAGACCGCGCGCAGCTTGAGCCGGCGCGCGCGCTCGAGCGCGGCCCCGACCAGCGAGCCCCCGAGACCCTGATCGCGGTAGGGGGGATCCACGGCGACGCTGCGCAGCAGGGCGTCGGCCCCGTGGACCTCAAGCCCCGCGAGACCCACCACCCGCCCGTCGTCCTCGCGCACGACGAAATAGTGGCCGAAGCGCTCGGCTACCTCCCGATCGGGAAGGTCGGTGCGCCGGAGGAGATCGAGGGCCCCGGGGAGGTCGGAAGGCCGCGCCGGCTCCGCGCGGAGCGTCATGGTGCGATCTTACCCGCGGGGCCGCACCGCGGTCGCGCGGTCGCGTCCGTCGCGCCAGACCCCGTCGTCGTCGAGGAGCTCGTGCGGGCGGAAGGCGGCCTTGTAGGACATGTTCGGGCTGTCCGCCACGTGGTAGCCGAGGTAGAGCCAGGGGATCCCGCGGCGAGAGCACTCCTCGACCATCGCCAGGACGTTGAGGGTTCCCGGAGAGCGGTCGGCGAGATCGGGGTCGAAGTAGAAGTAGACGGCGCTCATCGCCTCCGGCTCGACGTCGACGATCCCCGCTCCGAGGAGACGCCCCTCGACGCGGTAGACGACCTCGTGGGCCAGCGGCGGCGCCTCGTAGAGGCCGTCCGCGAGCTCTTCCCAGTCCCCGGTCATCTGTCCCCGGTGGCGCGCGCGGAGGTAGCGGTGGTAGACGTCGTGCTTCTCCGCCGTCGCCTCCGGGGCCCCCCAGGCCACGGCGACGTCGGCGTTGCGGCGGAGGCAGCGTCGCTGGGCGCGGCTCGGGCGGAAGCGGGCCACGGGCAGGCGCAGCTGGCGACACTCGCGACAGGCATCGCACGCGGGGCGGTAGACGACCCCGCCCAGCCGGCGGAAGTTCAGGTCCATGAGGAGATGGTAGACACCCGGGCCCAGGCGGCGCGGCCGCAGGTAGACGAAGCGCGCCTTGCGGTCGGGGAGATAGGGGCACGGCGAGGGCTCGTCGGCACGCAGCGTGAGGCGGTCGACGAGGGTGCCGAGCTGTCGGCGCGCCTGGGCACGGGCGATGGGGTCCGTGGGCCTCACCTCCGGCGGAGAACGAGCGCGGCGAAGAAGCAGGCGCCCAGGGTCAGGATGATGGTCGCGCCGGTGGCGGCGTTGAGGTGGTAGGAGGCGAAGAGGCCGACCGCGGTGCCGGCGACGCCCAGCGCCACCGCGAGCCCGGCGATCCCGAGGACCGTACGCCCGATCAGGTTGGCGGTCGCGGCGGGGATCACGATGAAGGCGCTGACGAGCACAACGCCGACCGTCTTCACCCCGACCACGACCACGAGCGCGGTGAGCGCGAGCAGCGTGTACTCGAGTCCGGCCACGGGCACGCCCGACAGCGCGGCCAGCTCGGGGTCGAAGGTGGCGTAGGCGAGGTGGCGTCCGATCGCGGCGAGCACCGCCACCGTCAGCAGGGCCACGGCGAGGATGAGCGCCAGCGCCTCCGGGGAAACCGCGAGCAGGCTCCCGAAGAGCAGACCCTCCACGTTGACGGGGGCGGACCGGGAGGAGCGCAGCCCGAGGAAGAGGATGCCGGCGGCGAAGGAGACGGCGAAGAAGACGCCGGTCGCCACGTCCGCCCCGAGGCCGCTCCGGCGCCGCACGAGCTGGATGCCGAGGGCGACCGCCACCGTGAAGGGCAGCGCCACCCACATCGCGCCGTCGGCGGAGGTGCCGAGCAGGAGGCCGAGGGCGAGGCCGCCGAAGGTCGCGTGGGCGAGGCCGTCGGAGAGCAGGCCCAGCCCTCGCTGCACGATGAAAACCCCGAGGAGCGCGCCCACCGCGCCCAGGGCCGTGCCCGCCGCGAGCGCACGCCGCACGAAGCCCTGCCCCAGCGGTCCGAAGAGGACGTCGACGATCTCCGCCACCTCACTCATCCTCGCACTGCGGCCCCGCCTCGTGGTCGCGGCCGGAGAAGGCTCCGCCCTCGCCCCACTCGCGCTCGAGCACATCGGAGGGAGGCCCCCACGCGAGCCGCCGCCCGTCGAGGTAGACGACCCGCTCCGCCAGTCGTCTGACCGCGCCCGCGTTGTGGGTGACGAGCACCGCCGCGAGCTCGTGGCGGGCGGCGATGCCGGCGAGCAGGTCGAGAAACTCCCCCCTCCCCCGCGCGTCGACGCCCGCGGTCGGCTCGTCGAGCAGCAGCAGCCGCGGGTCGTTGATGAGGGCCCGGGCGAGGAAGACCCTCTGGAGCTCGCCCCCGGAGAGGCCGGCGAGCGGCTCGTCGAGGAGCCGCTCGCCGCCGACACGCGCGAGGGCGGCGCGCGCTGTCTCCCGCTCCTCCCCTCGCACGCGCAGCGGCCACGCCCCCGCGCGCTGGGCGAGGAGCACGTCCACGACCCGGGCCGGGAAGCCGGTGTGGAAGGTCTTGGCCTGCGGGAGGTAGCCCACCGCGCGGCGGGCCCGCTGGGGGGTGGTGCCGAGCACCTCGATCGTCCCTCCCATAAGCGGCAGCAACCCGAGGGCGGCTTTGAGGAACGTCGTCTTGCCTCCCCCGTTCGGCCCGCAAAGACACGCGAACTCGCCCTGGCCCACGTCGAAGCTCACGTCGTCGAGGACGCGGCGCCCGCCGAGCTCCACCGACACTGCCCGGGCCCGGATGGCTTCGCTCATCGAAGGGCCTCGTCCATCGCCGCTGTCACCTGGCGGAGGAGCTTCTCGTAGCTGTCGGTACCGGGACCACCGCCGAGGGTGTCGACGGTGCGCAGGGGCACCCCCGCCTCCCGGGCGACGGCCGTCGCGAGCTGGCGGTCCATCTCCGGCTCCGCGAACAGGGCAGGGGGCTCCGGCTCCCGCAGCCGGGAGAGCAGATCCGCCAGGTGGCGTGCCGTCGGCTCCTGGCCGGGCACGGGCTGCACCACCGCGACCACCTCCAGCCCGTAGCGCGCGGCGAAGTAGAACAGCGACCCGTGGAAGCTGACGATACGCCGTCGCCGCCAGCCGCCGGCACGCCGCTCGATCTCCCGATGCAGCTCGTGGATCGAGCGCTTCAGCTCGTCGCCCCGGAGGCGGTAGGAGGGGGCCTCCTCGGGGTCGAGGCTCGACAGCGCGTTCACGATCACGTCCACCGCGCGCAGGACGCGAACGGGATCGAGCCAGAAATGCGCGTCGATCACCGGCTCCATCCGCAGAAGCCCCGGCGGGGCGAGCATGGGGTCCAGGAGTGGGCCCAGCTCGAAGACCCGAGCCTCTCCCGCGCCCGCGCTCCGTGCCAGGCCCTGGATCCACTCGTCGAGGCCGAGGCCGACCGCGAAGACGAGGCCCGCGTCGGCGAGCTTGGCGATGTCCCGCGGGCGCGGCTCGTAGGCGTGGGGGCTCAGCCCGGGGGCGAGGACGAGCTGGACCTCCGTCCGCTCCCCGGCCACCCGCCGCACGAGGTCCTGGATCGGGAAGACGGTCGCGGCGACCAGGGGGAGGGCGGCGGATCGGGGGCGGCAGCCGATCGGGGGGGCGGTGCCGGTGAGGGCCAGGGCCGCCACCACCGCCCCTCGCCGGACGCGCGAGGCCGTGCTGTCAGGTGCGCTCAAGGCCGTCCTCTATCTTCAACTATCCCTTGCGGGGCGCGCATCATAGCATCCCTGCGCGGGAGGCCCCCCGAGGGTCACGCCGAATCGCTCCCTCCACCACTGCCCCAGAGGTAACTTATTGGATCCAGGCGCTTTACGTGGATCGTGACCCACCTGCGCACCCCCTGAGGACCATGAGGACCAGCCCTTCTTGACCGCGCGGGGCTCCGGGCCTAGGATGGAGGGGAGGTGGGGGGTCCATGGCCGGCAAACTGCTCGTTCTTCCGGGCCCCGGTTCCCGCCGGGGCGGGCGGTTGACCGCCTCCCGTCTCCTGCAGCGCGAGGCGTCCCGCCGGGTCTTCGGCGACACCTAGCCCCCTCCAACCCGGCGTCCCGCCCGTCGCCTCTGGCGGGCCAACCCATACCCCGCCGGGATCTGTCCCGGCATCGCCTGGAGCCGGTCATGCCGAAAGCCGTCATCATCCCCATGAAGAACGGACGGACGCGGCCCCGCCGCCGCCGCGCCCCCTCCCCTGACGTCGCGACCCCCGTGCGCGACCGGATGAGCCGGCGGAAGCTCATCGAGGAGTCCCGTCGCTGGCTGTCGATCATCAACGCCCACAAGCTCAACGACTACAAGCGAAGGAAGATCGTCAGCGACACCGTCGAGAACTTCGCCCTCTATTACAACCGCGGCTATCTCGACTACCGCAAGTCGATGGCGGAGGGCAGTGAGTTCGCCGCGATCGAGTGGAGCGGACGGGGCAGCCACTTCGAGGACCTCAGCGGCCGCCGCTTCATCGACTGCCTCGGGGGCTACGGCATCTACTCCGCCGGCATCAACCACCCGAAGATCGTCCGCGCCGTCAAGTCGCAGCTCGAGCGCATGCCGCTCAGCTCGCAGGAGCTGCTCGATCCCCTCCGGGGCGCGCTCGCGGAGCTGCTGGGCGAGCTCGCCCCCGGCGCGCTGCAGAAGTGCTTCTTCATCAACAACGGGACCGACGCCGTCGAGGGCGCGATGAAGCTCGCGCGCATGCATACCGGCAAGACCGGCTTCATCTCCACGATCCGGGGGTTCCACGGCAAGAGCTACGGCGCGCTCTCGCTGATGGGCAAGGCGGAGTTCCGCACCCCCTTCGAGCCGCTCCTCCAGGACGTCTTCTTCGTCCCCTTTGGCGACGCGCGGGCGGTCGAAGACGAGCTGAAGAAGGCGGAGGCGGTGGGCGAGAAGATCGCGGGGGTGGTGGCCGAGCCCGTGCAGGGCGAGGCGGGGGCCATCGTCCCTCCCGACGACTACTGGCCTCGTCTCCGCGAGATCTGCACGCGCCACGGGGTGCTCCTGATCGCGGACGAGGTCCAGACCGGCATGGGGCGCACGGGGAAGATGTTCGGGGTCGAGCACTGGGACGTGGCCCCCGACATCCTCTGCCTCGGCAAGGCCCTCGGCGGGGGGGTGATGCCTCTCTCGGCGTTCCTGTCCACGCCCGAGATCTGGAAGGTGCTCGAGGACCACCCCTTCATCCACTCCTCGACCTTCGGCGGCAACCCCCTCGCCTGCGCGGCCGGCATCGCCGCCGTCAACGTGACGCTGGAGGAGGATCTGCCGGGCCAGGCCGCCGCCACCGGAGAATACTTCCTGGGCGAGCTGCGGCGCATGCAGAAGCGCTTCGCCGACCACTGGATCGCGGCGCGGGGGCTGGGGCTGCTGATCGGCCTCGAGTTCGTCGACACCGAGTTCGGCTACGCGATGGCGTCGGGGCTCTTCCGGCGCGGGGTGCTCGTGGCGGGGACCCTGCTCAACGCGAAGACGCTGCGCATCGAGCCCGCGCTCGCCACCCCGAAGGAGGTCGTGGACGAGGTCCTCGAGAAGCTCGAGGACACCCTCGAGGAGCTCACCGACTAGACCGCCCCCGGCGCTACAATCCGCCGTCGAAGGGCGCGATGCGAGGCGCGGTCTCCGTCCAGGGCGTGGGCAAGGCCTACGGCGACGTCGTGGCCCTCCACGATGTCTCGCTCGACGTGCGACCAGGCGAGTTCCTGACGCTGCTCGGCCCCTCCGGCTGCGGCAAGACGACGCTGCTGCGGCTGCTGGCGGGCTTCGAGACCCCGGACGCGGGACGCATCCTCATCTCGGGGGAGGACGTGGCGGGATGGCCGCCCTACCGTCGGCCCGTCAACACCGTCTTCCAGCACTACGCCCTCTTCCCGCACCGCACCGTCGCCGGCAACGTCGCCTTCGGCCTCGAGGATTGCGGGATCCCGCCCTCCGAGATCGCGGCGAGGGTCTCACGCGCCCTCGAGATGGTCCGTCTCACCGGGCTCGGCGAGAGGAGGATCGACCAGCTCTCGGGCGGGCAGAAGCAGCGCGTCGCCCTCGCGCGCGCGGTCGTGCTCGAGCCCGACGTGCTGCTGCTCGACGAGCCCATGGCCGCCCTCGACTTCAAGCTTCGCAAGGAGATGCAGGTCGAGGTCAAGAACCTCCAGGAGCGGCTCCGGACGACCTTCGTGTTCGTGACCCACGACCAGGAGGAGGCGCTCATCATGAGCGACCGGATCGCGCTCATGAACGAAGGGCGGATCGAGCAGCTCGACCGGACGGAGGCCCTCTACGAGCGCCCGCGCACACGCTTCGCCGCCGACTTCCTCGGGGTGAAGAACATCCTCGAGGGAACGGTGCTGGCCGTCGCCGACGGCCTAGCCGCCTTGCGCACGAGGGGAGGGCTCGAGCTGCGGGCCGCCGCCGGTGACGGTTACCGTGAAGGAGCCGCCGTCTGGGTGGCGGTCCGTGCCGAGCGCATGCGGCTCGGCGGCGGCACCGAGGGCGACAACGCGCTCGCGGGCACGCTCGACGATGAGATCTACCTCGGTGACCGCACCGAATGGCGGGTGAAGCTGGGGGAGGAGCTCGTGACCGTGGCCGAGGCGGCCTCCGTCGTGAGTGAGCGGCACCGCGGCGAGCGCGTCACGGTCTCGTTTCCCCCCGCCGCCGTGCTCCGCCTCGACGAACGATAACGATGAAAAGCCGGCGGCAGGCCGTCCTCCTGCTCCTCCCGTGCCTGGCCGTCCTCGGGGGCCTGCTCGTGCTCCCGCAGGCCGTGATGTTCGTCGCCTCGCTCTGGCAGCGCTCGGCCTACGGCGGCCTCGTCCGCGAGTGGACGGCGGCGAACTACTTCCGCGCCGTCGAGCCCCTGTATCTCTGGATCCTCGCCCGCAGCATCGTCCTCGCCGTGGTGACGACGCTTCTCTGCCTCCTCGCGGGATGGCCGGTGGCCTACTGGCTCGGGGTCAGGGTCGCGCCCCGCTGGCGCAACGCGCTCCTCGTGCTCGTGATCCTGCCCTTCTGGACGAGCTTCCTGGTCCGCATGTACGCGTGGATCTTCATCCTGCGGCAGGAGGGCCTCGCCAACCTCGCCCTCGCCCGCCTGGGGTTGCCGGCGCTGCCCCTCCTCTACAACGACTTCGCGGTCCTCCTCGGGCAGGTCTACGGCGAGCTGCCGTTCATGATCCTGCCCCTCTATGCCTCGATCGAACGGCTCGACCGCTCGCTCCTCGAGGCCGCGGCCGACCTCGGGGCGACGCCCTCCCGCCGGCTGTGGCGGGTCACCTTGCCCTTGACCGCGCCCGGGATCGCCGCCGGGTGCCTGCTCGTCTTCATCCCCTCCCTGGGCGCCTTCCTCGCCCCCGATCTCCTCGGCGGGGGCCGCTCCATCTACGTCGGCAACCTCATCCAGAGCCAGCTCGCGGTGGCGCGCGACATACCGTTCGGGGCGGCCCTGTCGTTCCTGCTCACGCTCACGGTGGTCGCCCTCCTCTGGCTGTTCCGCCGGCCCCTCCGCATGGCCGGGGAGGCGTGATGGAGTCTACCCCGAAGCGCCCGACCCGCCTCCTCGGGATCTGGGCCCTCCTCGTCTACGCGTTTCTCTACGCCCCGCTCGGCGTCCTCGCCGTCTTCTCCTTCAACCGCGAGCGGCTCACCGCGAGCTGGAGGGGATTCACCCTCGAGTGGTATGCGCGGCTCCTCGCCAACACCCAGGTGCTCTCCGCGCTGCGCAACAGCCTGCTCGTCGCCGTCGCCGCGACCATCATCGCCACCGTCATCGCCACCGCCGCCGCCCTCGCCTTCCACCGGCACCGCTTCCGGCGCCAGGGTCTGCTCGACGCTCTGATCACGATACCGATCGTCATCCCCGAGATCGTGATGGCCTCCTCGCTGCTGATGCTCTTCGCGGCCGCCGGCCTGCGGCTGGGGCTTCTCTCCGTGGTCATGGCGCACGTGGGCTTCTCGGTCTCGTATGCCGTGATCGTGGTCCGCTCCCGCCTCGCGGGCTTCGACCGCAGCCTCGAGGAGGCGGCGATGGACCTCGGCGCCGGCCCGTGGCGGACCTTCCTCAAGGTCACCCTGCCCGGCATCGCTCCCGGCGTCCTGGCCGCCGCCCTCCTCGTCTTCGCGCTGTCGATCGACGATTACGTGATCACCTCGTTCGTCGCCGGGGTGGGCTCGACGACCTTGCCGCTGCAGATCTACTCCATGGTCAGGAGCGGGATCTCCCCCGAGATCAACGCCGTCTCGACGCTGCTGCTCGTGGCCACCGCGCTCCTCCTCTTCGCGGCCTGGCGCCTCGAACAAGGGGGGCGGGCGCGGGAGGCGGCTGTTCCCGCCGTGCTGGGCCTCGCGATCCTCGGCGCGCCCTTCGTGCTCGTGGGGCCTCCCGCCCCCGCCGAGCGCGCCTTGAGCGTCTTCATCTGGTCCGGCTATTTGCCCACGGAGACCGTACGCCGCTTCGAGCGGCGCGAGGGCGTGCGCGTCAACGTCGACCTCTACGACTCGGTGGAGGCGCTGCTCGCGAAGGTGCAGGCGGGGAACATCGGGTACGACGTGATCTGCCCCACAAACTACGCGGTCGAGATCCTTCGCGAGCAGAAGCTGCTCCGTCCGCTCGACCACTCGGCGCTGCCTCACCTTCCCAACGTCGACCCCCGCTTCCTCGACCTGGAGTTCGACCCCGGCAATCGATACACCGTCCCCTACTTCGGCGGCACCTGCGGCATCGCCTACCGCCGAAGCCGCGTGGGCGCCGTGGACTCCTGGGCCGCGATGTGGGATCCCCGCTTCAAGGGGCGCATCCTGATGCTGGATGACCCGCGGGAGACGATCGGGGCCGCGCTCAAGCGGCTGGGGGCGAGCGTCAACACCACCGACGAGTGGTTGCTGCGCGAGGCGCAGCGCCTGCTCGTCGAGCAGAAGCCACTCGTGCGGGCGTACGACTCCGCGAACTTCGAGGACGCGCTCCTCGCCGGCGACGTCTGGCTGGCTCAGGGCTGGAGCGGGGAGTTCGCCCGGGTGATGGACCTCGATCCCGACATCGCGTACGTGATCCCGCGCGAAGGGTCGACCACCGCCATCGACAGCCTCGCCATACCCGCCTCCGCTCTCCACCCCGTTCTCGCCCACGCATTTCTCGACTACGTGATGGAGGCGGAGGTGGCGGCGGAGATCTGCCGCGCCATGCGCTACACGACCCCCAACCGCGCGGCGCTCGCTCTCCTTCCCCCCGCGCTCCGGAACCACCCCGCGATCTTCCCGCCGGAGGAGGTGCTGGCGCGGACGGAGCTTCTGCGCGATCTGGGGGCGGGGACGGTCCTCTACGACCGGCTCTGGACGGAGGTCAAGTCGGCGCGTTAGGGCGCTTCGGTGGGGTCACGCCCCTGCGCTCGGGACCAGGCCGAAATCGCCGTCCTGTTGCGGCTCAGGTGTCGGGAAAGCCAACAGACGAGGCAACGTGGTGGCCCGCCTTCGTTTGTCAGGAAAACGACCGGATCGGATGTCGGTGGAGCTTACATTCGGGATGCGTCCTCCTTCTCGTCGTGCCTTGTAAGTTCCCGCAGGTCAAGGCGCTGGCGGAAAATCGGAGCTTGGCACAACACGTGCTCTACAGTTGGGCGGTGAAGATCCATTGAGGGGCGCTTATGACGAGCAAGAACGGATTCCGAATACCGCTCATCGTCGCGTTCGCTTTCGGCCTGGCTTCGAGCGCCGGAGCAGCGACCATCGACTTGACCGGAACCATCCGCGACTTCCACGACAGCCATCCTGACTTCGAGGCTTTCCTCGACGTCGACCCCGGCATCGTCCAAGCCGCGTTGGGCGCGGACAAGAAACCGGTCTACGCCGGCATGCCGACCACCCCGACCACGACCGGGCAGGCCAACTTCGACCAGTGGTATCGGGACGTGCCCGGCGTCAACCTCTCCCAAAGCTTGACCATCACCCTGGACGACACGGGACATCCGGGTATCTTCAGCTTCTTCGACGACACGTTCTTTCCGATCGACGGCCAGCTCTTCGGGGAGGAGGGGTACCTTCACAACTTCCATTTCACCTACGAGATCCATACTCAGTTCACGTATCAGGGCGGCGAGGTCTTCACGTTCACCGGGGATGACGATCTCTGGGTCTTCATCGACGACATGCTCGCCATCGACCTGGGAGGCGTTCACGGGGCGCTCACGGGAAGCGTGGACCTCGACACCCTCGGGCTCACGCTGGGGAACGACTACGACTTCGACCTCTTCTTCGCCGAGCGTCATACGACGGAATCGCAGTTCCGCGTCGACACCTCCATCCTGCTCGAGCCGACGCCGATTCCCGAGCCTGCCACGGTCCTTCTTCTCGGCCTCGGCACGCTCGGCCTGGCGGCATTTCGCCGACGCAGCCGCGTTTGAACTGACGCGACGGGCGCGCCGAACGGACACCCTCGCTCCGATAGGTAATCGCGTAGGGCCGGAGGCAGGTCGGTCCACCGAATCTTCGGCATCAGTCGCCGAAACTCACTTACACCAGAGTGCATCCACACTGCACCACACCCGCAGCGGGAGCCCGTCACCCCGAGCGTGGCGTTCGGGTCGGCGCGCGAGAAGTCCGTCGCTCGATGCCCACAGCGGAAGGCCACTGGACGGATCGGCGATCCTGCCGGAGAATGGGCGGCCGAAGAAGGAGGACCCGTGTCATGCCCCGCCGTCGCCGCGTGCTCGTCGCCTCCGCCGTCGTCGCGATGGTGGCCGCGCCCGTGGCGGCGGGTCCGGATGCGAAGGCCATCTACGCCAAGAGCTGCGCCCCCTGCCACGGCAAGGACGGCGCCCCCAGCGCCGTCTTCGCAAAACAAGGCGTCCGCAGCTTCAAGGACGCCGCGTGGCAGAAGTCTGTGACCGACGCCCAGCTCGAGAGCTCGATCCTCGAGGGCAAGAAGGGCACGATGATGGCGAGCTTCAAGGACGCCTTCTCCGCCGAGGAGATCAAGGCCCTGGTCGAGTACGTCCGTACCCTCGCTCCGGAAAAGTAACCTCCGCTTGCGTGGCTGAGGGGAGGGTTGTGGCAATCTCTCCTCACCGAACCGCGTCCGTCGCATGTCGTGCCGGGAGGCGCCGCGCGCGTGTTTCAGCGGGAACGCGACTTCGTCGATCGGGGCCGCGCGAGCGAATAAGGCACGCGGACCCCGGGATCGTCGCTCGGGAAGTCCTTCGTGTTGCGTGTGACGAGAAGGGCACCCGCCACGCGTGCGGTGGCCCAGATGATGGCGTCCGGCAGCCGGATCCGTTGCCCCCGACGCAGTCGAACCGCCTCCTCCGCGGTGTCCCTGTCGACGTCGAGCACTTGAAAGCCCGCAAGGAAATCACGGATCGAGGCCTCTTCGTCCTCTTTCTCCGCTCCGACGAGGACCTCCATCCAGCTCACGATGCTCACCGAGCGTTCCTCGTGCCGGTGGATCTCGTCGCGGGCGCGCCCAACCCCGTTCAGGTAGTCGACGAGGATGTTCGTGTCGAAGAGCGCGCGCACCGATCACCATTCGCGGCGGAGGCGGCGCTCGTAGGCCAAGCCATCGCGGCGGCGCCCACGCCACAGGCCGAAGGCCTTGCGGATTCCTCCGGCACTCCGTTTCCGCGCGTACTCTGCGACAGCCCGGCGGATCGCTTCGGCCCGCGAGATCTTCTCGCGCCGGGAGAGCTCGGCGAGCTGACGGAGCTGGTCATCGGGCAGTTGGACGATAGTCCTCATGACGTCATCATATGACGGCATCATCTCCACGTCAAGCCGGTCTGTCACCGAGGACCCTGCCGCAGAATCCGCACCCCGGTTCCTGGGGGATGAGGGAACGGCGGGTGAGGGCACGCGCATGCGCAAGCGCGCTCGGTCGTCCGACGCGGGCCGCCGGACTTCGGGTGTGGGGCTGCTAGCTTCCGCTCACCGTCATCCTTCGGATACGCAGGGTGGGTGAGGCGGTGCTGCCGCGGAACACGAGGTCGCTCCCTACAGCGTCGACGTCGCGCAGCATCTCCTTGAGGTTCCCGGCGATCGTGACCTCGTGGACGGGATGGACGAGGCGCCCTCTCTCGATCCAGTGGCCCACCGCCCCCTGCGAGTAGTCGCCGGTGACGACGTTCACGCCGAAGCCGATGAGGTCGGTCACGTAGAGGCCGCGCTCGACGCCGGCGATGATCTCCTCCGGCGTCGTCTCTCCCGGCTCGAAGAAGAGGTTGCCCGCGCCCACCGAGGGTCCGCCCGCCACGCCCCGGCGCGCGGAACCCGTGGGCCTCGCCCCGATCTTGCGCGCGGCGTACGAGTCGCAGAGGTAGTAGCGGACGATGCCCCGCTCGAGGGGGACGTTGCGCCGCGTCGGCAGGCCCTCGCCGTCGAAGGGGCGGGACCCGAGCCCCCGGTGGCGCCGGCCGTCGTCCACGAGGGTGAGCAGCGGCGAGGCCACCGCCTCGCCGAGGCGGTCCTTGAGGAATGTGGCGTTGCGGAAGACGGCGTAGCCGGAGAGGGCGGAGAAGACCGCGCCCAGGATCTCGGCCGCCGTCTCCTGGTCGAAGACGACCGGCACCTCCGACGTCGCGACCTTGCGCCCACCGAGGCGCCGCAGTGTCCGCTCGGCGGCTGTGCGGCCGACCTGCTCGGGGGGCTCGAGGTCAGAGAGCCCGCGGCCCGTCGTGTACCAGTAGTCCCGCTCCATCTGGCCGTCACGCTCGGCCTGGGGCACGACCGAGAGCGAGACGGACGACGTGCGGTAGCCGCCGAGAAAGCCCATCGTGTTGGCGAGGAGGACGAAGCCCTCGCCCTGTCCCCAGGAGGCCCCCTGGGAGTTCGTGATGCCCGGCGTCTCGAGAGCGACCGCCTCCGCCCGCCGGGCGCGCTCGATCCGCTCCTCGGTCGGCAACGCGGCCGGCGAGGGGTCGTGGAGGGCGAGGTCCAAGTCTTCCGGGGGGACCATCTCATCGGGGAGCCCCGCCGCCGGGTCCTCCCCCGTCGCGCGGGCCATGCCGACGGTCTCCTCCGCGAGCCGATGGAGTGCGGGCCAGGAGAAGTCCGACGTGTGAGAGGAGGCCGTGCGCCTTCCGACGAAGACCCGCAGGCCGAGGGCCTTGCTCCCCGCCTCCTTGAGCGTCTCCACCTCGCGGTTGCGGACGGTGACCGAGAACACGGTCCCTTCGGCCACGATCACGTCCGCGGCGTCCGCGCCGGCGGCGCGCGCCTTCTTCAGGAGCTCGGTCGCGAGATCGCGGTAGGCCATCCCGGAGGAGGGCTCAGGGGCGGGGGTGCCGAGGGGCGAGGAAGCGGTCGTAGACGAGCATGAGCAGCGTCGAGACGACGCCCATCGCGCCCACCCACACCCACATCTTCGGGGCGGCGGGGTTGCCACCCTGGACGTAGGTCTTGACGAGGTACCCGCTCGAGGCCCCGGCGATGAAGGTGCCGATCGCGATCGGGAGGAAGGCGAAGCCCATGTAGGTCCCCACCTGCTCCCGCGGGGCGAGGTCGGCCACATACGCGTAGTAACGGGGGGCCTGCATCGCCTCACCGAAGGCGAAGACCACGATCGCAACGACCGTCATCGTGAGGGTTGGAAAGCCGGCCATGATGAACCAGCAGGCGGTGGCGAGCGCGAAGCCAATGACCATTGCCGTGAGCGGCTTGAGCTTCTTGGCGAGGGCGGTCACGGGGACGGTCACGAGGATGATCGTCCACGCGTCCACGGTCTCGATGAGCTCGAACTTCTCGAACTTCAAATAGTCCCGCACGTAGAACGGCAGCGCGTAGAAGACGTGCCAGAACATTGCCCAGAAGCCGGAGAAGATGACGAGGAAGGCCATGAAGCGGCCGTTGGTGAACACCATCACCATGTCGTGGAGGACCTTCCCCAGCGAGGTAGCCTCCGTTGTGTCCGCCGGCCGCGGCGGCTCCTTGTAGAAGAGCAGCGTCGAGAGGAGGAGGGCGAGGCTCGTCAGCGACGACATGACGAGCACGTACGAGATGCCCAGGTTGTGGCGCACGAGGAGCGCCAGCATGGGGCCGATCGCGCCTCCGATGTTCACGAGCGTGTAGTAGATCGAGTAGCCGAGGGACTTGGTCTCGTCGGTCGTGGTCCGCGCCACCGTCCCCACGATGCTCGGCTTGATGAGCGAGCCGCCGATCGCGGTCACGACGAGCGCCATGAGCATCCACAGCCTCGTGCCCACCGCCTGGACGATCCCCTGCCCGAAGGGCAGCCCCGCGAAGCCGATCAGGAAGTACCCGAGCGAGAAGATCGAGAAGCAGGCCATGAGGCTCCGCTTGAATCCGTAGCGGTCGACGACTGTGCCGGCGAGGACGGGGAGGAAGTAGAGGAGCGTGTTGAAGACGCTCCCCGCGAGCCAGCCTGCGGCCTCCGGCCCCAGCCCCACCTGGTCCGAGATGTACACGGCGAGGATGGCCTTGCTGCCGTAGTAGGCGAAGCGCTCGAAGAGCTCCAGCACGTTGGCGACCCAGAACGTGCGGCTGAAGCCACGGCGCAGGACGTCGAGGATGCTCACCCAAGCCTCCGGGGCGCGATCGGGCGATGTTACGTCATTCGGAGGGGGCCTGCCCCGCGCCGGGGATTCGACTCGTGGATCCCTCGCGCGACGGCCAGGAACCGCGCTCGGGATGACGACGTGCGGAAGACCGTGACAAGCCAGCCGATCGGGAGGGAGAATCGAGCCTCCCATGAGCGCCAACGCTCGCCGAATCCTGAGGCTGGCCCTCCTCGCGGCGTTCGCCTCCGTGCCGGCCGCCGCGGGCCTGGGTTCGGCCGCGGGCTCGAGGGAGCTGCATGCCCGCGTCCGCGCCTTCCTCGACCAGGCCCGAGGCACCTGGCGCGACCTGAACGTGCCCTACGAGGACGGCCAGATCCTCCACGACCTCATCGTCGCCCGGGGATTCACGCGTGGTCTCGAGATCGGGACCTCGACCGGGCACTCCGCGATCTGGATCGCTTGGGCGATGAGCAAGACCGGCGGGAAGCTGACCACGATCGAGATCGACGAGCGCCGACACCGTATCGCCCTTCAGAACTTCGAGAAGGCCGGGGTGGCTCCCTACGTGGATGCCCGGCTCGCCGACGCCCACGAAGTGGTCAAGCAGCTCCCGGGCCCCTTCGACTTCGTCTTCTCCGACGCGGACAAGGCGTGGTACACGCAGTACTTCAAGGACGTCGACCCGAGGCTCGTCGTGGGGGGCTGCTTCGCCGCCCACAACGTCCTGCAGGCGATGGCGGGGATCCGCGAGTTCCTGGACTACGTCCAGGCCCGTTCGGACTACCACACCACGCTCGACCGAACGAGCGGTGCGGGGGTCTCGATCAGCTGCAAGACGAGATAGACCCGCCGCGGTCTTCCCTCTCCTCGGGAGGCGGGGTGCGGTGGAAGGCGGCGTAGAGCATCGCGTCGTAGCCGATCTTCATGGCTGCCCCCGCGAGGAGCGGAGTCAGCAGCGAGAGGCTCTGCATGAGCAGCCCCGCGAAGGCGGGGGCCGCCGCCCATCCCCCCAGGCGCACCAGGTGGGTGAGGCCGGAGGCGAATGTGCGCTCTTCGGGACGCACCACCGCCATTACGTAGGACTGGCGTGTGGGAACGTCCATCTCGACGAGGCCCTCGCGCAGCAGGAAGAGCGCGGCCGCCACCGGGAAGCTCGGGGCGAAAGCGACGGTCACGAGGAGGAGGCTGGAGGGGACGTGGGTGAACACCATCGTGTTGACGAGGCCGATCCGGCGTGCAAGCCAAGCCGCGCCGAGATGCGAGAGCGCGTTGGCCACCCTCGCCCCGAAGAAGAGCAGGCCCAGGCGGTCGGCGCCGACACCGAAGCGCTCGTGGAAGAAGTAGGCGAGGAGGGCGGTGGTCAGGAAGCCCCCGGCCAGGCTGTCGACTGCGAAGAGGGTGCCGATCCGGACCAGGATGGCGCGAGAGGCCGGGCTCAGGGGTACTCTCCTCTCCGGCGCCTGGACCTCGACCGCGGGCGAGAGGCGGAGGCAGAGCGGAAGGACGGCCAGGCACACTCCGGCGTAGACCCCGAGGCTGAGGCGGAAGGACGCGAGGACCGGCACGCCCAGGAGGTGCTGGAGCACGACCGGGAGCCCGGCGAGGAGGCTCCCCAGGGCATGACCGGTGTCCTGAAGGACGTTGTAGACGGCGAAGATCCGCGTGCGTCTCTCATCGGTCACCGTCGCGGGCAAAGAGGCCTGCTCGAGGACGAGCGCCGCGCCCCGGTCACGGCCCATGCCGTTCAGCATCCCGACAAAGGCGAAGACGGCCAGGGCGAGCGGGGAGGACGCGGCCGCGCAGCCGACCCCTCCGGCCGCGCTTAGCACGGCCAGGCCCGCGAGCGCGCGCCGGCGCCCGATGCGGTCGCCGCGGAGCGTCACCACGGCGGTGGCGCCGGCGGCCCCGGCCAGTCCCAGCGCGACCACGGCTCCTGTTCCCGCCGCAGTCAGGCCGATTGCGGGCAGGTAGAGCCCGAGGACGACACCCGCCATGCCCGTGGCCAGCGCGCGCAGGAACGCGCAGGCGTAGAGGAGCCGTCGGTCGCGCGCTTCGGGCGCCGTCATGGCAACCGTCTAGTAGACAGTAACGCTGAAGCGAGAGCGGGCGGAGGAGGCACGCGAAGCGCGGGCGTCGGTCGGTGCATTCCGATCGTGGCGGGCCCGACCGTCGAGCGAGCGCGCGAAGATTGCGATCCTTCTTGAAGCTGCGCGCGAGCGTCCCGCGCGAAGGGTGCTCTCGCTCTGGGCGCGGCCCGCTTCCGAGTCAACCGTTGCGCGTCGTTACCGCCGCGTGCCGCCGACCGTGATCTCGGAGACGAGGATCGTGGGGAGTCCCACGCCCACGGGGATGCTCTGCCCCGCCTTCTGGCAGACCCCCACCCCCTCGTCGAGCGCCAGATCGTGTCCGATCCGCGTCACCTTCGTGAGGATGTCGGGCCCGTTGCCGATGAGCGTCGCGCCGAAGACCGGGGGGCCGATCCGTCCGTCCTCGATCAGGTAGGCCTCGGTCGCCGAGAAGACGAACTTGCCGCTCGTGATGTCCACCTGCCCCCCGCCGAAATGCTTCGCGTACAGGCCCCGGGGCACGGAGCGGACGATCTCGTCCGGGTCGTCCCGCCCCGCCAGCATGAAGGTGTTGGTCATGCGCGGCAGGGGGATGGAGGCGTAGCTCTCACGCCGGCCGTTGCCGGTGAAGGACATCTTCATCAATCCGGCATTGAGCCGGTCCTGGAGGTAGCCGCGCAGGATCCCGTCCTCGATGAGGACCGAGCGTCCGGGGACGTTGCCCTCGTCGTCCACGTTCAGGCTTCCGCGGCGGTCCGCGATCGTGCCGTCGTCGACGACCGTGACCCCGGGCGCGGCCACCCGCTCGCCGATGCGCCCCGAGAAGGCGGAGAGGCCCTTGCGGTTGAAATCGCCCTCGAGACCGTGGCCCACCGCCTCGTGGAGCAAGATCCCCGGCCAGCCGGGGGCGAGGACGACCGGCATCGGCCCTGCCGGGGCCTCGACCGCGCCCAGGAGGGTGACCGCCATGCGGGCCGCCTCACGTGCGAAATGCTCGGGCGGCTTCGCGTTGAAGAACTCCGGCCCCAGTCGTCCGCCGCCGCCGGAGGAGCCCTCGCGCCGCAGGCCGTTATCGGTGGCGATCACGGAGACGCGGATCGAGAAGAGCGGCTGTATGTCCTCGACGAGCATCCCCCCGGAGTTCGCGATGCGGACCCGGCGGGTCTCCTCTCCCAGGCTGACGATGACCTTCTCGACGCGCGGGTCGTGGGCGCGCGCGGCGCGGTCCGCTCTCTCGACGAGGGCGATCCGTTCGCGGAGGGACAGCACGCCGACGCTTGCCTCGCCGTAGCGCCGCTCGACGGGTGCGGGGGACACCGCCTGGGGCGGGAGCGCACGGGAGTCGGAGGCGATGTGGGCCGCGGTCTCGGCGGCGCGGGCCATGGCCGCCCACGAGAGATCGTCGGTGTACGCGTAGCCGGTGCGCTCGCCGGAGACGACGCGCACGCCGAGCCCGCACGTGATACCCGCGGTGGCGGTCCGGATGATCCCCTCCTCGAGGAGCAGCGACGACGTCGTCTCGTGCTCGAAGTAGAGGTCGGCGAACGTCCCGCCTCGGGAGAGGGCGAGGGAGAGGAGCCTCTCCATCTCGGCGACGGGGACGTCGGCGGGCGTGCGCGCGCGCTCGTCGAGGGGCATCAAGCAGTGATCATAACAGCCCGCAACCCTGCCCTCGGCGTTGAGGTCGCCTCTGGCTACGGGCGGCCCTCCAGCCGCTCCCGGACGAGGAGGATGTGATGCTTCAGCGTGTACAGCTCTGGCGGTAGCGCGCCCCGAACTGGGCGTAGGCGCTTCCCTCCGGGCCCGTCGCCATCACCAGCGCGTGCGGCGGCTCCGGGTTCCAGACCGCGAATGGCCGCTCGTGGCGGTGGGGCGTCTTGGGCGGCCCGCGAGCGACGCGTATAGTGGACCGTCTTGGAGATCCGGGGAGGCGGTGGTGAGGCTGCGAAGCGGCACCGCGCCGTCGCCGGGTTGTCCTGGGCGGCCGTGGTGGCGGTCAGCGTCGCCTTCAGCTGGCTCCTCGGCAGCGCGGCTTCGCGAGGACAGGGTGTCTACCCATTCCTGGCCGCGTTGCTCGCGCTCGCCGTGGCCCTTCTGGCTCACGCTCGTGGCCGGCGCGTCGCCCTCTATGGCTTTCTCTTCTTCCAGCTCCTCGCCTCGACCGGGGTCCTGATGCTGGAGGCGGTCCTCCACCTCTGGCCGGGTGTCCTCGGAGGACAGGTGGCCAACGTCGCTTACACCGGCTACCACTGGCAGAGGGGCGGGATCTACATGCTCGACCCCCACCGCGGCCCGGTGCTCCGCCCCTCGTTCGGACGGCGAATGTACTGGAGCGGCCACTGGTGGTGGCACCAGACGAACGAGGATTCCTACCGCGGGCCGCGTCTCGCGCGCGCGGACGTGATCCTGCTGGGGGACAGCATGGTCTACGGACACGGGGTGGAGGAGCCCGACACGATCGCGGCGTGCTTCGCCGCGCGCACCAGCCTCGCCGTCGCGAACCTCGGCCAGCAGGGGACCTGTCTGCTGCAGTCCTTCCTGGCGCTTCGCGTGCACGGGCCGCGCCTCCGTCCCCGCGTCGTGTACGCATGTGCGCACTTCAGCGACCTGGACGAGGTCGTCCGCTACTACGAGCGCGCCGAGCTCCGGCGCTTCCTCGCTTCGCCCTCGGGCGCACCGGCGGCACCGTTGGCTCGCGAGGAGTACCGTCCCCAGCTTGACTGGAACCTGCGCCAGCTCTTTGCGCGCAATCTCGCGTTGCCGCTCCGCGTCGGCGGCATCTCCGGGGCCGTGGTCCGGTCCCTGCGCGTTCGGACCCCCGCTTCGAGCGCGGGCCGGCGGGACCCCTTCATGCCCACGCGCGAGGAGATCGCGGCGCCGCTCGAGGCACTGGCCGCCGACGCCCCGCCCGAGGAGCGCCTCCCCTGGCTCACGGAACGGCGGGCCGCGGCCGAGATCAAGCTCCTCAGTGATGCCCTGGGCGCTCGCCTGGTGCTGTTCGATCTAGGCTACCCCGAGGCGCACAGCCGCGCCGTCGAAGCTCTCGCAGAAGAGCTGGGCTGCGGCTATTGCCCGGCGGGGCGGGTCGCCCTCGCCCGGAGCCTCGCCGGCGAGGTGGTGTACCTCTCCGACGACGGCCACTGGAACGGAGCGGGCGCCGAGATCGTGGCCGAGGAGCTGGCCGGCGCCCTCGTTTCCCCCCCGCGCTGAGAAGGAGCGGAAAGGCAGCATGGAGTAGACTCGCGGCGCGGGTTTCCCCATGCATCGGAATGGGCGTGCCACCATGGCGGTGTTGGTGCTGGTCGTCGCGACCGCCGGCGCGGCCACCGCGGGGGCGCAGGCTGCCGCACCCGAGGCGACGGAGCCGACCAAAGACATCTTCGACGTCCTCCGCGAGCTCCGTCACAAGCCGCCCCCGGCCAGCGCGGGGGCGGAGGACTACAAGAAGCTGATGATCGCCGCCGCGCCCGTGATCTCCTACAGTCCGACCAGCGGTTTCGGGATCGGCGCCGCCGGGAACGTCGCCTTCTACCGGGGCTTTCCGGCAACGACCCGCATCTCGTCGGTCGTGGCGAGCGTGATCGGCACGACGAAGGAGCAGCTGCTCGTCAACGCCAAGCTCAACGCGTCGGCCCCCAACAACGGCTGGGTCCTCGAAGGGGACAACCGTCTGTACTGGACGTCTCAGGATACCTATGGCCTCGGCACGGACACCACACCCGCCGAGGCGGTCAATGTGAGGTATGACTTCTTCCGGGTGTACGAGACGGTCTACCGGCGGGTCCGTCGCAATACGTACGTGGGTGCGGGGTTTCTCTTCAACATCCACACCGACGTCCGGCCGGCCGAGGACTCCGCTTCCGTCTGGCCGGAGTCGCCGTACGTCACCTACTCAGAGCAGTTCGGGTTCGACCTGACCTCGCAGACCTCGGCCGGCGCCAGCGTGCACGGCCTGCTCGACAGCCGGGACAGCGCCATCAACCCGAGCCGGGGCTGGTACGCGAACCTCGACTACTCGATGTTCTTCGAGGGGTTCCTGGGCGGCACGTCGACGTGGCAGAAGTTCAACTACGATCTGAGGACGTACCTCCGGCTGACGAAAGACGCCCGCCACAAGCTTGCGTTCTGGGTCTTCGGGGACTTCGTCACCAGAGGCGTGGCGCCGTACCTCGACCTGCCGGCCACGGGGACGGACACCTATGGACGCTCCGGCCGGGGGTACGGCCAGGGCCGGTTCCGCGGCCAGCGGATGGTGTACGGCGAGGCGGAGTACCGCTGGACCATCACGAAGAACGGACTGCTCGGAATGGTGGCCTTCCTCAACACGGAGACGCTGAGCGATGAGCAGACGGGCGAGCGCCTGTTCGACTCGTTCGCGACCGGCGCCGGCTTCGGCCTTCGCCTGCTGATCAACAAGCGCTCGACGACCAACCTTTGCCTCGACTTCGGTTTGGGCAAGGACGGGTCGAGCGGGGTGTACTTCGCCGTCCAGGAGACCTTCTGACGGCCGCCGCTTAAGGACCGCCGGGCAGTTCCAGCAGGACGTCCCCGTCGAACTGCCCGAGCCGGCGAGCCCCCCGCTCTTCGAGCTGGCTCGCGATCCGCGGGCCCATCCGCACGCGGTTCCAGGCCCACGTGTGGACGATCACGTGCGTGGCCCCGGAGCCCCGGATCGCCGCCCATGCGTCGTCCGGGATCTGCACGGCGCGACGAAGGCGGGCACGCACCGCGTAATAGTGGTGGGGGAAGTGCCCGCTGTAGCCATTCACCAGACGCCGCCAGTGACGCGTCGAGTAGTACATGGCGCGCGTCTCCCAGACGGTCTCTCCGAACGGTAGCTCGACGAGCACCGCGTCCGCCGGCAGCGCCCGCACCGCGGAATAGACGGCGGGCTCGGGCTGACGCCCGGGAGGAGGCGGGGCGCTCAGCCCCTCGCTTCTCCACGACGTGTTGAGCGGGATCGGCACGCAGAGGGATTCGAGCACGAAGACGACCCCCGCCAGGGGCGCGGCGAGCGCGCCGAAGCGCAGGCCGCGCGCTCGAGCGAGGGCGAGCCCGGCGAGCAGGGAGAGGAAGAGCACGGCGACGGCGGCGTAGCGGGAGGGGGCGCGCAGGCCGTCGAAGCCGGGCACGAAGGCGTAGAGCCCGGCGTAGAGGCCCGGCAGGTCCAGCTCCCGGCCCCACAGACGGGGTAGGGGGCCGAGCGAGAGCCAGACCGCGACGAGACAGGCGACGGCGCTGAACCCGGTGGGCGAGGCCGCCCCCGCGGCGATGCGGATCCACCCGGGACGAGACGGGAGTTGGGCGCGACAGAAGCCCCAGATCGCGCCCACTGTCCCCAGCACCGCAAGGAGGAGCGGGACCGCTCCCGGGAAGAGGTGCCCCTCGGGCCGGTCCAGCCCCGGAAGGAAACTGGCCCACAGCCGAAGGTGCGGGGTGGCGGTCATCCAGGCGGCGAGGTCGGCCGAGAACTCCTCCACCTCTGCCGGGCGGCGCAGTGTGGGCTCCTGGAGGCGCAGCTCCGCGTAGGGGAGGAGGAAGGGAAGGGTGGCGGCGAGCACGACCGCCGCACACAGCGCGAGGCCGGCCCAGTGCCGGGCGCTACCGATCCGCCCTCGTGCAGGCATCTCGAAGACAGCCCAGGCCACGACGAACGGGGTGAAGAACAGCATGTAGTAGCCGCAGGACAGGTTGTGCATGACGAGCGCCGCCCCGGCCATCGCCAGCGGAAGCGGGCGGCCACTCGAGACGAAGCGGTGCAGCCCGAGCAGCACGAAGGGCATCCACTGGAAGGACATCACCTGCAGGTGGGGCATGTGCTCGAAGCGGTAGGGCGTGAAGGCGAAGAAGAGGCCGCCCGCGAAGGATGCCCAGGAGTCGCGGGTGAAGTCGCGGAGGAGCAGGAAGACGCCGAGCCCGGAGATCACGAAGGTGGACAGGAAGAGCAGGTTGTAGCAGAGGATGACGTTGCGCGTCGCCGCGTAGACCGGTGCCGCCTGCAGCGCCTGCGCGAAGAGGTGCTCCGAGTAGGCGAGCGTGAGGGGCGCCGGGTGGAAGATGTTGGCGTTCCAGTACCCGGAGAAGGCACCCCACTCCCCGGAGGCGAAGCGGAGAATGTGGTCGGCGCCCCAGGCGACGATCCAGGAGTTGAGGAGAGGGTCGGCGAGGTCCGAGGGAAGGTCGCGGGTGAGCCCTCGCGCGAGAGGCCAGGTGAGGGCCACGGTGAGGGCGGCGTACGCCGCCGCCGCGGCCCAGGCCGCGCCCGGCCGCCACGACCGAGGCCCCCTCTCGTGCTTGAGCGACACCCCGCGCCTCCGGCGTCTTCCGCGGACCAAAGTCCCGCCCCGGGGAGAGGGCGCCATGCCGCCCGCCGGCGCCGCCTTGGGGGCGTCGCGGAAGTCGCGGTAACCTATCATGTTGCGGCGACACCCTACCGAACCAGCAGGGGGCGCGATCGTACTTCTTTGTTTGGACGGCCCGGAGGCCTCATGACAGCCCAGAGCCGCAAGATCCTCGCCGTCGCGGCGGCAGTCCTCGTGATCGGCAGCATCGTCGGCTTCAGCGTGGCCCGCGAGCGCGGCAAGCGGGTGCAGGTCCAGACGGGCAAGGTCGCCCGGACCGAGCTCACGCAGGTCGTCACCGCCTCGGGGGAGGTCCGGCCGCGGCGGTACGTCAACGTGGGGGCGAACGTCTCCGGACGCATCGTCGAGCTCGCGGTGCGCGAGGGCGACCGCGTGAAGAAGGGCCAGGTCCTCGCCCGCATCGAGTCGGAGCGCTTCGAGGCTGGGGCTCGCCAGTCGGAGGCGGCGGTGGCGGCGGCGCGGGCCGAGCTCCAGCACGCCAACGCAGACCTCGAGGTCTCGCGCCTCGTCTTCGACCGCACGAAGAAGATGCACGAGGACCGCCTGATCGCGGACCAGGCCTTCGACCAGGCGGAGGCGGAGCTCAAGATGAAGGCCGCCAACGTCGAGGCCGCCCACAAGCGGGTGGCGCAGCTCCAGGCCCAGCTCGACAGCACCCGCGACGAGCTCTACAAGACGACGATGTACTCGCCCATGGATGGCGTCGTCACGAGCCTGCCCAAGGAGGCGGGGGAGATGGTGATCGGGGCCCTGAGCTTCAACCCGACCGTGATCATGACCGTGGCCGACCTCTTGGTCATGGAGTGCGAGGTCATGGTCGACGAGACCGACATCCGCAACCTCAGCCTCGGGCAGAAGGCGGAGGTGCGGGTGGACGCCCTCGAGGGCGTGAGGATCGAGGGCGAGGTCACGGAGATCGGGGCCTCCGCGCTCGCGCGGGGCACCGGGAGCACCCAGCAGGTCCAGGCGACACTCGGGGCGACGACCGGCAACCAGCCCAAGGACTTCAAGGTCAAGATTGTGCTGAAGGATCCGCCCCCCAGCCTCCGCCCCGGGCTCAACGCCACCGCCGACATCACGACCGCCACCCGCTCCGCCGTCCTCGCGGTGCCGGTGCAGGCGGTGGTCGTGCGCGAGCTGGACAAGGAGGGCAAGGTCGTGGACGCCGACGCCACCGCCGGCCCCGAGCCCCGCGAGGGCAACACCGTGACTCAGCTCGCGCGGCCGAAGGGCGAGGAGAAGGACGGGGTCTTTCTCGTCAAGGACGGCAAGGCGGTCTTCACGCCAGTCAAGGCCGGGATCATGGGTGAGACCGACATCGAGATCCTGGAGGGCCTCGGCGAGGGCCAGGAGATCGTGACCGGGTCCTACAAGACGCTCCGCACGCTCAAGGACCAGGCCCGGATCCGGATCGAGAAGAAGGGGAAGCGATCGTGAGCACGCCGGCGCGGGAGGCGGGAAGCGGAGCCAACCCGATCATCCGGGCCGAGGGCCTGTGGCGGACCTACCAGATGGGGGCGGAGGAGATCCACGCCCTCCGCGGGGTCAGCTTCACCATCGACAAGGGCGAGTACGTCGCGGTGATGGGGCCCTCGGGCTCGGGCAAGTCCACCCTCATGAACCTCATCGGATGCCTCGACACGCCGACGAGCGGCACCTACGTGCTGCGGGGGAAGGTCGTCTCCGAGATGAACGACGACGAGCTGGCGGCCGTCCGCAACCGCGAGATCGGCTTCGTCTTCCAGACCTTCAACCTGCTGCCGCGGGCGACGGCGCTGCACAACGTGGAGCTGCCCCTCGTCTACGCGGGGATGGCCAAGGAGCGGCGGATCGGGCAGGCGAAAGCGGCCCTCGAGATGGTTGACCTCACGGACCGGATGAACCACCGCCCGAACGAGCTCTCCGGCGGCCAGCGCCAGCGGGTCGCCATCGCCCGCGCCCTCGTGATGAGCCCGTCGATCCTGCTCGCGGACGAGCCCACCGGCAACCTCGATTCCGCCACCGGCGAGGAGCTCATGCGCCTCTTCGGCCGGCTCCACGGGCAGGGCCACACCATCATCCTCGTCACCCACGAGCGCGACATCGCCGACCACGCGCTCCGGACCATCCGCCTCCGGGACGGCCAGATCGAGAGCGACGTGCGCAAGGGGGGCTGAGCGGCGTGCCGTTCTCCGAGGCCATCGCGATCGCGCTCCAGTCTCTGCGGGCGCACAAGCTGCGCTCCTTTCTGACCGTCCTCGGCATCCTGATCGGCGTGTCCTCGGTGATCGCGGTCGTGGCCATCACGGAGGGGCTCGACCGGTACATGTCGGACAAGGTCCTCGAGCTCGGCACCCGGGCCTTCAGAGTCCAGCAGATGCCCGACATCATCACCAGCCACGAGCAGTGGCGGGAGATGATGAAGCGCAAGCGCGTGACCATGGACGACGTCGGAGCGGTGCGGCGCGCCTGCAGCCTCTGCTCCGACATCGGGGCTCTGATCGCTACCGGGGGGAGCGTCAAGCGCGGTCGCACGCTCCAGAAGAACGTGCGCATCATGGGCATCACCGAGAACGTGTCCCGGATCGGCGCCATCCGCGAGCTGGAGGCGGGCCGTCATCTCGTTCCGCAGGACATCGAGCAGGACCGCATGGTGGCGGTGGTGGGAACCGATCTCGTGGACGCCTTCTTCGGGAGCATGGAGCCGATCGGCAAGGAGATCGACGTCGACGGGCACTTCCTGCGGGTGGTGGGGGTGGCGGAGAAGAAGGGATCTGTCTTCGGCGAGAGCCAGGACAACTTCGTCTGGATGCCGATCACGACCTTCCAGAAGCTCTATGGCGTGCGCCGATCCGTCGACATCCAGGCCGAGGCGCGCACGATGGCGGACTTCGAGGCGGCGCAGGACCAGGCGCGGGTGGCCATGCGCGCCCGCCGCCACCTCACCTACGACAAGCCCGACGACTTCACGATCGAGACCGGCGAGAGCATCATGGACCTCTGGCAGAGCGCCACCCGGGGCATCTACGTGGTCACGATCGTGGTGACCGCGATCAGCCTCCTGATCGGGGGGATCGTGGTCATGAACATCATGCTGGTCTCCGTCGCCGAGCGCATCCAGGAGATCGGAATCCGCAAGGCGATGGGGGCGCGGCGCGGCGACATCCTGCGCCAGTTCCTCGTGGAGTCGGTGGTCCTCTCCGGCTTTGGCGGTCTCCTCGGGGTGATCGGCGCCGCCGCCTTGTCCTTCCTCCTCGCCGCCGTACTCGGCAACATCATGGCGACGCCCTTCACCGCGCCCGTGCGGCCCTGGGCGGTCGCGCTCGCCCTCTCAGTCTCCTCCGCCGTCGGTCTCGTGGCCGGGCTCTACCCCGCCAACCGTGCCGCCGCCCTCGATCCCGTCGTCGCGCTGCGGAACGAGTGATGCTCGCCTCGCTGCGCCGCTTCGCCGCGCGCCACCCGGTCCTCTTCGGGATCTGGGAGGCGGTGGGCATGGGGCTGCAGGGGATCCGTGCCTACAAGTTGCGCGCCTTTCTCACCATCCTCGGGGTGGTGATGGGCATCATGACCGTCACCGGGATGAGCTCGATCGTGGCCGGCCTCAACGCCTCGATGGCGCGCCAGATCGCGAGCCTCGGCTCTTCGACGATCTTCGTCCGGCCCTTCGCCCCCGGCGAGAACCCGGACGAGGAGGAGTGGCGACGGCGGAGGGCGATCACCCTCGACGAGGTCGAGGCGATCGCGGCCAGGCCCGCGGTCAAGGCGGTCGCCCCCCTCCAGGTCACGCCCGTCGAGAACGTCAAGTACGGGCCGGAGAGGGCCCGGGACGTGCGCGTCTTCGGAACGACACCCGAATACGAGGACGTCCACGACACCTTCGTCGAGAGGGGCCGCTTCATCTCCGCCCAGGACGTGAGCCGCGGGTCCAAGGTGGTGGTGCTGGGCACGGACGTCGTGGACGCCCTCTTCCCTTTCCTCGATCCCCTGGACAAGGAGATCACGCTCGACGGGCGCCCCTTCCGCGTCATCGGGGTCCTGCAGCGGAGGGGCAAGTTCCTCTTCTTCAGCCTCGACAACATCGTGCTCGTGCCCGTCAACTCTATTCAGCATGGGGACCGTCGCTTCAGCTTCATGGTGGCGGACCTGAAGCCGGTCTCGCATGCGGCGATCGACCAGGCGATCGATCAGACGCGCGAGGCCCTCCGCCGCCAGCGCAAGCTCAAGTACCTCCAGCCCGACAACTTCCGAGTCTTCGCCCAGGACACCTTCACCGAGCTCTATCGCCAGCTGACGGGCGGGATCTACCTCGTGATGATCGCGATCTCGTCGATCGGGCTCGTCGTCGGAGGGGTGGGGGTGATGAACATCATGCTCGTCTCGGTGACGGAGCGGACGCGCGAGATCGGGGTGCGCAAAGCGCTCGGGGCGACGAAGCGCGACATCCTGTGGCAGTTCCTCACCGAGGCCATGACCCTCACCGGTGCCGGCGGGGTCATCGGGATACTGATCGGCGGCCTCGTCGCTTTCCTCATCAACGCCTTCTCGCCCTTTCCCGCCGTCGTCCAGCCGACGTGGGTGATCGTGGCCTTCGTCGTCGCGGTCGTGGTCGGGTTGACCTTCGGCCTCTGGCCGGCGTGGAAGGCCGCGAGGCTCGACCCCGTCGAGGCACTTCGCTACGAGTAGCTAGTAGCGCTCACCCTTCCCGGGCGGGGGTGTGGGCGTCGGCGTCGGTTCGGCGGGCGGAGCCTCGCCGGCCTCCTCGGATGGCGGCGGAGCCGGCGACTCCTCCTCGACGCCGGTGGGCGGAGCAGGCGCGGCGGTGGCCTCGGGCGTTGGCGCGGGCGCCGCCGCCGGCGTCGTCTCCGGGACCGGAGCGGGCTCCGCCGTCGCGGGGAGAGCAGGAGGAGGTGCTACCGCTCCCTCAAGCGGCGCTCCTGCGGCCTCGGCGGTGACGTCCGCGCCGTACCACAGCCGCTTCGGTGAGATCCGAAGCGCGCGCGGCGTGACCGCGAGGTCGTAGGTCCTCCCTTCGAGGACGACCGACTGGCGCAGGCCGACCGGGAAACGCACCGGCTTGAGGATCTTCTGCGGCACCCGGACCTTGAAGCCCTTGTCGAGCAGCCGCTCCAGCGCCTGGCGGACGTCGACGAGCTTCAGCGCCATGCGGCACTTGAGGCTGCGGCGACCGAGGACCCGCTCGACCTCGGCCCAGGACTCCTCCGAGGGCTCGACCTCGAGGTTGACGACGAGGTCGGGGAAGCGGGGCACGGCGGTGAGCGTCCCCCCGGCCATCGAGAGATCGAAGCTGCCCTCGACGGGGTAGGTGCGGGGACGGACGTGCCCGCCCACTCGCGTCGTCACCGTGAAGTCGTCGCAAAAAGCGCCCGCCAGCCCGCGCGAGTCCCACTGGAAGCGAAGCCTCGCCCGGCCCTCGCCGCGCGCCACGCGGACGGGGAAGGAGACGTCGGCGCGCCCGCGTCCGAAATCCAGCTTGACCGGCCCCGGCTCCAGTATCCCGCGCACCTCCTCGATGCGGACGTCGAGCACGTAGTGACCGGGGGTCATACGGCCGAGGGGGGTCTTCACCCGGACGCGCCCCGCCTTGTGCACCTTCAGGTTCTTGAGGACCAGCTCCACCTGACCCAGGAAACCCGTCGTGGCCTGGCTGAGGAGCTGGGAGCCGAAGGCCTCGCCGATCCCGATCAGGACGCCCGCCTCCGGTGCGGAAGCGACCAGCGGGTCCTTTTCGCGCAGGCGCCCCAAGCGCTCGCGCAGGCGGTCGCGCGTGGCTTCGAGAGTGGCGATGCGGGCCTCGCGAGCCGCAGCCTCCTTCTCCTCCCAGTAGACGTAGCCCGCGCCCCCGAGGGCGAGGGCGAGGAGGGTGGCCGCGATCCGGCGGCCCCAACGTCTCCGCCCCCGCCCGCTCCGTCGGCTCATCGGCGCCCCCCCGGCGGCGCGGCTCGCGTCCACGGCCCGGCCTCGATCCCGAGCACGATCCACAGGCGCCCGCCGTGGGCGGCGGCGTCCCGGACCGTCACCCTCACCGGGCAGGAGGCGGGGCGGATCCGCACCGGGCCTTCCTCGCGGCCGGCGAGGCGGAGCTCGCTCTCGAAGCCCACCGGGATCGTGAGCGGGAAGGCGAGTTCGGCGAGCACATGCTCCTGTAATCGCGCGAAGCCGGCCACGAGACGCCGCAGCAGCGGCCGCTCGCCGGCCACGCCCAGCTTCTGCAGCTCGAAGCCGATGGGCATGACCCTCCCCGAGAGCATCCCACTCGTGCGGTCGAACGCGACCGCCTCCAGCCGCGCGAAGACGGCGAGCTCCGCCTCGATGTCGGCGTCGAAGAAGTCGTCGCCCGCCCGGCTCACGCGCCCGCCGAGGCGGATCGCGCCGTGCTTGTCACGGAGGCGGACGTCCGCGGTCTCCAGGCGCACCCGGAAGCGGCCGCCGACCACCTGCTCGCGGGGTAGCGCGAGCTGCGCCACCTGCCTCACCACGTCCTCGTGGACCGCCACCACGAGCCCGTCGGTGGGGACGAGCGCCCCTTTCTCCGCGCGTGCGACAAGCGACTCGAGGTCCGCGATCTGCTGGCGCAGGTGGGTCTCGAGGGCGAGGACGCGTACCGGCTCCCTGGGCGCGTCGCAGGCGGCGAGGGAAACAGTGAAGACGAGCGCGGAGACGACCCCCGGCCGACGGTCTCCCGCGTCCCGTCCCGTGGCAGATCTCGGCATCACCCCCCTATCTTGCCAGCGGGGCCGCTCCGCGTCAGGATGGTGAGATCTCTCCCCCCGAGAGGCGTTCTCCCGCATCGTCCGCGATCCCCGCTTCCTGCCTCCGCTCGTCGTCTACCTCCTCGTCGTGATCGCATTCACCGCGGTCTGGATGGAGAAGGTGGATCCCGCCGACGGCAGTCTCGATCTCCTGTCGTTCTGGCTCATCTGGCTGCTGGCGACGGGGTTCGCGGTGGCCTGCCGACGGACGACCGGCGGTGCGCTCTAGGGGGTTATCGCCCCCTGGGCCGTCATCGTGATCGGCAAGGTCGCGTGGGCGGCCTTCAAGGGGCTCTCCTATCGCGTCGGCGCGCGTTGCCCGTGCCCGCTTGCTCGCGGAGGATGCCCCGCGCTATCCTTCGGTGTTCATCCCGAGCGCCCCTAGCTCAGCTGGATAGAGCAACAGACTACGAATCTGTAGGTCGGGCGTTCGAATCGCCCGGGGCGCGCCACCTTCATCCATGACTCGCCGACGCCGCCCTCGCCAGGGGAGGCGTCTGCCACCGCTACGGGTAGAAGACCGTCGCCTCCCCCTTCTCGGCGACCAGGGCCTCGATCGCACGCCGCATGCGATCGCGCCGCTCGATGATGGCGCGGATCTCGCCCTTTCCAATCAGGCGGCCGAGCGCCGGCTGGAGCTGCTCGAGCGTGAGGGCGCTCATCTTCTCCCACAGCTCGCGGTCGATCCGGGTCGGCTTGGCCATGCGGTTGAGGTTCTTCTCGCCCGTGAAGGCACGGGAGTGGTCGATGAGGATGAGGTGGTACTCGCCGTCGTAGAGGAGGTTGCCCTGGTTTCGGTCGATGTTCCCGATGAGCTGGTCGAACATCTTCATCTTGCTGACCTGGCGGTTCCAGGCCTCGAGATCGGGGCCGCGCGCCGGCTCCTTGATGCTCCAGCCCTTGACGTTCTCCACCCAGAGGATCACGGCGCCGAGGTCGCTTTGGAGGCGGCGCTCGACTGCGGGGGGGACCATGCCCAGGCCGACGAGCTTGTCGATCTCCCAGGCCGCGATCTCGGATTTGTAGCTTTCCCAGTATCCGCTGTAGAGGCCGGGGCGAAGGGGCTTCCACGCCATGCTCTGGAAGGGCGGCCCTTCCCGGACGAAGGCCCGCTTCGGCTTCGTGACGCCGATTGGCACGTCCACGATCTTCGTCACCTCGCTCGTGCGCATGAGCTCTTCGATCTCGGCCTCGCGCCCGAGCCAGATCTTCGAGCACGCCGGGGCCTCGGCGACCGCCACCGGCGCCTGGGACCCCGAGCGCGCCTCGAGCGGCCGCAGGGCGAGGAGCGACACGAGGAACGACAGTGCCGCGCCGAGGCGGGCCAGACGGCGGTCGATCATGTTCCCTCCCGGGTTGGAGCCTGCGGGATTCTAACCCCTGCGCCCCGGAGAGCGCATCCGGTCCGCCGGTGAACGTATATACTCCCGCCGTGCGCCGCCGGATCGTACTTCAGCTTCTCCTGATTGCGGCCGTCTGCGCCGCTCCCGCCGCACCTTGCGAGTACGCGGGGGTCCCCCGGGTCGTGGCCGTGGGCGACGTCCACGGGACCTACGACGGCTTCGTCCAGGTGCTGCAGCTCGCCGGGGTCGTCGACGGCGGGCTCCGCTGGTCGGGAGGCAAGGCCCACCTGGTGCAGGTGGGGGACGTGCCCGACCGCGGCCCCGACTCGCGCAAGGTCATGGATCTCCTCATGCGTCTCGAGAAGGAGGCGGCCAAGGCGGGGGGGCGCGTCCATGCCCTCCTCGGCAACCACGAGGTCATGAACATGATCCGTGACCTCCGCTATGTGAGCGCGGGGGAATACGAGGCCTTCCGCACCCGCGACTCTGAGGTAATGCGCGAGGAGGTGTACCGCCGCTCGCTGGAGGAGGCGCGGCGAAGGGCGAAAGCCGAGAAGACGACCCTCGACGAGGCGGCCTTCCGCGAGCGCTTCCTCAAGCAGGCCCCGCTCGGCTACGTGGAGCACCGCCGGGCCTTCGCCCCCGAGGGTACCTACGGCCGCTGGCTGCGCCGCCACGACGCGGTGGTGAAGATCAACGGCGTCGTCTTCGTGCACGGGGGGCTCACCCCCGAGGTGGCGGCGCTCGGGTGCAAGGGGATCAACGACACCATCCGGCGCGAGATGACGGCCGACCTCGACCGCACGCGCGACTCACCGCTCCAGAGCCTCTCCGGGCGCGAGGACGGCCCGCTGTGGTACCGAGGGCTCGCCCGTGAGGACGAGGCGACGCTCGCACCGAAGGTGGACGAGGTGCTCCGCGCGCTGGGAGCGAGGGCGGTCGTCGTGGGCCACACCCCGAGGGAGACGGGGCGGATCGAGGCCCGGCTGGGAGGACGCGTGGTGCTGATCGACGTCGGCATGCTCCCTGCCTTCGGCGGGCACCTCGCGGCGCTCGAAATCACGCCGGAAGGGATGACCGCGCTCTACCCCGACCGGCGCGAGATCCTCGAGAGGACACCGGCCGCGGCCGCCCTCGGGCGCTAGGCCGGGGGACCACGAGGGGGACGTGAGCGGGTCACCCGTCCGGGTGCTCGAGACGCTGCTGCACCTGCGCCACGGGGACCTCCCGCGGGGCAGCCTCCTCTTTGCTCACCTCTTCCTGGTCATCTGCGCCTACGTGGTGGGCCAGGTCGTCCGCGACGCCCTCTTCCTCGCGCGCTTCCCGGCGTCGATGCTCCCCTTCGTCGACCTGGGCAGCGTCCTCCTCGTGGGCGCGGTGGCGGCGGCGTACATCCGGGCCGGGCGCCGGGCGACGCTGCGCACGTTGGTGGTGGGAAGCCTGCTGCTGTTCGCGGCGATGGCGGTGCTCCTCTGGTGGTTCGTGGCCCGCCGCGTCGTCTGGGGGGGATTGTTCGGGATCGTCTACATGGGGGTGGGGGCCTTCGGCGTCCTCGCCCCCGCCCAGGTCTGGACACTCGCCAACTACACCCTGAGTCCGCGGGAGGCGAAGCGGCTCTTCGGGCTGCTCGGCAGCGGCGCCACCTCGGGGGCGATCGCCGGCGGCTTCCTCTCGAGCCTCCTCGTGCGCCGCATCGGCGTCGAGGGACTGCTGCTCCTGTTCGCGGGCTGTGTCGGGGCGGCGGCGGTGGTGGCGGAGGCGATCTGGCGCCGCCGCCTTGCATCCTCCGGCGAGGGGGAAGGAGAAGCCGCCCCCACCGCCGTCGCGGGCCCCCGCAGCCTCGGTGAGAGCCTCCGTCTCATCCTCACCTCGCCCGCGCTGCGCGCGCTCGCGGGCCTGATCGTCGTGTCGTCCTTCGTCACCTCGGTCGTCGGGTGGCAGTTCAAGGCGCTCGCCCAGCAGAACGTCTCGGGCAAGGAGGCGCTCGCGGCTTTCTTTGGCGCGCTCAACGGCAGCGTCGGCGTCCTCGCCGTGCTCGCTCAGGTGTTCGTGACCCCGCGGGTCCTGAAGCGGCTCGAGCTCGGCACCGTCCTGCTCGTCCTGCCGGTGGCTCTCGCCACCGGGTCCGTGGGTCTCCTCGTCTGGGGGTCTCTCGCCGCCGCCGTCGCCCTCCGCGTCGGCGACAAGGTGCTGCGCTACTCGGTCGATCGCCCGGCGGTCGAGCTTCTCTACCTTCCGCTGCCTCCGGGGCTGAAGGTGCAGATCAAGTCGTTCATCGACACCGTGGTCTGGCGGCTGGGGGACGGGCTGGCCGGCCTCGCCGTGCTCGTCTTCGCCACCATCGGCGGCGTGGGCCCACTCTGGATGAGCGGGGTCACCCTGGCCGCCATCGCGGGCTGGCTGACGCTCGCGGTGCGGAGCCGCGGGCGCTACGTCGCCATGCTGCGGGAGGCGATCCACCAGCACCGCCTCGACGCGGAGCGGGCGGCGGCGCCCGCGCTCGACCGCTCGGCGACGGAGCTTCTCGCCGCGGAGCTCGACGCGGCGGAGCCCGACCAGATCCTCTACGCGCTCGAGCTGTTCACCGTCGGCCGACAGCCCGCGCACCATCCAGCGCTCCGCGGCCTCCTGCAGCACCCCTCGCCCGAGGTGCGCGAGCGGGCGCTGCAGATCCTGAGCGCGGCGGGGGACAAGGAGGTTGTGGGGGAGGCGGAGCGACTGCTCGCCGATCCCCATCCCGGGGTCCGCACGGAGGCGCTTCTCTACCTCGCCCGGCACTCCAGCGTGGATCCCGTCGCTCGCCTGCAGGAGCTGCGCGAGTTCCCCGAGTATGGGGTCCGCGCGGCGGTGGTGGCGGCGCTCGCCCGCTCCGGGGAAGAGAACCGGGAGCTGGCACGCGCGCTCCTCCACTCGATGGCGGTTGAGCCGGGACCGGAAGGGGCGCGGACACGCCTGGAGGCCGCGCGCCTGGGGGCGGCGCTGCCGGAGCCGCTGGCGGGACCCCTCGGCCGTCTCATCCTCGATCCCGACGTCGAGGTGTCGCGGGCGGCGATCCATGCCGTCTCCCGACTCGACCCCCGGCCCTTCGTCCGCCCGCTGATGAAGCGGCTTGGTGACCCGAAGGTCGGGGCGGAGGCCGCCGCCGCGCTCGCGGCCGCGGACGAGCAAGCACTTCCGGCCCTGCGGGAGGCCCTGGCCGATCTCCGCTCTCCGCTCGAGGTGCGGCGGGAGGTCCCGGCGATCCTGGCCACGATCGCGACGCCCGCCGCCGCCGGCGTCCTTCACGAGCATCTCCTGGAGCCCGACGGTGGGCTCCGCTCGCGCGTGATCATCGCCCTCAACACCCTCGCGCGGAGCCGGCCCGAGATCCCGCTCGACGTCCCGCTTCTCGAGACCGCCCTCGCCGCCGAGATCCTCGGGCACTACCGCTCCCACCAGATCCTGGACCGCCTGGGCGAGGGCGGGGACAACCCTGCGGCACAGGGGCTGCGGGAGGCGATGGGCCAGGAGGTCGAGCGCATCTTCCGCCTGCTCACGCTGCTGTTTCCCGGCCACGACTTCCACAGCGCGTTCGTGGGGCTGCAGTCCGGGAACGCGGTCGTCCGCGGCCAGGCCCTCGACTTCCTCGAGAGCGTCCTCCGCCCGGGGATGCGCCGTCTGCTGATGCCCCTCATCGACGGCGACGTCGGCCTCGCCGAGCGCGCGCGCCTCGCCGAGCGCATGGTCGGCTCTACCCTGCCCCGTCCGGAGGAGGCGGTGGCGGCCCTCGCCGGCAGCCGGGATTCCTGGCTTCGCTCCTGCGCCGCCTACGCGATCGGGGCGCTCGGGCTGCGCGGCATGGAGTCGATGCTCGACGAGTGGGCGGAGGACGCGGACCCGTTGCTGCGGGAGACCGTCCGCCAGGCGAAGCGGCGGCTGACGGGCGAGGCGGGTCCG
>Ga0209342_10000590_pt1 | contig 42274 bp, 64 predicted proteins | sample RifCSP16_2_FD_184023 | JGI IMG/M metagenome (GOLD analysis project Ga0209342, IMG submission 184023) | Soil microbial communities from Rifle, Colorado - Rifle CSP2_sed 16_2 (SPAdes) (version 2) | ecosystem: Environmental > Terrestrial > Deep subsurface > Rock core/Sediment | place: Rifle...
AATAGTTTTTGTGTCGCTCAAAAGGAAATAAATGACTGACCAAACCAAACCAACCAAAGAAATTACCGAAGCCGACACAAAAACTATTGCTAAAGCCTTGACTTTAATTGAAAACGACCCGACTGGAGCCATTGTAATGCCAGCCGTTGACGCTAAAGCCGCTATTGAAGCCTGGAAAGCCTATGAAAGTTTGAAAAAAGCGGTCATTACCCCAGACGACGTGCAACAAATCCAGGGCAGACAATTTCTAAAGAAGTCGTATTGGCGTAAGATTGCTACATTTTTCAATTTGTCGGTCGATTTAGTAACTGAAAAAAAGGAGGAACTAGCCAATGACAACACTACCTACCATTTCGTCTGCAAAGCTACCGCCCCCAATGGTCGATTTGCTGTTGGAGCTGGCAGTTGTAATATCTACGAAAAAGCGAAATTTGATGCGCAGAAAGGCCAGTGGCTTAACTCTTATGGAGAAATTGCCGAACCAAATAGTATCCATAATGCTCGGGCTACTGCTGAAACTCGCGCTTGGAATAGGGCTGTTAGTAACCTTGTGGGAGGTGGCGAAGTATCAGCCGAAGAAGTCGAAGCTCTCAAAGACGGCAAAACCAATTCAGTACCAGAGAGTGACGAGGGAGGTGGCGCGCCAGATCCAACTGAGGATTGGGGAGATTCACCAGTTACAAAGACTTATGAGCCGCGCAAAAGACCAGAAAAAGGCTCGCAATTAAATTGCACGGTCGATCATTCTAAATTGGGGATCTTGACTGTTAAAAAAGAGGGTAAAAACAAGGGTCGAACTTTTCGAGCCTGTCAAAAATGCGACTACTTCCATTGGGAGTCGTAATAAGAGGGGAAAATTTATGAGCAGATTAGAACCAACACCACACGCCTTAGGCTTGCACTTGGGAGTCGACCATAAAAAACTTGTTATGGTTGAAAACCAATTGATCGAATGGTTGGCTGGCGAATTTTATGACGACAAGAAAATTGAGGGCTGTGAATGTAATATCATCGGGAAAGTAATTGAGCTGTGCAAGGATTTTTGCACTATAGAGGAACTGGCTACAGCCGCTTATGCCAGCGGAAACCTGCTCGAAAATTTAATGCACCGAGCAATTTCTATGCGAGAAAAAAGGAAAGTGGGTGGTAATAAAAAACAGGAGCTAAACTAATGCCAACGATGGACACTTTTATAATTATTGCAATTGTATTTTGGGGTTTAGCGATTGCTCTTATAATTACAAACAGAGCTCTAAAGGTTTCTGATTATCGAAGGCGAACGGTTTGGAAAATTGTTGAGTTGAGCGTGAACGAATTTGAGGACGGTAAAATGAGCCTGTCTCTTTCCAGGTGGAAGGCTTTACACAAGGTCAGTTTTGACAAAATGCTTTGGCAGTTTTGGAAACCACTAGACAAATTTTATGAGGGTTGGGATTTTAATGTTACAGACTATGCCAATAAAAAAAAGAACGCTTAAAAAGCTAATGGGCAAAAAATCTTGGGCCCAGAAGCGTCACGCAATTAGGCGAGCTACAGAACGCTACCAGTTTGACATTGACGGGGCGGGGCTAGCCGAAATTGTAAGAATGATCCAGAAAAACCAAATCATAAGCTCGGAAAAACAAAGCTTACGGGTGACGATTAAAAAGCTGATTTATAAAGACCGAGTGATTAGAGTGGTTTACGATAAAATTAGAAAAACAGTGGTAAGCTTCTTGCCGCTGGAGGAACTTTAAGCTCTTTATTAAGTAACTAAAGGAAAGTATGAAAAGAATCAAACTAAAAAATACGCCTCTCTGGCTAAGTAAAAACGCTCTTTCAAAAACGAACCCATACCAGAAAATGCTTTTGATTATTGGTGGATTTTTGATAGACATTGCTTTTAGATCAATGGGATTGGGAAAATGGATATTAAGACCAGAGAAAGAAATAACTAAAGGAAAGGGAATATGAAAGAATACCACAAAATAACTACTGTCTTTAAGCGTGACCCTAAAAATATGCGGTTTGTTTTAGAGGGTCAGTGGGGTTTGCCAGAGTTTGAATATCTGAAAGACAATGCGTGGGTGTTCACTGAAAAGGTAGACGGGACTAATATCCGAGTGATGTGGGACGGCTTGAGTGTTACTTTTGGCGGTAAAACAGATGACGCTCAAATGTATGTTCCCCTTATGCAGAGGTTGCAGGAAATGTTTGATACCACGCCTAAACGCCAGTTATTCAGGGAGATTTTTAATACTCCTCAAAGCGAATCAGGGAGTGAGGCGGTGTGTCTATATGGCGAGGGGTATGGTGCAAAGATACAAAAAGGCGGTGGAAACTACCGAGCAGATGGTGTGGACTTCGTACTTTTTGATGTGAAAGTCGGAGATTGGTGGTTACAGCGTGAAGATGTCGAGGATATTGCTGTAAAACTTGGGGTCAAAGTCGTGCCTATTGTCGGAGAGGGAACACTACAGAACGCTGTCGATATGGTCAAAAAGGGTTTTAATTCTCAATGGGGGGAGTTTCTAGCAGAGGGTCTTGTAGTCCGACCAAAAACGGAACTAAAAACAAGAGCAGGACATAGGGTAATAACGAAAATAAAAGCAAGGGATTTTGAGCCTAAGAAAGAAGTAACTGAATGAACAACAGCGACAAAATAATACTAGACCTTTGCGGTGGCACTGGCTCTTGGTCGAAGCCCTATGTCGAGGCGGGCTATGATGTCAGACTGGTTACGCTACCTGATAACGATGTGCGAACCTACACCCCCCCCAAGAATGTTTACGGGATTTTAGCCGCACCACCTTGCGACCAATTCAGCAGAGCAAAAACTACTGGAGAACCACGAGATATTGTTGGTGCTATGGAAATTGTAAGAGCCTGTATGGAAATTATCTGGAAAAGTCAATATAAACTAGAGAAACCCTTTAGTAAGAAAACAAAATTAAAGTTTTGGGCTATGGAAAATCCTCACGGAATGTTGAAATACTATATGGGAAAACCAGCTTTTATTTTCGACCCCTGCGATTTTGGAGACCCTTATAGAAAAGAAACTTTTTTATGGGGTAATTTCAACGAACCTAGAAAAAATCCAATAGAACCTAAAAAAGGAGAGTGGGATATACACGCTAAAACAGGTGGAAAATCCGCTAAGACTAAAGAATTGAGAAGTATTACACCTCAAGGATTTGCAAAAGCATTTTTTAAGGCTAACCTATGACCCCTAACCAACATAAACAACCAAATCGCTGTAAATGCGAATACGGCAAAAACGGGAAACTACTCGGTCTTTGTTTGAGGTGTTTTGAAAGAGAATTAAAATCAGCCAATAAAGCTCGACAACTCCTCCTAAATGAAGTGAGGGAGAGGGTAATTGGGGAAGATGAGAAAGTAGTACTTCTTGAATGGGTAGATAAAAAATATGTTGTGGCACAAGAAAACAGGAACGACCTACGAGCAGAGCAACGCCAAGCCCTTACAGAAATGGAGAAGTAAGTATGAGTTACGATTCAGCAGGAAATATCCTACACGAACCATTCTTTCAATGCGATTGTGGAAGCACTGGTGGTTGTGAGAAGTGTAGACCCACACAAACTTTAGAAGTTTCTACTACAGTTCCGTGCCAAAATGAGGAAGAACTAGAAGAAGAAATAAGAAAAATAATAGCAAAAGCAAATTATGGAAATGCAATATGACCCAAACTAAACAACCAGTAGAAAAACCAAATGAAGGTTCTCTTGCTTTCTTATTGAGAACATTGACCCCTGAACAAATGGAAGCTATGCGAATTGTATCTAAGTTTGAACGCCAACTCCTCCTCACTGAAGTAGGGGAAAAGGTAATTGGGAGAGATGAACCAGACCATTATTCCACACAGGAGGTTGATATTGGGTATATGAGAAATCAAATGAGAAAAGAACAGCGTAAATCCCTTACAGAAATGGAGGGGGAATGAAACTATTAATTTGTTGGTTACTTGGTCATCAGATTGAAAAGGTCATTTTTCGGGAAAAGGTTGTTTATTGGAAAGAGGAAGAGTGCCAGAGATGTGAGAGTGTTTTTGAAAAGAAAAAAATAACAATAATACTCCCAAGCGGAATGGGAACTACCTATGCCAACTAGTGCAGAAATGGAGAAGAACAAATGATAGCTAAAATACTTTGCTGGTTATTTGGACATAAACTACTGATTTATAAAGATTCTTTTGAAAATGGGAGAAGGTATAGGAATGGTTATTGGGCGAAAAAATGTCAAAGATGTGGAGAAAAACTTTATGCCAACTAAACACCTATCGGAAGAACTACTAGCAGAGTTTAGAGAGAAGTTTTCAGGTAAAGTTAGAAAAATACCAGTCCAAATTCATTCAGAACTCGGTATTCCAATGGCAGAAAGTGAAACCGAAACGATTTATCCTTTAGCTGGCAATCCAAAAGTTATTGCTTGGATTAGAACAGCCCTCCAAATAGCCCGAAAAGAAGGTGCTAGAGAGGAGAGAGAACGGATTAAGTCTATGTTTACCAAGTGGACTAACAAACAATTTAAGACATTCAAATTAGACAGGTTTGCTTTACAGGATTTTGCAAATAAGCTGGAAGCCCTCAAGGATAAATGAATGACCAATAAAAAAGTTTACGATTTAGTCAAACAAATACTTGAGGTAAGCCCAGAAGCGAGGAACAGCAACAAGGTTCTTTACGTAGAATTTATGGCTAGAATTGGTATGCCTTTGAGTCCACAAGCAGTTGCAATTATTATGGCTGGGCCAGATTATGAGTCAGTAACCCGCTCCAGAAGGCTAATTCTAGCTAATCCAGGCTACAACCACCTTAGAGGAAACTCAGCAGTAGAAAGCTTCCGAAAAGAAAAGCAAAGGTCTAAAGGAACTTTTGCCTTTAGGGAAACAATAACAATTACCGACCCGCTAACTGGAAAAAGGCAGGTCTTGAAAGGTCAAAATGAAGCGTAAAAACTTCGATTTGGAAAATAGTAATAAGCATTGGAATATAAACGAGATTGCGTTTTTGGAGTTTTGCCGACGCAAGGATTTGAGTTATAAAGAAATTGCCCCGCTTTTGGATCGGTCATTTTCGTCCGTAACCCAGATGGGGTCAAAAGTAGGCCAATGGCAAAAGGACAAGCTTGATCCGAAGTCGCCACATAAAGCCAAAATTGAAAAAGCTATGGCGATGGAGCTGGCGGTGCGAGGTGGGACGTACCCAGATATGCGTAGTGCCTGGTACAGCAGAATAACCAGGGCAACGGGAATTACTTATGACGTCCCGATCAGTCCGTTGGATAAGACGGCTGAGGAATTAGTAGCAGAAACCAAGGTCGACGCCCAAGTTGAGGAGGTTGCCGAAGAGGACGACACCTTTGTTTCGATCAAAATTGAGCTTGGATTTGCTCGGGCCAAAGAGTTGCTCAAGCTAATTTTTGGGAAATAATGCCAATACTTAGGCTACCAGAGTTGGTTGATCTAAACGCTTACATTGGAGCTATGAACCGCAATCGGTTTATGGGAGCCAAGATTAAGCGGGAAATGACTGAACTGGTGGCCTATGAGTGTATGGCTCAGAGGATTAAAAAGGGACAGAAAATCAAGCGACTGACCTTTCTCTGGAAGCACAAAAATAAACGCAAAGATCCAGATAATTTAGAGTTTGGCAAGAAGTTTATTTTGGACGGCATGGTACAAGCTGGAGTTTTAACTGGCGACGGTTGGAAGCAATTAGGAGCAGTAGAAACGGTACACAGGCATGTCATCGACAAAAAAGACCCAGGGATCGAAGTCATTTTCGACTAGCGTTCTTGAATTCTTTGACGACACCACCATCGAGTCGTTTGTTTTTGGAGCGGGGTTTTTTAGAAGTACTCACGAGAAGGAAATCAAAATACCCAAAGCTCATAATAAAGGCAAACATGAATACAAAATCAAAATCGAACAAGAGCTCTAAGGTTTGGGTAGCTAAAGTGTCATTAAGTCTTATGGTAGGAAATGACAGAGGGCAACCAATCCCGACCCCAAAAGGAGTCAATATCTTTTTCCACCCCACCTCTTATTGTTGGTATATAACCTCGGCAAGAAGAATAAGGTTAGAAACCTATTTATTAAATGGTCTTTTGCTTCCTCCATCAGATGTACTAGAACTTCCGATTAAAGAAGTCCTTGTGGAAATAGCAAGTGACGCCTTTGCTCTTGCTGGGATATTTGAAAAAGTTGATAAAGTTGATCCAAAACAAATCAGGCAAATTAAAATACCCATAGAACAGGAGTTATAATGGAACCATCAGACGATCAATACTGGCAAGACGCGGCTGAAGGGCTTATTGAAGAGCTCCTGACGACTGGAGTTGTTACAATTGGGGTTGAGGCTTGGGAAAATGTAAGGGATACTTTTATTAAAATGAAGATAGCCCGTGTGATTAAAATTATTCCGCCCAACGATGCCTCTATTCCTGGGGCCATAATTAGGGTAGAGTTACTAAAGAAACCACAAGTGGTTGAGCGAATAAAAATTAAAATTGAACAAGAACTTTAGGGTTTTGGCTTCCCAGCGGATAGACAGGGCAGGTCGCAGTTGGGAAACCATAGCCCTGGGGTTGGAGGTGGCACAATATTTGCCCATCATAGGGCACCTCTCAAGCCCCTCCATAAAAGTTATGGCTAGCTTCCCCCAGGGCTATGTACAAAGTAAAGAAAGGCCAAAATGCCAAAAGAATGGGTGTGGGTAATAAACCCCCACGGAGTTAGAGTAGAAGTTGACGCTGAGAGAATTCCCGAACTCAAGAAAAAGGGATATTCTGTGGTTGATCCGAACGACTCAGTTGCTATTCCAGGAAAACAGTTGCCAGTAAAATCGGCTCCAACGATTAGCACTGAAGTGAAGCCTGATCTTTCAATGGGTAGAAGCAGATTAAATAAAATGGCGATCGAAGCTGGAGTGCCAAACCCCAAAAAGCTTTCGAGCAAACAGGCGGTGATCGACGCGATCAATGCAAATAGGTAGCGCGGCCGCCCTGGTTCGCAATGCTCATGGAATGATCGTTGAAATTCCAGAGTCAGAGCTTGAGTTAACCCTAAAAATTCCAGGGTTTGAGTTGGTTCGTGGTAAGCGAAGCCTTGCCAAAGGATATAAAAGCCTTGAGGAAGTGCCCTGGATGTTTCCACCCCTGACTGGCTACAGGCTAGACGGATATGGGCGTATTAACGAGTTCATAAACGACAATTTTGTTTCGACTCAAAAGGCTGAGGCAACTTTAAGCCTGGGGGGATTACGCCATGTGACTAAACCACACGACAAATATATCCACGTTTTACTGACAATGTTTGAAGCGGATAGAATACCAGACCAATGGGTTCAGGTTTGTAATGAATGTTTTGACCACCTTTTAATTCCCTCAGATTGGTGCATCAGTGTTTTTACCGAGAGCGGGGTAACAACCCCAATGCACAAACTTCCGCTGTTTGCTACTGATTTCAAAATTTACAGGCCAGAGACTAAGCCTTTCGTATTTGGACACCAAAATGCCCTGGTAGAAGGGGCGCAGAAGGGTTGGGATTTGGTCATTAGAGCGTTCCTAACCCTGTACAAAGGAAACCCAGACGTCAAATTATTACTCAAGGCCAGAGAACACGACTGGGCTAACGACAGGTGGTATTACGAAGAGTTGCGCAAAATTTCAAACATCGAGCTGATTGTTGGTGATTTTTCCTATGCAGAACTACAAGAAAAGTTCTTTTCCAGAGTTAATTGCTTTGTTTATCCTTCTAGGGGCGAAGGCTGGGGCTTGCCTCCGCTTGAGGCAATGGCGCACGGCATCCCAACTATTTTGACCGACGCTCACTCGCACACAGAGTTTTCAAAATACGGCATCCCGATTGGCGTCACAGGCGGGTCTTTTAGTTTTTATGCTGGCCGAGTCAAAGAGGTTGGAACTGGTTACTGGGTCGAGCCTAGGTTTGATGAATTGGTTAAAACAATGAGCTGGGTGTACAGAAATTACGAACCAGCAAAAGCCCTAGCAGTTCAGCGAGTGCCACAGCTAAAGAAGAAATTTAGTGGTGAAAAATTCGTCAAGAACCTAAAAAAAATTATGGGGGAAATATGCGTATCATCTGGATAGCCGACTACACCATCAAAGACTATTTGGGTGGCGCTCAAATCACCAACTTGGAAATGATTACTGCTGGGGAAAAACGAGGTCATAAGATTATTCAGATTAACCATAAAGAAATAGACGCATTTAAGTTCAGGAAAACAGATCGAGTCGTCTTGAATAATATGGCTATACTCAATCGAGATCACCACGATAAATTGATGAGGGTTATTCTCAACACCCGATTTGTGCGCTACATCCACGATTATGATTGGGTTTACAACGACATGCACGTCAGTACCATTTCGGGTATGTTCAAAAAAGCCAAGGGTATTATTTTCCTTTCGCCCCTTCAGGCTTTAATTACCCGCGACAAGTTCGTTGTCCGAGACAGCGTTATTATTCCCTCGCCAGTTGATACCAAGAAATTTTACAATCAACACCAGCCAAGAAAAAAGAACTCGGCCCTTTACACTGGCGAAATCAACACCCACAAGGGCATTAACCACCTGTATAACTGGGCATTATTCCACCCAGAAATTCAGCTTGATTTGTACGGCTGGATTGCTCACCCAGGCCTAACAAGCTTGCTTCCGCACAACGTCAAGATAATTGAAAAATTACCCCACGCTGATATTACCCAGACTCTCAATCAATACGAAAAGTTTGTGCACTTGCCGATCTGGAGAGAGCCTTTCGGTCGAGCGGCCGCGGAAGCTTACTTGTGTGGTTGTAAGCTTGTGACCAACGGCAAGGTGGGCTTTCAATCGTTCGACTGGGATTACAAAGATCCCAAAGCTATTGCCGATGAAATTGCCAAAGCTCCAGACAGATTTTGGGATTATGTTGAGGAAAAATTAGCATGACCAAATTAAAATGCCTAAACTGCAAGCATGAATTCAAGGTAGCGGGAGAGCGAGCTTACAGTAAGTGTCCCAAGTGTGATGGCGATGCTTATTTTCTTGCCTCAAGTTTGCATGACAACTCCCCACAAAAAGTTGTTCAGCGCCCAGAAAAAGGCACAGAGCGCTGGTATAATGAAAAGTGGTACAGACGAAGCGATAAAGACTGGCATGAGGACATTCAAAGACGGGTACAAAACCCAGATGGTTCAATAACCAGACGATGATTACCAAACAACAGATTAAAGATTTCTACACCACCGAAGGCAGTATCCCCAGCACCACTCAAGAACGGGTTTACTCAAAAGCTACTTCCAGAAAAAGAAAACGTGCCGTGGAGAAAATGTTAGCCAAAGAAAAAGTAGTCAGTTTCCTCGAGATTGGTTGTGCTGAGGGGATGTACTGCGAGTTTATGCTCAAATATGCCGAGCGAATTACAGGCATGGATATTTCCCTGCCCAAAATAAACAGAGCTGGTAGCGCTAACAAAATTAGGTACATCGAAGGCGATTGGGACGCTATTCCTTTTAGCAACGGGGGCTTTGATTTAATCCTGGCAAGCGAATGTTTGGAACATTCTCTTGATCCAAGCCATGTAGTTAAAGAAGTTTTTAGGGTTGCACATCGAGCGATATTCAGCGTTCCAATTAAAGAACCGAAATTGGCCGATCCTATGCACCACCACACTGGCCATATCCACGCTTTCAGACCCGATACTTTCAAAGAGCTCTTCAAAGATTATAAAATAAACGACGAATACCTGGACGAAGAGACTGGGTTCATGGTCTTGGAAGTAATAAACAAATGATGGACATTAACGATTTAATCAACAGAGTCAGGAGTAGCTCAAAAGATATCGAAGAGCTACAAAATATAGACCTAATTGTAGTCGAGCTGATGATTAGGTCGGCGGAGTCAATTGCTGTGAAAGAAAATGATTACGCGGCGGCGTTTTTAGAAGCACTTGAACTTGGATACAAAATGACAATGCAGAAAGCCGAGTGGCAAGCAAAAAGAGCCACTGGGGGCGAGTATGACGCCGAAAAACGGCGTTTGCATGCACTGGAGAAGCTCCACACTCACATTCAGTCAAGGATTGCAACGCTTCAGATCATCGCCGATACGAAGTAGGAATTTCGTCGTCTTCAAAAATGTTTTCGCCAGCTCGCTCTCTTTTAGCGTAGCGTTCCAACCAAAATGGGATCTCACGATTGAGGGCAACTAGCACAAAAAGCCAGGTTGCAATGTAAAACCTAAATGGCAAATGAATTAGGTATTTTAGGGTGTATTTCATTTACTTTTCTTGAGAGTGTCAACCTCGGTTTTGAGTTCTTGAATAGCCCCAATTAACACGGGGATCAACTCGTTGTAAGAAATAGACAATAAACCAGCTTCGTCTTTTTTGACCAATTCTGGCAACACTGGCTTAACCTCCTGAGCAATTAAGCCAATGTGCTTTTGAGCAGTCTTGTCTTTTTTGAAGACAAACCCCACTGGATTAAGAGCCATAACTTTTTTAAGAGATCCAGCGTAAGATGAGATATTTCTCTTTAGGCGTCGGTCAGAACGACTGTTAAAGTTGAAAGCCCAGATGTCGGTACAGTCGTCAATGTTAAAGTCATTCATGTCGATATTGTTCAAAGCCCCCCATTTATTGCTTGGTGACGCAGTAAAACAACCAGAAACAGTAACACCGCCGTTAGCGTTAAGTGCTGGTTGCATGTTAAGAGTGCCAGTTGGCTGATCCCAACTTGATGACCCTCCAGAGTGCCAGATGTTAATGCGAGTAGTGCCGCCACTGTCTTTCAAATTGAGGTTGTTGCCATAAATGTTTACTGCTCCCCCGCTAAGACCACCGTTGATTGTTGAACCGTTAATGGTCACGCCGTTAATAGTGCCAGCAGTAATCGTTCCTAAATCAGCCTTAATTGCAGAAAGAGTGGAAATGGTAGCCTGGACAGCACTCAAGACGTTGGTCTGCATACGAGCCGCGGCTAAATTGCCAGCCGTGATGTTGTTGGCATTGATATTTGTAACAGAAAGAACGCTGGCGTCGATTGTCCCAGCGGTAATAGCACTAGCGTTTAGGTTGGTGACGTTGATGGTTGAACCATCAACAGCCCCATATTTTTCCACTCCACCCACTCCCTGAGCTCCAGTGTATTGACGGCTTGGTTCGCCAAATGGGCTGTCCCCTGGAAATGTGATTGGCATTTATGTGCGCTTCCTCTGAAGAATTGGTTTGGTCAATTCTGCTCCAGTATTTTCTACGTCTACGATCATACCAACAACCCTCATAAATTCGTCAATTTCTACTCGCCCACGATTGACCCTGATTTTAATGCTGTCGCCTAGGCTGTAGCCAGAAAACGGTGCTAAACCAGGGGCGAAAGCCAGAGTTAAAGTCTTAGATTGATCCTTGTCTTGTTTGAGAACGTCTTTGGCTCGCTCGTCTAGCTCGCCTTGGGTGGTCATATCGCCGTGAACGGGCGAAAACTGATGCCTGTAGTGGGTGGAAATTGAGGTTGCGTCAGTCTGGGTGGACGTCAGAATAGCTGGGCCAGAAGTGACAGTAAAGGCTTTAACGTCGTTGTGAATAAAGCGAAAGTCTTGGATAAAGCTAAAGTCAACAATCTCCCCGTCAAGTTCTAGCACGACGTTTGGTTTATCAGTCCCTACGTCCCGCAAGAATGTGAACGTCGGGCTTGTTGCGGGCGCAATGTCAAAGACAGTGTTTTGCGTCCACGCACCTGACGGGGAATTAGATCTGGCATAGTAAACCAGCTTTAATAACAGGGTGTAATAATCTTCATCATAAGTGGTCAGCGTGATTGTTTTGTCAGTGGAAGTGCCCGTGGCATAAGGATCTTCGATCGTCCCCTTGGTAAACAAATCACCAGGGGCGGCACTTGTCAAAGCATCAATCGTGTCGAAAATTGGGGAAGCAATTTGAGTGCCAAGCTTTTGGGCGGTATAAGTGGTATCGAAGCCCACTCGATACCACTTGAGCGTTTCTTTGTAGTCAAGGCCATAAACAGTAGTCCCCTCGAGATTGTCTTCAACGGCGGCAACTAGACCCTGCCAAACTACAGTCCCATTGCGATAAAAAGCAATTTTGGTTTTAGCTACTTCAAAAATAGTGCCGACAATTTTGGAGTCATTATGGGGAATGGTGAAGCGGCATTTACCAACGTCATTTTCATAACGCTCCCAAGCCCGATTGGTGGCTTTTTCAAATTCGTACTGATTACCAGAGGTGTCAGTAACGATGATGGTGTAGGTCGGAGGAGCTGTTAGCATATTTACAAAGTCCAGGCATTGTACCAGGACACGGTCACAACCGCATTGGTGTCGTTGGACACGGTAATTGTATTGTCACCAGGCACCAAACTCCACCAAGTCGTGTTTGATCCTAGATAGGATCTCGACTCCGTCGACCCTAGCTTCGCAGAGTGTAGCCTGGTATCAATAGTGAGGGTCTGCCCATTAGTCAGGGCAGTCGTAACATAAACAATCTCGCCAGTAGTCGTATTAGTAATTGTTAGGGAAGTAGACGTAGTGCCAGAGGCAACGATGGTAATAATTACATTGGTTGACGTGTCGCCAGAGTTTGTAGCTGTTCCAGACCCAACCCTAGTTCCAAGTGCTGTGGTATATTTTCTCGGATCACGAAGCTTGAGATTGGCTTTGGTGGTCAAGATTTGACCAGACAAAGAATCAATGGCTATTTTGGGGATTTCCACTGGCTTGAGCCAAGTTCGGTAGTTTCTAGTAGAAGCCCCAACGATTTCAGTCCAGGTGAATGGCAAGTAGCCACCATAATCAGTGTCCTCGCCATAGGCGGCGTCAAGCTCGGCTAATTCTGGATTAAAGGTTTTTTTAACCGTTTGGGCTAGTTCGCGCATTTTAGCCTCAGTGCTAGCAAACAAACTCAGTGGCAAAACAACCGAGCCTTTGTCAAGCTTTGAGCCGTAATCAACAATACCTGGGTCAGTTGGTAAGGAGTCTTCGACGTTTTCTACTAGAACATCACTAATGCTTGTTGCGTCAAGCAAAACAAATTCGGTCGGATCTGTGGTTTGATCGTTGATTATTAGGCCGTTGTATGTGTATTGAGTTCTTGAGTAAGCCATTAAATAATCTCGCTACTTCCAGGGTTGTCAGCGAGCCTTCGCTTTTCTTCATTAAATTTTCGTTCAAACTCACGAGCGTGTACCCGTAAGTTTTCAAACGAGACTTTAGTCCCCTGTTGTAGTCGCGCCCACACCTCAAAGCGCGGAAAATCATCAGCTAACCGAGTATAAGCACTCATGCGCAGGTGCAATAACACCAAGGGATCAAGTCTGGTTGGAACTTCGCCAGCGTTGGCAAATTTTTTGCTCCCTACCAAACGGATTGCCTGAGCGTTTTCAATTCCAGCCAAATCATAAAATCGTAACTGGTTGCGCTCAAAAACCCAATTGCTATTCAACACCCGCTTGAAAGTGGTCGTAATGCTGTTGGGATTGCCAATGCCGACTTCTCGAATTTCGTAGATGTTGTTTGGCACGGTGTAGATTTTAGTCTGGGTGGACGAAGTATTAACCACTGTTAAAGAAGTGTCGATTACAGTTCGAGCAAACTCTGGGTAAAGGGCTTCGATTGCTTGTTCTTTCATCCACTCTCGGTCAGCGGAAGTCCAAACGGCAGAGGAGGCGTCATTCATGGCCGCCATAAACAAGGTGTCCCAGCGATCTTGACCACCTTGAACCCAAGGGCTTTTGTCGGTTTCCGTACTGGTGCTGGTGTTATACCAAGTGGATGCGTAAAACTTTGAAGTATCTCCAAGGGTATGGTTGTAATGGGTATAGCCTGGGTTCAGAAGATCGGCCGTTGTAGTATCAATAGTTACCGTGTTGAGAAGGGTTGCACCAGTCCCAGCAGAATCGGTGGCTTCATAAAAACGAGTTTTATCAAAGACAGCCGTCCCATCATCAGGGTTCTGAGCATACAAATAAATGACCGACATATTTTCCTATTTCTTTACAAAATACACTGCCAACAAGTTTACAGCGATTGTGACCAAAGTCAAAATCGGCTCTGAAACTGGCTTTAGCTGTGGAAATGCAAAAACCAGTAGTTCAACAAGCGCCCAAGCCGCGCCCGCGGACGGGATAACGTAGCTTGCCGCTGAAGCAACATGCTCGCTCATAGTCTTTTCTTCAACTTTTGCCATACTTCCTTTCAAGTCATTATAATTTATACTATATCAAGTCCGTAAGTATCTTTTTCGTTTTAGCAGACAGCTCATTTTACTGCTGACGGCTCTGAAATGTTTGTTTTTGTTGATCTATCCACCCTTTTGTAATCAAAAATAACGGTTATAGGCTCTTACTCCTTCTTTTTGTAGTTGCCTAGCTTGGTGTATCCGTCGAATTCAACCCCATTGATCTCCCACTTAGAACCTGCACAGTCAATTTCCTTCGGCAAATCGGCAATTACAGGCGGCGTTTGGTTTTCCAGTTCATCAATTCTATCCTGTAATATTTGGTTGTCAGATTGCAAGGTAGTGATTTTTGCCACTCTTTCGGCTTTAGCCCTACCCATTGAGGCAAAGATGCGAGCTAACATAGGAGGGTCGTTCATCAGCTCGTTGAGCTTGTGTTTGTCCTCGCCAAAATCGAGAATATCTTTATTCTTGTTCAGCTCTTCAACCAATTTTTGTCTCAGTTCTGCGTCTGTCATAGTTCCTGGCACTGGCGTTGGTGCAGTACCCATTTTGCTTTTTACTACGTCTAAAAATCGAGTCCATCCTAAATCAAGCGTTCGGTGGGGGCAGTATTTCCCTGAGAAGTCTTGGTGCTTTTTGACCTTCTCAACTCCCCAGTTCCGTTCTTTTAATAACTGGGCGATCAGTTCAGCCGCATTGTTTTCCGCTGTGGCGAATTTCTGACCGCCACTCTTAGAATAGCATATTTCAAGACCAATGTGCTTTCTGTTGCCAGCACCATTGGCTCCGTCTCCTGCATGCCATCCATTACGATCAAGGGGAAGCCCTTGCCAAGCCTCAAGATCGTCAACAGCGAAGTGGAATGATGTCTGCAAAGCGTTGCCGACCATGTAGGAAATCTCACCTTTAGCACTAGCGTCATTAGCCGTGTTGTGGACACAGATACCGATGGGCGTCATTGGGTTTGGGCATTTGAGCGCGTACTTTGAAGCTGGAACTAGGTTCTGCTTAATGGTCATAAAAACCTACTTAATACGCTAAAAATAGCTACTAAGGCTGAAACGATCGAAAAGAACAGGGCTGTATTTACCGCTTGTTGAGAAACCCGACCACTCTGCACATCTCTTGATTTGGTTAAATCCCTGATGTCTGTACTGGGTTCTTTCAACACTCCTGCCAAGTAGTCCTGCGTAACCCATTTTGTCCCAGCTAAAGTCAAAACATCAATCAAAGCTCGAAGCTCTTTTACATCTCTATCATAGATTTCTTTGGTAACTGAAACAGCCTGAAAACTGGCAATCCTGGCGTTCTCATGGTTGAGGTCTAAAAGTCTCCGCTCTGTTTCTCTGGCCTGTAGTTTAAGGTTTTCATCTCGGTTTTTCTCGGCTTTCTCAAACTTTTTTTCAAGAGCATCAATTCTTTGTTCCAGGTGTTCTTTGAGAGATACTTTGTCGGTTGTGTCTGTCATATTCCTATTCTCTTCCAAATCCAGGTACTAAATCCACCCACGAAAATATACAAAACTGCCACTGCCCCCTTAGTAAAAGAGGCAAAATCTTGAAGTTTGTCAATGTCCTTTCGTTGGTCTTTTAGCTCGGACATAATCTCCCGCCTAAGGTCAGTAATGGCGTCAAAAATGTCTTTTTGAGAGATTTTTTCTGGCATCAAAATAACCAATGTACGACAATATTTGCTACTTCCAAAAAGATGATAATTAAAGAGAGAGTTTGGAATCGGCGAGTGACAACATCACTGTTTTTTTTCATTCCAGTTATTTCAGCTCTAGCGCCCACAACCTCAACATAAATTTCTTTTTTAGTGATTTGGTTGATTGATTTCATAGTTACGTTTTTTGTACTGTCGCCAATTTTGGCCTCATGTTGTACGCAACAGTCTTTGGCCTAAGTACTAGGGTAGCATACATTTCTGGTCTGACGGAATAACCGATGGAAACAGTAATCAGGTCTGAAACTGAAACCGTATCTGTGAGACGGCGACCGATTGCTTTTGCTAGAGCATCAGCAAGGCTAAGGTTATCAGCAAAGGTTCGGAAAAATTGCACAACTAAAGAAACGTGGTCTGCTCCAGTGCCGTCGTAATTAAAACCAGCTTCGTTGTAATCCAGTGAAGAGTCGTCATAAAGCTCAGTCTGCATAATCAGATCAGCCAAATTAAGAGTTAGAAGCAATCCAGCGTTTATGGCATCAGCTAGAGCCGCTGTGTCGGTCTTAGCCAGCTCTACCGCCTTACCCTGATCGTCAACGAGTATGAGGGCGGCTTCAGTAAATCCAGCCGAAATTGCCTTGCTCAGTGCGTCTGAGAGGCTTAAAGTTTCAGTCTTGGAGAGAGAAATGTCTTTTACAAGCGCGTCTGTTGGGGTTACTGAGTCAGCGGGGGAAACAGAAAGAGCGCCGTCGCCCTCATAAGTGAAAGTTGATTGGTCATATTGTCTTGTAGCATCATCGTATAAAATTGACATGACATCAGTCTATCACGCCAATCCTACTGCTCCTGAAGAGAAGAAAATAGGATTGCCGCCACCTGTTTCTGAGGGTGTATAAGTAATTCTGATTAAGCCATTCCCACCGTCTCTAAAGTCAGCACCAGAAGTTCCTATTCCCCCAGAACCTCCGCCGTAGGCTGCACCAGCTCCAGGTATACCATATACTCCTGGGTTTGAGACCGAAGTTCCACCTCCGCCCCCGCCACCACCAGAACCGTGAGTAGTCCATTCTGTTCCAACACTTCCAGCCGTCGCATTATTTGCCTCAGCAGTTCCTCCAGAGCCACCAGCTCCACCACTACCATTATCACCCTGACCACCAGCTCCACCAACTGTCGTACTGGCGTTGCCACCAGCTCCACCAGCACCATTTGGACCCGCAGCACCACCCCCCCCTCCGCCAGGTCTACCAGAAGCACCATTGTTTCCACCAGCTCCTCCTGAATACTTAGTGTCTCCAATGCTATTTGCGGCCTGACCACCAGTTGTATTGGCATTATTCGTTCCATCATAACCACCTTCAGCTCCGCAAGATGAAGCTCCCAAACTTGCTCCGTTAAAGTAGGTATCTCTACCAGTATTATGAAAGTTATTCGAAGTCCAACCCAAAGTACCATTGCCAATTTGTATTGTAATAGAATCGTTGGGGGTAAGAGCTAAGTTAGATTTAATTGCATAAGCTCCGCCACCACCACCAGCCCGACCATTTGGTCCACCTTCTGCGCCAGCACCAATACATTCAATCGTATTTTCAAGATCATTCCAATCTGAGGGGACAGTCCAGCTTGTGCCAGAGGTTAAAAATATCTCAGTCATAATTAGTCGTTATTCGTATTTACTGTGTACTCGATCTTTAAGGCGATAAGTCTAGCCACATTTTAATCCGAGAGCTTGGCTTTTTTATAACGAATTAGCACGTCTATGAGGCGAGCATCGCCAGTCATGGTGTCTTCAGATACGTCACGCATAATTTCAAAGTGAACCCACTGACCTCCAGCGGGAGAACCAGCAACGGTAACATCCCCTGACCACGCTGAAGTATGAACGTCGCCCTGAGCCAGCCAAGTATCGGCTACTTCAACCGCCGTACCTACTGCCTGATCTATGGCATCTGAGTCGGCATAAGCCCTGGCAGATAGCTCAAAAGTGACTGTTTCAGTGGTAAGACCAGCCGCGTTAGTCCACTGATATTGAAATTGAATAGCTCCGCCGTCCCAAGACGCTGGCATTGTGAAGTTTACGAAGGCGTTTTCATCGGTGGCGGCATCGAAAGCCAGCACTTTGTAATCAATGTCGTTAGTGCCAGCTTCGATTGTTGCTGAAGCGGCACAGCCAGCAGTCGTAGTAGGAGCTAACCCGCCAAAAATTGAGACAGTACACCAGGGATCGGTGTCGTTAGCTTGAATGTTTCCATTTGTAGGAAGATTCAAATCTCCAGCACTAAGATTGGTCTTTCCAGCGCCCTTCGGAGTCAAGGTAATGTCAATGTCAGTATCACCTCCAGAGGCGGCGAGAGTAGGAGCGCCACCTGTGGCGGCGTTAGCATAAGTCAGTTCGTTGACGGCTGAAGCTGTTGCGGTCAAAAGCAAAAGCTCGTTGCCGTTGGTATCAAGAATTGAAGTTCCGATTGCTGGAGCGGTCAGGGTTTTATTAGTCAGGGTTTGAGTGGCGGTTTTGCCAACAGACTTGTCGGTGGAAGTGACCTCAGAAAGCTTGTAGTCGTGAGAAGAAGTAACTGCCGAAGCATTGATACCGACCTTAGCTTCAAGGGCTTCGAGAATATCATTAGCGTCGGAGTGTTGCCCAGCGTGAGAAGGGCTGTTTAGCGGGTCGGTAGTACCTGGATTTGTGAGGGTATCCAGGTTTGTTGGATAGTTGACCATCTAGTTCCTTTAACCGATTGTGATAGTCCAAGTGATTTGTAGGGTGTCGGAAGCGCCCTTATTAACTACGCTAAAAACGGTTCGAGCAAGCAGAGTACCAGTGGTGGCGTCATTCAAAATGCCCGCTTCGGTAATTGCGCCAGTTCCGTCTCCAGCCGCCCAGTCGCCAACATAAGTCACAACATTGGCAGAGTCGGTAAAAGAGGTCAGAGCGTTACGGTCAATTTCAGTCTCCAGCGTGGTGTCTGTGGCGTCTGCGGCAGTAGTACCAGTACCAATAGCCATGTGAGACATTGCGGCCCCAGCAGGAGCAGAGCTCAATTGGTCGGCAATGTAATTTTTGCCAGCAGTCACAACTAGATTGTGATGCTCAATTTCTTGTTTAATGTTGCCGCTCTCATCACGAAGAACGAGCTTAACATGGCCTGTAATGCCAACTGGTTTTTCGCTAACTTGCATAACTTCTTTTCCTTTAGTTTCAATAGTTGCACACTTTCCAGTGTGTGTAAAGTGTCGTTCGGTTTCTCCCCATGCTCTTGCGAGCCTCCCGCCGAAAAGGGTGTGCTGAGTATAAGAGTGAGCACACTACTCCATTATGGGCTAGTACCAGACTACGTTAAGATACGAACTGCAAAAGTGTCTCGGTATTCCGCTACTCCGTAGAGTACGTCAGCCACAACTTCGGTCGCAAGAGAGCGGATATTGTAATCGCTCTGGATACGAACGTCTGCTTGCACAGCGGCGACAAAAGCGTCGCGGTGGAACAGTAGGTTGTGAGTGCTGACTGGCGAAGAACCAGAAGTGACCACGTTGGTGGACACATAGACATCAATACCGTAAATCTGCCCGAAGTAACCCTTCGGTTTCGCGGTTTGGACATCGCCTTTAGCTAAAGCGCCTGTGACGATAGGGCTCATTTGAGCCATATAGCCAACAGCATCAGCCCGAACGAACTTGTCGATCAGGAGAAGTGCTTTCATTTGAGACGGTTTAATCACCAAACTTCGCTGACTGCCAGGTGCATCGGCATCATCGAGGTATTGAATTGCAGTTAATAAATTAGCGTCGGTAATAGCACTGCCAGCAGAGCCAACTGACTGGGAAAGACCAGAATATAAGCTTAGTAAGCTCGTATCCATAGCTTTTGCCAGCGCAAAACCAGCTTTCTCGGTGTAGAGAGACATTAAATCGTAAGCGGATTGAACCTTTACGATGTCCTCGACCTTGAAGGCCGCGTATTTGTGCTTGTCAATCAGTAAATCAGTCTTGCCTTCGGTAATAGCTTCAAAAGTGACGTCAGTGCTTGCTGATTTATCACCAGCGGTAAGATTACTGAGATCAGGAATGTGAAGAGTATCACCTTTAGTTTTGATGTCGCTTGAGAACATAGTGTTCACGCGGGGCATCATCACTAAATTGGCTTCAGTTGCTCGCTTTACGTCCTTGCTCCAAATTTCAGGGATGAAATTTGCGGCAGTAGTAACTGTTACGTTTGCCATTCTATTTAACTAACGAACCAGAAAACAACTAATCAACAACTCGTTTTTCAAGCATAGCTTTATGGATTTCGGCGCGATGCTTCTCGTATTCTGCCATAGGCATCTTCTCGATCTCGCTTTTCTTCCAAATGCGTTTAGTCGTTGCTTGCGCAGGACGTTCGGCATCGGTTGGTTTCGCGTCTCCATCTTTAGGCGTAGTTGTTTTTTCAGTGCTTTCTTTCGTTTCAGCACCATCGGCTTGCTTTGTTAAAGTTTCCAGGTAAGCGGGTAGTCGTTCTTCAACGATACGTTGGACTTCTTCCCAAGATGCGTCTGGTGTTAAATGCTCTCTGATCCCTGGGACTAGCCAAGGAGCTGAGGCAACAACGTCTGCAAGTGGGTTGCTGTCCAAACCGTACTGCTTAATCTGAGTTCGAGCAAAAGAGGTTACTTTATCTTGATAAAGTTGCTTGCGCAGTTCTTCGTTTTCAAAAGAAAGCTTTTCAGCTTCGCTCATGTCTGCGATCCTGCGATCACGCTCCTTTTTCTGATACTCGGCAAGCTGTTTTTGTAGCTCGCTGAGTTCCTCGTCTTTAGCTTTAAGTTTTTTATTCTTTTCGCCAAGTGCGTTGATAAATTCGCCTTTAGATTTGGCATCAAGCTCAGAGCCTTCAGGTTTTTGACTTTCTGGATTTTCTTTTTCTGACAATTCGACTTCGTCTGCTTTTGGTTCTGAACCTTTGCCGCCTTTCGGTGCTTCGTCAGTTACGTCTGCATTGGACGGTAACGTGGTGTCATTTTTAGCCATAATGGTTTAATTTTTTCTCTTCCCTTGAATTTACTCCTTTCCGACCAAGGGGCATTGTTACTGAGTTAAGCATAGCACACAATTTTACTTGGGTGTAAAGACTGGGAAATTGCTGGCCTTTTTTTGAAACTCTGAGGCCAAGTTCTCGATCTGCCTTTGGATGGCTTCGATCTTTTTTTGCTTCTCTCTCTCGGTGAGCGACTGGTCTTGGGCGGTTTTTCTGAGTTTAGACCGCAAATCTGACATCTGGAACTGGAACGACTTACTTTGAGAGTTAATGCCCGCTTCCAAATCAACTGGCTGGATTTTAAGACCCAACCCAACGTCCAACATAGTTGTGGGTAAATCACGAAGCCGACCCTGGTAATCTGGCTTTTTGAATAAAGCAGAGTAAAGTTTGTCCCAAGAATAACCACCGCGCAGATAAGCGTCATTCATCCCCATCGGATCTTGAACGGCTTGTGTGCCAGGAGCAAAGCTTGGAGCAAGGACTCGGTAAATATAATTGACAATTTTACGCATTTTGTCAGCCTCAGTGTCGGTAGATTCGTCCCAAAGGGGCTGTTTGGTGAAAGGATCGGTGTTAGTGCCAATTGCTGTTGGAATGACATAAGCAGGGTTTGAGGGCAAACCAAAAGTGGTCTGTAACTCCCCAAGGTCGCCCCAGGGCAAAAGGTAAGCAAGGTTCAAGTAGGCTGACTGCTTTTTAACCGAGCCGTCCTTCATTTTTATATCAATGTTAAAGGGTAGTCTGACATAAGCACCGTTTTTAATGTAGTCTGGCAGAGCCTCTTCTTCGTCTTTGCGCGCGTCACCTTCAATATTTCGGAACAATTTATAGTATTTGCTCACAGCTGTTGGTCTTTTGACCGCCGCTTCAACAAATCTAGGAATTGCCTTATACGAGAAAGTAATGAAGGGAAAGCCAAATGGCACATCCCGAAGGAACCTAACCGCCTCTGGAATGTCTGAGTAGTCAAAAAGCCACTTATTTGCATAGGCCGCCGCTTTTTGAACGCTGTCCCCAGCCTCTCGCCTCCAAACATACATAGCCATCTTGTCGGTTTCCTCGATTGCTCGATATGTTTGACCAGATTTTTCAACAACCCCCTTGATTATTCTTGAAAAAACATTGCCCTTGGGGTTTGAAGCGAAAGCACTAAGAAAGTCTTTGATTTCAGTGGCGTAGTAGGTTGTTGCTAGCAAACCAGCTTTTTGCGCTTCTTGATAAAACTTTCCTTTTGTCCTGTACTCAGTAAGCCCCTTGGTGAAATATTTGATTCCCTTTGGGGAATAAATTGGCAAACCACCAAGATCCATCAGGGCAAAGTTTGAAAGGGCGTTACGACCCTGAGCGGCGGGGTTAAGAATGACCTTCCCCACTTTCCAAGAACTAAGAAGTTTTTTGTAAAGCTGACCCAGCGGGCCAATACCAATACCAGTAGCTCCTTTAATGTCTGAGGCAATGGAGGCAGGGACAAATTTCCCAGAGAGCAATCCAAGTCTTTTCTCAACTGGAAGCCTAACGTATGAGCCTGGGATTTTGGTGGCTGTATCAGCCCCAACAGCGAAGTGTTCTGACACCCAACGGAAGAATTTAGCTTCTTCGAGAACATTGGAAATATCGACTGATCCCTGAGCGGCAATAAAGCCAGCATCACGAATAGCTCCCATTTCTCGGCGAACTGCCTCTGGAATTTCTTTACGAGTAATCAGCCGATCCCAGACGATTTTCTCTGAGCGCTTACCCAATAAAAAGTTCATCAAGCCTTTTTTGTCGTTCACATACCTGAGGAAATACTCTGGAGCGTAAGTGCCAAGGTTATTAATAATCGTTTCAATTTGTTTACTAGCTTCTGGGATTGATTGACCAATTTCTTTAGCTAGTTCCCTAGAGAGATCATCAAGGTTGGTGCGCATTAGAGTGGCGGCCTGGCGAAGTGGCTCTTCAACCTGAGCAACTGATTTTGAGCCAGTAGCAATTTCCCAGATTCTTCCCGCCGCATCTTTGGCTAATTTGGCCTCAGTTTTACTCATTGGGCCAGACTTCTTGAAAACAGCGGCGGCATATTCCTTGGCGTAAACATTGATCTTTTCGCCTAACTGAATGGCCTTATTAACCGCCTCACTTCGAGTAAACTGCATCATAGCCTTTTTGCTCTTATAGCCCTCTGGCAAGCTTGAAGCGCCCTTGGCGATCCAAGAGCCAAACAGGTTGGTATCAGCTAAACGCTCTGTTGCTAGCTTAAAGGTGGATTTGCCCGCTTTTGTGATGGCTTTAATCTGCTCTAGTGATTCTCTGATGGCTGGTGTACCAGTTAAGGGTCTGGCAACTTCCTGGGTCTGTCTGGTAATAGTAGAAATAATTGAGCGTAAATTTTTGGTCGCTTCTTTTTTAAGAGCTACGATTTGAGCCGAAACGTCTTTGGATGGTAAGACAAAGCTTGAGCCAAATGGCTTAGAAACGGTTTGGGGAACTCGCTCAACAGCTCGGCTAGTAGTGCCAAGTTTTACCTCTTTAATGGGAGTTCTTACTGTCGTTCTGGAAAGTGGTTGTTCAATTGCCTCCACATCTTCAAAAACCTTTTTAATTGTTCTGGATTTTTTGGCAATGTTTGACGGGCCAACTGGTACCTTAATCGGCCCAGTCTGCAAAGCCAATGGCTCTCTTTTATTTCTCAAAAGGTCAATGATATTTTCTGGGCTTTTAGCTGGAGCGATGTCACTAAGCCTACCTAAAGCGCTGGATTGCTCAACAAAGTCATCAATAATTGATTCAGCTCGCCATTGAGCCTCGGTTGGGAGTAGTCTGGTTAGCGCTTTAGCCTGGTCATAATTACCAGCCTTAAACAAATCAAGCACGTCGGCTAAAACTGCTTTTTTAGTTGCTATGTCCTTAATTCCAACAATTTTGTCTAAGCGCTCAAAAACGCTTTTGCCGCCGCCTTGAGCAACATCTTCCAAAACTTCCCTAGAAAGCGGGTTCTTAGCTAAATTAGCTGAGGTTTTCAATTCCGCTTCCGTTAAACTCCTGCCCGCGGCCGACTCACGAAGTCCCTTGGTGGCTTCATCGCCGAATTTACCAAAAAGCTTACCAGCTCCTTCAAATAAATTCTCAAGGGGATCAATTTTTCTAGCAACCCTGGTAATTTCTTCACCTGTTTTAACCAATTTAGCCGCTTGGCTTGCCTTACCAGCCTTTGAAACACCTTTACCAATCAAGCCGATACCAGGAAGAATGTTCAATGGATCAAGTAAAACGTCAGCGGCAAAACCGAATAATTTTCCCTTGAGTGAATCATCAATTTTCCCAGAAGCTCTAAGAGCCTCTGATGGAGTGGCCGTTTCCTTAATGCCCTGGATTGCGCCTTTGCCAGTCAATAAACCCGTAGCGGCGTACTGGGGGACTGAGAGAATATCACCAACATCTTGGAAAAAGCCACCTTTCAGAAAGTCGTTTTTGTCGGCAGTAGAAACAACCTTGGTCGGGCCACTCGCTTTTTTTTGCGTGGTTGAAGGAGCCTGAGCTTTCGCTAGTACGTCTGAGCTAAATAATGTCATGTGTCCTTATTTGAACAAGCCCACGAACTTGTTGAAAAGGCCAGAAACAGTGTCTTTGGCCTTTTGGAAGAACGAGGGCTGGCTTGAAGCCGCCGTGGTTTTGGGAATATTAAACGAGGTGCCTAAGTCTGGAATACCTGAGGTGTCAATACTGCTTGACGTGCTGGGGATCGTGGGTTGAGGCAAGTTGAAGTTGAATTTTAATTGAGGAATCTCTGGAATGGAGAGATCTGGAAGATTGACTGGCTGGCTGACAACCTCGCCACCAGCACCAAAAGTCGGGAAAGTTGGGCCAGAAAGCTTAACGTCTTTCCCTGCCAAGGATTTTTGCAAAGAAGAAGCACTTAAATCGCCAGATGCACCAGCCGAAAGTGGGGCTTCAGTTGGTTTTTTAGCCAATTGAACATCACGACCAATCTCGGAAGCTTTGAAAGTAACTGGTTTTAGAACCTGACCAGATTGAGTTACATTGCCTTCTGCATCAATCGCAAGGTTTTGTCCCTGAAGGGCTTTGGTTAGGTTCTGCCTGGCGGCTTCACCTTGACCCATGCCTAGATCAAGTTTGGTTGGATCTGGGAAAAGAGAAACGCCAGTAAACGACTGGAATAATTTATCAAAAGAGGAAGCTGAATTGAGCGCCTCGCCTGTTGCCTGGTCAAATACTGGGGCTTGAATTTTTGGAATTTCGTTAGCCGTTACAGGTTGCTCGCTGTTATTGAGAACCTTGAAAATATCGGGCTTGCTGGTCATTAAATCCATTCTTGAAGGGATTGAAGTTAAATTAACTGGAATTTCGTTACCATTAGCGTCTTTGTCAAAGATCGTAAATGACCCGTTTTCTTCACGACGAGCACGCACCTTTTCCATTTCACCATTGGGATTGCGAATAACCGCAGTAAAAGAAGTGTCAAGGCCAAGTTCTTTGGCTCGATTAAGGGCGGCCTGGCGAGTCGATAGGGCTGAAGACCCCTCAACTACGTTTCCATTTTGATCGACCACTTCCCACAAACCAGTAGCAGAGTTTTGCTGGACTGGTTCGGCCATGAAATCAACATTTTGACCAGTGAAAGGATCTTTGCCGTCGATTGTGACAGTTTTCACTGAGCCGTCCTTGGAAATTACGTCAAAAACCTGCCCGTTATTGTAGGCTTCGATTAAAATTTTAGCGCTGTTGAGCATGTTCCTGGCATTTTGTAGGGCTTCCTCTTGGACATTAACCCCTTGTTGAGCCAAACTAACCAGTTCGTCATAAATTCTTTGAGCTGAATCAAACTGGGCTTCTACTCTAGTTAAACCATCGATTTCGCCAAGTTTATGAGCCTGAACGATAGTGTCCTGGTTGGCTAGTTCGTCGGCTAGAAAGAACGAAAATTCGTTTTGCAAACCAGTAGTATTGCCAGTTTGAGTAGCGCTAATAGCCTGGGCTTCTTGCTGGACTAACTGCCGATAAATCTTGCTTTCTGGATTAGCAACTGTTTTTAACTCACGAATAATAGCCAGCTCTTCCTGGGAGGTAATCCCGCCAGCCATGTATTGCTCAAACAAATCTGCTCGGCGCTGTTCAACTAACTCTACTTGAGCGTTTTCAAACGAGTTGATGATATTTTGTTGTTGTTTGGTGTACTCAGACGTGCCTGGTTTTTCAAAGGCAAGCATTTCCGATTCAATCCTGTAACGATCCTGCTCACTAATCAGCCCGTCGGCCGAGGCATATTTAGATTCTAATTCGGTGCGTTTCCCTTCTCGCTGGCGTCCACGTTCCACGTCCTGCAATTTAACTAGGGTTTTCAAGGCATCAGCGCCTTCTGAGGTATTTTGCCCAACTTCTTCAACATAATCATTTACGAAATTCTTAAATTCATCAAAACTAATCGCTCCGTCGTCGTAAGCCGTAACCATGTTATTAAACCTGGCAACCCGTTCGTTCTTGATTGCCGACTGAAAAGTTGAAGCAAAGCTGGCGGCTACCCCCTCGTAGGTGGGCGCGGCCTGGATTCTTGAGCTGGAGCGTGATGGTCGTCTTGTAACTACTGCCATATTAACCTGCCACTGGCGGCAAAACTGTGCCACCAGTTGAATTAGGATTTACTGCTTCTCGAGCGGTTTCTGGGGTAGGTCGTTGTTCTTCTGGTAAAGGATTGGTGGCGGATAAAGCCAAATTATTGGCATTAGCGTTGTCAGCTAAAGCTTGTTCACCTGGAGTGGGAGGAACTGGGGTTCCTGCTGGAACGGCAACTGGTTTCCCAATCTGCCCCCTCATTTTCTCAAGTTCAGCCGCGGAAGCCTCAAGCTTTTGACCAATTTCGGTCATTTGAGCTTTAGCTTTGACAATTTTCATCACCCTATCGGGCGACAAGTCAGCGTCGCCGCTCTCTTGCTTCAAATAATCAACTGTGGTGCTGGTTGCACCAAGATCAAGTAGGGCGTTGTAGCGATCAATAGCCTGGTGGAGTGAAGTTAAGTTGTTCTGCAAACCAAGAGTGAGGTTTTGGATCTCACGGGCAACATCAACTGGCAAGTTGTCAGAGAAAATAACCTCAATTTGGTAGGTTTCAATACCCTCAATTTCGTAAGTTTGACCACCATCCAAGGGTACTTTGAAGGCTTCTGGGTTATTTTTCTTGAGGATTTTAATACCCATTTTAATAAGTTTTCTGATGGCAGTTTCCCAGTCAATTTGGCGCGATGTAACCGACAAAGTAGCGGGTTGCATGGACAATTTAGCCTGGAAGCCAGAGGTGACGTTATTGGGAAAGACGCCGCTAGCGGCCTTGGGCATTAGCGAAACGAAGTGGAAAAGATCAATTAAAAGCTCAACTTGGGCAATGAGCGGTTGAATTTGGGCTGGATTGCTTAAATATTCTAGTGCCTCGCCATTGTCAGAGCGCTTAACTGGGATTTTCTTGCCACGGATTTTCCCCAGTGATTTGCCGCTAAGGGCTTTATTATACTCAAGCAAGGGGGGATAACCAACGTCGCGAGCAATTTCGCTAACAGCCGACAGTAGGGCATTTATTTCCTGACAAATTTGTTTCCAGCGCTTGATCTCAGAACTACCATTAACATCATTAACTAGGCGGCTATTATCAATCGTAACCAGCGGCACAAAACCAAGGCCGTGTTCCTGGCGATCAATTTCCATGCCATTGGCAACTGTGACAACGTACTCTCGGTCATATTTGCGAAAAACTGAAGTCATGCCGTCGTCAAAAACAGTAATACTTTTGGGCAAAACTCGAACTTCGGAGTCTGGAACGACATCGGCGCCATACATGCGCTTGACTGATTCTGGGCGCATGCGCTTCCAAGTGACAAAACATTCAATATCATCGTAGTCGCTGGAACTGTAAACCACCCTGGTTGTAAATGGGTTAAGGGCAGAAATATCGAAAGAACCTTTAGGGCCACCCTCTTTTTTCTCTTTGTTCCAAAACGGGAAAAGATGGGTGTGACCAAGCATAAAATATTGACGAGCAGAGTCTTTGAATTTTTTGCGAAACTCAGCGTCAAAAAGCATTTTGTTAGCCAATGTTTCCCCATAGTCCGAAATTGCCTGATCGACTTGGTTGGTGGTGGGTGGGCGCCACTGAACCTGAGGCATGGTGTTGGTGAGCATGTAGGTGTAAAGATCAATGACGGTGGCGCCAAGATTAAAGACAAGCTTGACGTTGCCTTCTGGTTCTCCAGTCCACTGTTCGGAAATATCGCCGTCGTAAAACGATCGGTCTTGACTCATGCGATTAAAAAGCTGGGAATATTGGGTTTCAACGGAATCCCAAATGTCAATAACTTCTTGGCCGCTGGTTCTTAGTTGGTAAGCGTATTCTTGTTCTTTGCGCTCCAAAACACTTAGGGCTTTTGGATCGTACGGTTGAGCTGGCATCGTGGTTTCTTACAATAGGTTTGGGCGGGCTACCGACGGTAGTCCTCTATTTCACCCATATTACCATAATCTTTCGCACCGATACTAGCAAGTGCCAGTGACATTACGCAGTCAGTGTCAATGTTTTTGTCATCCATGTTCCTCGGATACATCCGCAGTTCTTCGTGGAGCGACGGGATGTGAGGGAGCACTAATTCGGTTTTTTCAATCATGTCTTGGAGATTATTTATAAGCTTAACCTTTTTTGAACCAGTGCCAGAAAACGAGTACGGAATAAACGAAACGTCCAAGTCACGAAGCCACTCAGACTGCATATCGCCCGCTGAAGCTGTGGAGTCAATGACCATGTCGCCGCCGTAAATTTTATAAATTTTAACTAAGTCGGCCATGATTTCTTCCCAGCTAGCAATCCCGCCACCCTTACGATAGAAATTCACCAGAAAATAAGGTTTTTCCGTAATGTCCAGGGTAATGCAAACCGTGTAGTCTTGTTTTCGACCGAAGTCCACTCCATGCATGTAGGAGCGGCCAGTGGAAGGTTTGATTGGCGACCGCAGGTCTTCTTTTGTGCAAGCCTCAATAGCACTTTCTGGAAAAGCCATCGCCTCCTCGTCGATGAACATACCCATAACCCGCTCGCGGATTAGTTCCTGGTTTTTGCCAGCCAAATAAAGTTTGATTTTGTCCTGGTTGGCTTTGGGATTTTGACGTGAGTCAGCAAAGATCGAAAAAACTGACTTGCGGTAATGCTGATTGGCAACTCCACCGACTTCTTTGAGTCCCTCGCGGAAAAGAAGCCAGTAATCGTTCTTGCCCTTGGGAGTTCCAAAGCCACAGATTATTCCGCCCCGTCGCCATGTACGAGGGTTGAGGACTTTTTCAATACAGTGGATTAAGTGGCGAGCGTCCGCTGGCTCGTTGATTAAAACCAGGTCATAAGCCTCCCCTTCGATGTGCTTGCCTTTGTCGTGAAGGCCAATGGCATCAATTGTGACCCCGTTTTTGAGAACAATCGTTGGGTGGGCGTTGCGACGAGTGCCAGTGGTAACTGAAGCAACCCGATGCTTCAAAATCGGCGAGTCTTTGAAGCCGCTTTCAATTGCTTCCCATAACTCAACCGCCTGTTTCTGCTCTGGCCCAGTACACAAAATTGAATAAGGGGTGTCAAGATATTCTTGATGGCTTGCCCAGGGTTTTCCTGGTTTAATTTTATAAGAAGCCATGTGCATGGCCAAGAACTTAGCCGTCCAGGTTTTTCCAGCAGAATTGCCTCCTGACATCCAAGCGTCTTCAAATTTTCCCGACTCAACGGCCCGAATAAACTTTTTCTGGTGGGGAAAAAGCTCATGTTTTTCTTTAGCCGACGGGCTAGTATAAATTTCTACGAATAAATCTGGATCTTTGAGGGCTTTAACCCAGTTGTCTCGATAAAGGCTGGGCATTTGCTGTTGTTCGGTCATTTTTCTCCTGCTTTCTTGGGCTCTTGGACAACCTCACCTTCAACGGCTCCCGATCTGATTGCTTGTTTTTCCATTATGTCAAACATATCGTCGAACTTGGTCATGCTCCCGCGGCGACCCTGTTCTCGCAAAGCCTCGATGTAAAGTCTTTCTGTCACTGGCAACTTTGGCCCAGCAACTTCCTCGCCTTCAAACTGCTCTTTTTGCCAGTTTTCCACCATCTTGTCCCCACTGTTGATAATTCGATCCAGGGCTTCGTCAGCGTCTTTTCTCTCAAGGGTAATGTTTTTGACAATGATCTTTTGCTTACGACTTGTCTCCTTTTTTGCTTGATAAATAAAAGACGAGTGGCGCTTCAAGTGAGTTTCGATTTGCCTGGGAGAAACAAACACGCTTTCGCCTTTAGCCCAGTTTGAAATGTCAATCAGCGAGTCGCCAGCAATGAATTTAGCGTCAAAACTGTCGCGAAGAGGATCGCCCTTGGAGTTTTGAGCCAGGCAAATAATACATTTTTTGGAAACCATGTACGATGGGCGGGTGATAGTCAATTTTCGCATGAGCTTACTTTACCACAGGGCGAAACCAGACTAATCTCTGTAAATGTCTTCCTCAACTGACGGAGTTTCCTCGGGCTCTGCTGGAGGTTCGGGCTTTTTGGCTGGTTTGCCTGGGTCGGTTCGTTCAACTAGCGAAAAATCTGGGTGATTGGGCTTAAATTTGCGTCTGTTTTTCCATAAATTCAAGAATTCACCAGCCTTTAGAACAACGTCTTCGTTAAATCGGATGGCCAGCATGTCCTCGTCGTACTTGGTGCGCCTAATCCAGGCCGCGGCGATCTGTTTGTATGTTGGTTTGGAGCTGTCTGTCATGCTATTTTTCCTCTACTTGATTAAGTGCTACTTGGATCTTTTTATATTTTACTGCTTGGTCGCGCATAATGGAAATTAGGTCTTCAGTGTACTCGTAAGTGGTAAACCGCTGGTCGCAGTATTCGCATTTATAACGTCGGTAGCGGTAATAAGGGTCGTTGGGAAGCCCAGGGCGCGAGTCAATAACGCGCATCTTGTGTAAATGTGGGGTTTCTTTTTGAGCCATACCCAACCAATATGGGCTAGAAACTAATGCTTGTCAATGGACAGTGGTTGGTGCTAACATTGACCACAAGATGCCGAGAAAGAAAGTGAAAATCCTAACCCCCAGACGATTATTAAATAAAAAAGGCGGGAGCTTTGTTTACTTTTCAGCCGCCTCCCCAATGCACCGAACCCTTGCTTTGACCGTTCCTTTTGAGCGCCTCAGTTCAGAAGCCCAGATTAAGTATTTACAAATGTTCGGGCCAATAAAATTCGAGAGGTGGTACTAATATGCCAAAATACCGAGTCGTTCTAGTCGAAACCTTTGGGACTGAGGTAGAAGCCAAAACCAGTGACGACGCTGGCGAGTTGGGTCGTAAAACCATCAACCTTAATCCCAAAAAACACCACTTAGACGAATACGTCAGAGTAGTCAGAGTTCGAGAAACAACCAAAAATGAAACCCCTGCCAAAAAAGATTAAGTTTGCTGGCTTTACCTACAAAGTCAAAATGACCGATGACCTGGATGGTGGAGATAGTTGGGGCAGAACCATGTTTGCCAAACAAGAAATTTACATTGAAAGAGGGCTTTCCATTGAAAAACAGTGGGAAACCCTGATCCACGAAATGCTCCATGTCGCTTTGCGCCACACTACTGGCCTAAAAGAGTTCAAAGACGAGCGCGAGGAAGACGTTACCCGAGCTTGGAGCATGAACATTTTTGGCATCTTGAAGCAAAACGATATAATTTAAGACCCATGTCAACAACACCTTCCCGATACCGAAACCGCAAAAATGGGTATTGGGTTTACTATTTTTCCAAATCCCAGAAAACCTTTGGCATTAACTCGCCATACGAAGACCTGCCAGCCAAAGATCGGCTAATCATTGATGAACAAGCCCAAGAGGGCGATAAGCTTGTTTTCTCCAGCTACAAAAAATAGCCCGTCGTGAAACGAGCTATTTGCTTTGAGTTTTCATCAGTATTCTTGCGGGCAACCAATGAAGGTCTTGATATTATACCACAGTATAGGTGGGAGTCAAGACTTCCTGCCATTTTTTAATAGTCCTGGGAATTTGATTGTTCTTGGGCTGGAGCTTCAAAAGCCTGGTTAATTTCCTGATTTTATTGCGTTCTCGCCGTTTCCTGGCTTTGTAAAGCGCACATTTGACCTTGTCACGCCCATACTTGCGTTTGCCGCCATGACCCTTCCTGCCGCCCTTGCGTTTTGGATTAGCCATGGCTGGCCTTTAGTGGACTGGGTGGGACTCGAACCCACGTTAAAAAACCACTTAAAGAAGTGGCCTTTACTGCCGATACCAGCCCTGAAATAGAAAAAGAAATTAAATTGGCGTTTGGGGAAGTATAACACAAGAAGCTCTCGTAGGTGGCGCAAGGCTCGCCTCGAGAGCTTCGTTTTTAATATACACCCCTATTCTTTACTCAGCCACATCAACACACAACCAACAACCATTAAAACAGCGCCTACCAGCACTAAAAGCGGGCTTCCATTAAGGCCAAAAGCGCTTAAAACTGGCAGTAAAGCCATCGACCAAGTCAGACCAGTCCACATTAGTTTAACTCCCATAAATTTGCTCCTTTCTAGGAAAAATCCTAGCAGAAAACAAAGCCCCTCGTCAATGCGAGGGGGAGCGGAATTTGAACATGGTAAGCAGACTCCGCAGGACTTTGTTTATAAAAATCATAGCAAATTTCTCTTGTACTGACAAGCAATATAAATTGCTCTACCAGATGCAGGGATTGATTTATCGTACAAAAACCCCGCTTGACTGTGGAGTGCAAACGGGGTTAATGTATTACTGCTTATGTAAGTGGCAACATTTTATCCCCACTTTCCCAAATAAGCAAATATCGCGCCTAGACGCGAGGTGACTTTAGGCTACTGATAGCCTCACACACACCACAGCCGCAAAGGAAAAGGCTTAAAAATACCATGTGTGAATAATCAGGCCCGAAAGCTGAAAAACAGCGGGCAGAAGCGCGAGGACTAGTCGTTACGCATTATGCGACCCTCCCTTCCAGAGCGAAACGCCCTGGCTTGGAATAGATAATTAGCTTAGTTTACCTGGGGACAAATCCAGATTTAAGTAAACGATACCACCCTCTTTATTTAGCCCTCTTGCCTCTTCCAATAGGCAGAATTAGGTTATTAAGATGCCTTACGGGTAAACCCCCCCATTTAGGTAATGTTAAGAACCACTTTCTAGTTTCTAAAAAGTTTACTTTGTGTGGTAGATGGTTAAACAATAATAAAACGGGTTGGCCTAATCTAAATCCCCCACCCACTATTACGTCGTATAAAATAGATTGTGCGACACAGTAGCTCTTCTCAAGCCCTTATCTGGTGGAAAATAGCCCTTAAAAGCTAATGGTGCCTAATAATGGCCTTACTAGCGGTCAAATAACGGGTTATTAACTGATGAACCAAGCCAAACATCACGGAAAAGGGTGACAGATAGATTAACTTACATCAAGACAACATCTTAACCTAATGATCTTTACTTAATAAGTAAAGCTTTACTTCACACTATATAAGTTAACTTACCTAATCTTTACCTCACTAATTATCTTTACTTACTTTTGGCCCCGCTTGTTTTTCAACCTCTTTTGATACTACCTATATATTTTATACTGTGGTATAATACAGGTATCTTAGTAGCCAAATAATAAGAGAAGGAATTATGCAAATCTCAATCAGTTTACAAAAAGGCTTTTACCTTATCAAGCTTGGTGCCGAGGTAATTGCTACCGCTTTAACTCACGCCAAAGCCCTGGCGTTAGCCAGCAAGTATCGCCAGATTATCAGGCAAGTGGAGGCCAAATAATGCAATTAACCAATATCTTCTCGCTCAATCATCAGGTGGCCGTTTACGTTCCCTCAACCAGTAATGTGAACCAAAAAGTCACACCAGAAGTACACCAGGCTAGGGTGAAGGAAGTAGCGGAAACTCTGACTGGCTTGTTTGGCGGGGCCACTAGCTACAAAGCCCAGGGCTATTACAAGTCAAACAAAGGCGCTCTAGTTATCGAAAACGTCGGGATAGTCTTAGCCTTTACTAATGACGAAACCCTGGAGGCCAAATCGGAAGAACTAATAAACTACGTTAAAGATCTGGCGGCCGAGTGGTCGCAAGAGAGTATTTTGCTTAAAATCGACGACAAGGCGTTATTTATCGAGTAGTAGTAGGTATCAAGTAGTCTGGGGAAACCCCGGAGGAAGAGTACAAGTTATGAAATCAGCGGTCAAATTCGATCATAGGGCCGACAACCTGCGCGTCGCCAGTGGTGTTTCCAAAGAGGCCACGGTTAAAATAGCCAAAGCGCTAGCTATTGAAGACTGGAATAGCCCCAGCCAATTACTAGAGTTAATTATCAAGGCGGCTAAAAACGTCAATGAGGTGGCTTTTATAGTGCACGCCATAACCCGCGATATTGAAGGGAAAAAGGCGCGCGGCGGTGACGAGCGCGACCAGCAAGTTACTGTTGAAGTTAAAAGGACTTTGAATTAGTCGCTAGCGACCCAGGCCGATACTCGGCCTGGCGCGGTAGTGAGTAATAATAAGCCAAGCTACCAGGGAAGGAATTATGCAATTTTATATAATGGCGCAAGCCACTGACAACCAGAGCCAGCCCGAAGTGATCGAGCAAGCCGTGAGTCGTAAAGAGGCCGAGTACCTGGCCGATCAGTACCAACTGACTTATCCTGATTGTAAAATCTGGGTGATGCCCGACGCGCCAAGCGAGGAAGAGGCCGCCGAGTTTTATATTCACAAGTACCTAATGCCAGAACGGAAGGTGGCCTAATGTTAGTCGATCAAATAATTGCTTACGAACAAGGCGATCTTGATGATAGAGCGACACTAAAATTATTCGCTAGCTTAATAAAATCTGGTCAATGCTGGTCGCTCCAGGGCCACTACGGAAGAACAGCCCAAGCCCTAATTGAGAGCGGCTACATCGACAAGAGCGGTAAAATTATCAAGGGCGCAAACTAATGAGCTACACACCTCATCGCAAAATTGCCGACGCGATTAGATCGCTTGTGCCGTTTAAAGGGAATAGCTCTTGGGCGGTCAGATCGACGGGGGCCGCAAAATCGTCTTACTCTGTTTGGAGCTATTCGACCAAGATATTCGAGATCTTTTTTGACACTAACGGCAATAAAACTTTAATAGAATTTAATAACAGCGCCTATAGCAGAACGACCAGCAAATTGCAGAATTTAATCATCAATAGCGTCTTGGCTAGTCCCGCCTCCCCGCATCTGGTTAAATGGTTGCCTTCCTATCGGCGCGATAATGCGCTTTACATCTGGGACAGTCAAGGAAAAATTGTTAGTAAAGACGATATATCAGAAGAAGACCAAGAGGAAAAAGTGCCAGACAGCCGAGTAATAATTATTCCAGTGGAGCAAATCTTATGACCAAAAAGTTTGAAACTTTAATTGCCAGCTTACTATCGGCAATCCATAACCCTATTTTGTGGTTTGGTTTGCTGATCTTATATGGGATTATTCGAGTAGTAATAAGTAATAAAAACTAGCCAGAGAAGGGCACAATGCCAGCAAAAAGATCGGCCGTCAAAGCGGCTAAAACCAGTAGTAAAAAATTCGTCAAGTTCGGCGGCCTTCAAATTCCAATGTGGGAAGGCAAGCATCACCCGCTAATTCCAGAATTCGGCGCTGAGATCTGGTATCCAAAAGAACAGATGAAGGCAATCGCCACGGCTTTACTTGGTAATATCTCGACGTTACTGATTGGCGAAACTGGCACTGGCAAAACCAGCCTAATTCGCCAGATCGCGTACTTGCGCCAACAGCCTTACGTTCGGGTTAATTTGCACGGCTACACCAGCCCTGATGAATTGATCGGGAGCAAGTCGGCGGCCAATGGGAGCACGTTTTTTGAAGACGGGGTAATAATCCAAGCAATGCGTATGGGCGCTATTCTAGTGGTTGATGAGTTAAATGCCGCGACCCCCGATTGTATGTTTATTTTTCACGCCTTACTGGACGACGAGCGCAAAATTACCTTGCCAACGGGTGAGGTTGTTAGACCGCATCCTGAATTTCGTTTTTTTGCGACGATGAACCCTGATTATGAGGGCACCAAGTCGATCAATCGGGCTTTTCTCGATAGGTTTGGCGTTGTTATCGACGTGGAAACCCTAGCGCCAGCCCTGGAAGAAAAGTATTTAATGCAAAAGGGCGCTAGTAAAGAGGACGCTAACAATATGGTGTTATTCGCAAGCGCTTATAGAGCCGCTTACCGCGACGGCAAGACTCTGACTTTTTGCTCGACTAGAACCTTATTGCAATGGCTTGATCTTATCCAGCGGGGGTTTGCTATGGAAAAAGCTTTTTTGTTTGCGGTTCTAGGCAAGTCGCGTGCTGAGGAAAAGCAAGCAATGGCCGATGTATTCGAGGCACAAGTTAAAAAGAACCTGAAACTCACCAGCCGCGACAAGTTGGTGGTGGTTAAAAAGTCGGAGCTAACTAAGGCCGAGAAGATTGCAACAGATATGCAAAACAAGGCTAGCGACTTGGCGATCGAACTTGATCGAGCCAAGGCCCACGCTCAAGCTCAAAACAACTCCAGAGCGCAAGCCGTGGCTGAGCGCGACCAGTTACAGACTGCTATTACTGAGCTAACCAGTAAAATGGAGAGCTTTACACAGTTAAAGCGGGTGCTAAAAAAACTTAAAGACGAAGGTATTATCGACGCCAAATCAAAGGAAGACGAAAACCCGTTCTAATATGCTAACAGCCAATCGCGAATATATCGAAATAGTGGTGGCCTCACTCTCAGGAACGACGGGCGTTAAAGTTGCCGAGGGTGAGCGCTGGGCGCTTAATATGGACGACAAGACACTTATTTATAACCCCGTCGATCTAATCGAGCGCCCGTTCTATCAGATCAGGGGGCTAGTCTTGCACGAAATGGGGCACTTAATGTTTACCCAGACTGTGCCTGGTAGTAAATTATTTAATCAATATCCCAGATTAGAAGAGGCGTATAACGTCGCGGAAGACCAGCGAATTGAAACAAAGCTTTTCGCCCAATTCGGTCAATTCGCCCGTGAGAGCATATCGGCGCTTAATATCGACGTAATTGCTAAAACTTTTGCACCCGCCAATTTAGCCCAAAATGACCCGCTACGCCAAGCGCTTTTAATGATAGCTTTTTTACTTGAAGAGCGCAAAAACTACGAACTGAGCCACTATGAATTCGATCTTGCAAAAAACGCCCTGCACAAAGACGCCCTAGAGGCAATCCTGGCTATTGAGAGGCAGGGTTCGAGTATACTTGATGATTGGTGGGTTACTATTCGCGACGCCAAATCGTTCGGGGAAATCCAAGCCTTTGTAGATGCTAAAGTTTTTCCGTTTATTGAAAAGTTATTAAAAAATAATCCCAAAAAATCAGATCAGGGCGACGAAGAGGGCAAGGGCAAAAGCCAGTACAGTAAAAACAGGGCGGGCGCTAAACCAGGTCAAGCCCAAGTAACAATCCAAAGTGATACGTCGGGCGGGCTAAAGGCTGGCACGGGTAGCTCCCCCGATCGGGCAATTCCAATCCCCGATTATAAGTCGGCCAGCGCTCTAATGAGGCCGTTTTCCGACACCCTAGCCAATCGCTTACTGGACGTCTTAAAAGAAAAAAAAGCCGTCACTCACTCAGGATTATATAAGCGGGGGAAATTACTAAGCCGCAATATCACCAAGCTAATGACCAATGAAGAGCGGATGTTCTCTAGACGCAATAATCCCGATACACCAGACTATAAAGTTTACGTTGTTATTGACCGCTCAGGTTCTATGGACGAAGAGCAAAAAATATCTTACGCTTATCTAGCGGGGGTTATGGTTTACGACACGGCGCTCAAGATGAAGATGCCCGTTGAAGTGGTATCGTTTAATGAAGATGTGGAATACATCGCCGACAATCAGAATAGGACGCCAGATTTTGAACAGTTTAGCACCAGCGGCGGCACTGACGACGCAAATATGGTTCGTGAACTAGCAGACAAAGTCAAAAAAGATCAAGAGGAAACCCTGGTTTTTATTATCGGCGACGGGGAAGGTACGAGTTTACCTTCCGCTAGCCTAGCTTACTTGCAAAAAAAGGGTTTTCTAATGGGGATAGGCGTTGGGGAGGGCACGGAGCGGGTCGCTGAAGCCTATCCAAATGGGGTGACTGTAGCCTCACCAAAGGACGTGCCAAAAGTAATAATTCAAACCCTGCGCGGGTTAATCAAAAGGTAATATGCTGGAAAAACTAGAAATTATTTTAACGATTGCTGTATATATGCTAAGACACCCTAAAATTTTACTGGCTTATTTACTGCTATTATGGGAGGGCGACAAAATTAAAATCAACCTAAAATGAGAAAAATAAAAATATATTTAATTAGCGCCTATGTTTTTTTAAGTCTTTGCGTAGCACTCACTATTTTTATTTTTGGCGAAACTAAAAGGGAGGTTGCGCGTTTTGAAGAGCGCCAGGAATATGTTTTGCGGGAGCTTGGCGAAATGTGTGCTAGAGGAGCTTATCGCATAGGATACGACGGGGAAAATTTTTATGCACTCTGCAAATAATCGATCAGTCAAACATAAATTTAAGCGCTTGGTGGGTTACATCAGCCCTTCAAAAAAATATATTTATCAATGCACTTGCGGGAGGACAGTCGAAGGCTGGAACCAGTCTGATGCCTTCAAAAACCACGCCGCTGAATTGCTAAACACCCCATTTAATTTAGCCGATCACGAAGACAATTTTGCCAACGAGAACACAGAAGCCGACTTGTGATCGAACTATTGCATAACCACAAGTTTGTGGTATAATATCTGGGCAGGAGTCAAAAATGAGAAGTCGATTAAAAATAATCCACGAACTAGAAGCCAAAGATATGTTGGAGCGCTATGTAAGTGGCGATCCCCTACCTGAGATTGCACAGGCTCACGGCATTGAAAGCCCCAAAAACGTCTATTACTACATTAACAAGTATCAGGGTCATATTACCGACGAACAACGGATTAAGAGGTATAAGGCGACTCTGAAGCGCAAGCGAGAGGCGGATGTAGCAACGAAAGACTTTTAATGAATTTAACCAGAGCAATGAGGGCTTTATTCATCACAATGGCGTTTCTAGGAATACTTTTTATTGTTATTGGTTTGGTTAAATTGATAAGGGAGGTAGCGCAATCCAGATGTAACCAAAGTCCGTGCGTAACAAGAACCATAATTTTGAAAGGCGAATAATGACTGACCAAACTAAACCAGAAGCAAAAACCACCAAAGAGATAACAGAAGCCGATGCCAGAGTTATCGCCAAAGCTCTGACTTTAATTGAAAACGATACGACTGGTGCAATTGTAATGCCAGCGGTGGACGCCGCCGCCGCAATAGAAGCCTGGAAAAGCTATCAAGATCTTAAAAAAGCGGTGATTTCCCCAGATGACGTGCAACAAATCCAGGGTCGGCAATTTTTGAAAAAGTCTTACTGGCGCAAGATTGCCACATTTTTTAATTTGTCGGTTGATTTAGTAACTGAAAAAAAGGAGGAACTGGCCAATGGCAACACCACCTACCACTTTGTCTGCAAAGCAACCGCCCCCAATGGTCGATTTGCTGTTGGAGCTGGCAGTTGTAATATCTACGAAAAGGCGAAATTTGATGTTGAAAAAGGCCAGTGGCTTAACTCTTATGGAAAAATTGCTGAACCCAATAGTATTCACAATGCTCGGGCTACTGCTGAAACTCGCGCTTGGAATAGGGCTGTTAGCAACCTTGTGGGAGGTGGCGAAGTATCAGCCGAAGAGGTAGAGGCAATCAAAGACGGTAAATCAGAGGAAGTTGATACTACCCCAGATCCAACCGATGAATGGGAAAATCCCACGACCAAAACATACACCCCCCGACCTCGACCAGCAAAAGGTTCTCAGGAAACCTGCGCAGTCGATCACTCAAAGCTAGTTATTTTAACAGTTAAAAAAGAGGGTAAAAACAAGGGTCGAACTTTTCGAGCCTGTCAAAAGTGTGACTTCTTTCACTGGGAGTCATAGAAAGAAATTATGGTTCAAACACTAACTTTTAACGAAAATAAATCTGACTCAGTAATGGAAGTTTTCGGCATCAAACCTAAAAAGTTTTTTGAGTTAGTCAAAGATATGGGGTACTTTTTTATTAAAACTAGTGGTGATGAAAAGTTTAAGACGAAGACCGATACCTTACAGGGATTTTTCAAAAGTGAGGATTTCAAAAAATTCGGGCTGTCGCTTGCAAATCCAACCCATACTTTTATTCTTGGAATTGCCTTCAAACTTATGGGTGAAGGACTACAAGATGCAAACAAAAACAAGGGTAAAAAAATAATTGAGGCTCTCAGGGGAATGGAGGCTGTAGAAAAAGTGTCTGAGGTCGCCGTTTCAAGCGTTGCCGAAGCTAAAGAATTACTCAGGGATATGCAAAAAGAAGTTGGCTCAAGGGGCAAGCTTATTGCCATATCCAGTGACGGGGAAGTGATAGACGGCTCTGAAGATGAGGGGGGCGAACAAGATCGGGGGCTAACGCCCAAAAATTGGAATGGTGGGTTAGATCCAAAAATTAAAAACTAAGGCAAAATGAAAAAACAAAACGCAGGGCATTTAATCGGAGCGCACCTAGGGGTAGATCACAAAAAACTGGTGATTATCGAACAGCAATTACTTGATTGGTTGGCGACTGAATTTTTTGACGACACTAAAATTGAGGGCTGTGAGTGCGACATTATCAGAAAAACCATTGAGCTGTGCAAAGAAACTTGCACGACCGAAGAACTGGCAACGGCCATTTACGTTGCTGGTAACAGGATTGGCGACCTTGTGGAGCGCGCCCTCGAGAAACGACACAATATGCAGATGAGTAATAAAAAAGAGGAGGTAAATTGATGCAATTATTTATCTTAGTGTTTGAGTTTGCGGTTTTAATTTTACTAATAGGATTAACGCACAGAACTTTAATGGTAGCTGATTATCGAAGAAAAATTATTTGGAAAATAATTGAGTTGAGTGTGAACGAAGGCGTCCACGGTAATAAAATGAGCCTGTCTAAAGCCAGGTGGTCGGCCTATCGCAAGGTTTCGTTTGACAAAATGCTTTATCAAGCTTGGAAACCACTGAGCGAGTTTTATAAAGGGAGGGATTTTAATATCAAGGGGAAAGAAAAATGAAAAAAGAAAATTGGGTTTGGCAACCACACCCAGGACATTTAATAGTAGGTGACGATTGTAGGTTTCATCTAAACACCTATGTGGGCGGTTACATTGTTTCAACCGTTGGTGAGTGGTGGCCAGACAGACAGGTGAGAGAAATCCACGCAAAAATATTTGACCCAAAATGGTTTAAGAAAAATAAAAACCTAAAAGGCGACTCTTTTAACTATGCTTATTTTAAGAAATTTGGATTTATGGAGGTTGGTTCGAATCGAACTTACGAAACTATGGTTTTCAAAGCTGAAAAATCTAAGGAAGCTTGTTGCCCTTGGACAGCAAGCAATTGGAGTGAAGTGGATTTTGATGGGTATGAAACGGCTGGAAAAGCCTTCAGGGGCCATTTAGAAATGTGTAAAAAATATGCCAGTAAAACGAAGAACGCTTAGAAAACTAGGGAAATCTTGGGCGCAACAAAAACACGCGGTTAAGCGAGCCTCTGAGCGCTACGAATTGGCTATCACAGCCGATGAGTTGGCTGAGATCGTAAAAATGATCCAACATAACCAAATTATTACCTCAGAAAAACAGAGTAACCGAGTGACTATTAAAAAATTGATTTACAAGGAGCGGATAATTAGGGTTGTTTATGACAAAATTAGAAAAACAGTGGTGAGTTTTTTACCACTGGAAGGACTAAATGAACCTAATTAAACAGCAAGAAAGGTTAAAGAATATATAGAGGGTTTTGATCGTGGTTGATGTTGGTGCAAGTCCAAACAAAATATGCTAACTGGCTTTATGCCTTAGAGCAATGTATACCGCAACTACGATTTAAGCTCTTTATTAAGTAACTAAAGCCGAAGGGCAGAAAGCATTATGAAAATTTGGAAATCTATAACTTTGGGGACTAAAACTAGAGCTCAACTTCTCAAAGAAGTTAGATCTAAATGTAGTTATATCTCCTCTTACGCTGAGGACTTAATTAAAAAGACCACAGTTCAAAAGAAAAAAGAAACAATAGATGTCTGTGTGTGCCAAGTTAAAGATCTTGGGTTTACTCAGATGCCTACAACCACAGAGCTTTATAAAAAAGTAAAGGAAAAAGGCGATCTTGTACCAGCAGAGGTAGCTTTACACGCCCTTTTGGATTTCAAAGAGGATTACTGGATTACATTTTTACACAAGTTTATTGCTGACTCTTACGGCGATCCGAACCTG
>Ga0209342_10000592_pt1 | contig 42230 bp, 32 predicted proteins | sample RifCSP16_2_FD_184023 | JGI IMG/M metagenome (GOLD analysis project Ga0209342, IMG submission 184023) | Soil microbial communities from Rifle, Colorado - Rifle CSP2_sed 16_2 (SPAdes) (version 2) | ecosystem: Environmental > Terrestrial > Deep subsurface > Rock core/Sediment | place: Rifle...
CGCAGACGCGACATCGGCGCGATCTGCGCCTTGGCGGAGCGGGACACCCTCATGCTCCACGGGATCACGATGACCGGCGCAGGGGAGATGGTCCTGTGGCAGCCGGACACCCTCCGGGTCATCTTGGCGGTGCGAAAGCTCCGCGACGCGGGCGTGCCGGCGTTCTTCTCGATCGACACCGGCGCGACGGTGTACGTGAACACGTTCCCCGACCGCGCGGACGAAGTGCGCCGCGCCATCGAGGAGCTGGCGATCGAGGCCATCCCCTGCCGGGTCGGAGGCCCCGCGCGGCTGAGCGAGGACCATCTCTTCTGAGGGAAGCCTCAGAGGGCCACGCGGGTCCGCCCGACGGGGCCCGCGACGACCATCGAGCTCGCGCCCGCGTCGAAGTACTTCTGCGAGACGGACCGGACGCGCTCCTCCTTGAGCCCTTCCACGATGTCCGGGAAGCGCTCGAGGAAGTCCATGCCGAGGCCGTAGTACTCCATCCGATGCAGCTCCGTCGCGAGCTCGGCGTTCCGCTCGAGCGAGACCACGAGCGAGCCCATCTGGTTGTCCTTCCCGTCGCGGATCTCGGCGGACGTCAGGGGGTCCCGTCGAAGGCGATCCATCTCCGCGCGGATCGAGCGAATCGCCTGGGGGATGTTCGAGGGGTTCACGCCCGCGGCGATCGTCCACATCCCGCCCGCCGTGCGGGCCTCGAGGCCGCTGAAGACGTAGTAGGCCAGGCCCTGGTCGTCCCGGAGGTTCTTTCCGAGGCGGCCGTACAGGCCGATGCGGCCGAAGAGGAGGTTCGCCAGATGGAGCGCATAGTAGTCGTCGTGGCGCCGCGACACGGCGAGCGCGCCGATCGCGATGTCCGCCTGGGACTTGTGCGGCATGGGGATCCAGAGGGCCCGGGGCCGATGGGACGGCGGCTCGGGAACGGCGGCGTGCCCGCGGCCGTTCCCGCGCAGGCGCGAGAGGGGATTCGCGACCGCCTCATCGAGGAACGCGCGATCCATGTCGCCCGCCAAGGCGAGGATCAATCCCTCCGGCGCGACGTTCGCCTCGTGGAACGCGACGATGTCGGATCGGCGAATCCGCGTGATCTGGGGCTCGCTGCCCTTGGGATCCCGTCCGTAGGGATGATCCCTCGGGAACACGAGCCGCCCGAGTTCGCGGGACGCCCGGTGGCGCGTGTCGTCCGATTCGATCCGCAGATCGTTCCTGATCTCCCCCCGGACGCGCTCGACCTCCTTCGCCGGGAAGAGAGGCTCCGACAGGCATTCCACGAGGAGCCGGATCGTCTCCGCCGCCGTCTCCCGCGTGCACCGCCCCTGGAAGCCGAGGATCTCCTCTCCGTTGCGGAACTCGAGGGTCGACCCGATCCCCTCCAGACGATCGGAGAGCTTCGCTGCACTCCGGCGCCTCGTCCCGCTCAACAAGAGCCGCGTCATGAACTCCGCGACTCCGTGTGCATCGCCTTCTGCCGCCATCCCGGCGGGCACGCTTCCCCGGAAGGCGACGAACGGGTTGGAAGGGAACGCCTGGGAGACGAGGACCGCGCCACTGTCGAGGACCGTGCGGTCGGGGAGGGTCACGCGGCGACCTCCTCGTGATGGAAGCGCACGACGGACCGGTGCTCGTCGACGAGGTACCGACGCGCCGCCTCGCGAACCTGCTCCGGTCGGATCCGGAGCGCCTTTGCGAAGAGACCCCCCGTGAAGTCCCAGGAGGCGAGGCCCTCGCTCACGCTCAGGAGCATCCCTTGGTACGTGACGCCATCCTGCTCGTACCGAGACCAGGAGCGCACCTGCTGCTTCGCGCGGTCGAGTTCCCCTTTCCGCGGCGGGGTCTTCTTGAGGGCGGCGACCTCGCGGTCGAGGACGGCCTCGACCCGGTCGAGGGACGCGCCCCCCGCGAGGGTCGCGTTCGCGATGAGGAGGGACGGGTCGATCTTCGTCTCGTGTCGCACGCCGACATCCGTCGCGAGCTTCGTCTCCACGAGGGCGCGGTACAACCGGTTCGACCTCGGTTGCCAGTCCCCCGCGAGGTACGGCAGGAACCCGCGCCATCCGCCGAGGATCGTCGCGAGGACGAGGATCGCCGGCGCGTCCCCATCGGTCGCGGGCGGGATGTGCCAGCCCATCGAAAGGAGATCCGCCGCGCCGGGCCGAGACAGCTCCGCCCGACGCTCCCCGCGCTGCTCCGGCTCCACAAGCGTCATGGGATCGGGCGGCGCTTCCGGTTTCAGCGGCCCGAAGGCCTCCCGGATGCGTTGCATGGCGACCGCGGGGTCGAACCCGCCCACGAGGATGAGCGCGGCGTTGTTCGGCGCATAGTACCGGAGGTAGTGCGCATAGAGCGGATCGCGCGATAGCTTTGCAAGATCCTGCTTGTAGCCGATCGCGGTCCAGTGGTACGGGTGCACGTGGAACCCGAGGCCCCACAGTTCCTCCTCCACGAGGAACTCCGGCTGGTTCTCCGCCCCCTCTCTCTCGCTGATCACCACGGTCCGCTCGGCCTCGACCTCCTTCGGATCGAACGCCGCGTTCCGCATGCGTTCCGCCTCGATCATGAGGGCCGTGTCAAGGGCGCTCGCCGGGGTCGTCTCGAAGTAGATCGTGTAGTCCGTGTCCGTGAAGGCGTTGAACTTCCCGCCGAGGCGCGAGATGAGGCGGTCGATCTCCCCTTTCGCGAGTTTCCCGCCACCCTTGAAGAGCATGTGCTCGACCCAGTGGGTCGAGCCCGTCATCCCGGGCCGCTCGTTCCGCGAGCCGATCCGATACGTGACCCACGTCGAGAGGGCTCTCGCCTCGGGGATCGGACGGAGGATCACCTTGAGCCCGTTGTCGAGGGACTCGACATGGGTCGCCATACGGGCGGCGGGAACGGGGCCGATGAATAAAGAGTTGCGCGGGCGACGGGCCTCAGGCACCCGCGACGGTCGAGGACCGGAGGACGAACTCGCAAACGGAGTCACCGCGGCCCCGACACGCGACCTCCGAGCAGACGATCCCGTCGGACCAGAAGAGGGCGCGGAAGAACCCCGCGAAATATCCGCGGAGGAAGTGACACGACGGTTGGTCTCGAGTGCCCTCCTGCCCGTACGTTTCCAGGGTCCGCGAAAGGCGGAGCCGGGCCTGTCGGCTCTCGCGGTCCACCTCGATCGAAGACACGGCGAACCAGCCGCATCGCGCATACACGTCGCCCAGATGGTCCACGATCTCCATCGGGTCCTCGCTGCCGGTCCACCGGGCCATCGTGCCGACGAACGCTTCGCCCGCCTCCGATCCGCTCCGGTACAGCAGGTCATCCGCCGCGGCACCCAGCGTCGCCCGAACCTCACAGAAGAACCGCCGCAAGGTGTCCCGCGAGATCACGACGACCGGAACGGTCGAGAGGCGCGTGTCCGCGGTCCTCGGCTTCGTCGTGAGCTGCCAAAAGTCGTCGATGTCCTGAATCGGGATCCCACCGAGGCAGAGTGTCCAGCGTGCGGGCGGGGCTTAAACCGGGGCCCGCAAGAATCAGAGGTGATTGCCGGACAAGTCGATGTTCGAAAATCGGCTCTCGAACGCCAGCAGATGCCCACGCGCGGAAGTGACTGTGCCGGGGACGAGCCGACCTCTATCCTCGAGGCCGCGCTCGCGTGGCGCGAGGTACGCCCCTAGCGTTGAGCCGTTTGTTCCGCCTGTAGAGGGCCTCTCGGAAAGCGATGACGCTACTCGGAAGAGGGACGAAGAATCTCCGCATGGTCCGGCCTCGCCGCGTGAGGTGCCGATGGCGGATGAAGTTGGCCAATACCTCCGCTTGCTCCCGTTTGATTTGGAGATACGGCCTGACAGCCGCGAGCACTCCGCCGACCATGCCGTCGCTCCAGACCAATTGATAGGCATGACTCCACCGGGACTGACTCCGGGGTTGCCATACCAGAATTCCCCCATGCATCCGTCGAATTTCTTCCAGAACCGCTCGGTTCGTATTCGCCACGGAAATCCTCGCTCTGTACTGCGACCTCCCATTGGCCGAATCCTTGGACTTGGTAATCATCAGGGATCCCTCGGCATCGATGAACCCCGCGAGATATCTGGTTGAGCAGTTCCGCCTCGCCCACACGGCCTCCCGGCGCACTCTGAGGCGGCTTGAACCTCGCGCATTCAGACGTTTCATAGTCCTGAAGAACGCCTTTCGAATCTCTAGCTCCTCCTCGGACAGAGGCAGCAGACGACCGGCATAATCTCGGGCTCTCTTGCATCGCCTGACATGTTCCTGGAAGGCGAGCAGAGCAGCCGCATGGTTCCTCTTGACCATGAGATAGGGCTCCAACCTCTGGAGCAAACGGGCTGCAGCTGCGTTCGTCCAGATCAGAGCGTATGAGGGTTTCCATTCCGGATCCCTTTGTCCTACCGCTGACAAGGTCCCTCCAACAGTCCGCTGAATTTGAACTAGGACCCGACGGTTCGTGTTGTAGACGCACACCCTGACCGAGTATTCGGGCGATCGACGATCATGGCGCCTCCGCGCAAGAGAAAGAGACCCCTCGCCGTCTACGAAGCCAGCCAAGTAATGAATCGAAACCAATGCTCAATAGACGATCTCCGACCGATAATCCCCTTCCTGGGAGGGGTCGGTGAAAGTACTAGGCGCGCCGATCTCCTCCCTGCCCTTTTTGGGCGCGGAAGCGCGCGCTGTCCAAGTCGAGCTCGAAGTCCTCTTCCTTGACCTCGCCAGGGGTGAAGACCTTGCCAGCCTCAAACTCTAGCTTCTTTTCCTGCTTCTTGCGCTTCTTGGGTTTTTCCTCAACTTGCTGTGGCATACGCCGCCTCCAGTTTTGTGGCATACGGATCCAGGAGATCGATGCGCCGCCGCGTCCCGTCGTTCACGATGACCATCGACCAATCGATCATCTCGATATTGAAGGTGTCGCACAGCTCCCGTCGCAGGTGTGCTCGGGTGTCCTCCGGGGGGTCGTGGATCGCCTGCTTGATTGTCTCGTCGTCCGTGACGCGGTCGACGAGCCCTGCCCGTTGTCGCTTGTAGAACAACGAGCGATCCGCCCCAATCTCCGAATACTGCTTGCACGCCATCATCTCGACATCCGACCCGGATTTCTTTTCGATAGCTTCCTGAATGGCGTAGTACCGGTCGAGCCACTCGACCCGCCGAGCGGCGTCCTTCGACCGTCGGTTCTCGAGGTCGTCGAGGACTTCCTCGAGGATGCGCAGGGCCCTGCGTTCGCGGTGGTTCTCGGCGAGGGGCTCGATCTTCCCGAGGTAGTACCGCTGGATGTCGATCGGCGACACCGTCGAGCCGTCCTCGAGCTCGACCCGCCACTGCTCCGGGTTCCTCGTCTCCACGTTGTGCCACAGGTCCTTCACGGGGTCCTTCATGCGGGGCACGTCCTCGAGCTTCCCGTCCTCCATGAGCTGCAGGATCGCCGAGGTTGTGAAGTGGCGGAGCAGGATCGCGGTCTCGTTCATCAGCGCATCCCCCACGATCACATGAAGCCGGCGCCAGACGCGGCCGTCCGCGTGGGGCTCGTCCCGCGTGTTCAGGATCCCCGTGTCGTGCATCGTCTCGCCGCTGATCACCTGCGAGGTCAGGAAGGCCATCGGCGACAGGACGTACTTGCCGCGGACGATGTCCCCCGCGCCCGTGTAGATGAAGCGGGTCGCCAGATGGGGCACGAGCTCCCGGATGAACCGCTGCGGGAACGCGAGGTCCCGCGAGACGCAGTAATTCTCGTGGGACCCGTACGACGTCCCGTCGGGCGACGTGTTGTTCTTGAACGCATGGATCTTCGTGTCGCCCGTGTACTTCTCCTCCATGATCTTCCGGAGCCAGTCGAGGATCTTCTCTCCGGCTTTCTCCCAGATCACGACGTCGTTGGGGTTCGTCGTCTCCGCCGTGCTGACCTCGAAGTGGCCGACGTCGTAGTAGACGCGCGAGCCGTTCGTGATGAACTCGCCCGCGAGGTGCAGATCCGACTCCCGCAGGAGGTCGAGCGCCATCATGTGGGGATCGAACCCCATCGCGCCCATCTTCCGGCAGTAGAGGGTGTACTCGTGCTCGGTCCCCTGGACCATCTTCCTCATGCATCACCCGACCATCGGGTCCGCACCGGTCCGGAAGACCTCGCGTTGCCGCTTCTCGTACACGTACATCTCCGTGATCGCGTGCTCCTTGCATTCCTCGTCAATCGCCTTCTCGAAGTCCCGGAGGCTCAAACCTTCCTTCTTCCGATCCGCCTTCTTCAGGAGGATCACCCGCTTCACGAAGTTCTTCTTCGCCGTGGTGACGATCGCCTCGATGATCGCGCCGGAGATGATGTCCTTCCGCTTCACGGTCTTGATCGCTTCCTTCGCCTCGGCATCGAGCTTCACCTTGACCCACTTGTTCTCCCCGTATAGCTCGTCGAGGACGAACTTGCGCAGGGACTCGACCGCCGCCGAGCGGTCCCCGTACTGCATCTCGAGGTCCGACGCCACCGGGAGCTTCTCGTTCAGGTAGACCCGCAGGATCTCTTCCGCGGCCAAGCGATCCGGCCGTGGGATCTCGATGATCTCGTCGAACCGTCCGGGCCGCAGCAGGGCAGGGTCCACGAGGTCCGCCCGGTTCGTCGCGCCGATTACGAAGACGTCGTGGAGTTCGACGAGCCCGTCCATCTCGCTCAGGATCTGGGCGATGATGTTCTTGTGGACGCCGGACGTGTCCATCATGCCGCGGACCGTGAAGAGCGCCTCGATCTCGTCGAAGAACACGATGCTCGGCTTCTTCTCGTGCGCCTGGCGGAAGATCTCCTTGATGATCCGCTCCGACTCCCCGACCCATTTCGAAAGGACGTCCGCGATGCTCACGTTGAAGAACGTCATCTCGTTCTCCGTCGCGATCGCCTTCACGAGGAGCGTCTTCCCGCAGCCCGGCGGACCGTAGAGCATGATCCCGCGAGGCGCCTCGAGGTTGATCTGCTGGAAGAGCTTCGCCTCTTGGTATGGCAGGACGACGACGTCCTTGATGCGCTCGATCGCCTCCGCGAGACCGCCAATCTGCTCGTATCGCACGTTCGGCTTCTCGCCGAGGAGGAGGGACTTCACCTCGAGGTTCGGGAGGATGTCGAGGACTTCCATCGTCGGCGGCAGGACGCTGATCTGGAACCCGGGTTTGAGCTTCTTGTAGACGCCCTTGTCGGAATCGATGAGCCGCTTCTCCATGTCCCCTTCGACCGAGATCACGAGCTTGCCGTCCATCATGTCGACGACCTTCGCGATCACGCCCTCATTCCGGACGGCGGAGCCTTCGACGATCGCGTACGTCTGCGGGTGCACCCATACGTACTGACCGACCCCGAGCTGCACCTTGTCGACGAGCCCCGTGGAGACCTTGAGAAGTTCCGTCGCCCGGGCGACGACGACCTGGTTTCCGTCGAGGTCCGGGCCCTCCTTCCGCACGACGTACGCGTACAGGAGAGGCGGCTGCTTGATCTTGTTGAACTTGTCTTCGTACGCCTTCAGGCGGTACTCGCGTTCCTCGATCTCGTAGCGGAACGAATGGAGGTCCCGCTCATACTGGCGGCGCAGACGATCCATCTTCTCCTCGAACTCGTCGCGCACTTCGTCCGCAGACTTCGACGCCTTTCCTTCGCCTTCATCGCTTGCCATTCGTGGATCACCGCGCGCGTGGGACCGCGAGTCGGCTGGGAGTCGTGAGCATCTGCTCTCCGGACGATCGTCCATGGAACAAGATGCGGCCTCGTCCCATCCCTTGTTAGAAAGTGGCATCCTGAATTAAAGCTTTTGTTATCGGTATTGTTGCTGCGACAGAACGAATCCGTGCGCACGCGTTCCCGCGACCAGCGACCCTCGTGGACCACCGCAGGACCTCGAAGCGAGGGAATTCCGCCGTCGTAGCAAAAAGACCAAGAAGCCCGCGTGGGCTCTGCGCTGCATGGAAGGCCTCGTGCCGTTCGCAGGGGCCCTCGGTCTCATCGTCGTCCTAGAACTCGGGGACAAGACGCAACTGGCGACGATCTCCCTCGCGGCGCGGAACCCCTGGCCGTCGGTGTTCCTCGGCGCGGCGAGCGGACTGATCCTCGTGACTGCGGTCGGCGCGGGGGTCGGCCTGTTGCTCGCGGAATTCCTGCGAGACTGGATCGTCGCGATCCAAGTCGGCGGCGGCCTCATCTTCATCGTGTTTGGCGCTTGGACGTTCCTCCACGAGCGGCCGGAGGGGCCCGACCGGACTCGGGACTCGAAGGGCGCGTTCGTCACGGCATTCACGATGAACGCCCTCGCGGAGCTCGGGGACAAGACGCAGCTCGCCGTAGTCATCCTCGCGGCCTCAACCGCCGCCCCCCTGAGCGTCTTCGCGGGAGCGAGCCTCGCCCTCACGGCCGTGGCCGGGGCGAGCGTGGCGATCGGCACGGCCCTCGCGCGCATCCTTCGCGCGGATCGCGTCCGCCTCGCGTCCACGATCTTGTTCATCGCCGCGGGCGTCTTCCTGATTGTCGAGGCCCTGCTGCCCGGTTGATCATGCCAGACCGTGAATCGGAAAGACGGTCTTGCGAAGTTCGTCGACGGTCCTCTTCGCCTGACGAGGCACATGGGCGTCCTCATCCACGCGCCCGTGATCCCGCAGAGCCTTGTCCACCGGGACGGACCCGACGACCTGGCTGCACTCCCGGAGCCATTCCACGGGGATCGCGTCCTCGAGGTTCGCGCCGACCATCTTGGCGAACAGGAGGGTCCACACGCGCGGGACGGCCGTGAGGTCGTACCCTCCACCCGCGGTCGCGACCCAGCGACCCCCGCAGAGCTCCCGCGAAAGCTCGTCGAGGATGCGGCCTACGGCCTCGTATGTCTCCGTCGTCAGCATGAGGTGCGTGAGGGGGTCGAGGTGGTGGCCGTCGGCCCCGAGTTGGCTCACGATGAGCTGCGGGCGGAACGCCCGAGCCAGGGGCGGGACGACCTCCTGAAAGGCGTACAGGTACGACACGTCGCGCGTGTACGGCGGCAGGGGCACGTTGACGGCAAATCCCCGTCCGCGGCCCTCGCCGATCTCGTCCGTGAATCCGGTCCCGGGGAACAGGTAATGGCCGTCCTCATGGAGAGAAATCGTCATCACGCGCGGATCCTCGTAGAAGATCGTTTGGACCCCGTCCGCGTGATGCGCGTCCACGTCGACGTAAAGGATGCGCGTGAGCCCTCGCTCCTCGAGCAGCGACGAGATCCCAATCGCAAGGTCGTTCAGCACGCAGAAGCCGCTCGCCTTCGAACGCATCGCGTGATGAAACCCTCCGCCTAGGTTCAGAGCCCGCGTCCGGTCGCCCGACGCCACATCGATGCACGCGCGAGCGGTCGCTCCGGCCTGGAGCGCGGCAGCCTCGAACATCCCCGCAAACACGGGGTTGTCCGGGGTGCCGAGGCCGTGTTCGTACGAGACCGCCGAGGGATCCGCGCTGAGCTTCCGCACGACCTCGAGGTACGCCGGCGAATGCACGCGGCGGATCGCGGACTCCGTCGCGGGTTCCGGTCGCACTTCGTCCGCGTGCCCGTCGACGAGGTCGCATGCAGCGATCAAGTCTCGGGCGAGTTGGAGACGCACCTGACGCAGCGCGTGCGACTTCCCGAAATCGTACCGGAGGAAGGCCTCATCGTACACGAGAGCGTCTCGCACGACTTCGGGAAGGCGGTGAGGACACTTAAAAGGACCAGCGCCTCGTGCGAGATGCAATTAATATTCAACTCTTCCGATGAAAAAGCCCGTCCTCGGGAGCTGCGATTCATGGTCTGTCCCGAGCGGGCGATGGGACGAGGCGTCGAGCCAGGGACGAAGGCGTCGAACTTGTTGGACCTTTGCGTCAACGAACCATTATATAATGACGAACTTGTCGTGTGCCTTGGGAGCACGCATGACTGTTCGGACCGCCCTCGCGCTCGCCATCGCGGTTGTGCTGGTCCTAGGAATCCCGATCGCTTCCGCTCAGGTCGTCGTACCGGTCGACGCGCCGGTCTCCGAGACCGTCTCGATCAACGCAAACGAATGGCGCGCCTATCGAATCGCGCTCGCCTCGGGTGATTCCGTCCGAATTGTGATCACCGTGAACGTCGGCAGTGCGGTCGATGTGTACACTACTGACGTGGGAGGCTACGGAGAATACACGGACCCGGCGGCGAGCCAGTTCACGTACTACCAGGCAGGCTCACGAGAGAACACGATGGCGTTTCCCGCCTCCTTCTCGCCGCCGTCCGCCGGAACTTACTATATCGTGGTCGACAACGCCCCGATCAGCACGACCGGGGCGACGGGGTCCGCCCCTGTGACGGTCCACGTCACCCTCGAGAAATCGACCTTTCCCTTCCTGCTCGTCGGTGGCATCCTGCTGGCCGTCACGGTCGTCCTCGTCCTCGTGATCGTCCTGTTAGTCCGAGCGAACCGCCGCAAGAAGATGGCCGCCCCGCCACGCATGCCGCCGACCGCACCGGGACCATGGCCCGCGGCGCCGCCGGCACAGCCGACAATGCAGCCGCCGATGCCCCCAGCCGAACCCCCGCAGGGACCTCCACCGGGGCCTCCTTCCCCCCCGTAACGGGCAGCCCGCGCGTCCACTCGTTCGAAGCACATAGGAAAAGGGGGTCGTCCGCCGGGGCGGCGGACTTCGAATCGGGAAAGGGGTTAGTACCGCTCGTTGGGTTTCCGGCGGACGTTCGGCACAGGGACGTCGTCCCGCCGGACCAAGAGCCGGGTCAGACTTGGCAGAATCAGGGGCAGCATGTGGATCGCCTCCTCCCTCTACCGATTCAACGAGTACCTCGGAGCGATCGCGTACCAAGCCATCGTTCCCGGGGTCTCCTTCGGGAGGTTTCGTTTGTCCTTCGGAATCTTCATATTATCACCTTGTCACATCGTTTCGATGCTATCTAACTATGAGAGATGCCGGTCATATTTAAGTATGTCGATGAGGATAACACGCTTTGACAAAATAGAATGAGGCAGATCGTGCCGGACACGCCTCTGACCCCTTCGCCCCCGCTCCCCGAGGTCGCGGTCACGGTCGATCAGCTCAAGGTTCTGAGCGAACCCTCCCGTCTCCGGATCCTGACCCTTCTCATGGATCGGGACATGTCGATCTCCGGCATCGCGAAAGCGCTCAACTTGAGCCCCGCGACGGTCCACCACCATGTGAACCAGCTCCTCCAGGCGAACCTCATTGTCCCGACGAAGACGGAGGTCCGAGGGAACCTCGTGGAGAAGTACTACCGAATCCCCGCGACGGGAATCGACTCGAGCGCGATCTGGGACCGCCTGAGCGACGCGGACAAGGTGAACTACCGCTTGGCGGTCCTCGGCCTCCTGAAGGGGCTCGTGAACGAGTCGATCAAGCGCATCCAGGAGCGGGGCACGGTCGATTTCGAGGTCGGTCGACTGTACTTCTACCACGTCCCCTGGCGGAAGGACGCGATCCAACAAGCCTGGGAGATCTTCGAGGAGGCGCGGCGGAAGCTCGAGCGACTCGAAGCGAAGGCGCGATCCCAGGGGGAACCGGGGGACGAGGTGATGGCGCTGTTCACCCTCCTGCCCGTGTAGGGGAGCGTCAGACGTACTCGCCGCGGATGAGTTTCTTCACGTACGGCGCGAGGAGGCGGGAGAGATTCATGTCCCCGTCCCAGTCCTCCAGCTGGTCCCAGTGGTGGTCTTCCATGTCCTTGATGCAGCGCTCGATCTGCCGCGTCCACGTTGCGGTCCCGTCCCCCTCGATCCGAGCGGCGAGGACGAGCCACTTGCCCCGGCCGATGAGGATGTGCATGTGCCCGACCGTCATCTCGTTCAGTTCGGCGTAGTCGTCCCCGCGGAGGGCGTCCTTCACGAACTGCTGGACGGCCGTGAGCATGCCACTCAGGATGTCGGAATCCACGTCGGGCCGAAGGCGCCGCGTCTCGTGTTTGATCAGGATCCCGTCCCGGTGGTACAGGAGGAAGACATCCTCGATGATCGCCTGTCCATCGTCCTTCGCGGCGGGGGCCGTCTGCGAGGCGCTCGGTTTCGTCCTGCCCGCCTGCCGGCGGCGCCAGACGACGAGGAAGATCGCGCCCGCCGTGGCCCCGATCGCGAGGAAGAGCCACCAGGCGTCCATGAGGCTCCCGCCGACCAGGGGCGCCCCCGACGTCGTGAAGGAGAACGTGTAGGGAAGGGCCATCGTGTTCCCTGCCGCGTCCCGCGCGCTCGAGTCGATGAACACGACATAGTCCCGGCCATTCTCGAGAGGACGCTCCGGCGTGAAGGTGAGGACCCGGGAGTCGGAACTCCATGTGAACACCCCGTTCATGTCTGGAGTGATGGAGAACGCCTGCTCGACCGCCGCACGGTCCATCGCCTCGCTGAACGTGATTGTGATTGATGGCGTCGTACTTGCGCCCGTGCCGCGCGGAGCCCCCGCAGAGGCGAACGGTCGCATCGTGTCCACGTTGGCGGACGCCGTGCCAACGACCTCGACGAGCCCCGCCTCGTCCCTCGCATAATACTCGACGTCGTGGGTTCCGTCGCCTGCCACGACGAAGGGACCCGTGTACGTCTGCCAGGACCCCCCGTCGACGCGGTAGGCGATCGCATCGACCCCGCTCGTCCCATCCGAAGCCGCCAGCGTGACGACGACGCTCGAGAGGTGCCAGCCCGCGGAGCCCTGCGTGCCGGACAGAGTGGGCGTGGTCGCGGGGGCGACCGTATCGATCCAGACGTCCTGGGTCCGGGTCCACTCGGGGTTCCCGGCTCCGTCGGTCGCGTAGTACTCGAGCGTATGGGCTCCGTCCGACGTGACAAGGAACGCACCGGAGTACGTCTGCCAGGATGCGCCATCGATGCGGTAGGAGATGGACGCGATCCCGCTCGTCCCGTCCGTTGACGTGAGCGTCACACTCACCGCGCTCTCGTACCAGCCGTTCGTTCCCGGCGCCCCGGAGAGGCTCGACGTGCTGGCAGGCGGGGTCACGTCCACGATCGTCCATGTGTCGTTGCCCGCGGGAGCCGTCTCGAGGTTCCCCGCAAAGTCTCGAGCGATCGATCGGAAGGCGTACCGATGGCCGTCTTGGCCCGCGAAGGACCCGCTCGTCGCCGTCGTCCCGACGTACCCGGGGATCGAGGTCCAGGGGCCGCCGTTGTCACTCGCCTCGATCGTATACGTCGCCACGTCGGTCGTGCCGGGGGCCGGGCCCCATGAGAGCGGAACCGCGAGGGTCCGGGTATACGCCGGGAGGGAGCCGACGAGAGAGTCCGGGAGGCTCACATCGACGACGGTCCAGGTGTCGTTGCCCGAGGGAAGCGACTCGACGTTGCCCGCGTTGTCCGTAGCGCTCGACCGGAACTCGTATCGATGGCCATCGGCGCCGGGGAAGTCTGCGGAGGTCGACGCGGTCGACGGAACCCAGTCGGTCCACGCGCCCCCGTTGTCCCGGACTTGGATGCGATACGTTGCAATGTCGAACGTGTCAAATTGAGGCCCCCAGGCCACGGTGAAGGTCAGGGACGTCTGGTAGGCCGGGAGGGCGAGCACTCGCGAGAAAGGCGCGGAGACGTCCACGATCGTCCACGTGTCGTTTCCGGCGACGACCTCCACGTTCCCCGCGGCGTCTACGGCGATGGAGCGGAATTGGTACACTCCAGCGGCGGGACTCGCCGGGAACGTCTGGCTCGTCAGGGTCGTGCCGATGAGCCAGTTCAGCCAGCCGGATCCCCGATTGTACTGGATCGTGTACGAAGCGACGTCCGACACGCCCGGGTCGGGCTCCCAGGACACGAGGAAGGACGCGGTCGTCTCGTAGGTCGGCAGGGTGTCCACGTGGGAGCCGGGACGCACCGTGTCGACGATCGTCCACGTGTCGTTGCCCGCGGGCAGGAGTTCCTCGTTTCCCGCTGTGTCGTTCGCGACCGTTGCGAATTCGTACGTGCCGTCCGACGGAGCCGTGAACAGGAAGCTGTCCATGGGGGCCGCAGCTTGGCTCCCGTACTCCGTCCAAAGGCCGGCGTCTCTCCTGTACCACAGGGTGATGTTTTGAAGTCCGAGGCCCGTCCCGTCCGAGGCGGTGTAGGAGACCGCGAACGTCGACGTCGTCGTGTACTTCGGCAGAGTGTCCGCAGCGGACGCCGGTGCGTCCGTATCGATCATCACGAACGATTCCGTGACGGGCACGTTTAGGTCCACGGAGCGCGGGTTGTTCTGGAACCCGTATGCGCCATATGACACGGTCACATCCGTGACGTTGTCCGTCGCCGTGCTCGAGCCCGCGTACACGCGGTCCGTCGCGAGGATCCAGGCCTGGCTCCCCGAGGCGGCCGTCGCGTTCCAGACGGCGGAGCCGTTGTCCTCCACGAGGACGGACGCGCCCGCGACGGGCGTCGTCCCGTCCGGCCAGAACGCGTCCACTTGCAGGTAGTTCTTCACCGTGAGATTGCCTGCCGGGCGGACGGAGATTGCCGTGCCGTCGAAAGGCGTGGCGATCGTGGTGACGTCCGCATAGCCCTCCGCCGTCAGGTCGAGGTCTCCGACCGCGAGGAGCGTGACGTTCTCGATTGTCAAGGCCGAGGTGATCGTCCCGTTCCCGGCCGCGAAGACGCCGCGAGCGTAGGAGACCTGGGCCGGGGGCCCGGTCCCTACGGCGCCCTTCGTGACCGTGTCGATCGTATCGGAGGTCGACGTGGCCTCCGAGACGAGGTAGACTGCGAATCCCGTTGCGTCGCCTCCGCGACCGCCATCGGTGCCGTCCCCCGCGTCTCCCCCATCTCCGCCGCGGATCGTCCACATCATGTTCGACGCGGAGGTGGCTCGGATGAGGACCATGGAAAGGCCTGCGGAGAGGCCGCCGTTCCCGCCCATCCGGGTGCCGATACCGCCTTCCCCTCCTGCGACGGACTCGATCCAGTTCGAGGTGGCCGATGCTTCGCCGACAGGTCCCCCGGACGCGCCAAGTCCGAACGCCCCGGTCGCGTTGCCGCCAGCGCCGCCCGACGACCCGCGGCCGCCTTCGCCGCCTGTGACCGTGGCCACGTAGTTGGAATGGAACAGGGTCGCGGCGCCGGCGGGGAACGCCATGAGGCCGACGGCCTCGCCGCCCTTGCCGCCCACGCCTCTGCCCCCGCCGGACAGCGTGCTGTTCCCGGCAAAGCCGCCGAGCACGTTCGTCACGGAATTCCCCGAGACGTCCGCATCCGTCACGTTACCGACAAGAAGGCCGAACGCATCCCCCGCCGAACCCCCGTCTCCATCGAGGCCCGTGCCGGTGCCACCGATGCCTCCCGGTCCGCCCGTCACTCCGTCGAGCACGTTGAGGGTCACGTTGGCGACCGCCGCGACGTTAATCGCGTAGGCGCCCGCGACATCGCCCCCGTCCCCCCCGTCCCCACCGGTCAAGGTCGTCGCGCTTTGCCCGCCCCGGCCCCCTCGGCCTCCGAGGAGGTTCGTGAACGTGTTTCCCCTAATGTCGAGGACCGGTGCGCCCACCGCGAGAAGGCCGACGCCAGCGCCGCCGTTCCCGCCGCGACCTCCGGTCCCGCTCGCGTTTCCTGCGCCGTTCCCGCCGGTCCCACCGACGACTGTGTCCACGACGTTCCCCTCGACGACGGTGGACGCGACGGAATCGAGGAAGATCCCGAACGCGAAGCCCCCGTCCGTGCCGTCCGCGCCCGGAGCGATCGGACTGAGGCCGTTCGTCCCCATCACTCGGGAGATTTGATTCGACCGGATGGCGGGCGACGTTCCAGCACCGGCAAGAATCCCCACGGCGAAGGCAGAGGTCACATTCGTGATCGTGTTTCCGTCGAGGACTGGGGATCCCGATGTGAGGACCTCGATCCCGGTGTCCGTGCCGTTCAGGACGTTCCCGCCTACGTAGGCATCCGATGCGCTCACGAGGATTCCGATGGACGCCCGTTGGACCGTGTTCGACCAGACGAGGCTCGAGGACTGCTCGAGATCGAATCCGATGAGAGCCGCATCGACGGTGTTGAACTGGATCGACGGGTCGCTCCGATCCGCGATCACGGCCGTCAGGAACCGGTCGAACGTGCAGTACATCACGGAGCCGGACGAGTCCGGCTGGAACTCAATCGCGCGGGGCGGGAACAGGTTCGCAGAATCATTGGCGGCGAACCGGATGGGGTTCGCGACATCGCCTTCCGCGATCAGGGTGCCCTCGACGAACAGGGTGACGAGCGGATCGAATAACACACGCGTGCCGGCCAAGATTGTCAGGGTGACGCCCGGGTCGACCGTCACGTCGGCCGTCAGGACGTACGTGTCGTCGTCCGGCGGGGAGCCATCGATCCCCCAGACCGTGTTCGACGCGATCGATCCGCTGACGAAAGTGACCGCCGCTGCGGTCGGTGCGACCACCAGCAGGGTGATGAAGGACGAAAGGACGACGGCGAGGGCGAGGGCCAGGCTCCGCCAGGGGCGCGAGGAACGATGGGCGTGCATGTGCGACTGCGGCTCCGAAGGTGGCGTGCGCCAGAATCGAGTGGCCGGTCCCGTTGAATCCATGGATATATTATCCGCATGGCTCCGTTATCGTCCGCGATAACGCGTAACACGGGCCGCCGGACAACGTTCATTACCCGAACGGGGGTTGGACCTTCGATGACGACGCAGCCGCTCGACGTGATCTTCTCGCCGTCGTCCATCGCGGTGGTGGGTGCCTCGAGGAACCGGGGCAAGATCGGGTACGAGATCCTCCACAACCTCATCCTAAACGACTACCAGGGGACAATCTACCCAGTGAACCCGAAGGCCCGGAGCGTGCATGGGATCCCGGCCTATCCGAGCGTCCTTTCGATGCCGGGCCCTGTCGATCTCGCCATCATCACGGTCCCCGTCGACGTGGCCCTCGCCGTCGTGGAGGAGTGCGGACGGAAGGGGGTCCGGGGGCTCGTCGTCATCACGGCGGGATTCCGCGAGGTCGGTGGCGCAGGGATCGGACGGGAGGAACGACTGCTCGCCCTCTGCCGCGAGTACGGGATGACGATGGTCGGGCCGAACTGCATGGGGGTCATCAACACCTCCCCGGACATCCAGATGGACGCGACGTTCGCCCCCACGCCGCCCCTGCGGGGTGGGATCTCCCTCGTGACCCAGAGCGGCGCGCTCGGCGTCGCGATCCTCGATCACGCGAAGTCCCTCGGTGTGGGGTTCGCAAAGTTCTGTTCCCTCGGGAACAAGGCGCAGGTCAGCCTGAACGATGTGCTCGCCGCATGGAAGGGCGATCCCGAGACGAAGATCATCCTCGCCTACATCGAGAACTTCGGGAACCCGAAGAACTTCGTGCGGATCGCCCGGGACGCGACCAAACGGAAGCCCGTGATCGCGATGAAGTCCGGACGTTCCGAAGCGGGAGGCCGAGCGGCGATGTCCCACACGGGATCCCTTGGCGGATCCGACCTCGCGGCGGAGGCCGTGTTCAACCAGACCGGGGTCCTCCGCGCGAACTCCATCGAGGAACTGTTCGACTACGCGATGGCGTTCTCCCTCCAGAGGCTCCCCCGTGGCAAACGCGTGGCGATCGTATCGGATGCGGGGGGGCCTGCGATCATGTGCGTCGACGAACTCGTGGCAAACGATCTCCAACTCGCCGAGTTCTCGCCCGCCACGATCGAGTTCATGAAGACGTGGGCGCCGCAGGAGGCTTCCTTGAACAATCCGATCGACCTCACACCACAGGGGAGCTTGGAGGACTATCGGAACGCGATGGACGCCGTCCTGTCCGACGAGGGCGTCGACGCGTGCATCGCGATCTACGTGCCGCCCGTCCGGGTCGATGAGGTGGAGGTGGCTCGCGTGGTGTGGGAAACGGCTGCGAAGCACGCAAAGCCCGTCCTCACGAACTTCCTCGGCCGGACAGAGGAGAGTCCCGGATTCGTCGAACTCGTCTCTCACGGCATCCCATCCTACCTGTTCCCCGAGAGCGCGGCGCGCGCCCTTGCTGCGATGTACCGGTACGCCCAGTACCGGGAGCGGGACGAGGGCCGGACGCAGACCTTCGATGCGGACCGGGCGCTAGCCGAAGGAATCATCGGCCGCGCGAGAGCGGCCGGACGAACCCGGCTGACGGAGACGGAGGCGATGGCCTTCCTGGACGCCTACGGCATCCAGACGGCCCGTTCGAAGACCGTGGCGTCCCGCTCGCACCTCCCGGCGACGGCGAAGGAGATCGGCTACCCGGTCGCGCTCAAAGCCGTGGGCGAACGGCTCGTCCACAAGACGGACCTGAAGGCGGTCCTGCTCGACCTCCGGACGGAACGCGAGCTCCTCGAGGGCGCGGAGCGAATCGCGATCGGACTGAAGGCTCGGGGCGTCCCGTTCGAGGGCTTCCTCGTCCAGGAGTACGTTGCTGACGGAAAGGAGGTGATCCTGGGGATGACGAGGGACAAGGTCTACGGCCCGTTCCTCGTCTTCGGTCTCGGAGGCATCTACGTGGAATACTTGAAAGACGTCGCGTTCGGCCTCCCACCGCTCACGGACCAAGACGCCGCCCGGATGATCGAGTCGATCCGGACGTATCCCCTTCTCACGGGCGTCCGGGGCGAGGCTCCCTGCGACATCGGTGCCCTGCGAGAGGCGCTTCTCCGACTGGCACAGGCGGTGCAGGATTTCGACGAGATCGCGGAGATGGATGTGAACCCGGTGATCGCCCTGGAGAAAGGGAAGGGATATCGCGCGGTCGACGCGCGGATCGTCCTCTCGCCCTCGCCCTGAGGATCAGGGGAAGATCGCGGCCCGCGGCCTCTTCCGAGGGGCGAGGGGACCGATGATCTCGATCCAGATCCCGTCCGGGTCGCGGATGTAGGCCCATGCGCTCCGGTGCGGGCCCATTGGCCCCGCGACCACGGGGATCCGGAGCTTCCGGATCTCGCGGATCTTCGCGGTCAGGTTGCGCGTCCGGAAGGCGAGATGATCGAGCTGCTCTCCCTTCCGGTAGGGCGTCGCGAACGGGCTCTCGGGCTCGTACCAGTTGAGCTCGAGCCGCTGCCGGCCCCGCGGACTCTTGAGCAGGGCGACGGCTCCCTGCGTCTCACGAATGCGCGTCCGGGACTGTAGCTTCATCCCGAGCACCCGCGTGTAGAACTCGATGGATCGATCGAGATCGCGAACGCGGATTCCCGTGTACGTGAAGGTCATCGGGATCATTGCGGCGAGACCGGGCGTGCGACTATTTAGGACTGGCGCCCGCGAGGTTTCGGAGCAGCTGCCTCGTCGTCCGAACGATGGTATGGCTCTGCCATCGGACCGGGGGCCGCGGGAACCCCGCCTAGCCCGCGGGCGATCGCGGAAACAACTCGATCCATATCCCGTCGGGGTCCTGGACGAATGCGAGGAGGGTGCCGCCCTCCATGAACGGCGGGACGCCGGGCCGCGCGCCCTTGTCGACCAGCTCGCGATACGCGGCCTGGACGTCGTCGCATGCGAACGCGATGTGATCGAGTTCGTCGCCGTTCCGGTAGGGGCCTTCGAAGAACGCGGATCCCTCGGGATACCAGTTCAGCTCGAGTGTCTGCGCGGACCCCTCACTCTGCAGCTCGGCCCATTCGCCTTTCGTCTCCTCGACCGGCTGCCGTCGTCGAACCGTCATGCCGAGGCCGTCCCGGTAGAACGCGATCGAGGCGTCCATGTCCCGCACCTGGATCCCGATGTACGAGAGGGTGTACCTCATGCTGATCGCACACGGAAGAGGGGAACACGCGATAAGGACATCGCCGGCGGGGACCGGCGCGTAACCTTGTTGTCCTGGACGGCCATGAGGGGGCGGTGGTGAGCCGACGATCCAGATCGACTTCGAGCTGCCGGATCGACCCGGGGAGCTCGCGAAGCTCGCGGCAATCCTCGGCGACGCGGGGATTAACATCGATGCGATGAGCGCGGAATCGGCGGGGGGCCGCACGTACGTGAGCCTGATCGTGAACCAGCCCGTACAGGCGCGCGACGCTCTGATGAAGAGCGGCTACACGTGTTCCACGCGGACGGTCCTCCTCGTTCGCATCGAGGATCGGCCCGGCGCTCTCGCGCAGCTCTCTCGAAGGCTCGGAGACGCCGGCGTCGACATCGTGAGCATGATCCACTTGGGAACCGTTGCGGGACATGCCCAGCTCGCAATCGGGGTCGACAACCTGGAGAAAGCGCGCGCGCTCGTGTGAGACGTTCCGCCGTGCAGATGGTATCACACTCGATACCGAGAACGTCGGCCAGGGAGAGAAACCCTCAAATCGTTTCGCACGCCTATCTTCCTCCATCCGCCAGGCCGGTGGGAGGACGGGCGTTTGAAGGAAGCTTCCGAGGAGGACACGACGCTCGAGAACTTGGGCGTCGTCCCGACGGGCTATGCGATCTCGGGACCGAAGACGGTTCCGAGGGTCGATTACGAACGAATCTTCGTCTTGGACGTCGGGATGGGCTTGCTCGGGGAGTACGCGCTCCGCGATGAGTGTCCCCTCGAGTATGTCGATCTGAAACGGGCCATTCCTGTCAGCGGGATGAGGCATCTCGTATCGTTCTATCAGGGAGAATACGCCTTCACGCCGTTCCGCGTCGACGAGATGTGGTTCGTCGTGCTCACGCGAGGTGTCCCGCGAATCGAGGAGCGTGGCTCGATCGGGACCCTCCTCGCGGCGATGCGCTTGCATCTTCCAACGGTCCTGGGCCCGGGCCTCGCCGAGCGCGAAGCATCCCTCCGCCGGTTCGAACGCGATCTCGACGACCGGGAGGCAGTCCTCATCCGGAAGGAGCAGCGAATCGGGCAGCGTGAATTGGATCTCCAGATCAATACGTCGAAGCTCATGGAACTCGAGGCGGACGTGCTGGTCCGCGAGACGAAACTGGACGCTCTGCGTGACTATGCGCTCCAGATGCAGACCGCGTTCCGGCAGAATGGGGCCCAAGGCCGCGTGCCTCCGGGGAAGGAAAGGGATCCGCGAGAGCCGGACGCGTCGATCGGCGCGTCTCCGTGACGTCTGTTTTTCAGACCCGATAACCGGGTCCCGTCCCTTAAATAAGCTAGCGTCCGCTTGATTCCGCATCGAGGGACCGCGAGGCATCGCCTTCGCGGCCGAGGCAGAGAGCGCATGCAAGGGCTGATCGAGTCCCTCCTCCCCGGCATCCTGTTGCGAGGCCTCAGCCCGGGGCTCGGAACCGTGCTCATGGCCGCCGCGCCAAAGAAGGTCAGCCGCGCGCATCTCAAGAAGATCTACGTGCTCGACGAGCGGGGCGAAGTGGCAGGCGAGTATCTCCTGGACACCGACTGTCCAATCGATTACAACGATTTCCTCAAGGTGCTCCCGGACGAAGGCATCGGGGATCGGGAGTCGCTGTATGTCGGCGAGTACGTGTTCACCGCGTTCCAGAGCGGGAAGTTCGTCTTCGTCTTGTTGTCCCGAGGTCAGCTCTCCCGGGAGGACTTCGATTGGACCGCGCTACTTCTCACGGCAGCGGACTCGCACTTGACCCGCGTAGGCCGTACGCCAACCTCTCGGACGGCAGACGCAAAGCCGGAGGCCGAGACCGCCCTCGCGGACCGTGAAGCCCGGCTCATGACTCGGGAGAAGACTCTCGCGGAACTCGAGGCCAACCTCCAGGCGGAGCAGGCGAACCTCGCGGGCCGCCGGGAAGAACTCGAGCGCCAGAAGCAGCGCGTCGCGGCACTCGCCGACTACTCGGCGGCAATGCACGATGCGGTCACGAAGGGCGTGAGTCGTGCGGTCAAGACGATGGAAGTCACCGAGGAAATCGTCGCGTCTTCGAGCGTGGAGTCCACGAAGGCCGACGGCAAGGCCACGCTCGAACTCCGGCAGCAGTTCGAACAGGAACGTAAGGGTCTTCTCGCCGCGAAGGCGGAACTCGAGGCGAAGTACCGAGACGCCGTCGGCCGGATCTCCGAACTGGAGACGCAGGCGAAGGACGCCGCCTCCGCGCTCGAGCAGGCGCGGACGGAGGCGGAAGGCCGGCTGGCGGAGGAAGAGAAGACTCGGCGTGAGATCGAGACGCGGGTCGCGGAGCTGAGCCAGCGGTTCGCCGCAATGGCGAAGGAACGCCTCGTCGCGTCGCACCGTGGCGGAGAGCCGACGGAGCCCGTGAAGCGCGTCGAGGAAGGAGAGAAGGCGGAGCTCGCGAGGGAGCGGAAATTCCTTCAGCGGCGAGCGATCGAGCTGCTGGACCGGGAGGAACGGGTGCGGGATCGAGAGACGAAAGTCGAGGAGCGGGAACGGAGCTTGGCCCGGCGAGACGAGGAGCTGTCCGCGCGCGAGCGGGACGCGGAGCGTCAGAGGGCCCTCCTCGCGCAGGCGAAGCCTCAGCCCGCGGACGCTCGGACGGACAGCGACGAAGCGCGAAAGGACATCGAACGGCGGGTGAAGATCATCCAGCAGAAAGCCCTGGAACTCCTCGACCGCGAAGAGAAGCTCCGGAAGCGCGCGGCGGAGTTGGAAGCCATGGAGAGCCGTCTGACCGGGAAGGTTGCCGCACGCTGATCCGCGCCCCTTTGTAATCAGGGATGATAACCACCAAACCGGCCTTATATACGTCGCTCGGGCCTCGATTCCTGATTCTCGGAAGGGGGAGTCCCGTCTTCCGGACGGTGTCCCACATGCGACCCACCCTCGCCGCCACGCTAGTCCTAGTCCTCCTGGTCAGCGGGCTCGCGATCCCCCTCGTGGTCACGTCACCCGCGGCGGCGGACCCCTTCTCCTCGGACAACTCGGACGGCACGTCCCTCGTTCGCTGGAACTTCACGAATCCCGCCGACTATTCCATCGCGGACACGGAGATCGTGGGGGGCGTCGCGACGCTGCAGCAGCAAGTCGGCCAATGGAACAGCACGGCGCTCTCCGACTTCGCGCCATCGGGGGGAGCGACGAACGTGAACTGGACGCGGTTCCCCGGGAACGTCGTATTGGACTCGGTCACGGGACCCTCCAGCCTCGTCACGATCCAGCCGGACGGGACCGCAGGACTCGATTCCTACCTGGACCGCGCGAATGCAGGGACAAACTACGGCGTCGCGACGACGATGGTGTTCGACCCCCGTGTGGCGACGACCCGCCGCCCGATCCTCCAGTTCGGCCTCACGGCAATCCCCTCCGGGGCGGTGATCGATGACGCGGCACTAAGCCTCTACCTGAGCGTGGGTTCCGCCAACTCGCCTATCGCGGAGGTGCACGCCGTTACCGCGACCTGGGACGAGCTGCAGGTGACGTGGAACAACCGACTCACCGCGACTGCTTGGACATCCCAGGGCGGCGATTTCGATCCGCACATCGTCGACCAGATCAGCGTCACATCGACCCTCGGCTGGAGGACGTGGAACGTCACACAACTCGTCGACCTCTGGTACCGCGGTCGGCTCGCGAATCGAGGGCTCATCCTCGCCGGGCCCACGACCGGCCCGAACTTCGACAAGACGTTCTGGACGTCGGACTACGCAGTCGACCCGAGTCTCCGGCCGAAGCTCGAAGTTCGCTACCGGGTGATCGGCCTAACGGGGGAGTACATCTCGCCCGTGGGCGGCCCCGGGTCTCCAGCCGCGTGGCAGACCATCTCCTGGAATCTGACGGAACGTTCGTTCGTCACCGACGAGTTTGAAGGCGCCTCGTTGGACCCGAAGTGGACATGGACGAACCTCCCCGCGTCATACGATGTCGGGACGACGACGCCCGGCAGCCTCCATGCGGTATCGACGACGGGAGGGGACCTCGAAGGGACCGCATTCACGGGGAACGTCCTGGCGAACGAAGTCGTTGGTAACTTCACCGCAATCACCAAGATCAGCGGGAACCCGACGGTCGCGGGCCAGAAACACGGCCTGACGGTCCTCCTGAACAGTCGGAACTGGTACGCGATCCAGAAGGTGAACATCAACGGGAGCGTGAACTGGGTCGCGAAGTCGACCGCGGACGCCGTGTCGGCGATTCGAGCGAACGCCATCAGCGGGAATCCCGTTCCTGCCTGGTTCCGGATCGTCCGGTCGGGGAACGCGTTCACGTCGTCCACGAGCCCTGACGGGGTGGCGTGGACGACGCGCGACACGTACACCCCGAGCTTCGAGTATCCTCTCCAAGTCCGTGTGGGCGTATTCCTAGCGGACGGCCTGTCCGGGACCGCGCACCCCTTCGATGTGGATTATGTCCGGTTGAGCATCGGTACCGACGCGACCGTCGCCGTGAGCTCGCGGACGGGGAACACGAGCACGGTCGATGGCTCGTGGTCCGGATGGAGCTCCCCCTATGGGATACCGTCGGGATCCCCGATGGCAGGCAGCACGAACCACGTGCAGTATCGCCTGTCGTTCTCCGTCGCCTACCCGGATCATACGCCGAACGTCGGAGACGTGAACATCTCCTGGACGACGTACCCGCCGTCGGGAACGATTGAGACCGCAGATTTCACGCCTGGAGACGTGTCCGCGTGGGAGTCGTTCGACGTCCTCCATTCGCTCGACGGTCAGACGATCGCCTACGCGTACTCGACGGACTCCGGAGGTAGTTGGACTCCGGCGACCATTCCCCAGTCCCTCGTAGGCGTGAGCACCGCGAGTGGGACGATCCGCTTCCGCGCGACCCTGTCCACGGCGAGCGCCACCGCCACGCCAAGCGTGAACGAGATGCGCCTCACGTACCGGCACATCTTGGACCACTTCTACGTCACAGGTCCGGCGACGGCCTCGGCCGGCGCCGCCTTCTCCGTGAGCGTGGCCGCGAAGGACCCAGGCAACGCGACGATGACCTGGTGGACCGGGACCGTCACCCTCGACGCATTCCTTGTGGACGGCACGACGCCCGCCAGCGGGACCCTCGGGGTGACGAGTGTCCTGGTGTCGTCCGGCGGGGCGGCCACCGTCGCCGCGGAGAACTACACGAAGGCCGAGGTCATCCGAATTCGCGCCCGCATGGGTGCGGCCTCAGGGCTCAGCAGCCCCATCGACGTGAGCCCGGGACCTCTGAGCCGCGTCGCGGTGACGCCCAGCGACGTGACGATCCTTCCCTTGGACAGTCAAGTTCTCACGGCCTCCGGATTCGACGCGTGGGACAATGCGATCGCCGGCCTCTCCTTCACCTGGGCGGTGACAGGTGGGGTCGGCTCCCTGAACACGTCCGCAGGGTCGAGCGTGAACTTCACGGCGAACCCACCGCCGGCGAATGGCACGGTCGAGGCGACCGCCGGCGGATTCACCGGCATTGCCCAGATCCATGTCGTGTCGGGCATCCCGCCGTGGGTCGCGATCTCGGCTCCAGGGAACGGAGCACACCTGACGGGGATCGTCACAATCGAGTACACGGCGAGCGCGAACGCCGCGTCGATCCGGTTCGAGTACAATGACGGCGCCGCGTCGACGACGATCGGGACGACCGCCACGTTGAACGGGACGTTCGAGTGGGACGCGACGGGCCTCGATTTCGCCGGAGGCAGTCTTCGCGCGAACGTGACGAGCAACCGTGGCGAGACGAACACGACGACCATCGCGCCGATCGAGGTCGATAACACGGCGCCCACGATCACGGTGGGACCGGCCACGGACGCGCAGGCAACGAGCGGGACGATCACCTTGACGTATGCCACGTCACCGGACGTTGTCCTGGTAACGCTCACGTACTTCGACGGGACATGGAACGGAATCGGGCCCGATCCGACCGTGGACGGATCATACGTCTGGACGCCGACCGGTCCGATCAACGGCGTGACCATCCGAGCGACCTCGATCGATGAGGTCGGCCTCGCCGGATCCGGCGAGAGGATGGGCGTCGGGAGCCGGACAATCGGCTCGAATCCCCCTTCCATCTCCTCCATCCCCACCCTCCAAGTTCGTGCCGGGACCGCCTACGATTTGAACCTGAGCTTCTATGTCAGCGACCCCGACACCGCGCCATCGGCCCTCGCAATCACGGTCGCGGATCCGGGGAACGTCTCCGTCTCCGGAGGCACCTATCCGGCCCTCTCCATCCTCTACGCGACCTCGGGCACGTACGTCGTTACCTTGTGGGTCTCCGACGGGACGGACACGACCTGGACCCTCCTCACAATCGTCGCCTCCGGAGCGAGTCCGCCCCGGCTTCTCTCGAATCCGCCCGCCGTGGCGTTCGACGAAGACGGCACCGAGATCGATGGTTTCCGCGCGCCCGCGGCGACATTCTTCGACGACCCCGACGGGGATCCCCTCACCTTTGTGGTCCTGGGGAACCGAAGCGTCCACGCCCGGGTCAATTCCGGCGGCACGGTGGACTTCTGGGCCGATCCCGACTGGTACGGAGTCGAGACGATGCGGTTCCGCGCGACGGACCCGACGGGCGGCTTCGCCGAAGCGGCCTTCACGGTCCTCGTCCGGTCGGTGAACGACGGCCCCGTCATCGCTCCGATCCCTGAGCTCTCGATCGACGCAGGCTCCACGTACGTCCTGGACCTCGATCCGTACCTCTCGGACGTCGACACACCTCTGTCCTCGTTGACCGTGACGACAGACAGCCCGTATGTCGTCGTGAACGGCCACATCCTTACCCTTGCGTTCCCGGCAGACTGGACGAACGCGGAAATCCTGATCACCGTCTCCGATGGTTCGGCGGTCGCGCTCCAGACCGTGCGGGTGGCGTTCGCCATCATCCCGGCTTGGTGGACGTCTCCGTATGTCCTTGCGATCCCGCCCATCGGCGTATTCGTGGTGGTTGCCTTGTTCGCGCAACGCGCACGCTGGAGGCCCGCGAAGGCCTTCCTTGTGGACGAACGCAGTCAAATGATCAGGGAATTCACCCTGGACCCCTCCTGCCAAGTCACGTATGGGGAGGCCGTGAAGGCGGGTGCCCTCGACGCCGTCGAGAAACCCGTCAAAGTGGCCAAGTACCATGCCCAGACCGTTCGGGGGGACGCCCTCGCGGTCGTCCTCTTGGCCTACGGTCCCGTGAACCTTGAACAGGTCGAGTTCGCGCGGGAGATGCTCGTTCAGATTCAGGACAGATTCGAGGATTCGGTCCAGAAGCGGCTCGCTGAGGCCCGCGCCTACGAGACGGAACTCGAGAACCGCGGAAGGCAGGTCGTGGACAACGAGACCGCGATGGAGGCCCGGGCGTCCGAGATCGATTCGATGCTGCAGCAGGTGGAGGCCGCGCAGATGCAGATCTCGACGGACACCGCGGCGCTCGTCGCTCGGGAAGAGTCCCTCGAAGTCCGGGAGCGCCAGTTCGCGGAGGATCGACGCGCGGTCGACGACCTTTCCCGCGAGCTCGAGGACCTTCGCGCATCCTTGGACAAACGGAGTGCGAAGATTCAGGAACAGGCCGGGGACGTGGTACGTAAGGCGGAAGCTCTAGTCGAGCGAGAAGCGGCGATCGCTCCCACAGAGGAGGCCTTCGAGAAGAGGGACCGAGCCTTGGAGGAGGCGGAGGCCGACTTGCGAGTCCGGTCCGAGGAAGCGACCACTAAGGCATCGGATCTAGCCGCACGCGAAACGGTCCTCGCGGAGCGCGAGGCGTCCGTCGCCCAGGAAGAAGACGGGCTTGCGTCCGCCCGGCGAACGTTCGAAGAGGAACAGAAGGACCTCCTCGCGTTCCGGGCGACCGTCGAGTCGCGTGTCGCCGACGTGGAGAGGGCGGAGGCGGACGTCGCGTCGAACCGCGCGCAAGTGGAGGAGATGGAAGCACGCATCGCACCTCAGGAGCAAGCGCTCTCGGATCGGGAGGCCGCCCTCGCCGAACGGGAGGCGAACATCCAAGCGGAGGTCGAGAGACGTGCGAGGCATCTCGAGGAGAAGGAGGCACGACTGTCCGAGGAGACCGACCGGCTCCGGGTGAAAGGAGAGGAGACCGATCAGGCCCTGCGGACCCTCGAGGCACGGTCGCAGGCCGTCGAGGCAGACCGTGCGGCGGTCGAGGGACTCCACACGGAGGTCGGACAGGAGCGAGAGTCCTTCCAGAGACATGTACAGGCCACGGAGGAGAGCCTCCGGACACGGAAGGAGGACCTCGATGCGCAAGCGCGTTCGGTGGGAGAAGCCCAGTTGAAGCTCTCCCAGGACAAGCAGGCGTTCGAAGAGATGAGGATCGAGAGGTCCCACTGGATCGCGTCCAAGGAAATCGAACTCGAGTCTAGGGAACAGGCGATCGTCGAGAAGGAGGGCGCGGTCCGGTCCCAGGCGGAACAAAACGCCCAGCATCTCGCGGACCTCGCGTCGCGCGAGGAAACCCTGGAGATCGAGAAGGACCGATTCGAGAAGGACCGCGCGGACCTCTCAGCCCGGAAGGCGGAACTCGACAAGACCGCGAAAGTCCTCGAGACGAAGGCCGCGCAGCTTCGCGCCGAAGAAACCCGGAAGGCGGAGGAGCATAGGACGTGGCAGGCGACGCTCGAATCGGAACAGAGCCTGCTGCGTCAGCAGCAGGAGACGTTCGAGAAGGAGGTCACAGACCTGCGGGACTCGTGGGCCGATCGGATGCAGCGCCTCCAAAACCGGGAAGAGGAAGCCGCGGCCCGCGAGGAGAAGATCCGAAACGAAGTCGAATGGATCGCAAGGGCCGAAGAGGAGCTGGCCCGACGGGAGAAGGACACCCAAACCGCCGTGGCCGGGGCGGCCCGCCTGCGAACGGAGGTCGACACGATGCGGAAGGACCTCGAGCAGCGCGCCCTAGAACTCGAGACCCGCGAGCGGGTCCTCCGCGAAGAGGCGGCGAAGCATACGGACGATCTCACCCGTCGAGAAGCCGAACTCCGACAGACGGACAAGGAGGCTTCTGCGAAGCGCGCCGAGGCCGAGCGCGAGTGGACCGCGCGGGCCCAGAAGGTTCAGGAAGCGGAAGCAGAACTCGGACGCAAGGCCCAAGCCCACGACGAGAAACTTGCAGAACTCACCGGTCGAGAAGCGCGTCTCTTGTCACTCCAAGACACCCTCCGCCAGGAGGAAGACCGCCTGGCCCGGGAGCGGACGGATCTCCAGGTCCTGACCGAGCAGCTCGAGGCCAAGCAAGTCGAACTGGCCCAGCAGCACCAGCGACTCGCGGAGGAATCCGCTCGGTTCCAGGCCGACATCGAATCCGGACGTCAGTCCCTCGCGACGAGGGAGGCGGACCTTCACGCGGAGCGCGAGCGGTTGGAGCGTGAGTCCATGTCCCTCCAGGATCGCCTCGGCGCGAAGGCGCAGGAGCTCGTCTCCCGAGAGCGATCGGTCGCTGCCCGGGAGGACGAATTCCGCGCGGAAGAGCAAGATCTCGAGACTCGGATCCGCGCGATCGAGTCGCGGGAGCGGCAGACCGACGCGCAAGCGGGGGAGGTCGCCGCCCAAGGGGCCGCACTTGCGAAGCGCCAATCCGAGCTGGACGCACGCGCAGCGCAGATGGATGCCGCCGCCCGAAAATTCGCCTCGGAAGAGGCGGAGAAGGCGAAGGAGTGGGAGACCCTCCGGTCTTCGCTGAAATCTCAGGAAGCGATGGTGAGCGCCACCGCCGAGTCGCGGATGGCTCAGATCTCCAAACAGCTGGCGGACGTGGAAGCGCGGGAGCGATCCCTCGCCGCGGCGGTGGCCCAGCTCGCAGCGGAGAAGGCCCGCCTCGCAGACGCCGCAAAGGCCCAGACCGCGAGAGACGCCGAGGCGAACGCGGCGATGGCGCGGGCCGAGAAGCGGTTCCAAGAGCTCAAGGACCGCGAAGCGGACGTCCTGCAGATGCGTCAGTCGTTCGAATCCGAACGCTCCGTCTGGGCGAGCCGACGGGCCGAGGAACTCAAGCAACTCGAGGCGACCCGTGACGCGGCCGCGGAACAGACGCAGAAAGCGGAACGGCTCCTGCAGGAGGCCCAGCGGCGCGCCCTCTTGGCCGGTGATGCAGAGCACGCGGCGAAACGCCAAGCGGATGAGATCGTGGCCCTCCGAGCCGACATGGAGAGGCGTCGGGCCGAGGCCGAGCAACTCGAGCGCACGGTCCAGAACCAGAACTCCCAGTTCCAAGAGATGTCCCGGAAGATCGCGCTGAAGGAGGCGGAGCTCGCGGCACGCGGGAAGGATCTCCAAGGAAACCAGGCGCGCCTGATCGCCGCCCAGAAGGAACTTTCGGCGGCGACGGAGACCCTCAAGGCCCGCCAGGCGGGCATCGATGCCGAAGCGGCCCGTCTCGCTCAGGCCGCTACGAACGTTGAGGCCCGAATGGCCGACGCGCGGGCCCGAGGCACCTCAGCGGAGACGAAGATGGACGAGGTGATCGAGCGCGAGCGGGTCCTCACGACCGAGCTTCAGCGGGCTGAGAACCTCATGGAGGACCTCGGACGCAAGGACGAAGAAATCCGTGCGAGGGAAAAGGCGGCCGGATCCCTCGAGGCGGACCTCGCGAGACGTAACGCCGCCGCGGCCCAGAAGGAGGCCGACCTCCGGGAAGGCATGCAGGCTCTCGAAAGCATGCGCCGTGAGCTCGAAGCGCAGCTCGCGACAGCCCAGCAGGATCGTGCCTCGGCAGGGACGGCTCGTGAGGAGACGCTCTCCCTCCGGTCCGAGGCCGAGCGGGAGAGAGCCCGGGTCGAGGCGATGGATAAGGAGGTCTCGAAGAACATGAGGTTCCTCCAGAAGAAGGCCGTCGACGTCCTCGACCGGGAGGAGAAAGTCCGGGAGCGGGAGCAGGCTCTCCAGGAGACGGAGAGGACCCTTGGGGCACGATCGGAGATCCTCGAGTCGAAGGAACGAGAGCTCGAAGTGGACCACGGGGAGATGCTCTCCAAACTGGAGCGCGCCCAGGCGGATGTCGAGCGGCTCAAGGGGAAGCTCGCGGAGGCGGAGAAGGCCGCAATGCCCACCGTGAAGATGGAAGACTGGAAGAAAGAGATCGACAACCGCGTCAAGATCATCCAGCGGAAGGCGATGGACCTGCTCGATCGGGAGGAGAAACTCCGGAAAAAGCAGGAGGAACTCCAGACACTCGCCGAGCAGCTCGGCGTGAAGCTCTGACATCCCGTCGAAAGCCGGCGCAAGGTGCATAACGAATGTTCGCTTTCCCAGATCCCGAGGCGGATCGATGGAACGCCAAGTACTCGCCACGCCCCTCGGAGGCGTCGAGGTCCTCAAGGAGAACGGTCGGCTGAAAGCCGTCCGTCTAACGAGAGCTCGACCGACGAGAAGGAGCGGGTCAGGCCGAATCGCGCGGGAACTGGATCGCTACTTCTCCGGAGAGCCCGTCCGCTTCGAGGACCTGGAGCTTGACCTGAGCGACTCCACGGAATTCGAGAAGAGCGTCTACAGGGCTACACGGGCGATCCCTTTCGGCAACGTCGCGACCTACGGCCAGATCGCGAAGGCGATTGGGAATCCCAAGGCAGCCCGCGCGGTCGGACAGGCGCTCGGGAACAATCCGATCGCGATCGTCATTCCCTGTCACCGAGTCGTGGCGGGGGACGGGGGACTTGGAGGCTTCACGGGCGGCCTCCACTGGAAGAGGAGGCTCCTTCGTCACGAGGGCGTCCTACACTGGTGAGACTCAGCGGCGAGTCGCCTTCGTGAGAGCTCGATCGAAATCGTCGATCAGGTCGTCCGGGTCCTCGAGGCCCACGCTGACCCGGACGAGACCCTCCGAGATCCCGCTCGCGGCGCGTTCTTTCGCCGTCAGAGGCCCGTGGGACATCGATGCGGGATGCTGCACGAGCGTCTCCACTCCGCCCAAGCTGACCGCGAGAGTCGCCACATCGACGGATTCCACGAACCGTCTTCCGGCCCGGTAGCCGCCCTTGAGTTCGAAGCTCATCATTGCGCCGGATCCGGACATCTGCTTGCGCGCGAGGGCCCTCTGGGGGAACGAGCCGAGTCCTGGATAGTGGACGGCCTTGACCGCTCGATGGTCCTCGAGGAACTCCGCGACATCCTGGGCGTGTGAGGCGTGCTCCGCCATCCGGAGAGGCAAGGTCTTGATTCCTCGTCGCACGAGAAACGCCTCGAAGGGACCCAGGGTGGGTCCAAGGAGTTTGTACGTGAACCAGATCCGCTCGAACATCCGGGGCTTCGAGACGATCGCCGCTCCCGCGACGACGTCCGCATGTCCTCCCAGATATTTCGTCGCGCTGTGGAGCGAGACATCGACCCCGAAGGCGAGGGGGCGTTGGTTGACCGGCGTGGCGAACGTGTTGTCGGCCAACGTGATCGCTCGAACGGACCGGGCGGCGGCGACGGCTTCCGCCATGTCCGTGAGGATCATTGTCGGGTTCGCAGGTGTCTCGATGTACACGAGCCGTGTCTCCGGTCGGATGGCTTCGCGCCACGCGCCTTTCCGCCGCGGATCGACGAACGTCGTCGCGACGCCGAACCGAGGGAGCATCCGCGTGAAGATTTCCGTCGTGGCGGTGTACAAGCTCGCTCCCGCGACGACATGGTCCCCTCCGCCGACACATGCAAGGATCGCCGACGCGATGGCTCCCATCCCGGATCCGGTGACGAGGGCGCGTGCACCGCCCTCGAGATCGGCGAGGACCCGCTCGAGATCGCGGAGGGTAGGATTCCCCCAACGGGTGTAGTACGCCTCGGGAGCGCTCGCGACCGCGAACTCGGCCCCCTGCCGTGCGGATTCCAGCGCCCACGTCGAGGCCGCATAAATCGGCGTGACGATGGGGCGATGGCCCCTGCCGCGCAGACCGTGGATCGCCTGCGTCTTCATCCGTGCGTGACGCGCCACCGTCTGGGCAGTGCGGCATCCGTGTAATAGGTTTCCCCTCCACTCGAAGCTTCGTCGCCAACGGAGCGTATCCCATGGAGACGGAAAACCGGAAAGGTCAAGAAGGGGAGGGGTATACAAGCAATCGCTCGGCCCGAATTCAAGGGCCGGGCCACATGTCCCGGAGGCGACCAGGATGTCGCGAGAAGTGGATTTCGCAGCAAAACCGATTGATCCGGACTTCATGAGCAAGCCGGACGAGTACCCGGAGACAGGAACCCATTTCGAACACAAGGTCTTCGCCGAAGGCAAGGAACGCTTGGACGCCGACGGCAATCCCTACCCCACGAAACTGGGGATCCACGGCACCCACGTGGCCGTCGACTTCGACGGATGCGTCGCGGACGGAGTCTGCATGGACGTCTGCCCGGTCGACGTCTTTGAGTGGCAGTTGGCCCCGGGGAAGAAAGGGACGGGGAACGACAAGATCCTCGAGAAGGGCAGCGAGGAATGGCAAACCTATCGCACGGACAAGTCCGACATGATCCGAGAGTCGGACTGCATCGATTGCATGGCGTGCGAAACGGCCTGTCCCACGAAGGTCATCAAGATCTCTCCGTAGGGCGCCGCCCGGACGATTTCCGATTTCTAGACGACCGTGGTGGCCTCAGTCCTCTTGCGGCGTCGCCGCCGTCGAGCGTCGCCGCAGTGACCGGATCCGCGTGATGAAGCGAGCGAGGAGATCCGGGCGCCGGTAGACCGCGATAATCAAGGGCAGGGCGATTACGAGATATGAGACGTGCGCGACGACCCGGGCCCACTCAGGATTCTGGGAGTACCCGAACAGCACGGCGAAGATCGACCCGATATACCCCTTGTGGTGTAGGGGATCCGGAGGGATGACATCGTCACCGCCGAAGAGGCCGAGACTGTAGGCAGGCGTGGCCCACCATCCTAGGTCGTACGCCCCCGTTTCGGCGCCATATTCGATCAGCTCGTGGATTCCGTATCCGAGCAATCCGCCAGCGAGAAGGATGAGCAGGATGCTCGTGAAGTAGAAGAACCGCTGGAGGTCCAGCTTGATTCCGACACGGAAGATCCCGTAGGCGAGACCGACTCCCGCGCCGACGCCGAGGGCCGCCCCGAGGACCGTCATCCCCGTATCTTGAACGAGAAAGGGAGTCAGGAACAGGACGGTTTCGAGGCCCTCTCGGAAGACGAGTACGAACGTGACCGACGCAAGACCAACCATCGCCCCCGTCGTGACCGCTGCCTCGACCCGCGTCTCGACTTCTCGCTTGATCGTCCGGCCCTTCACCGCCATCCAGTAGATCATCGAGGTTAAGACCGCGACCGCGATGAGAGCCGCGACTCCTTCGAAGAGGAACTTCTGCGAGTCGGACAGGGCGCCATACGCGAACCATACGAGGGCACCGAGGCCGAGACTCGCCCCCGTCGCGCCGTAGATCCCGTACCACGCGAATCGCGTCATGTCCGCCCTCCCCGTCCGCGAGAGGAAGGCGAGGATGATCGCGGAGAGCAGCGCGGCTTCCAAAACCTCTCGGAACGTCAGGAGGTACTGGGCGACAACCATGAGATCCCTCAGGTTTCGGTCAGCCTAAATCCGCGTCGCCGCGCCGATAACGGCGTAATACTTAAGGTTTCGGTCAGCCTAAATTCACCCGGTCGTGATTACGGCTGGGGATCGTCAAGGCCCCGCATGCACTATACGTACCGTGGGGACTTCTTGGACCAAGTCTTTATCCGATTCGCCGGATTTCGGAAGTCCGAAAGGATGCGACTGTCCGCCCCGCTCACGGAGAACGTGGAGATGTATCTCAAGTACATCTATCTCCTATCGCAGTCCCGCAAGGCCCCGGCGAAGACGGGGGAGGTTTCACACTTTCTGAAGGTCACGCCATCGAGCGTGACCGAAATGCTCGACCGGCTCCAGGCGGAGGGCTTCCTGAAACACGAAAAATACCAAGGAGCCTCCCTCACGAAAAAGGGCCGGGACATCGCCGTGAAGATCCTCCGGCGGCACTGCACGATGGAGTACTTCCTCGCGCAAGCCCTCGGCGTCCCGGAAGGGAAGTACCACGACGAGGCGTGCGAGATGGAGCACGTCCTCAGTGACGACACCGCGAAGCGTCTCCGGAAGCTCATCGAGCAGCCGGGCACCTGCCCGGACTGCTACGACCTAGAGAGGCTCCACTGCAGGCACCTCTCCGGGAAGCCCTAGTGGCCCTCGTTCATGGAGCCGCTCCGGTATCCCATGAGGTCGATCGTCACGTACACGAACCCTGCGTCCCGAACCGCCCGCGCGACCTTTTCGGCCATCGCAGGATCGACGATACGGGGAAGGTCCTCCCGCGGCACTTCAATCCGGGCGACCCCCTCGTGACTTCGGACCCGGACGATCCGAAATCCAAGGGCCCGGATCGCCTCCTCCGCGGCCTCCACGCGATTCAGTTTTTCCAACGTGATCACTTCGCCGTAGGCGATCCTGGACGAGAGGCAAGCATTGCTCGGCTTGTCGTGGAAGGTGAGACCCAAACGTTTCGCGAGCGCGCGCACGTCACCCTTCTCAAGCCCGAGCTCGACGAGCGGATGCCAGAATCCCGCCTCGTCCATCGCCCGGATCCCGGGGCGATGATCCCCCAGGTCCGAGGCGTTCACCCCGTCCGCGATTGTGTGGAAGCCGAGGTCCGCCGCAAGGGGGCGGAGCGCCGCGCCGAGTTCCTTCCGGCAGAAATAGCAGCGGTTGGAAGGGTTCGCGGTGTACGAATCGTTCGCAAGCTCCGACACCCGGACGACCCGCAAGTCGATCCCGATCTCCTCGGCCTCGCGGACCGCCTCCTCGAGCTCTCGACGCGATAACGACTCGGCGTCCGCAATCACGGCGAGGGACCCCGATCCGAGCGCATCGTGCGCGATCCGGGCGACGAGGCCGCTGTCGACGCCGCCTGAGTAAGCCACGAGCACCCGACGGCGCGCCTCCATGGCTTTGACCATCATGCGGTACGCTTGGTCGAGGTCCTTCACACGGGGCGGGACAATCACGGATCGCTTCGAACGCGCGGCCCAAGATAAAGGCATCGCGAGTCGGAACCGTTTAGCTGCGGCGCGCCATCCCTCGGGGGTGCGCCCTGCGTCCCTCGATTGCTCGGCCTGCGGAAAGAGGCATGAGGTCCGGCTTGCGAACGTGTGCGACTGCGGCGGGCCGCTCCTCGCGCGCTACGAATGGGAGGATCTCCGACCCAGGGATCTCGTCTCGCGGGGTGACATGTGGCGGTACGGTCCCCTGTTACCCCTCGAGCCCTCGGAAATCCGTTCGCGCGGCGAAGGCGGCACGCCCCTCCACTCGTGCGAGCGGATCGGCGCCGGGGGCCGAGTCGCGAAGTTGGAGCTCGCCTCGATTCACGTGAAGGATGAAGGACGCAACCCGACCGGGACGTTCAAAGCGAGAGGCATGGCCGTCGCCGTCCCGATGGCTCAGGTGCTCGGGGCCGAGTCCGCCGTCCTCCCGACCGCAGGGAGCGCGGGCGCTGCGCTCGCGCAGTTCGCTGCGGTCTACGGACTCGACCCGACGATCTTCATGACCGTCGACGCCCCCGCAGAAGCCCGTTCGGGAGCTCTCGAATTTGGGAACAAGGTCCTTGAGGTCGCCGGGGACCTCTCGGACCTCGGCCGACTCGCCGAGGAGTACGCCCGGGCCACGGGAGCATTCAACCTGGCGACCCTGCGGGAGCCCTATCGGGTCGAGGGCAAGAAGACGATTCTCCTTGAGATCTGGGAGGCCCTCGGGGGGATGCCCGACTGGATCCTGTTCCCGACCGGCGGCGGCACCGGCATCGTCGGCGCGTGGAAGGCCCTCCAGGAACTCCGGGAGCTGGGGTGGTACGAGGGCCCGGCGCCCCGGATCGGGATCGTCCAGGCGGAGGGGTGCGCGCCGCTCGTGGAGGCCTGGCGCGCGGGAAAGGACCGGGCGGATCCTTGGAAGGATCCCCGAACGGGTGCCGCGGGCCTCCGGGTCCCCGCGACGATCGGTGACCGCCTCGTGCTCCAGGCCGTCCGGGACACGGCGGGCGCTGGGGTCACCGTCTCTGACGATCAGATGGCGGTCGCGGTTGCGAACCTCGCGACTCTCGAGGGAATTTCCGCATGTCCGGAAGGCGCGGCGACCCTGGCCGGACTCCGCCGTCTCCACGACGAAGGCACGATCCGTCCGTCGGACCGCGTCGTGCTCGTGAACACGGGCGGGTCCCGCTCGATCGGACGCCGCCCGGATCTCCCCCGAGTGGGCTCGTGCGAAGAGGCGCTGCGGGCTCTGGGCATCCGCCCCTCGCCCTCCTGAATCGACGAGTCAGGCCTCTTCCGATTCGACGGGCATGTGGGACGATTCGACCATCTGCGAAACGCGACAGAGGGCCTCGGGGCAACGACGACGGAACGCAACGTATATCTAACGGCATCCTCCAATCGGGGGGCGCATCGAAGAGAGGGACTCAGCCCCGCCTGGGTCCGACCCTGACACGAAGACGGGGGAGTGGATGACGAGGTACGTGCTTTCGGCCGACTACACCCTCATGACGGACTACAGGAACGTCCCGCTCGCCACGTTCTTCAGCTGCATCCCGACGGACCACTGGTACTCCCGAGCGGTCTTCCGGATCCTCGCGGATGCGCCGAAACTCGACGGGAACGGTCAGCCGATTCGCGCGCCCTACGGACTGCGCAAGATCGAGGCCTGCCTCGTCCGGGCGTACGGGCGGGAGGAGGTCGTGATCGCGGACCCTCGGCACCTCGACCGTTACATCGACGAAGACACGGAGGTCGTGGGGCTTCATGCGATGGACCCGCTGGGCCTCGGCCCCGTCAGCATGTCCTTCACGATGGGGGGGAGCCTCACTCCCTACACGAAGGCAATGTTCCTCGAGATGCTGGACGGGGCGATGCGCCCGAACCGGAAGTACAAGGTCGTCCTCGGCGGACCGGGGAGCTGGCAGTTCGACTGTCGCGAAGGGCTTCAGGAGCGCCTCGGAATCGACCACATCGTCCACGGAGAGTGCGACCATCTCGCGGGGGAGATTTTCGAGAGGGTCAAGGCCGGCGACGCGCCCTCCATCCTCCGATTCACGAACGCGACGGCCCCCCCGGTCGACAAGATTCCGAAGATCCTGGGACCGACGATGCACGCGATGAACGAGGTCATGCGGGGTTGCGGCCGCGGTTGCGAGTTCTGCGAAGTCACCCTGCGGCGGCCCAGGTACTTCCCCCTCGACTACATCCAGGACGAGATCGCCGTCAACACGAAGATTGGCCAGGACTCGATCCAGCTGCATTCGGACGACATCTTCCTCTACCGGCTCGAGAACTGGCGGACGATGGAGCCCAACGAGGACGCCGTCAAGGAGCTCTTCCGCTTCGTGATGCGCCAGCCGGGCGTGTCCCATTGCTATCCGACGCACGGGACGGTCAGCGCGGCCGTGACGAACCCGGGCCTGATCGAGGACCTCTCCGGAATCGTGGGCGCCCGGCCGGACAAATGGATCGGGATCCAGAGCGGGATCGAGACCGGGAGCCCGGCGTTGTCGAAAGCGGTCCTCCACCGGAAGGCCGCACCCTTCACCGCGGAGGAGTGGCCTGACGTCGTCGTCCAGGGCACAGAGATCCTGAACCGGAACTACTGGTTCCCCGCGTTCACGATCATCCTCGGCCTCCCCGGGGAGACGCCGGAAGACGCCTGGCTCACGGTGGATCTCATCGATCGGATGGAGCAGATTCCGGACAACCACTTCATTACGGCGCCTCTGACCTTCGTTCCTATCGGCGTCCTTCGGGGCGAGCAGTTCTACAACCTCGACGAGATGATCGATGAGGCACGGTTCAACGTGGCGTACCGCGCGTGGCGGCATGTCCTGCTCGAAATCGACCAGGACCTCTGGCGGCTCACGGACCTCCCCGCGCCGGCGAAGGCGATGATCGTTGCGACCGCGCGCATCGGGGGCCGGTACATCCTGGGGATCATGCACCGGTACGCGCGGCACAAGGGCTTCCGGATCCGAGCGCCCGCGAAGACGCGGCGCCAGGCGGAAGGCCACACGGTCAGCTTCCCGACGGCGTGAGGAAGGCGTCGCGACCCGCATCTGCATCGTACTTGCGGAGGTTTCATCGGCCCGAAGGACGCACGTCGGGCGGGTTTCACATGGGGACCGTGAAGGTGGAGAGGCGGAAGCCTGGCAAGGTGGCGTACATCGAGCACGTGGGCGACTACCGATCGATCCCGTTCGCGGAGGATATCCAGGCCCTCTACGGCTGGGCGAAGGAATCGGGCATTCGACCTGGGTTCTATCCCCTTGGGATCTTCCACGACCGGCCGGGAGACACGCCGCCCGAGAAGTGCCGCAGCGAGATCGCCATCCCAATCTACGGCAGCGCGAAGGCGAAAGGGCCCGTCAAAGTCCGCAACCTCCCAGGGATGAAGGTCGCCGCCCTCTCGTTCCGGGGACCCGCCTCTGGCTACCCGGAGGCCTACCGCGCGCTGTCGGCATGGGTGGAACAGCACGGGTACGCGTGGGACGGACCGTCGATCGAGGTCTACACCCGGAAGCCGAAGCAGGTGGGCCGCGAGACCATCCTGTACGCGAAGATCGAGGCACCTTTGCGGAAGAAGTAGCGACGCACGGCTCCGGATCCCGATCGACTGGCCAGATGCACAAGCATTATCCCTCGACGGCCCCTCCCGCTCCCGCGATGGCGGGACCCGAGCGGGCCATCTTTCCACGGGGCGCCGGACGGGCATCCGGCGGCCTCGAACTCCGTTGCGCGGTGTTCGCCCGCCGGTATGGGAGGATCCTCCTCGTTCGCCACCGCCGCCATCCGCTCTTTGGGGGCGATTGGACGCTTCCGGGGGGCCTCTTGGAATACGGCGTGAATCCCCGGGAGAGCGCCGCCCGTCTCCTCGCCGACCAGGCAGGGGTCGAGGCGGATTCGATGCGGCTCCTCGGCATGAACTCGACCGTCGAGGGAGATTGGATCCTCACCTTCGTGTTCGAGGCCCCCATCCGCGAGAACCCGTCACCCGGGCGAGAGACCACCGACGCGCGGCTCTTCGACCTGGATGCTCTCCCGGCCGCCGTCCATCCCCTCACTAGGCGTCTTTTGGACGGCTACCGCTTGACGGAAAAGGCCAAGGCCGTTTGACACGCTCACGCGGCGTCGTCGACCCATGCAAGGTACTGCGTCGCCTTCGCCTCCGCGCCTTCCTCGCCGATGACGGCCGGGAGGGTCCGCTCGCGGAGGAGTTGCACGATCTTGACGAGGTCGTCTCGGGTCAGCGTCGCGAGCTCTGCGTGAACGTCGCGCAGGCGCTTGCGGAGCATGGCGAAAGCCATGTCTCCCCAGATGGCGTGCAGGTCCGCCGCAATGCGCTCGTACGCAATCGTCACAGCCACGCTCTCACGCTTCGCCGGGCATCTCGTGCGCGGTCAACCACGCGCTGTATCCGACGTAGAACAGGACGACGAGGGCCACGATCAGGAAGAGGTCCGGGAACATCGTATCCGTGATGAGGATTCGGGCCGCGGCGCTAAGACTCAGGGCGATCCCCACGGACGCGAGGCCGATGCTCAGGCGGTGCAACAGGCCGCCGCGCATCATCCGTACTCCTCGATGCGCGAGGAGGAAGGCCCCCAGGACGCCGCAGGATATGCTCAGGACCAGCACGACGAACTGCTCGACGGACGGCAGCATGCGTTCGACCGATCGTTCGATTCCGGGCGGCGGGCCTTAAGTCTACGCCCTCTAGACTCAGTGGTGAGAATCTTCCTGGGCCTCCAGGCGCGCGGTGACGCTCTGGCCACCCACCTGGACGAACCCCGTGTCTCTGTACAGGGAGGTCGCCGGGTCGTTCCCCACGGTCACGTAGAGAGCGAGGGTCGGTTCTGCGCGGTCCACGAGGCGATTCATCGCGGCCTGAAGGAGGGCTCGCCCGAGGCCTCGTCCCCTCCGGTCCTTCGCAACGCCGAGCTCTGCCACGAGCGGCATCCCCATCCAATGGGAGATGAGGATGGCCCCGACGATCCGGCTCGCGTCGAGGCACACGTAGGACGCATCGGGCATGTACTGGCCCGTCTCGCCCTTGAAGATCGCCGCCACGTACTCCCGCCATTCCTCTTCGGGCCCCGTGTGGAGGCCGAACGCCTGTTCCATGTGCCCCTCGTACACATCCATGAGGAACGCCGTGAGGCCGAGGACCTCTCCCTCCTCCGGCGGCTGCAGCCGGGCATCCGTGAGAAGCGGCGCTTTCCGTGTCGGCGCTTCCATCCGCGTCCGCGTGAAGATGCGACGGAATCCCAGGGAAGCGAACGGGTCCTCGTAGCGGTCTTCGAACTGGGCCGTGACGGCGGTCGATCCGGCCGCGCGGAGCATGTCGATGGCGCGGAGAAGGGCCGAGGAAGCCTCCGCGACGTGGGAAGGGGCCATCGAGAATCCGGAGATCGCGCCCGGCTTCAGCAGGATCGTCCCGATGATCTGGCCGTCCTGCTTGATGGAGAAATGCGCGCGCTGCTCCTCCGGCGGCAGGGAGAGATAACGATCCAGGTGGACCTTGAGATCCCTCGTGGGCAGGTCGGACCGGCCCGAGACGAAGGTCCGCCAGTATGCGTGGGCCTCCGTCGTAGAGAGCGGTTCGAGCGCGATCGACGCCACACGTTGGCGACGCCGTCGCACGAGATGAACCTTCCCGCTGCGGAAGTCTTTATCCAGAGAGAGGGCGTTCGATGCGCCGCATGGACTTCGCCCTCAGTGAGACGCAAGAGATCACCCGCAAGACCGTCCGCGACTTTGCGGAACGAGAGATCGTCCCGAAGTCCATGGAGTACGATGAGAGCCAGGAGTTCCCCCACGCATGGGCCAAAAAGATGGGGGAGCTCGGCCTCATGGGGGTCTTCGTCCCGGAGAAGTACGGGGGCGCGGGCCTCGACAGCGTCAGCTATGCGATCACGATCGAGGAGCTGTCTCGGGCCGATGCGAGTGCCGGCGTCATTGCGGCCGTGTGCAACGGCCTCGTCTGCGAGCCGATCCTCAAGTACGGCACAGAAGATCAGAAGGAGGCGTACCTCGCGCCTGTCGCCCGAGGCGAGTGGATCGGGGCGTACGCGCTCACGGAGCCCGGGAGCGGATCGGACGCGGCCGCCATGCGGTCGACCGCGGCCCTGGAAGGGGACACGTGGGTCCTGAACGGGACGAAGGCGTTCGTGACGAACGCCACCGTGGCGAAAATCGTGATCGCCTATGCGAGGACCGGGCCAAAGAAGCACGACATCTCCGCCTTCATCATACCGACGGATGCGAGGGGCTTCTCCGTCCTCAAGAAGGAGAACAAGATGGGCATCCGGGCGAGCGATACGGCCCTCCTGGGGTTCGACAACCTGCGCCTGCCGAGGGAATGCCTCCTGGGGGAGATCCACAAAGGCTTCACGATCGCGATGGCGACCCTCGATGGAGGGCGTATCGGGATTGCGGCCCAGTCCCTCGGGATCGCCCAGAGGGCCCTCGAGGAATCCCTGAAGTACTCGAAGGAACGCGAAGCGTTCGGCCAGCGAATCGCGGACCTCCAAGGGATC
>Ga0209342_10000594_pt1 | contig 42124 bp, 48 predicted proteins | sample RifCSP16_2_FD_184023 | JGI IMG/M metagenome (GOLD analysis project Ga0209342, IMG submission 184023) | Soil microbial communities from Rifle, Colorado - Rifle CSP2_sed 16_2 (SPAdes) (version 2) | ecosystem: Environmental > Terrestrial > Deep subsurface > Rock core/Sediment | place: Rifle...
CTCCTTGCCGAGGACGAGGACCTCGACGAAGTCCCTCGCGTGGTCGGCGACCTCCCGCATCGCGGGATCGGGGTGGTCGGGCTCCGGGACGGTGACGCCGGAGAGGCGGCAGCGACCCCCCCCCCCTTGTACCCAGGGCCCTGGGCGCGTGCAGCAATCCAGCGCGTCTCCCGCAGTCCCTCGGGACATCGGGGAGAGCGTTCATGTAGTAGGAATTCCTTACATGGGCCATGGCGGACATCATCAAGGTCACGACGAAGGGGCAGGTCACCCTCCCGGCCAGGATCCGAGCCGACCTTGGAATCGACGAGGAGACCTATCTCCTCGCGGAAGGCGTCGGCGAGTTCGTTCTCCTCCGGAAGGCGGAGAGCCGGTTCCAGGAACTCACGGCCCAGTTCCGTCGCGAGGCGAGGGGGAAGGGGATCACCCGCGAGCAGCTCCTGCGGCGCCTGAAGGCGCGGCGGGGGCGGACCCGTTGAGGATCTTCCTCGACGCGAGCGTCCTCATCGCAGGCCTCGCCTTCCGAGGCAGCGCCCACGCCCTCCTTACGGAGGGTTTCACCTCCCCGCATCGGTTCTTCGCCTCGGAGGATGTGCGCGCGGAAACGGTGCGGGTCCTCCAGGAGTCCTTCCCGCGGCTCGCCGCCGAGGCCGAGGAGGCGGTCGGCCTGGTCCGCGCGGAGTGGCTCCCCCGCGAGGCCTACGCCAGGCGGCTGGGGGACTTCCCGTCCCTGCGCGACCCCCACGATGCCCACGTGCTCGCGGCCGCCGTCTCGGCCCGGTGCGGCCTTCTGGCCACCTGGGACAAGGACCTGCTCTCGATGGGCGTGGTGGAGGGTTGCCGTGTGGTCCGCCCAGGGGAGGCGTTGCGGTTCCTCCGTGGCGGGACGTGACCCGCCTTCTTGAACGACGCACGGAAGGAACCGGCCCGGGGTCCCGTCCCCCTCCCACGCCGCCAGCCCGTTCTCGACCAGGTCCGCGTTCAGGTTGCTCCAGGTTCCCTCGGGGTCCCGCCAGTGGACCACCGCCCGCACGCGCCCGTCCGGGTCCGTTTCCCCGGTGCAGTGGACGGCGACCTCCCTGCCGAGGACGAGGACCTCGACGAAGTCCCTCGCGTGGCCGGCGACCTCCCGCATCGCGGGATCGGGGTCGTCGTACCCCGGGACGAGGACGCCGGCGAGGCGGCATCGAAGCAGGGCCGCCTCGGGGAGGCCCGGGTCCGTGACGACGTCCGGGAGAAGGACCTCGAGGTCATCGCCGTCAATCCGGGCATCAGCCAGAAGGCCTTCCACGGCCTGGGGTGACCTGCCAGGTCATCTCCTACCCCTCGAGAAGCTGGAGAAGTTCCCCAAGGTGCGCAAGGGGGGTGACGGGCGGAACGCGCAGTATTCCGCGCGACGACGGCAAGGGGTGCATGTCACGGCGCCGACGAACGGCCAGCTCCGAGCCCCCCCGGTGTGCCTGCCAAGTGTGTCCCCACCCCGAGACGTACCCGCCGTCGAGCGTCTGGTTCAGCTTCGACTGGTAACGGGGCCCCGCGGAACAATGATCGCGTTCGGGTCGTGGGCCCTGTTTCCCCGAAAGGGGGCCGAAAGGCTCTTACGCGTCAGCACCCTAGACTTTGCCGTGGGGACATTCACCGCGAAGGCGCGACTGGCCAACGGCCAGGAGATCGAGGTCTTGGTGGACACGGGCGCTACGTTCACGAAGCTGCCCCGGTCCCTCCTGGAGTCGCTGGGGGTCCCGCCCGCCTTCGTCCGCGAGTTCGAGATCGCGGATGGAACCACCGTCCACCGGCCGGTGGGGTACCTGGAGATCGAGGTCGCCGGGCGGAAGGCGCCCGTCCCGGTTGCCTTCGCGGAGAACGGAGAGCGGCCGCTCCTCGGGGCGACCGCCCTGGAGATCCTCGGCTTCTCAGTCGACCCGCAGAAGCGGCGACTCGTCCCCGCGCCCGCCCTGGATGTGTAGGATCGAGCCGCCGAGGCCGCTGGGGGGCTCGCGACGCCGCGGCGGTGTTGTCCGGGGGCAGGACGAAGGGGAGCGTGTCGAAGAGCTCGGCGACCGCAGGACTCGTCAGGTTGAAGAGCGTCGTCCAAGGCGCCGCGGTGTCGTTCCGGTACTCCAGGGCAAGCCAGTCGACCGGGGCGTTGTCCACAATGCGGTCGAGGGAGAAGACCAGCGTCTGCGCCACGTTCCCCGTCAGGTTCTCCCCGCCGTTGGCGGAGAGGATGTCGATGCACGGGGCCGGGGAGGCCCGGATCGCGACGGACTCCCGAACGCCATCGAGGGGATGCCCGGCTCGACAGGGCGAGAGCACCCGACGGTGGACGGGCGGGATTCGGTCCAGCCGCTTCGGGACAGGCGGTGAGGTGCTCCATACACCTAGAGTGCGTACCGACGACGAAAGTATCCGCTCTATCCAGGTCCGACCGGGCTGGGCTCTTCTTCCCTCCTATGCAGAGAAAGGAGCGAACCCTCAAGCCGGGATCGGACGAGAGGGATACCATGGATCCCACGCCCCCCGTGCCGAAGACCCGTCCCTCCTACCGCTACCGGACCGCCCTCCGTTGGGTCGGCGGGCGTGCCGGGCTCGCGGGTGCGGAAGGCAAGGAGGAGTTCCGGGTGGCGAGCCCGCCGGAGTTCCGGGGCGAGGCCGGGGTCTGGACCCCGGAGGACCTCCTCGTCGGGGCCGTGAACGCCTGCACGATGACGACCTTCCTCGCCCTGGCCGAGCGGGAGGGACTGCCCCTCGTGTCCTATGCGAGCGAGGCCGAGGGCACGCTGGAGTTCGAGGACGGCGGCTATCGGTTCACGCGCGTGGTCGTCCGCCCTTCCATCGTCATCCAGGGCGAGGAGGCAAGGGGCACGGCCTCGCGCCTCATGGAACGAGCCCATCACCAATGCCTGATCGGCAGGTCGCTCCGGGCCGAGGTCGTCCTCCAGCCGAGCATCGAGGTCGCGGCCACGACCGCGGTAACGGAGGTTATAGCGGGTCTCACGCCCGGCGCCGGGCCTCGGAACGTGTCTCGGGAGAGGCACCCTTCGAAGACGTGAGCATGACGCCGACGAGGAGCCCGCCGCCCCAGCCGGCCAGCGCCCCCGTGGCCGCCCGCAGCGTGTTCGTGCTCTCCCGCCACCCGAAGGCCTGGGTCCCGCCGTCCACCGCCGCCGGGGAGACCGCGGCGAGGAGGACGAGGCTCGCACCGATGACCGGGCCCGGGCGGCCCAAGAGCCAGTCCCGTCCCCGTCGGGGGATCACGTTCAGGAGGCCGCGCGAGATCGTGGAGGCGGGACGGATCGTCGCCGCGGTGAGGAGCCCGAGGTTGGCGAAGGTGAACAGGGCGGCGCACCGCACGCACACGGGCATCTGGTTCCCCTGGAGGAAGAGGCTGCGCGCCGGTAGCTGGTGGCACTCGGCGTCGCCGAGGACGTAGGCGAGGTAGGCGAAGGGGTTGAGGGAGCCGTACGACGCCATGTTGTCCAGGCGGTTCGCCCCGCCCCCGGGAGAGAGGAGCAGGGCGTTCGGCGGGAGGGTAAGGGGCGCTGCGTAGATCGCGACGGTCCACACGGCGGACAGGAGGAACGTCGCGGCGAGCCCCTTCGACCAGAGCAGACCCTCGACGAGGCGGAGCGCGGCGGCGACGAGGCGCACGGAGCCCGTTCGCCCTCCGGGGATTTAAGCGGCTGGGTCGCACAATGGGAGCGCAGGTGGCATCCCGCGATGTCGTGGAAACAGCCGCGAAACGACCGGCCCAGAAAAAGGGGGGGACGGAGGCGCTCAGTCCTCCGTCTGCAACGTCGGCAGGGTCTCCGTTCTTAGCACGCCCTGGACACGCTGTACCTGTTCCAGGACGGCCTTCTGGAGATCCTCGGGGCGGGAGGTCGAGAGGCGCACGACGAACTGGTGCTCGCCGGCGGTGGAGTACACGCGGTTCACCGCCTCGATCTGGCGCAGCTTGTTGCTCACCGCCTCCAGGTTGTTCGTGCGCACGAGGGTCCACGCGCTCCAGGGCAGGACCGAGCGCTCCTCGCGCTTCCAATTGTCGAAGGCGGGGGTGGGGGAGCAGCTCTCGACGAACTCCTTGGACCGGACCTCCTCGGAGAACCGCTGGAGGGCCTCGAAGTCGCGGAAGGCGCCGGTGACGACCACGTCGTAGCGGCCGAACAGCGGCTCGACCTGCTGCACGGCCTTGTTCTTCCGCAGCTCCCGGATCGCCTTCTCCAGGTTCCCCGGCCGGACTCGGACGAAGAGCACGCTCTCACCCGACAACTCGGGGTTCATTCATTCACCTCCTGCCACGCGGGGGACGACCTGCCGCGGAACGGCCGGTAACCCCACGCGCGCCCCCGGGGGAAATACTTCCCGCACCCACAATACCTACGGCGGCTACTCCAGGACGTGGATGCGGCGCTTCGCGCCCATCTCCTTCAGGATCGCCGGCCACACCGTCACGGTGACCTCGCCGATGTGGGCCTTGTGCAGCAGGAGCATCTGGGTCCGGCCCTGGCCGATGCCCGCCCCCATGCTGAGGGGGATCTCCCCCTTCAGGATGGCCTGGTGGTAGGGATAGTCGAGGAAGTGCGTCTGGTTCGTGAGCTCCAGCTGTTTCCGGAGGGACCCGGCGTCGACGCGGATGCCGCCGGACATGAGCTCGTGGCGGCGGCGCGTGACCGGGTTCCACACGAGGATGTCCCCGTTGAGCCCGTGCATCGGCCTCCCGCCGTCGGACCGCGTCTCCGTCACCCAGTCGTCGTAGTCCGCGGCGCGCATCTCGTGCGGGTACCCGTCCGCCAGGGTCCAGCCGATGCCGAGGATGAAGACGGCGGGGTGCTTCTGGACGAGCTCCGTCTCGCGGGCCTTCCTCGGGAGGTCGGGGTACAGGTCGAGGATCTCCTCCGCGTGGAAGAACCGGATCTCCTCGGGGAGCGGGGGGTACTTCCCCGAGCGGAGCGCGGGGAACTGCTTCCGCGCCATCTCCTCCGCGCCCTTGAGGACCTTCCAGATCTGCCGCACCGCGTCCTTGAAGTAGGCCAGGTTCCGGTCGTCGGCGGTGATCGCCTTCTCCCAGTCCCACTGGTCCACATAGGCGCTGTGATCGTGGTCGAGGAAGTAATCCTTGCGGACCGCGCGCATGTCCGTGCACAGGCCCTCGCCCGGCTTCATCCCGAACTGTCTCAGGGCCATGCGCTTCCACTTCGTCGCCGCCTGGACGATCTCCGCGTTCACGGGGTGCTGGTCGTGGTCGTTCCGGATGTGGAACTGGATCGGCGTGCGCGAGCCGTCGCGGTCGAGGAAGTCGTTCACCCCGCTCTGCGCGTCGACGATGAGCGGGACGGTGACCATCTGGAGATGGAGCGCCTTGCAGAGGTGCTCCTCGATGTACGCCTTCGTGGCGTGGATGGCGCGCTGGGTCTCCCGGGGGTCGAGGAGGGGCTCGTAGTCCGTCGGGAGGACCTTCTCCAGATCGCGATAGTTCCCGATGCCCGGCCCCGCGAGGTCCGCCTTCTTGTCCTGGCCCATGGCCCATGCCTCGGGCTGGGGCGAGCCGGAGGCGGGTATTTGCCCGTTGGGCTCGTACTCCCGCGGGACCGCGTGGCCCGGGGTGCCGGGCGACCCGCCCGGGCCTCAGCCGCCGCCCAGGGAGATCCCGAGGCCGATCGCGCAGTCGCAGAGGGTCGTCTCGTCGCAGTAGGGGCACCGGCACGCACAGGTGTCCAAGGAGGACTGACAGCGTGGGCACAACTCCATGCGCCCGTCGTCCGGGACCATTGGCCGTTGCCTCAAGGGGAACACCCTCTGACCCTGGACTAGCCGGGACCGCGGCCTTCTAGGCTTGCTATGTACTGTCATGTGGCATGGTAACTCGTGCCAATCCGGCCGTGGCGTGGGCACTCGGGCCTGTGAACCTCGACGGTCGATATGCATCTATACGTATTCGTTGCCTAAATACGGGGGAGGCCCTCGTTGGCAGTCGTGAGGGTCCTGTCACCGCCGGTCTGATCTGGCGGCGACGGGGCTGCGCAGCAGGGAGCAGGATGACCCCCGCGATGGATGTGAGGCCGGCGCCCGAGCCCCGCTTCTGGCGGAGGCCCCTGGACCTCGACCTCCAGGTCGTCCCCCACGGGACCGTCCACGTGATCGAGCACCGCTGCAAGGAGTGCTCCTTCTGCATCGAGTTCTGCCCCCGCGACATCCTCCGGATGTCCCACCGGGCCAACCGCAAGGGGTACCGCGTGCCCGAGGTCATCCCGGGCAAGACGGCGGACTGCGTGGCCTGCCGGCACTGCGAGGACGTGTGCCCGGAGTTCTGCATCTACATCGAGGAGGCGAAAACGTGAGGAGCGACGTGCTCACGGGAGCGTGGTTCATGAACGGGGACATCGCCGCGGCCGAGGGGGCCCTGGCCGCCGGCTGCCGGTTCTTCGCCGGCTATCCGATCACGCCCTCCACGGAGGTCGCCGAACGCATGGCGGAGCGCCTCCCCGAGGTGGGCGGCACGTACATCCAGATGGAGGACGAGCTCGCCTCCATGGCGGCAATCCTCGGGGCGTCGTGCGCGGGCGTCAAGTCGATGACCTCGACCTCCGGCCCCGGCTTCAGCCTCATGATGGAGAACATCGGCCTCGGCGTGATGCTGGAGGTCCCCGCCGTCGTCGTGAACGTCCAGCGCGGCGGCCCGAGCACCGGCCTCCCGACCCTTGTCGGCCAGCAGGACATGATGCAGGCGCGCTGGGGGTCCCACGGGGACTACGACATCATCGCCTACTGCCCGAACTCCCCGCAGGAGATGTTCGACCTGACGGTGAAGGCGTTCAACGCGGCCGAGCGCTACCGCGTCCCGGTCTTCCTCATGGCCGACGAGTCCGTGGGCCACATGACGGAGCGCGTCACCATCCCCGAGCGGGCGGCGATCCCCCTCGTGAACCGGAAGATGGCCACGGTCCCCCCCTCGGAGTACCAGCCCTTCGCCGCTGACGAGGACCTCGTCCCGGCGTTCGCCGCCGCAGGGCAGGGGTACGCCGTGCGCATGGAGAGCCTGACCCATGACGAGCGCGGCCGGCCCGTCCTCACCTCGGAGGCGCACTGGACCCTCCTTCAGCGCCTCCACAACAAGATCGCGATGCACGCCCATGAGATCGCGGAGATCGAGGAGCTCTTCACGGAGGACGCGGACATCGTCGTCGTCGCCTACGGGATCACGAGCCGCACGGTCCTCCGCGCCATCGAGCAGGCGCGCGAGGAGGGCCTCCGCGTCGGGCTGCTCCGGCTCATCACGCCGTGGCCCTTCCCCGCCTGGCGCATCGTCGAGCTCGCCGAGCAGGTCAAGGCCTTCCTGGTCCCCGAGGTCAACCTGGGGCAGATGGTCCTGGAGGTGGAGCGCGCCGCGGCCGGCCGCACCCGGACCATCCCCCTCGCCTACCCGCCCGGGGCGATCCCGGCGCCGGAGCGCGCCCTGCAGGCGATCCGGGAGGCGGTGAAGTGACCCCGGACCTCGAGGGCCTCCAGGAGATCCACCCCCGGGAGGAGCTCCTCCGCGCCGACGTGCTGCCCCACATCTGGTGCCCGGGCTGCGGCCTCGGGATCGTCCTGAACGCCTACCTCCAGGGCATGGAGAAGACGGACATCCCCCGGCAGAAGCGCGCGATCGTCTCGGGGATCGGCTGCTCCGGGCGCGCGGCGGGCATGACGAAGCAGGACTCCTATCACACGACCCACGGGCGGCCCATCGCCTTCGCGACCGGCCTCAAGCTGGGGAACCCGGACCTCCATGTGACCGTGTTCAGCGGGGACGGGGACCTCTTCGCCATCGGGGGGAACCACTTCATCCACGCCGCGCGGCGGAACGTGGACCTGAAGGTGATCTGCATCAACAACTTCAACTACGGGATGACGGGCGGCCAGGCGGGGCCGACGACGCCGGCGAAGGCGAAGACGGCGACGACGCCGTACGGGAACTACGAGCACCCCTTCAACCTCCCCTGGCTCGCGGCCACCTGCGGGGCCGTCTACGTCGCGCGGTGGACCACGCTGGACGCGCGCCGCATCCGGGACTCCGTCGCGGAGGCGGCGCAGAAGAAGGGCTTCACCTTCATCGAGGTGGTCTCGCCCTGCCCGGTGGGCTACGGGAGGCCGAACCGGATCGGGAGCGGCCTCGACGAGATGAAGTTCTACGAGGAGAAGTGGGAGCTCCGGGGGGACAACTGGATCATCCAGGAGGGGGCGAACCCCAAGGAGGCGGACATCGACCTCGGGAAGGCCATCGTCGTCGGGAAGTTCGTGGACATCGAGAAGCCGACCTTCCTCGACCTCTACCGCGCGCAGGTGGCGCCGTTGGACGCGCAGCGGCGCAATGGCGAGAAGCCCGCGGCTCCGGCGGTGATGGAATGAGGACGGAGGTGCGCCTCTCGGGGTTCGGGGGGCAGGGCATCGTCCTCAGTGGCTACATCCTGGGGAAGGCGGCGAGCCTCTTCGCTGGCAAGGCGGCGACGATGACGCAGTCCTACGGGCCGGAGGCGCGCGGCGGCGCCTGCACGTCGAACGTCGTCATCGACGACGAGCGCGTGTCCTACCCGGCGGTGACGCACCCCGACATCCTCGTCCTGATGTCCCAGGAGGCCTTCCACACGTACCGCGGCGGTTTCCAGAAGGGGGTCAAGGTCCTCTATGACAAGGACCTCGTGAAGCTCGAGGAGGGGCTGCAGGGGGAGCACATCCCCGTCCCCGCCTCCCAGGTCGCGGACCAGCTCGGGAAGAAGATCGTCGCGAACATCGTCATGCTCGGGTTCCTCGCGGCGGCCTCCGGCGTCCTCCCGAAGGAGGCCGTGAAGGAGGCCGTCGCGTCGAGTGTCCCCGCGCACACCCGCGAGCTGAACGAGAAGGCCTTCGAGCGCGGGTTCGAGGAAGGCCTGAAGACCCGAGGCAAGGGCGCCTAGATGGCGTCCGACGCCGCGCTCGTCATCGGCGGCGGCATCGCCGGCGTGCAGGCCGCGCTCGATCTGGCGAACGCGGGGGCGCGCGTCTTCCTTGTCGAGCGGGGACCGGCGCTCGGTGGCCGCATGGCCCAGCTGGACAAGACGTTCCCCACGAACGACTGCTCCGTGTGCATGCAGAGCCCGAAGCTGGTCGAGGCGGCACGCCATCCGAACATCCGCGTCCTCACGCTGAGCGAGGTCGAGGAGGTCCGCGGCGAGGCGGGGGACTTCACCGTGCGCGTGCGGCGGACGCCCCGGGGCGTGACTGACGCGTGCACGGCCTGCGACGAGTGCTCCAAGGCCTGCCCGATCGTCGTCCCCAACGAGTTCGACGCCGGGCTCCGCGTCCGGAAGGCGATTTACACGCCGTACCCGCAGGCCGTGCCCTCCACCTACCTGATCGACCGGGAGAACTGCCTCAACCGCGGGCACGTGATCGCCTGCGAGCGGTGCCTGAAGGCCTGCCCCGTGGAGGACTGCATCGACTTCGTGCCCCGCCCGGAGATCCAGGAGATCCGGGTCGGCGCCGTGATCGCGGCGACCGGGGGGAGCACCTACGACCCGCGGCCGCTCGCCCGCCTCGGGTACGGGCGCCACGCCGACGTCCTCACGAGCCTCGAGTTCGAGCGGCTCCTGAGCGCGTCCGGCCCCACGTCGGGCCACGTCCGGAAGCTCAGCGACGGCACCCCGCCGCGGCGCATCGCCTTCGTCCTGTGCGTGGGCTCGCGCGACGTGAACCAGAGGTCGTACTGCTCCCGCGTCTGCTGCATGTACTCCGTGAAGCACGCCCTCCTCGCGAAGGAGCACCTGCCCGGGCTGGAGTCCGTGGAGGTCTTCTTCATGGACGTGCGCTCCTACGGCCGCGGGTTCGAGGAGTACGTCGGTCGCGCCGAGGCGAACGGCGTGCGCTTCGTGCGGGGGCGCGTGGCGGAGGTCCGGGAGGGGGCGGACGGCCTCGTCGTCCGGGCCGAGGACACGGAGACCGCCGAGGTCCACGACTACCCCGCGGACATGGTCGTCCTCGCCAGCGCGATCCTCCCGCCCGAGGGGGGCGACAAGCTCGCCGGCCTCCTGGGCGTCGCCCTCGATGCCGAAGGGTATCTGAAGACGAGGCATCCGAACGCCGAGCCCCTCCGGGCGACGCGGGACGGCGTCTTCGTCTGCGGCGTCGCGACGGGTCCGAAGGACATCCCGGACAGCGTCGCCGAGGCGAGCGGGGCCGCCGGGCAGGCCCTGGCCCTCATCGCGGAGCGCCAGCGGTCCGAGGTCGCCATCCCCGAGGCGGGGGGCGGAGCAGAGGCCCGCGTCGGCGTCTTCGTGTGCCACTGCGGGAACAACATCGCGGGCACGGTGGATGTCGCGGCGGTCCGGGACTACGCGAAGGGCGTCCCCGGGGTCGTCGTCGCGGAGAACCTCCTGTTCGCGTGCTCCGAGGGCGCGCTGCAGACGATCATCGAGCGCATCAAGGAGCATGGGCTGAACCGCGTCGTCATCCCCGCGTGCTCGCCTAAGACGCATGAGGACCTCTTCCGCGCGGCCCTGATCCGAGGCGGTCTCAACCCCTACCTGCTGGAGATGGCGAACATCCGCAACCAGTGCTCCTGGGTCCACCCCGGGGAGCGGGAGCGGGCGACGGAGAAGGCGAAGAGCCTCACCCGGGCCGGGATCGCCCGCGCCATCCAGGCCCAGCCCCTCCTCCCCGGCCACGCCCCGGTGACGCGCGCCGCGCTGGTCGTCGGCGGCGGCATCGCCGGGATCACCGCCGCGCTCGACCTGGACGCCCAGGGCGTGCCGGTGACCCTCGTCGAGTCCGAGGCCGAGGTCGGGGGAAGGCTGCGCCAGCTCCACCGGCTCTCGCCGGAGGGCGTCGACGCGCAGGGGGTCCTCGACGGCCTCCTGGGGCGCCTGCGCTCCTCGCAGGTCCGCGTCCTCACCTCCTCCCGCGTGCGCGCCGTCGAGGGGTTCGTCGGGAACTTCAAGGCCACCATCGAAGGCCCGGGCGAAGGGGCGACGACGCTGGACGCCGGCGCTGTCGTCGTCGCGGTGGGGAGCGACCTCTACCGGCCGACGGAGCACGGCTACGGGACGCGGTCCAACGTGATCACGAACCTCGACCTCGAGGGCCGGCTCCGGGCGGGGGACCTCGACGCGAAGACGGTCACGTTCCTCCAGTGCGTGGGGGCGCGCAACGCGGACTACCCGGGCTGCTCGCGCTACTGCTGCGAGGTCGCGGTCCACCAGGCGGCGCAGCTCGCCGAGCGCGGCCACCGCGTGAACTTCCTCTACCGGGACATCCGGACGTTCGCGCGCGGCGCCGAGCAGCTCTACCAGGAGGCCTCGCGGCGAGGCGTGCGCTTCGTCCGGTTCCGGGACGAGCCCTCCTTCGACGGGACGAGCGTCGTCGTGAACGACCTCCTCAGCGGACTCGCCCTCGAACTCCCGACGGACCTCCTCGTCCTCTCCGTGGCCATGCGCCCCCGCGCGGACAGCGTGAAGGGGCTCGCGGAGATGCTCAAGCTCTCCCTCGGACCGGAAGGGTACTTCGCGGAGAAGCACGTGAAGCTCGGCCCCGTCGAGACCGCCATCGAGGGCGTCTTCCTCGCGGGCACCGCCGGGGGACCGCGGCGCCTCGAGGAGGCCGTCTCCAGTGCGAGCGGGGCCGCCTGCAAGGCGGCCATCCTCCTCAGCCAGGAGCAGGTCCTCGTGGACCCGGTCGTCGCCGAGGTGGAGGAGGACCGCTGCCGCTGGTGCTCGCGGTGCGCGGACGTGTGCCCCTACCACGCTGTCGAGCTCGTGGACCGGGAGTTCGGGCAGGTGGCCCGCGTGAACGCCGCCCTCTGCAAGGGGTGCGGGGTGTGCGTCGTCGACTGCCCCACCGGGGCGATGGGGATGAAGGGCTTCGCGACCAGCCAGGTGCGCGCGCAGCTCGAGGCGCTGCTCGAGGAGGTGCTCCCGTGACCGAGGGCCCGCGGCTCCTCGTCTTCGCCTGCAACTGGTGCTCCTACATGGGCGCCGACCTGGCGGGGATCGGGCGGAAGCCGTACCCGCCGAACGCCCTCATCCTCCGCGTCCCCTGCTCCGGCCGCGTCGACCCGGGCTTCGTGCTGAAGGCCTTCGAGAAGGGGGCGGCCGGGGTCCTGATCACCGGGTGCCACCCCGGCGACTGCCACTACGTGTCCGGGAACGAGCGGGCCTATGCGCGCGTGGAGATGGTGCGGAAGCTCCTGGGACAGCTCGGCATCGGGGAGGCGCGCCTGCGGATCGAGTGGATCTCGTCCTCGGAGGGGCAGCGGTTCGCCGACGTCGTCACCCGTTTCACGGAGGAGCTCACCGCCGCGGGCCCCCTCCGCGCGCCTGCGAAGGAGGTGGCCGCGTGAGGCCGGTGTCCGAGATTCTCCACGAGGCCCGGGCGTACCACTGCTACTCCTGCGGGAAGTGCACGGCGGTGTGCCCGGTGGCCGCGGTGGACCCGGAGTTCTCGCCGCGCCGGACCGTGGAGCGCGGGATGGCGGGGGCGGACCTCTACCGCGAGGACCTGGTGTGGTCGTGCGTGACCTGCCGGGCGTGCCTGCACGTCTGCCCGGAGAACGTCGACTTCCCCGCCTTCATCCTCGGCCTGCGCCGGGAGATGCTGGCGGCGGGCCGGGGTCCCGACCACACCCACGGGGAGATGCTCCAGACGATCCCCCGCCTGCTCGCGAAGGGCACCCTCCTCCCGAAGCGCCTGGACTGGGCGGACCCGTCCACCGTGTCCCGGGACTCGCCCGTGATGCTGTTCCTCGGGTGCGGCCCCTACCTCGAGACCGTCTTCGGCTACCTCGGTGGCGGCCACATCGAGATCGCCAAGGCGGCGATCGAGATCCTCAACCGCCTCGGGATCAAGCCTCGGCTCCTCGAAGCCGAGGCGTGCTGCGGGCACGACATGCTCTGGACCGGGGACACGGCGACCTTCGAGCAGCTGCGCGCGCGGAACGAGGCGACGCTCAAGGCCAGCGGCGTGAAGAAGATCGTGTTCACCTGCCCGGAGTGCTATGCGACCCTGAAGGACCGCTACGACCTCAAGGGCGTCGAGCTCGTGCACCTCTCCGAGCTCGTGGCGGGGGCGCTGGGGAACGGCGGGCTGACCCTCTCCTCCCAGGAGGGGCGCGTGACCTACCAGGACCCGTGCCGCCTCGGGCGGCACCTCGGGATCACGAAGCCCCCGCGGGAGGTCCTCGACGCCATCCCGGGCCTGGAGCGGGCGGAGATGGGACACTCCGGCGGCATGGCGCGGTGCTGCGGCATCTCCGCGTGGATCCAGTGCAACGCCATCGCGAAACAGATGCAGATCGCGCGCGTGAAGGAGGCGAGCGGCGTCGCCGACACCCTCATCACGAACTGCCCGAAGTGCCTCGTCCACTTCAAGTGCGTCCTCAAGGAGGAGGGGAAGGACATCCCCCTCAAGGTCGAGGACTGGACCGTCCTGGTCGCCCGATCGCTCAAAGGGGGAGGGACCCATGCCTGAGGAGACGGTGAAGGAAACGCCGCCCGAGGCGCCCCGGGTCGGCGTGTACGTCTGCCACTGCGGCCTGAACATCGCCGGCACCGTGGACTGCGAGGCCGTCGCGAAGTACGCCGAGACGCTCCCGGGGGTCGCGCGCGCGGTCGACTACCGCTACATGTGCTCCGACCCAGGCCAGGAGCTCCTGAAGAAGGACATCCGGGACCACAAGCTGAACCGCCTCGTCGTCGCCTCCTGCTCGCCGCGGCTCCACGAGCCGACCTTCCGCACCGCGGCGGAGGACGCCGGGATGAACCGCTACCTCGTGGAGATGGCGAACATCCGCGAGCATTGCTCGTGGGTGCACCTCCGGGAGAAGGCCGGCGCCACAGAGAAGGCCAAGGACCTCGTGCGCATGGCGGTGTCGCGCGCCATGCTGCTGGGACCCCAGGTGGAGAAGATGGTGCCCGTGCGGCGCACCGCGGCGGTCATCGGGGCCGGCGTCGCCGGCATCCAGGCCTCCCTCGACCTCGCGGACGCGGGCTACCACGTGTACCTCATCGAGAAGACCCCGTCCATCGGCGGGCGGATGGCCCAGATCGACAAGACGTTCCCCACCATGGACTGCAGCATCTGCATCCTCGCCCCGAAGATGAGCGAGGCGGGGCGCCACAAGAACATCGAGATCCTGACGAACAGCACCGTCACCGCCGCCGGCGGCTACGTGGGCAACTTCGTCCTCACCGTGCACAAGACCCCGCGGTACGTCCTGAAGGGCTGCACCGCGTGCGGGGACTGCGCCCGCGCCTGCCCCGTGGTGGCGCCGAACGAGTTCGACATGGGCCTGGCGTCGCGGAAGGCGATCTACTCGCCGTTCGCGCAGGCCGTCCCCTCGACGTACACCATCGACCGGGCGCTGTGCCTGAACAAGGGCCACGTCATGGCGTGCGAGCGCTGCATCCAGGCCTGCCAGCCGAAGGCGATCGACTTCACCCAGGAGCCGGCGGACGTCCAGCTGGAGGTGGGCACGGTCATCGTCGCGACCGGCGCCGGCACCTTCGACCCGACGAAGCTGGAGGAGTTCGGCTACCGCCGCTACCCCGACGTGATCACGACGCTGGAGTTCGAGCGGCTCATCAACGCGGGCGGGCCGACGCAAGGGCACCTCGTCCGGCTCAGCGACCAGCGCGAGCCCAAGCGCGTCGCCTTCATCCAGTGCGTCGGCTCGCGGGACCTCCGGCGCGGGAACGCCTACTGCAGCAACATCTGCTGCATGGAGACAGTGAAGGACGCGCTCCTGATCAAGGAGCACTGGCCCGACGTGGCGATCGACGTCTACTACATGGACATCCGCGCGTTCGGCAAGGGGTTCGAGGACCTCTACCGCCGCGCGCGCGAGGAGGGCGTGCGCTTCATCCGCGGGATCCCCGGGGAGGTGACCCCGAACGGGAACGGGACGCTGAAGCTCGCGGGCGAGAACACGCTGCTCCAGGAGCGGTACCAGGAGGACTACGAGATGGTCATCCTCTCCATCGGGCTTGAGCCGCAGGCGGACGCCACGGACGTCCAGCGCGTCCTCACGCTCTCGAGGAGCGGGGACGGGTTCTTCCTCGAGGCCCACCCGAAGCTCCAGCCCGTGGACACGCCGACGAAGGGGATCTTCCTCGCGGGGTGCGCGGAGTCGCCGAAGGACATCAGGGACTCGGTGACCCAGGCGTGCGCGGCGGCGTCGCGCGCGAACATCCTCATGGCGAAGGGGGAGATCCACGTGGAGGCGATCACCCCGATCATCCACGACGACCTGTGCACCGGGTGCGGGCTCTGCGTCAAGGTCTGCCCCTACGGCGCGATCTTCATGGAGGGCGAGGGGAAGGGGCGCAAGGCCCGCGTGGTCGACGCCGCGTGCTCGGGCTGCGGCGGCTGCGGCGCGGAGTGCATGTTCGACGCCATCGAGAACCGCCACTTCACGAACGAGCAGATCTTCGCGCAGATCGACGCCGCCACCTCTCGGCGGACTCCCCCGAGAGGAAGGTCGTCGCGTTCGCCTGCAACTGGTGCTCCTACGCCGGGGCGGACTTCGCCGGCGTCTCGCGCATGCAGTACCCCACGAACATCCGCATCATCCGGACGATGTGCTCGGCGCGCGTGAGCCCCAAGTTCGTGCGGTACGCGTTCCGCCGCGGGGCCGCGGCCGTCCTCGTGTCCGGCTGCCACCCCAAGGACTGCCACTACATCAACGCGAACAGCCACACCCAGCGCCGCGTGGAGAAGCTGTGGCCGGAGCTGGACCGGAAGGGGATCGCGCGCCGGCGGCTGAAGCTGGAGTGGTTCACCGCCGCCGAGGGGCAGAAGTTCGCAAACGCGAACACGGAGCTGCGGGACATCGTGGCCTCCGTCACCGCCGACGAGATCGAGCGGAGCAAGAAGGCCTACAAGGAGAGATTGGATGGCCGTTGACGCCGTGCGCCCGTACGACGAGCTGATGGAGGAGATCGCGAAGGCGGGCGGCTCCTCCCTCTACCTCTGCTACCAGTGCGGCGTCTGCACCGCCACGTGCCCCTGGAGCGAGGTCCGGGACGGGAGCCTCCGGAAGATGCTCCGCCTCGCCCAGCTCGGCCTCGGCGGCCTGGAGGGCGAGTTCCTCTGGCTGTGCACCACGTGCAAGGCCTGCCAGGACCGATGCCCGCGCGGGGTGGAGATCCCCGCGGTGATCCGGGCCGGGCGCTCGTTCGTCACGGGGATGGGGATGGAGCCGGACCGGCTGAAGACGGTCCGGGGGCACCTGTCCACCGCGGGGAACCCCTGGGGCGGGAGGCCGGAGGACCGGACGAAGTGGGCCGAGGGCCTGCACGTCAAGCCCTTCAAGAAGGGGATGGAGGTCCTGCTCTTCGTCGGCTGCACGGCGGCGTACGACCCCCGCGTGCGGGGCGTCGCGCGCGCGCTGGCGACAGTGCTGAAGGCGGCGGAGGTCCCCTTCGGGATCCTCGGGCACGACGAGGTCTGCTGCGGGGAACCGGCGCTCTCCCTGGGGGACGCGGGCCTCTTCGAGACGCTCGCGCGGAAGAACATCGAGACAATCCAGCACAGGGGGGCGCAGAAGGTCGTCGTCATCAGCCCGCACTCGTTCACCGCCATGAGGCGGGACTACCCGAGGCTCGGGGCGACGTTCGAGGTGGAGCACTACACGCAGTTCCTCGCGCGGCTCATCGACGAGGACCGCCTGAGGTTCCGCGCCGGCGAGGCGGCGACGGTCACGTACCAGGACCCCTGCTACCTGGGGCGGCACAACGGGGTCTACGAGGAGCCGCGGAAGGTCCTCGAGTCCCTCCCGGGGATCTCCCTCGTCGAGATGGAGCGGACGCGCCAGGAGAGCCTGTGCTGCGGCGGCGGCGGGGGACGCGTGTTCCAGGAGACCCCGCCCGGGGAGCGGTTCTCAAACCTGCGGGTCGCCCAGGCGGAGCGGGTCGGCGCGGCCGCGGTGTGCACCGCCTGCCCCTACTGTCTCCTCATGCTGGAGGACAGCTCGAAGACCACGGCGAGGTCGCCGCTGGCGGTGCAGGACGTGGCCGAGGCCGTGGCCGCGGCCCTGCAGTGACGGCGTCCGCATCCCGGGGAGGCGCCGGCTAGACTTCCTCCTCCAGGACAAGGCGCTGCAGGGTCACCGCCGTCCCCGGCTCCGGGAGGAGGAGGAGATTGGAGCCGAGGAGGACGGTCCCCTCGACCAGGACCTCGTACGCCGCCTTCAGGCTCTCCACGACATATCCCGAGTCCTCCCCCACGGTGACCCGGACCTCCTTCACGAAGCAGGGCGGTCGCTTCCGCAGCGTCTCCAGCACCGCCTCCACAAGGGACTGCATCACCGCGTATTCGTGCACGCCCTCACCGCTCGATGATCGCGGCCCGGCGCTCGCCCGCCTGCTCCGCCAGGATGGCGCGGATCAGGACGCAGGCCTCCACGATCTTCCGGTTCGCCAAGGAGTATTTCACGCCGTTCCCCGCCCGCGTCGCCCGCACGACACCGCGCGCCCGGAGGACGGCGAGGTGCTGGGAGAGGTTCGCCTGGCTCACCCCCACGGCCTCCGCGAGCTCGTTCACGGTCCGGTCCTCCCGCTTGAGGAGGTCGATGACCTCCAGGCGCACGGGGTGGGCCATGGCCTTGCAGAACTCCGACTGGATCCGGAACCACTCCTTGCCCTTCGTCATGCTCTCGCCTTCGGGACGAGCTGCCAGTAGAGGCGGTTGATCAGGACCTTCCCGAGGTACCACTTCAGGCTGAGGGGGGGCGGGACCGGCGGGTGCGTGTAGTCGAAGCGCATGGCGATGCCGCGGTGGTGCCCGGCGTCGCAGAAGCACATCACCTTGCCGTCGTACCGCGCCGCCGGCAGCGCGCCGCGCACGAGGGCGGCGATGTTCTCGGCGACGACCTTGGCCTCGTAGTGCGCCGTCGCGCCAGCCTTGCTGATGGGGATGTCCGTGATGTCCCCGATCGCCCAGACAGTGCCCTCGTGGCCCTTCACCTCCAGGGTGAACTTGTCCGTGGGGATCCAGCCGCCCGCGTCCGTGAGCCCGCTCGCCTGGGCGAACTTCGCGCCGTGGTGCGGCGGGATGAGGATGAGGAGGTCGTAGGGGATGGACTCCCCCTCCAGGCTGTGGACGACCTTCTTCTCCGCGTCGACGCGCTCCACGTTGAAGAATGTCGTGTACTGGATGCCCTTCTGATCGAAGATCCTCTGCACGGTGGGGGAGACGGTCTCCAGGGGGAACACGCGCCCGAGCGGGGAGAGGTAGTGGATCTGGACCTTGTCCCGGATGCCGCGACGGGAGAAGAGGTAGTCCAGGAGGCAGGCGGACTCCGCCGGCGCCGGCGGGCACTTGTACGGGATCCCCCCGATGGCGATGACGACGCGGCCACCGCGGAACGCCGCCAGGGCCTCGCGCAGCCGGAGGGCCGCCTCCGGGCTGTAAAAGTGGTGCGCGCCCTCGTGCCCCGGGACCTCCTCCGGGGCGAGCCGCGCGCCGCCGGCGATGACCAGGTAGTCGTAGGCGAGAAACCGGCCGCTCTTCAGGTAGACCGCCTTGGCCCGCGTGTTGACCTGCACGACCTCGTCCACGACGAGGCGCACGCGCCGCCGCAGCAGGTTCCGCTCGTCCCGGAAGAGCTTCTCCGGGCGCTGGCGGTCGAACGCGACGTAGATGAAACCGGGCTGGTACGCGTGCTTCCCGGTCTTGTCCACCACGGTGATGTCGGCGTCCTTCGACGTCTTGGCGAGGAGGTTGGCGACGATCGTCCCGCCGACCCCGCCGCCGAGGATCACGACGCGCTTCATCGCTCCCCCTACCGCATCTTCCGCACGAGGAACTCGTCGTAGCCCTCGTGGTGCCGCACCGCGATCAGCTCATGCTTGGCCTTCTGCACCCAGAGGGGGATCTCCGTCCGCGAGCCCGTGTCGCTCGAGTAGAGGGCGATCACATCGCCCACGCTCTGCTGGCGCACGGCGCCGAGGAGGGCCATGAGGGGGCCGGGGCAGAAGCTGCCCCGGGCGTCGACGGCCTTCGCGACCTGCACTTCCTCCATCATCGTCCCCACCTCAGATGAAGAGCGTCATCTTCGCGTCCCTCGCCTTCTCCATGAACTCCCCGACGCCCGCCGTCGCGTCGACGAGCCCGATGAAGTCCTCCTTCGTCTGGCCGAGGAGGTCCATGGTCATCGTGCAGGCGTACACCCGCACGTTCCCCAGCTCCTTCGCCTTCGCGAGCGTCTCGATCGGGCTCGGGACGTTCTTCTGCTTCAGGACCTGCGCGAACATCCCCGCCATGTCCGCGTAGTCCACGCTGAAGCGCGGCGGGGCGCCCTGGGCCTGCTTCGAGAACGCCTGGAGACCCCAGAAGGTCAGGAAGATCTCCACGTCCATCCCCATCGCCACGGCCCCGCTGGCCAGGATCCCCACCGGGAACAGCCTGTCCGTCGTGCCGGAGAACACCACCATCGCCAGTTTGTCGGCCATCTTGTTCACCTGTGGTAGTAGGATATTCGAATGTTCTAATGTGCCCTGGGTCCATGGACCCTTTACCGTACATACCTCCGGGGGTGGGCCAGCCCGAAGAGCACGGCTAGGCCGACAGTGGCGCTGGAGGATGTGGGGGAGGCCATGGCCTCGTCCTGCAGTGATGAACCCAGCCACGACGGGGGGTGGGGCGTTCCGCGGTCCCCGCCAGGGAACCGTGTCGTCGGGGCCTCAGGTGATGAGGCTCAACAGCGGCGGACCAAGGAGAAGCAGCGCCCCGAGACGAATGAGGTCGGAGACGATCCCCACCTTGAACATGTCCCATGTCCGGACGAACCCGGAGCTGTAGACGATGGCCATCGGCGGCGTCGTCGAGGGCACCGCGCTCGAGATGGAGCAGGCGATCGCCGCGGCCACGACCGGCCCGACCGGGCTGATCCCGGCGCCGAGGGCCAGGCTGGCGGCGATGGGCGTCGAGATCAGGGCGGCCGCGGTGTTGGAGGCGGCATAGCTGAGGACGAAACCGAGAAGGGCGCTGGCGGCGAAGATCGCCCAGGGGCTCGCCCCTGAACCCAGGGAGTAAGCCACTCCACCCGCCAGCCATGTCGCGAACCCACTCGCCGCGAGGCCTGCGCCCAGGGCGATTCCCCCGCCGAAGAGGAACACCACGTTCCAATCGATCCCCTCCGCAAGCTCCTTCCACCGGAGGATGGGCTCCCCGCGCACCCGGAGGATCCCCGCCGCCAGGATCACGAGCACCGCCGGCATGGCCTCCGGCATGAGCCGGGAGAGGGTATCGCTCGCCCCCAAGAGGCCCGGGTCAGCCTCGGCGAGGGACCGGACGATCGAAGGGAGGATCCACAGGGCCATCGCGATCCCGAGAATCCCGAGGACGGACTTCTCGCCCCGAGTCAGCGCCCCGAGATCGGCGCGCAGGCGCGCGATCCGTGAGAAATCGACATCGAGGGTCTTCATCTCGGGCTTGATGAACCAGAAGGTCACCGCCCAGGAGATGACCAGCCCCAACAAGGCCATCGGCGTCCCCACGATGAGCCAGTCGAGGAAGGTCAGCGTCCGCCCTGGGGCGAACGACTCGATCGTCCCCTTGGCGATGAGGTTCGGTGGCGTGCTGATCAGGAAGAGCAGGGCGCCCGCCGTGGCTGCCTGGGCCATGGCGAGCATCGCCCCCTCGGAGAACCGGGACCCCGGCTTCACGCCGACGATCTGGAGGTAGGCGATCAGGAACGGGAACACGACGGCGGTGGACGCCGTGATGCTCCCGGTGAGGGTGAGCAGGAACACGGGGAGGCAGGCGACGAAGAACGCGGCCAGACGGGGGTTGTTCCCTTTGTAGAGGGTGGCAAGCATGACCGAGAGCCGTCGGTCCAGCTCCCACTTCCGGAACGCGGCAGCGAGGACGAACCCAGCGAGGAAGATCCAGATTATGGGGTGCGTGAAGGCGGTGAGGCTCTCCATCCACGGGAGGATTCCGGAGAGGGAGAACGCGAGAGGGGCGAGGAGCGCGGCGATGCCGAGCGGGACGCACTCCGTGACCCACCAGATGAAGATCCAGAGGAGCATCCCGAGGGCGAGCTGCGGACCGCGCTCCCAGGCGCCAGCGGTGAGCGCGGCGTCCGCCATCGCAGGGGGAGTGGGGAGAGCCAGAACGAGGAGGAACAGGGCGGGGCCGAGCCACAGCCCCAGCTTGCGAGAGGTGCCGGCACGGGACACGGGCTCCACGGGGATGGGAGGGGGACCGCTCCGGGAGATAAGAGCTCACTTCTCCGGGCTCGACGTGGCCTGGCTCGGTAGGCGGGGGTCCCGCTCCCCATGCGGCTCTCCATGAAGTCCCTCAGCGTGACGACCCCGTGTTCCGCCGAGGTTTTCTCCGGAAGGACCTCCGCGAGAGGCCAACCACGCCCACCTGGCGGGTCAGGCCCGCCGGCCCTTCCGCCGCCGGGTGCTCGAAGGAGCGGGGGGAGGTTCCCCCCCGTGACCCCATTGCCGGGCGATGCGGAGGACCTGGGCGACCGCCCCGGGGACGGCCGCGGCCACGGAGGGATCGATGTCGGCTCCGACCGTCTGCGCACCCCCGATCGTCACCGCCACGATGGCGACCCGGCGGGGGACCTGCATCCCCGCGGCCTCGGCGAGGCCCAGCGCCTCCGGGAGGCCGGCGTAGTGGGCGGAGGGCGCGAGGGCCACGAACTTCCGAAGGTCCAGCTCCAGCACGGCGCCGGTGGGGTCCCCCGGGACGGAGTCCACCACGATCAGGTCGTCGAATCCCTCGAGGAGGTCGATGAGGTACAGGCCCGCCACGGCGCTCTTCTGCACTTGGACCTCACGCAGGCCCTCGCGTGCGACGGCGTCGGCGACGCGCAGCCCCACCCCGTCGTCCCCGAGGAGGTCGTTCCCCAGCCCCAGGACGAGGAGGGTCATGGCCCGCTCCCGCGCTGGAGGGTGCGTCTCAGGCTCCCGTCGGGACCGAACAGCTCGACCTTCAGCGGCATCGTCCCCGGCAGGGAGTGCGTGGCGCAGGCGTGGCACGGGTCGTAGGCGCGGAAGGCCATCTCCACCTGGTTCAGGATGCCGTCGTCGACGACACCGCCATGGATCAGGGACCGGGCGGCCTTGTCCACCGACATCGCGATGCGCGCGGCGTTGTGCTGCGTCGCGACGAGGAGGTTCGCGGCGGTGAGGATCCCGCGCTCGTCGCTCTTGTAGTGGTGGATGAGGATCCCCCGAGGCGCCTCCACCACCCCGATCCCCTCCGAGGGCGTCTCCGTCGGCAGGCGCCGGATGTCCGTGCCCGCGATCCCCGTGTCGCTCGAGAGCTCCAGGAAGCGCTCGGCGGCGTAGACGATCTCGATGACGCGGGCCCAGTGGTTGGCGAGGGTGTGGTGGACCGGCCTGCCGCCGAGGGCCTGGAAGTACTTCTCGTAGAGGTCCTGCGCGCGGGGGGTGGCCATCCCCTCGGCCGCGTTCAGGCGGGCGAGCGGCGCGACGCTGTACACCCCGCTGTCCGCCCCCTCGGTGAACCCCTTCCACCCCTTTTGCTTCAGGTAGAGGAACTTCACGTAGGTCCAGGGCTCCACGTGCTCGGCGAAGTGCTTCAGGTAGTCGCGGACGGGGAACTTCGCGAACTCCCTCCCGGCGGGATCGACAACGCGGATCTGCCCTTCGTAGAAGTTCTCGCGGCCCCGCGCGTCAACCAGGCCCGCGTAGTGCGTGCGGTGGGTGAAGGCGTCCGAAGTGATCATCTCGACGTAGGCGGGGTTCTTCAGGACCACGTCCTCGAAGAGCTGCTCGCAGAAGAGAGCGAAGTCGAGCCCGCGGCGCGCGACGTCCTCGAAGCGTCGTCGGGCCTCCTCGGTGAGCGGCTTCGCGACGCCACCGGGCAGCCCGAACACGGGGTGGATCACCCGCCCGCCGAGCTCCTGGATCAGCCCGCGGAGCTCCTTCCGCATCGCGATGACGCGCTTCCCGATCTCCAGGCCCGCCTTCTGGATCACCCCGAGGACGTTCCGCTCCGCCTTCGGAGCGCTGGGACCCACGACGAAGTCCGGCCCGCCCAGGAAGAAGAGGTGGAGCGCGTGGTCCTCGAGCATGAAGATGGAGTAGAGCATCTCCCGCAGCTTCTTCGCGGTCTCCGTCGGCTCCACCCTGTAGAGGTCGTCCAGCGCCTTCGTCGCCGCCATGTGGTGGGCCGTCGGGCACACGCCGCAGATGCGCGAGGTGATCTGCGGCGCGTCCTCCGCGCGGCGGCCCACGAGGAACTTCTCGAAACCGCGGAGCTCGGGGATCTGGAAGTACGCCCGCTGCACGTCCCCCTTGTCGTCGAGGAAGATCGCGATGCGCCCGTGGCCCTCGAGCCGCGTGACCGGGTCGATGACGACCTGCTTCCCCATGGGGTTCACCTCCTCCGCCGCCCCAGCTTCGACCGGGGCAGGGAGTAGCGGTAGACGATGCCGGTGGGGTCGGCCACCTTCTCCAGGACGCGCTTCGCCTCGGCCTCGTCGTTGACGTCCACGATGGAGGCGAGGTAGGAGAGCGCCTTCCCGCCGTAGTCCGGGGTCGAGTCCAGGGGCCCGAAACAGCCCGTGCACGGCATGTGGCCCTCGATGCAGAGGGCCTCGCAGCCCCCGCGCGTCACAGGTCCCAGGCAGAGGACGCCCTGCGCGAGGTGGCACGTGTCCGGATCGAGGCGGATCTCCGTGATGCGCTTGAGGTCCTTCACGAGGAGCTTCTCCGGCTTCGAGTCGTTGAGGCGACACTCGTGGCAGAGGGCCTTGTCCCCGGCGAGGACGGCCCCCTTCGGCGGGAGCTTCCCCTCCAGGATCGCCCCCACGGCGGCGGCGAGGATCTTCGGCGTCGGCGGGCATCCCGGCAGCGTGTAGTCCACGTCGATGACCTGGTCGAGGCACTTCACCGTGTCCCAGAAGGCGGGCAGCTCGAGCTCCCCCTCCGGGACGGCGATCCTCGTCTTCGGCGGCGAGCCGCCGTCCACCGTCACAGAGGGCGCGCCACGGTAGTACCAATCGAAGATGGACGCGCGGTCCCAGAGGTTCGCGAGCCCCGGGATGCCGCCGAGCTGGGCGCAGGCCCCGAAGGCGATGACGACCTGGGACTTCCGGCGGAGGAGCTTCGCCATCTCCTCCTGCTCGGACAGGCGGACCGCCCCGTTGATGAAGGCCACCGCGATCGACTTGTCCGGCATAGCCTCGACGTCGGCCTTCTTGAAGTCGAGCGCGACGGGCCAGAAGACGATGTCCACGGCGGCGACGACGTCCAGCACCTTCTCCGCGAGGTCGACGACGGCCTCCTCGCAGCCGCCGCAGCTCGCGCACCAGTAGAAGGCGACCTGGGGCTTGGCCATCAACCCACCTTCCAGCGGAGCGGCCCCAGCTTCCGGACGTCCCCCACCATGCGGTCGACCGCGGTGCGCACCTTGTCCGCCTCGGAGGCGGAGATCCACTCCAGGCGGAAGCGCTCCGGCTCGATGCCGAAGTCCTCGAGCACCTCGCGGAGCAGGAGGAACCGGCGCATCGCCTTGAAGTTCCCCTCCTTGTAGTGGCAGTCCCCGGGGTGGCAGCCCCCGATGAGCACGCCGTCCGCCCCGGAGCGGAACGCCTCGAGGACGAAGTCGGGGTCCACGCGGCCCGAGCACATCACGCGGACCACCTTCGCGTTCGGGGCGTACTTCATGCGGGAGATCCCCGCGAGGTCCGCCGCGGCATAGGTGCACCAGTTGCAGAAGAAGGCCACGATGCGCGGCTCGAAGCGGGCCTCCTGGACCGTGGCCTGCATCATGCGAGCACCCCCGCGACCTCTTCGAGGACGACCTGCGTGCGGAAGTGCCGCTGGTCGATCGCCGCGGACGGGCAGGCGACGACGCACACGCCGCAGCCCTTGCACTTCACCTCGACGATGTGCGCCGCCTTCTTCTCCTTGTCGAACTCGATGGCGTCGTAGGGGCAGAGCCCGAGGCAGATCTGGCACCCGGAGCAACGCGCCTCCTCGACGACGGCGGCGTACGGCTGCACCTCCACCGTCCCCTTGTCCACCAGGGCGAGCGCCTCGGCGGCGGCGGCGCCGGCCTGGGCCACGCTGTCCGGGATGTCCTTCGGTCCCTGGCAGGCCCCCGCGATGAAGACGCCGTCCGTGGCGGTGGAGACCGGGGCGAGCTTCGGGTGGAGCTCCGTGAAGAACCCCTCGGAGCCGCAGGAGAGGGTGAGCAGGCGGCGCACCGCCTGGGCGTCCGCCTGGGGCTCCATCCCGACGGCGAGGACCACCATGTCCACGGGGATGCGCCGGACAAAGCCCGCCAGGGTGTCCTCGACGCGGATCACGAGCTTCCCGATCTCCCCCTTCGAGAGCGCCGCATTGGTCACCTCGGCGACGCGCCCCCGGATGAGGTGGGCGCCCTCCTCGAGGAGCTTCTTGTAGAACTCCTCGTAGCCCTTGCCCGGTGTGCGCATGTCGATGTAGAAGTTGTACACCTCGGCGCCGGTGCGCTCCTTGACGAGGTGGGCGAGCTTCAGGGAGTACATGCAGCACACCTTGGAGCAGTACGCGTTCGTGTTCGCGTCGCGCGATCCGACACAGTGGATGATCCCGACGGCGCGGGGCACGGAGCCGTCCCTGAGCCGGGGGACGCCCTCGCTCGGACCGGTCGGGGAGAGGAGGCGCTCGGCCTCCAGGGCGGTGACGACGTTGGGGAGCGTGCCGTACCCGTACTGGGGCTTCCGGCGCGGGTCGAACGGCTTGAACCCGGTCGCCACGATGATGGCCCCGACCTGGAGCGTGAGGCGCTCGGCCTTCATCGCCAGATCGATCGCGTCACGGGGGCACGCTGTCACGCAGGTCGTCTTGCACTTCCCTAGCTTCAGGAACAGGCAGTCGTCCGGGTCGATCACCGGCTTCAGGGGCACGGCCTGGGGGAACGGCACGTAGATGGGCTTGCGCTTGGCGAGTCCGAGGTCGAACTCGTTGGCGAACCGCCGGTCGCGGTACACGCACGCCTCGATGCACTCGAGGCAGCCGTTGCAGAGGTCCTCCCGCACGTAGCGGGGCCTCCGCTCCACCGTGACCTCGAAGTTCCCCACGTGGCCGTCGACCTGGACGACCTCGGAGTGCGTGTACAGCGTGATGTTGGGGTGGTCCTTCACCGCCGTCATCTTCGGCGTGAGGATGCACGAGGAGCAGTCGAGCGTGGGGAACGTCTTGTCGAAGCGCGCCATGTTCCCGCCGATGGAGGGTTCGCGCTCCACGAGGACGACCTTCTTGCCGGAGTTCGCGATCGTCAGGGCAGCATGGATGCCTGCGATGCCGCCGCCGAGCACGAGGACGTCCGGGTTCACGGGCTCGGTGCGGACCTCGAGCGGTTCCTGGAGGGCGACGCGGCGCACCCCGCCGCGCACGAGGGCCTTCGCCTTCTCCGTCGCCGCCGCCTTGTCGGCGGTGACCCAGGAGACCCCCTCGCGGATGTTGACCATGTGGAAGAGGAACGGGTTCAGCCCCGCGTCGGCGACGGTCTTCCGGAACGTCCGCTCGTGGAGCCAGGGGGAGCACGAAGCGACGACGATCCGGTTGAGGCCGAGCTCGCGGACGTCCTTCTTGATGAGCTCCTGGCCGGGGTCGGAGCACATGAACTTGTACTCGCGGGCGGAGGTGACGCCCTCCAGGGTGGCGGCGAAGCGGACCACTTCCGGGACGTCCACGGTCCCCAGGATGTTGAAGCCGCAGTCGCAGACGTACACGCCGATGCGGGGCCCGTCCGTCATGCCGTCACCCCCGGCGCGAGGGGGAGACGCCACAGCATCTGGTCCAAGCCCACCGCGGTCTCGTCCAGCCCGAGGGCGAGGCCGAGGACCTGCGTGAAGTAGAGGATGGGGAGTCGCGGCTTCTTGAGGCGCCCCTGGAACACCTCCAGGTTGTACTGGCAGAGCGGGCACGTCGTCACGAGCGCGTCCGCCTTCGCCTCGAGGGCGGCATCGAGGAGGATCTCGGTGAGGCGTAGGCCGATGCCGGGAACGCCGGTCGTCAGCATGCCGCCGCAGCAGCGGCTCTTGTACGGGTAGTCGATCGGCGTGGCGCCCGTCGAGCGCACCAGCTCCTCCAGGACCGTGGGCGTGTGGGCGTCGTCCACTTCCTCGTACGGCCGGAGGATGGCGCACCCGTAGTACGGGGCGAGTCGGAGGTTCTTCAGGGGGCGCACGATGCGCTTCCGGAGTTCCGCCGGACCGAGATCGGTCATGAGGACCTCCAGGGGATGGCGGATCCGGGCCGTGCCGCGGTAGGCTAGGGAGGCCTGGCCGAGGGCCGACGTCACACGCGCCCGGAGATCCGGGCTCTCCTCGAGGGCACGCTTCGCCTTGGTCAGGGAGAGGAAGCACCCACTGCAGGGAGCGACGACGTCCCGGCCGGCGGTGCGCTCGGCGATTGCGAGGTTGCGCACCGCGAGCGCGACGGCGGTCTCGGCGTTCACGGAGAGGTAGGCCGTGGCCCCGCAGCAGTTCCAGTCCTCGATCTCAACGAGTCGCAGGCCGAGCCTCTCGAAGACCGCCAGGAGGGAGCGCTCGTAGGGTGCGCCGGCGCCCTTGAGGCTGCAGCCGGGGTAATAGAGGTACTCGCCGCTCATGCGACACCCTCCCGAGGCGGGGCCTTGAGGGCGCGGAGGACGGCCCGGAGCGACTCTGGGTCCCGCATCCTCTCCGTGTGGAAGGGGCGCAGGCGCCCCCTGCGGAAGAGCCGCCACGCCATGGCCGCCAGCGACATCCAGTGGCGCGGCCCCGTCCGGAGGGCGATCTTCATGCCCATCCGGCTCTCCGTGAGCCGCCCGTTCGCATGCACCATCTTCACGAACGTCCTTTCGACCCAGGGGATGAGCGAGCGGTGGTACCGTTCATCCTGCAGGGCGAGGCGCTTGAGCGCGAACATGAAGTCCGTGATCGGAACCTGGGCGGGGCACTCGACGGTGCAGGCGTAGCACGAGGTGCAGATCCAGATGGACCTCGAGCGGAGGACCTCGTCACGGAACCCTGCCCGGATCAGGCCGATGATCTGCCGCGGCGTCCGGTCCATGTAGAGGGAGACGGGGCACGTCGCGGAGCACGTCCCGCACTGGATGCAGTCCCAGAGGCGCGCTCCCCCCGGGAGCGCGGCGACCTCGCTCGCGAACCCGGCATCGAGTTCCTCCTCGTACTTGACGGTCCGGACGGCATCCACGGCGCCACGCTCGAACCACCCATCGGCGACAGTGCCGGATGAGGCATGCCCCTATTCTGAAATGATGCGGCCAGGGCATATGTATGGAAAGGGCGCACCCTACTTGGCGGGCTTCGTCGGCTGGCTCAGATTCGAGGGATGCTCCAGGTACCGGTTCGTCGCGATCACGGCGACGGAGTGCGCGTAGTCGTTGATCCGCTCGATCCCCCAGAGGATCCGGGTGAGGTGGACCAGCGTCTCCGCGTCGCCGACCTCCTGGAAGAGCCGGCGCTGCAGGGCCGCCAGCTCCGCGGGGAATCCCTCTTGGAGGTCGATCGCCGCGTTCGCCATGGCGAAGTCCCCCGCGAGGAGCGCGTTGACCCCGCTCGCGTAGGCCTCAAGGACCTTCTCGGAGAGCTGGTAGAAGCTCTTCGTCACCCCGTTGGGGAGGGCCTTCCCCGCCTCCAGGAGGTGGATCACGGTCCGCGCCGTGTCCTCGGCGTGGTCGGCGACGGACTCGAACTCCTTGGAGATCAGGCGATAGCCGACGATCCACATGCGGTTCCGCATGCCCAGCTTCTCGCGGACCGGGTCCTCCATCTGGGCCGTGAGCAGGAGCCGGAGGATGAGCCAGTACATCTGGTCCGCGTCCTCCTCGCGGTGGATCGCCTCCTCGGCGAGCTCCCGGTCCCGTTCCACGAGGGCGCGCATCGCGCCGCGGACCATGGTCACGCCGAGGGCGAAGAGGCGGCGCATGAGGGTGTCCATGGGGTACTTCGACGGATCGATGCTGGCCTGGAGGATCACCGTCGTCGGGGACTCCTCGATGACCCCGAGGCCCATGAGGCCGCGGACGGCGTCCTGGATCTCGCGCTGGTGGCCCGCAGACAGGTGCCGGGAGGACCGGATGACGAGGCGCTCCCGTCCGAGCAGGTAGTTCCCCACGATGGCCCGCTCCAGCAGATGCGGGGACTCGCAGCAGTCCGCGTCGACCACCTGTTCGCGCAGGCTGCGGAGCGGCATCCCCTGGGCCGGCGGAGGCGTGATGCGGAGGACCTCCCCGTCGTCCTCCAGGACCACGGGGTCCCCCTTCTCGAGGCCGCACCGCGCGGCCCACCGCTTGGGCACGGAGATGGTCAGGGTCGACGTGCCGACGCGCTGGATCTTGCGGGTCTCGGAGGGAGTCATCACAGAGTTCTTACTTGCGAGATACTTACTTACTTCGAATTTACTTTACCGCCAATGAGTTCGCCGTCGCCCGCTCGAGCGCGCGGTCGCGCTCCCACTTCGCCCGCACCCCGGCCTCGATGGCGGCGATGTCCCCTTCCTTCAGGTGCTTGAAGCGGCCCTGGAAGGACAGGTACTCGCGGACGGGGAGGAAGCGCGGCTGCTTCGTGATGCGGAAGACCCCGTCCTCGCACTCCATCAGGGTGAAGAGACCGGTCTCCACCGCCAGGCGGGCCAGGTCCACGGTCGCATCGGATTCGGCCCGCCACCCGACCGGGCAGGGCGCCAGGAGGTGCAAGTACCGGAAGCCGCGCAGCGCCTTCGCCTTCTCCAGCTTCCGGATCAGGTCGAGCGGGAAGCCCGGGCTCGCCGTGGCCACGTACGGCACGTCGTGGGCCATGAGGATCCGGGGTACGTCCTTCTTCCGCTCGTGCTTGCCGCCCGGCGTCGTCGTGGTCCACGCCCCGAGGGGCGTGGTCCCGGAGCGCTGGATCCCCGTGTTCATGTACGCCTCGTTGTCGTAGCAGATGTAGAGGATGTCCTCGTTCCGCTCGGCCGCCCCGCTCAGCGCCTGCAACCCGATGTCCGCGGTGCCCCCGTCGCCGGCGAAGGCCACGACCTGGACATCGTCCTTCCCCAGGCGCTTGAGCGCCCGCTTCACTCCCGCCGCGCACACCGCCGAGTTCTCGAAGAGGACCTGGAGCGTGGGGACGCGGAAGGCGTTGATCGGGAACATGTCGCTGAACACGAGGAGGCACGAGGCGGGGAGGTAGACCACGGTGCGCGGCCCGAGGACCTTCATCGCCAGGCGGACCACCATGGCGGCGCCGCATCCCGGGCAGGCCGTGTGGCCCGGGACGAACCAGTCCTCCTCGGGCAGGGACTTGAGGACGCTCACGGGACCACCACCCCGCGCGTCCCGAGCCAGTGGATTGCGCCGGACTGGCCGGGGTCGTCCGCGGCCCCTAGCGTGGTGCGGGCCATGAGGAGCAGGTCGTCGAGCGTGACGTCGCGCCCCCCGAGGCCGCCGATGAAGCCGAGGACGGGGGGGCGGACCTCGAAAAGGGCACTCCGGGTCTCGAGGAACGTGGGCCCGCCGGAGCCGTAGGAGACCGAGCGGTCGAAGACGCCCACCGCGCGCACGTGCGCGAGGGCCCGTGCGAGGGCCTCCGCCGGGAACGGCCGGAAGAAGCGGAGCTTCAGGAGCCCCACGCGCTCCCCCGCCTTCCGCAGGCGGTCCACGGCCTCCCTCGCCGTCGCGGTCACGGTGCCGAGGGTGACGAGGGCGACGTCCGCCCCCTCCAGACGGTACGTCTCGAACAGGCCGCCATAGGACCGCCCGAAGCGCTCGCGGAACGCGGCGTCGACGCCCCCCGCTGTCTCCAGGGCACGGCGCATCCGCGCGTCCGTCTCCCAGCGCACCTCCTGGATGTACTCCGGCGGTGCGGCGGGGTTGATGGCCATGGGCCTGTCCGGGTCGAGGAAGGCGTGGGCCGGGCGGTACCGGGGGAGGAAGCGGTCCACCGCCTCCGATGAGGGGAGGTCGACCGACTCGAAGGTGTGCGACACGAGGAAGGCGTCCATGCAGACCATGATCGGGAGCTCGATCTCCGGGTCCTCGGCGAGGCGGTATCCCTGGAGGACCATGTCGAGCGCCTCCTGGGCGTCCTCGACGTAGACCTGCATCCACCCCGTGTCGCGCTGGGGCATCGTGTCGTTGTGCTCCACCCAGATCCCGAGCGGGGCGCCGACGGTGCGGTTCACCACGGACATCACGAGGGGGAGGTGGAGCGGGCCGGGGATGAACAGGGGCTCGTGCATGAGGGCGAGGCCCTGCGAGGACGTGGCGGTGTAGGTGCGGACGCCGGCGGCCTCCGCGGCGATCACCGCGCTCAGGGCGCTGTGCTCCGACTCCACGCGCATCATCTCCGCGTCGAGCTCGCCCGACTCGATGAACTCGGCGAGGTGCTCGATGATCAGGGTCTGGGGGGTGATCGGGTAGGCGGCGATGAACTCGGGCCTCGCGAGCCTCGCGCCCCACGCGGCGGCGTAGTCCCCGGTGACCATCCGCCGACGGGGCAGGGTCTCCAGGCGGTTCAGGCCATCACCTCCAGGCCCTCGCGGACCATGCGGATCGCCCCGGGGGCGCACACCGCGGCGCACACCCCGCAGCCCTTGCAGTGCTCGTAGCGGAGGAGGATGGTGCCCTCGCCCCGGGCGATCGACCCGTCCGGGCAATAGAGCCAGCAGAGCTGGCAGTCCGTGCACTTCGCGGCGTCGAGGACCGGCCGGTTCACCCGCCACCCGCCCGTGCGGTTGGCGATGGAGCTCCCGGGGCCGATGGGCCCGAAGGGCGTCTCCCGCCACTCCGTGGCGAGCCCGGGGGGAAGGTCGTGGACCGTAGGCAGCCAACGTGACACGGGCGGATACGTGCGGCCTCCCGCCGAGCGCCCGAGCCGCGTCGCCTCGAATGCCGCGCGCGCGGCCTCCACGTTCTGCGCCACCACCGCGGGCGGAAGGCGGAGGGAGAGGACATCGCGGATCGCCGCCTCCAGGGCCTCGAAGGGCACGAGGCCGGTCGCGCGGACGACGGCCCCGAGCACCGCCGTGTTCACCGCGGGCTGGTGCGTGTGCTCCAGCGCGATCGAGGTCGCGTCCACGGTGGCAGCGTCGAGCTCTCGAGCGAGCCTCAGGGAGGACGGGGGCCGCCCGGAGTTCACGACGATCCACCCGCCGGGAGGCACCCCCGACGTGACGTCGAGCACCTCGAGGAGGTTCTCCTCGAGCACGACGACGAGGTCCGGGGCCTGGATCTGCGAACGGTCTCGAGGCGGGACCGGGGCGATGCGCGCGTAGGCGAGCACCGGGGCGCCGCGGCGCTCGGGCCCGAACCACGGAGAGGCAAGGCCGAAGGCCCCGGTCTCGTGCGCGGCGGCGGCGAGGATCTGCGCGGCGGTGACGACGCCCTGCCCGCCCCGCCCGTGGAACCGGACGCGGCGCTCCAGCGAGCCCATGGCCCTTCCTTCGCGCCTTCGGACATAGACCCTCAGAAGATAGGATAATGAGGGATACATGCCGAGCGGGGCGCGGAGGAAGGTTCAAGGCGCCGCGGCCGCTGCGGGCCCAGATGCTGAGGGTCACGCTGCTGGGCACCGGGAACCCCAGGCCGCTCCTGGACCGATTCGGCCCGAGCCTCCTCGTCGAGGCGGGGGAGGAACGTCTGCTCTTCGACGTCGGCCGCGGGGCCACGCAGCGGCTCTTTGCGGGAGGAGTCCCGTTGGCGGACGTGCGCGACGTGTTCCTCACGCACCTGCACTCCGACCACGTCGTCGGGCTCCCGGACCTCTGGCTCACCGGCTGGATCTTCCAGCGCGCGGGCGCGCTCCGTGTGCGGGGACCCACCGGCACGCGGGACCTCGTCACCCACCTGGAGAAGGCGTTCGCCTTCGACCGCCAGGCGCGGCAGGCCGACGAGCGCCTCCCGTCGGAGGGCGCAGTGATCTGGGGCGAGGACGTCGCGCCGGGCGTCGTCCACCATGGCGTTGGGGCCACCGTCACCGCCTTCGAGGTGGACCACGGGCCCGTGAGGCCCGCCTTCGGCTACCGCATCGACTGCGAGGGACGCTCCGTCGTCCTCTCCGGGGACACCCGTCCCTCGGAGAACCTCGTCGCGCACGCCACTGGCGCCGACCTCCTGATCCACGAGGTGGCGGCGATGACGGAGCAGCACATCCTCTCCTCGGGCATCGCCCCGAGGGTCCTCGCCCACCACACGTCGCCGGAGGAGGCGGGGGAGATCTTCTCCCGGGTGAAGCCGCGGCTGGCGGTGTACTCCCACATCGTCCTGCTCGGCGGGCTCACCGCCGACGACCTCGTCACGAGGACGCGGAGGACCTACTCCGGACCCCTCGAGGTCGGACGCGACGGCATGGCGATCACGGTCGGCGACTCGGTCACGGTGTTGCCGCCGCCTTCGTAGGATTCCTCTTCTGCGCCAGCGGTGGCGCGCATCGCCTCTGCCGCGCCGCGCCGGATGGCTTTTACCCCCCACCCAGATACGGGGGCGTGTCGTACGAGCGCGTGTTCCGCGCACTCTCGGCCGGAGGCGTGCGCTACCTCGTCGTGGGGGGCGTGGCGGTGAACCTCTACGGGGTGCCGCGGATGACCGCCGACGTCGACCTAATCCTCGCGCTCGTGCCCGAGAACGTCTTGGCCGCCGTCCGCGCCCTTGAGGGGCTTGGCCTTCGCCCGCGGGCACCGGTGAAGGCCGAGGGGCTGGCGGACCCCCGACAACGTGAAGAGTGGATGCGGGAGAAGGGGATGAAAGCCTTCTCGTTCCACGATCCCCGCATGGCCCTTCCTGAAGTGGACCTTCTCCTCGCGATACCCTTCGACTTCGAGGACGCCTGGGGCCGCCGCCATGTCGAACGGGATGGCGACCTGGAGATCCCGGTGGTCTCCCTGGCGGACCTGATCGCCCTGAAACGAGGGACCGGACGCGCGCAGGACGAGAGCGACATCGCCGCCCTGGAGCGCCTGGGTCCTGGGGGTGCTCCGTGAAGGATTACCGGGGATTCCGCCACCACCACACGGACGAGGAACTGCGACGGTGGGCCGCGGTGCCGGCGAAGGCGAAGCTCCGCTGGCTCGACGAGGCGAACGCGTTCCTGCGGCGGTTCATGCGCCCGGAGGCGAAGGCCGCGATGGAGAAGTTCCGGCGGGGCGAGCTGTAGGCCCTACTTCCGCCACAGGCGGTACTTCAGCTTGACCGGCCGGTCCTGGCTGTTCTCCCACATGGGGTAGTAGTCGTAGGCCTCCTTCGACTGGAAGTCGCCGGCGGCCTTCGCGTCATCGACGTGGACGTGATGCGTGACGTCCTTCCCGTGGTGGGAGTGGATGTTGAAGGTGAGCGGGCCGTCGGCCTCGAACTCGAACCCGAGCGACTCGCCCGCCTTCATCGCCGCCTTGAGCTCCAGGACCCAGCCCTTCTGCTTGTGGGGGGACAGGGTGGTCTCCGCTCGCAGCTCCTTCGCGTCCGGTCGCAACTCCTCGAGAGGCATCGCCGCGGTGAGTCCCCTGCGCCTTCATCTCGTTTTCCTAACGTTCGCGCGGCCGGATCGCGACTCGTCCAGCCGGGGATGGACGGACTGTCAGCTTGTTACTTGCATTCGTATCCAGGAGAACATAAGTAGCCCCCTGCAATCACGCCCGCAGGATTGGTCCCTGCCGTTCCATGTGCACGGCAGCGCAGAATTTGATGGAGGAAAGTCATGGCGGACTATGCGGCGGTCTTCATGGATGGCGGCTACGTGGACAAGATCCTCGAGGGATTCCATTCCCCGCGGATCGATTATCAGGCCCTGAGCGATGCACTGTGCCAACAGTCCGGCGGCTTCACACGCTTCCGGACCTACTACTATCACTGCGCGCCCATCCAGAGCGAACCGCCGACCCCCGAAGAGATCATTCGATACGCGAACAAGCGGCGGTTCTTCGACGCTTTGGAACACCTCGATCGGTTCGAAGTGCGCCTAGGCAAGCTGGAGATGCGGCGCTGCGTACACTGTGGGGACGCACGCCCTCGGCAGAAGCGCGTCGACTCCATGCTGGCCATCGATCTTGTGCGCCTCGCCGCCAAGAACCAGGTCAAGAAGGCCATCCTGGTGGCGGGGGACTCCGACCACGCGCCGGCGGTCGAGGTCGCCCAGGAGGAGTCCGTCCTCGTTTCCCTCTGGCACCTCCCCCACAATCCGAAGACACAGGCCCATCCCGAGCTGCTGCGGCTCTGCGACGAGAGCTTCGAGATCACCGAGGACCTGCTGCAGGGGCTGCTCCGGACGTAGGCCCGAGGGACAGCGCAATCCGGGCTAGGGTCCCTTCGGCGGGGCCGTGGTTCCGGCCGGATGCGGGTCGGCTGTTTCCCCCTTCCGTTTCTTCCTTCGGAGAAGGACCAACAGGACGAGGACCAGCGCAATCACCGCCGCCAGGACCAGGAGGAACCACGCCCAGTCCTCCAAGCCGCCCCCCGGCTGGACGGAGAGGGTTGCGTCGTCGGTGTCCGACGGCCCGCCGGAGTCGGTCACCGCCAGGGTGATGTTGAGCGTGCCCGCGGTGGTCGGGCAAGTGAGGGTTGGCGAGGGGCCCGAGAGAGTGACCGGAGGGGTGAATGGGACGGTCCATTCGTACGTGAGGCCGTCTCCGTCGGGGTCAGTGGAGCCAGCTCCGTTGAGGGTGACGGATCCTCCCGCCGAGCAGGCGTACGGGCCGCCGGCGTCGGCGGTCGGGGCGCGGTTGATCACAGTCACGGTGACAATGTCCGTGCTGGTCCCCCCGAACCCGTCGTCGATGCTCAGGTGGAACACGTAGGAGCCCGCCTCCGTTGGGGTGAAGGAGGGGGTGGCGGTGTCGTTGCCCGTCATCATGACCAGCGGGCCCGCAGTCTGAACCCATGAGAGGATGAGGGTATCGTGGTCGGGGTCGCTGCCCGAGCCGGCCAGGGTGACGAGTGCCTTCTTCAGAACGCTCTGATCCGGTCCGGCGTCGACTGCGGGCACCCGGTTCGTCACCGTCACGCCCGTCCAGTCGTAGCTGCTTGCGTCGAGAGTGTCCCGCACGGTAAGGTTGAACAAGTAGGTCCCGACCATGTTCGGGACGAACGCGATCGATTGGGGTGAGACACTTGTGAGGTTGAGTGTCTCTGGGCCAGAGACCTGGGTCCATGTAAAGGTGATCACATCCCCATTCGAATCGCTCCCGGTGCCATTGAGCCTCACCGTTTGACCGCGGACGGCGGCCTGGTCAGGGCCCGCACTGGCGGCGGGTGGCGTGTTTAGAACTGAGATGGTAATGGTGTCCGCCCCTGAGGTGTTCCAGGGGTCCGTAACCTCCAGACCGAACGAATGGGTGCCGAGGGTCTGAGCGTCAAACCACGACACCGCTGAGGATGCATTATTCAACACGACGGGAGGTCCACCGATTTGAGTCCACGAGTACTTGAGTACATCACCATCAGAGTCGGAGCTGTTGAGACCGCTTAGTGTCACAGTGGTGTTGAACGGCATCGCAAGGTCGGGGCCCGCATCAGCCACAGGGGGAGCTCCGTTCGGGTGAACCTTCACGACGAAAGCGTCCACGTCCCCACTCTGGTTGCCATCATAAGAGCCAGCGGTGGCTGGGAAAGTCGCGCTGGCCGTTCGTCCAGTAACGTAGACATGCCCAGCAGAGTCCAACGCGATGCCGTAACCGATGTCATCGTCGGTGCCGCCGATGTAGGTGGAGTAAAGGATTGATTCACCATCGCTGGAGAGCGCCGTTACGAAAGTGTCATAGCGCCCATTGAAACTTTTGTCGTAGGCGCTTGGCGTGGTCGGGAAGGTTGAGGACGCTGTTTCCCCCGCTACGTATGCATAACCAGTGGGACCAAGTACGATGCCTCCATCCGCTCCATCGTACCCCCCACCTCCCACATAGGTGGAATAGACGAGCGCACTGCCATCGGGGGAGATCTTCGAGACGTAGAGGTCGTAACCACCGTTGTAGGTCTCGTCGTAAGTACCTGAGGTCGTCGGAAAATCAGCGCTGCCGGTCCACCCGGTCACATACACGTTCCCGATGGGATCCACAGCTATGTTCCGGGAGCGGCCGGCAGAGGGGGCAGTGCGGAGATCGGGCCGGACAGGGGATCGAACGCCGCAGCGGGCGGGCGCTCGCGGAGGTCCATCAGTACGGCCCCGGCGGCGAACCCCACGGAGACACCGCCGCCGCGGGTGTAGTAGAGCACTTCGGGGTTCGAGAGCTGACCAGCGTTCTCTGTGAAGAAGTCGGAAGGGACGGCGATGCCTGTGGATGTCGCCGCCGTCGGGATGGGGGTCGGAGAGGGCGCGCTAGCGAGAATAGGGGTAGTGGCCAGGCGCGGAGCGTTTGTTAGGGCACCGGAGAGTACTGCGGCGAGCAGAAGGCTGGCCAACGCGGCGATCAGGACACGGGACACCGACTTGTGCATGTGAATGCCCCCGAGGGTGGAGGCGGACTCCAGACTAAGTAGGTTTCCCAGGTTCCGCAGACTTCCCATTGGGCCGGCGTCCATCAGGAAGCGCCCGAACCGGGCGAGCTATGGCAGGACCGCCAGGATCGCTGCCGACAGCGCCAAGGTCACCAACGTCACCGGGAGCCCCAACCGCAGGAAGTCCATGAACCGGACCTCGACGCCCTCCTTCCGCGCGACCTCGACGGCGATGACGTTCGCGGCGGCCCCGAGGATCGTCGCGTTCCCCGCCAGGGTGGAGGAGGCCGCCAGGCTCAACCACAGGCGGCTCCCGCCGATCAGTCCGACCGGCACGGCGAGCAAGAGAACGGCGGGGACGTTGGACACGAGGTTCGAGAGGAGTGCCGCCACGACGTGGATCCCCGCCACGCTGCCGAGACCGCCGGGCGCCCCGCCGGCGAGGAGCTTCCCGATCTCGTCCGCCGTCCCGGTCCCCCGCAGACCGCCGATCACGAGGAAGAGCCCGATGAAGAAGACGAGGATGGACCAGTCGACACGGCGGAGCGTCTCCGCGGCGTCGGCCTTCGCGAAGGCGTGCCCGAGGAAGAGGAGCGTGGCGCCCCCCGCGACCGCGACCAGGGCCAGCGGGATGCCCGCCCACGAGGAGACCACGAAGCCGGCGAAGGTGGCGGCGAGGACGGCGAGCCCGAGGCGGAGGAGCCGCGGGTTCCTCGGCCGGTCCCAGGCGTCGGCGTGGATCTTCGCGCGGAGGTGGTCAAGGCGGAACTGCCCGACCATGTCGCCGCCGGGCCGGAACCGGCGGTGCAGGAGGAGCAGGAGGAGGCCGATGGTGAGCGCCATCGCGGCGGCGGTGACGGGGAGGAGCGCGGCGGCGAACTCGGGGAAGGGGATCCCTCCATGGACAGCGATGAACGCGTTCTGCGGGTTCCCGATCGGCGTCGCGACGGAGCCGACGTTGGCGGCGATGGCGACGGCGACGACGTAGGGCACCGGCGGGAGGTCCAGGAGGCGGCAGGCGCGGATGATCGTCGGGGTGAAGAGGAGGACGACGGCGTCGTTCAGGGCGATGGCGGAGAGCACCGCCGAGGCAAGCACGGCGAGCACGAGGAGCTGGCGCGCGTTCTTCGCGCGGAGGACGAGGCGCACCGCCGTCCACTCGAAGAAGCCCGCCGCGTCGAGCCCGGCGACGAGGAGGAGCATCCCGAGGAGCAGGAGGAGGACCTCCAAGTTCACCTCGGCAAGGATGGCGCCGGCGATGCCCGGCTCCTGGGCGACGCCAACCAGGAGAAGGAGCATGAGCACGCCGCCGAAGAGCGCGGCGGCGGCGCGGTCGATCCGGAGGCCGCGCACGCGCCCGAAGGAGACCAGCACGTAGGTCAGCGCGAAGACGCCCAGGGCGATCCCGATTCCGAGCGGGTGCACGCCGCGGGCACCTGAGGCGGCTCCTTAAGGATGGGGGCGGGACCTACCCCCACGGGCTCCAGTCCTTCATCCCGGAGTACTTCGCCAGGTCCGTGAGCATCTTGAAGGAGTCCGCGGCCGAGATCTCCCACATCGGCACCGTGTCGTGCTTCGCCAGGATCGGCTCCGTCGCGCGGACCCAGACGCGGAAGTCCGAGGGCACCGCACCGAAGAGGAGGCTCACGAGGAAGCCGCGGTCGAAGTCGAGCTGGTGCTCCGCTGTCGAGGCGGGGAACGGCTGCGGTTTCAGGTTCGCCGCGTGCGTCACGGCGCCGACGCCGCGGCTCTCGTTCGGCGGGAAGTACTTCAGGCGCGCCGCGAGCCGCGGGAACCACCGGTTGCTCACGAGGTCGTCCATCTCATCGAAGAGCGAGGATCCCTGCGGGTACACCGGGAGACAGTAGACGCGCGACGCGCCGAACTCCTCGAACCCGGTCGCCGCGCCGGTGAAGTCGAACGGCCGGAAGCGTCCGGTCGCATCGTAATCCTCCTTGACATAGGCGATCTGCCCCTTCGCCGCGGCCTCGACCGTGGCGGCGATGGCGGCGTCGGACCAGTCGGCGGGGTCGAACCAGACGTGGGGGACGACGAAGGGCCGGTCCTTGGAGATCCCCGCCATGATGTCCGGGATGTCCACAGGGCCGAGCGGCCAATTGTCCTGCATCCAGGCCTGCTCGTCGTGATCGGAGTAGTGGTAACGCAGGTAGGGGTGGAGCGTCGCCCCGAGGATCTCGAGCGGGAAGGGGTTCAGGAGCTCCTTCCGGATCTCGACCTCCTTGCGGTCCTCCCAGCACTGGGCGAAGTGGTTGTTGCTGAGCGGGAAGAGGGCGACGCGGGAATGCTCGAAGTTGTAGCCGCCGTCCGTGGTCCGGTGCCCTTGCAGCTTGTCGATCGCCTCGCGGCACACGAAGGGGATCTCGTCGAAGCGCTCGTCGGAGAGGTTGCGGGCCACCTGGAGGAGGCGCCCCAGGGCGCAGCCGACGGTCCGCGGGCCGCTCAGCGCGAGCTCCGATTGGATGGGGAGCACGGAGAAGACCCAGAAGACCGTGGAGCTCGGGAGCGCGTAGCCGAGCTGAAGGACCAGTTCCGGGGTGAGGCCGCCGCCGGTGCCGCCGTCCGCGGAGTGAAGGAGGACAACGACCGAGGGGCTGAGGGCGCGCAGGGGGCGGTAGAGCTCCTCGCTGAGGATCTTCGCGACCGCCTCGGAGCGCATCGCGTCGGCGGCGCGCCCGGGCTTCCCGCCGGCGCCGCGCGAGACGCCCTCGACGGATCTGGAGAGCGACACGCGGTTCTCCTTGGGGATGCCCGGGTAGAAGCCCGGCTGGAGGGGATCGACGCTCGTGTCGACAAGGAACCAGTGCGGGCGCGGGGTGAACCCGCCCGTGGCCTCAAGGATGGAGCGGTAGCGGTCCAGTTGCTTGTACTGCTGGAACTTGGTGATGCCTTCGGAGAGGATGCGCGAGCCGCCGCCGCCGATCCCGACGAGGACGATGCGCGGCGGGTGGATCTGGTCGTCGGCCACCGGCACGGGGACGAGGGATGGCGGGATAAACATGTGGGGACGAGGTCGGCGCCGGGGGAGGACGGCCGCAGGGTGCCGACGACCAGAGGAAGCAAACTTCAAGTAGTATTCCGCGAATACTTTCCCGTGGACACCACCGCCAAGATGAGCCAAGGTGCCAAACAGCGGCTGGAGACTCTGCGCGCCGAAATCGCCCGCCGGAGCGGCCGCCGTGTCACGCAGCGACAGGTGCTCGAGCATCTCGTGCGCCGCGCCTCCGAGGATCCCTCGTCCGAGGCGGCAGCCTTCGACCCTGACGGTCAGTCCATGGGGGTCAAAGAATTCCGCAGGTTCTTGCGCAGACGACGGGGCAGCGGCGTACGGGACCTTTCCACGGACGTGGACCAGCACCTCTACGGAGGGCGCTCGTGAGCGTGCTCCTCGACACAAGTTTCGTCCTGGCTCTCGCCTTCACGGACGACGATCACAGCAAGCGTGCCATCGAGGTCTACGAGGAGATCGCCAAGGGCCGCCATGGGGCCGCGTTCGTCACGGACTATGTCGTTGACGAGGCCCTGACGTTGGCCTGGGTGCGATCTCGGAGGTCCCGGGTTGTGGAGGATGTGTCCAACCTCCTCCTCCATGACAATCCCGCCGAACGTCCCGGAAAGGTCGTCTTCGTCGGAGAGGGGGCGTTCGGCTCAGCGGCACGGCTGCACCGCCGACATCATGCTAGCCTGAGCTTCACCGATTGCACGCACCTTGCCGTCATGGAAGAGCTGGACCTCGCCAAGATCGCCACCTTTGAGAAGGGCTTCGATGGATTTGCCGAGGTCCTTTCCTGAGTTCCGAGCACGGGGGCCGGGTCAGGTTGTCAGACAGGTGCGCGTCATCCCTTCACGGCGGTCTCGTAGCTCGCCTTGACGAAGGGTAGGATGGCGGTAAGATCCCCGGGTCTCTTGACCGGGACCTGGACCCACTTCGTGGAGACCCTCCCCGCCATCTCGAACGGCTTCCCCCCGAGCTTCTCTGACGCGCGGGCCCTGGCCTCCTCGGACAGCTTCGTGATCACGACTGCATCCGTCATCAGGAAGGCGAAGAACCGAGTGCCGTGGAAGTAGCAGAGGCAGCCCATCATCGCTTTCGGCTTCACCCCGCGCCACGGCAGCACCGTCGCCTCGAACGCCGAGCGGACCTTGGCCATCGCAACCTCATCGTAGTATTTCACTGCGGACCCTCGAGCGCCTTCGGGGCGTGCGCGGCGCGCCGATGTGCCGCGGCGTACTTAAGGTTGCGAGTGACCGCCGTGGTAGACGCGGATGGGGAACGCGGGAAGGATGCTCCCGGCGGGATTCGAACCCGCGTCGGAGGCTCGAAAGGCCCCTATCCTTGGCCGCTAGACTACGGGAGCAGCGCCGCGGCGATTGGGGGGCCGGCCATAAGGCTTTCCGGCCCACGCCGCCCCCGGCCCCGGCGCAAAGGCTAATCCCGTCCCGAGAATCGCCTGACGCATGGCGACCCTCCAGGAGAGGTTGCTGACCCGGCCCAACCTCCTCCGCGGGCTCGTTCTGGTTTGGCTCGTCCTCACGGTCGCCGTCGCCGCCACGCCCTACGCCCCCATGGCGGACCTCGCCGACGCCACGACGAACTACCTTTGGACGCGGGAGAACGCGCGAGGCGTCTTCCATATCCCCTACGACGAATGGAACTACTCCCCGACGCAGAGCTCGGTCGTCTGGTACGAGGGGGAGTACGTCGAGCTCTGCG
>Ga0209342_10000597_pt1 | contig 42047 bp, 30 predicted proteins | sample RifCSP16_2_FD_184023 | JGI IMG/M metagenome (GOLD analysis project Ga0209342, IMG submission 184023) | Soil microbial communities from Rifle, Colorado - Rifle CSP2_sed 16_2 (SPAdes) (version 2) | ecosystem: Environmental > Terrestrial > Deep subsurface > Rock core/Sediment | place: Rifle...
GTCGTCGCGCGGCAGGCGGGCGCGGCCGCGGAGGGGGTTCGCGTAGAGGAGGGTCACGGCCCAGCTCTCGCCGAAGAGCTCCCAGGCGACGAGCGGGACGCCCTCGAGCGCGAACGGGTGGAGCGCGCGCCGGTCCTCCTGCTGCACGACGTCGAGGGGCCGGAACCCGAACCCCACGTCCCAGCTCGCGACCTTCTTTCCCAGCGTGAGATGCTGGCCCAGGAGATCGGCCTCGTAGAAGAGCTCGTTCACGAGCCCGACCGTGCGGAGCTCCTCGCCTCGGCGCGCCGTGGCGCGCGCCGACAGCTCCGCGCTGAGCCCTCCGTGCCGCAGGCGCAGGTCGGCCTCGCCGCGCCCCCGCTCGCCGCCGAGGCCAACGAGCTCGGCGGCGGGGGCGAAGGGGCTGCCCTGGTTCGAGCGGGAGGCCGCGGGCGCCGCCCAGACCCGGGCGGAGAGGTCGAGGTCGGAGAGGTCCAGCGCCCGCGCCGATCCGAGGAGCGCGAGCACGGCGGCGGCCGCCATTCGAGCCATGGTCAGTCGGGCTCGTGCCGGGTGAGGTACATCGGGTTGTAGTACTCGTCGGAGAGCGACCGCGGCGATCGCGTGAGGTAGCGGATGACCGTCTCGCGGCCCCTCTCGATGCGATCCGCGATCTTCATGGCCATCACCCGCCGGCGGCCGTCGATCTCCCCCATCTCGAACGTGGCCCGCTTGGCCAGCTTCTCGGAGGCCACGTACAGGTCGGCCTGCACCGGGCGCGCGTCCGCCCGGGCGAGGTAGAGCTCTATGCGCTTGTAGGTGACCCCGCGGTGCCGGGCGGCGAGGTCGAGCCGGACGCACGCGACGCCGTCCACCTCCGCCTCCCCGGAGATCGCGCCGTCGTAGTCCTCGGCCCAGGTCATCGTGGCGATGTCGCCTGTCGACGCGTCGCCGAGCAGCTTCTGCGCCGGGGTGATGCGGATGGGGCGCTGCGAGGAGGGCAGGACGATCCAGAAGTCGTCGCCCAGCATGAGCACCTTCTGGCCCCTCTCGACCGGCGACCGGGAGAGGACGAGCGAACGGCGCCCGGGCTTCCAGTAGACGAGGTACTGGCGCTCCTTGTCGAGCTTGCCTCCCTTGTTCACCTCCACCCGCACCGACACCAGCGCGGCGCCGGGGTCGAGGCGGTAGGCGTCGGCCTTCTCGAGGAGCGCGTGCACCTCCGAGGCGGCCACCCCGCCAGCCGGCGAGGCCACGGCGAGGGCGAGCGCGATCGCGACCGTTCTAGACATGGGCGAGCGCCTCCACGATGGGACGGGCAGCTGCCCTGCGGCTCACGGCCCAGGCGGCCAGGGCCGAGGCGGCCACGATGACGAGGGCCGCCCCGAGGTACAGCTCGAGCGGCCGGTCGATGAGGAGCGGGTAGCCGACCGAGTATCCCGGCGGCGGCGGCATCATCACGCCGGACCGACCGACCGCGAACGAGATGAGGGCCGCCGCGACCGTGCCGATGGCGGCGCCGGAGACGCCCACCACGAGCCCCTCCATGACGAAGTTGCGCGTGATCTGGGCCGGGAACGCGCCCAGGGCGCGGAAGGTGCCGATCTCCCGGGTGCGCTCGACCACCGCCATCCCGAGCGTGTTCGAGACCGCGAAGAGGACGAGCACCACGATGATGGTGCCGAGCAGGCCGAAGATGCGGTTGTAGAGCGCGCGCACCGCCAGGTAGTAGAAGGCCTGGTCCCGCCAGGTCTGGAGCGCGCGGCCCGGGAAGAGCTTGCCCATGGCCGCGTACATCGCGTCGGTGTCCTCGATCCGGCGCAGGTAGACCGAGACCGTGCTGACGCGATCCGTGAGGAGCAGCTTCTGCGCCGTCGCGATGTGGACGAGGACGGCGCGCCGGTCCAGATCGGGGACGCCCATCGTGTAGATCCCCTTCACGCGGACGTCCTGGGCGTTGAGGCTCCCCTCTGTGGTTGTGGCGAGCAGGGTCAGCGTGCTCCCCGGCGCCGCCCTGAGCTGGCGCGCGAGGTCCTTCCCCAGCATGACCTCGGGGAGGTCGTCCTCGGACGAGCGCGCCGCGAGCGCGCTCCCGGCCAGCACCTTCCAGAGGAGCGAGCCCCGCACCCGCACCTCGCCCGCCGCGTCGACGCCGGTCCCGATGAAGACGGCCGACTTGTCGCCGTTGCTGATGAGGCCGGAGAACTGGAGCCGCGGCAGGGCGGCGCTCACGCGGGGATCGGCCTCGAGCCGGGCCTTCGCTGACGAGGCGTCGTCGAGCCCGTGCTGCATGGGGGCGTCCTCTTCCATGGCGAAGTAGTCGCGGTGCGCGAGGACGACGTGCCCGCTGTCGGTCGCGGCGATCCGGCGGAGCAGCGCGTAGATGTACTCGACGAACCCCCCGCCCACGAGCAGCGAGGCCGTGCCGACCGCCGCGATGAGGACGGTGGTGGCCGATCGGCGGCGGTTGCGCAGGACGTTCTTCACCGCGAACCAGAGCCATTTCATGCCAGCACCCCGTCCTTCAGCGCGATCACCCGGTCGCAGTGCGCCGCCATGCGGGCGTCGTGCGTGGCGATGACGAATGTCACCGAATGTGTACGCCCCAGCTCGCGCATGAGGTCGATCACCTGGGCCGCGGTCGCGCCGTCCAGGTTGGCGGTCGGCTCGTCGGCGAGGACGAGCTTCGGGCGCCCGACCAGCGCGCGCGCGATGGCGACGCGCTGGCGCTGGCCGCCGGAGAGCTCGTCGGGCCGCCGCCGTTCGAGGCCGCGCAGGCCGACGGCCTCGATGGCCGCCAGGGCGCGCGCCGCGCGGGCGGCCCGCGGGGCCCCGGCGAGGAGGAGCGGCACCTCGACGTTCTCGAGGACCGTCAAGACCGGCATCAGGTTGAAGCCCTGGAAGATGAAGCCGACGTTCTCGCGCCTCGCCATGGCCAGCTCGCGCGGCGAGAGGCGGCCCGTGTCGCGCCCCTCCAGCTCGTATCGCCCGGTGTCGGGCGCGTCGATGAGGCCACAGATGTGGAGGAGCGTGCTCTTTCCGCTCCCCGATGGCCCCATGAGCGCGACGAACTCCGCCTCGCTGACCTCGAGGCTCACGCCGCGCAGGGCCGGGACCGTCACCTTGCCCACGCGGTAGGCCTTCGCGACGTCTTCGATGAGGAGGAGCGGAGGAGCCACCGCAGCCGCTACCGCGCTCCCCGCCTCGCCTCGTTCCAGTGCAGCGCTGCTCGCAGCGTCGCTCACCATGGGACCCTCGTGCGTGCGACCGTAGGCCTGGCCGGCGCCCGGGCGGCAGTCGCCGCGACGAACGGTCGATGGCGCCGACGAACGGCGGGATTCGGGGGCTGGACTGTCTCCCTCGCCCCGGAGCTGGCCTGGGCTCCCGGGCTACTCGATCTTCGAGCTGGAGCCGGGATGAACTTCTCCCGCGATTCGCTGGAGTAGAGTTCCCCCCCTCGCCGGGCCGTGTCTGCCGGGCCGCGGCGCAGCAGGATCTCCTTCCAGGAAGGTGGACGAATGACGACCCCCGACACGACCGCGAGCGGCCTCGCTCCAGGGTATCTGGTGGCAGCGCCGGGCCTTCGCGATCCGAACTTCGCGCGCTCGCTCGTGCTGATGGTGGAGCACACTCCGGATGGCTCGCTGGGGTTCATCGTGAACCGGCCTTCGCCGGTGACGGCGGGCGAGCTGCTCGAGCAGGTGGACCCGGCGCTCCGGGCGGAGGCGGAGCGCCGCGACCTCGCGGGCGCGTCCGTCATGGTGGGGGGGCCCGTCCAGCCGGAGCGACTCTGGATCCTCCACCGACCGGACCCCCTCTCGGAGCCCGAAGGGCATCTCGTGCTCCCGGGAGCGCTCGCGGTGGGCGGCTCGCGTGAGTTGCTCGAGGCCCTCGTGCGCGCGCCCACGCCCGCCCCCTTCCTGCTGCTCCTCGGCTATTCGGGCTGGGGGCCGCTACAGGTCGAGCGCGAGGTGACGATGGGCGGGTGGATCCCGCTCCCGTTCGAGGTGGCCCTCACGTTCGGGGTCCCGTTCGAGGCGCGCTGGGATGAGGCGGTGAAGCGGCTCGGGCTGACGCCGGGCGGGTTCTCCGTCGGCGGCGGAGGTGCACAGGCGTGACGCCCGGAGCGCGACGCCCGACCTACCCGACGCGGAGCGCCTCGATCCTCGCCTCGTCGCGCTCCGGCTCGACGTCGTAGTTCTCGGCGAGGTCACCCTCACGCCAGGAGATCTCGACCCGGGCGAGGTCCTTCCCCTTCCCGTAGCGGGCGACGATGCGCGCCGCGAGGACCCGCTCCTCCCACGTGGGCTCGCCCTCGACGAGCGCCACCGGGCCATTGACACCCTTGGCCTCGAGCCGGGCGCGCCCCGCGGCGTACCCCTCGAGCAGCGCGTTCTCCACCTCGCTGCGGCCCACCACCAGCTTCGCCCGCGGGGAGAGCCGGAAGTGGCGGCCCGTCGAGAGCAGCAGGACGTCCTCAGGACGGATGCGCCGCTCCTCGCCCGCCGCCTCGCGCGCGTCGAGCACGTCGAAGAACTTCTTCGCGAAGCTCTCGTCGGTGAGGTAGCAGCACCCGCCCGCCGGCTGCGGCCAGTCGGTCACCCCCAGCTCGCGCGCCAGCTCCATCTGCCGCCTTCGAGAGCGCCCGCTGATGTCCTCGAGCCGCTCCCGGTCGAGGACGCCCTCGCGCTCCGGGATGGTGGGCGGGAGGAGCTTCGCCGAGAGCGGGCGCACCAGCCGCCCGTCGAGCCCGCTATCGCGCTCGATGATGCGCAGGGTGTCGCGGCGCTGGCTCTTGGGCCGCTGCCCCAGCACCTCGCCGCTGAAGACGAACTGCGCGCCCTCGCGCTCCATGATCTCGCGCGCCCGGGCCATCATGAAGATGCGGCAATCGACGCAGGGGTTCGCGTTGGCGCCGTAACCGTACTTCGGGTTCACGAGCATGTCGAGGTAGCCGGAGCCGGAGAGATCGACGTACTCGATCTCCACCTCGAGGTCGGCGGCGGCGCGGAGGGCCTCGTTGCGCGGTACGGTCCCGTCAGCCCGCCCGCCCTTGCGACGCTGCGTCTCGGTGATGCAGAAGCCGGTGTAGAAGCTGATCGCCTTCACCTCGATGCCCTGGCGCTTCACGAGCGCGAGCGCGAGCGTGGAGTCGAGCCCGCCCGAGATCATGGCGATGGCCTTCGGGACGTTCGCCATCACCCACCCCGCTTCCGCACGTAGCTCCGCCAGGCGGCGCCCTCGCGGAACGTGGCCAGGTGCTCGTGCCTGGTCGCCTTGCACCACATCGGCATGTCGGTCGCGATCCCCGGATCGGTGGCGATGACGAGGAGCACCGCGCCGTCCGCGAGCGTGCGCACGGCCTTGGCCGTCTCCACGATCGGGAACGGGCAGAAGCTGCCCGACGTGTCGAGGGTCCGGTCGGGAGCGGGCAGTTCGCGGGGCTCCATCGGCTGCCTCGTCTATCCCACGGCAGCCCGCGCTGCAACGTGGGGGCGAGCCCGAGCCCGAGCCCGCTCCCGGCGGCTGCGCCTTCGGCGCAAAGCAGGCCGCCGGCTTCGCCGTCATTAACCTCGGGGGCTCCGCCCCCGAGATCCCCGAGCCCGACAGCGATCGCCCGCTACCCTTGCCGCTCCTGCGAGGTGCCGCTAGGCTCTCTCCCTGTGCGACGACCGACATGGCAACGGCGCTCGCGTCTCCTCGCAGCGGCCCTCGCGCTCTGGCCCGCGGTGGCCATCGCCGCCTCGCTTCCGGCCGCCGAGCCGCCGATCGGCGTCGTCGTCGGGGTCGATTTCGGCGGCGGCGGCTCGCTCGGCGGATCCGACGCCTCGCACGATGTCATCGAGGGCGAGCTGTCGGCGGGATACGAGCTGTGGGCTGGGTTCAGGCCGGAGGCCGCGCTGCTCCTCGGCTTCGCTCCGCGCACCCACGCCGGGGTGCGCCTGGGCCTTCACTACACGCTCCCGGACATGCCTCTCTACGCCCGCGCCGCGGTCGACGCGGCCACCGTGGGGGGCGCCTGGGACTGGCGCTGGCTCTTCTTCGGGGCCGGCGCCGAGCTGCGCCTGACCGACCTCCTCGGCGGCTTCGCGGAAGCGGACGTGGGCCTGCCGCTCGGCTCGCTCGGATACGGGCTCCTGCTCCGGGCTGGAGTGACGTTGCGTTTCTGACTCGCCTTTCGCCGTCTTCGTGCTCGCAAATGCCGTCCCAGGCGAGTCAGAGGGGATTTCCCCCCCCACCAGGACTGGCGAAACGCGAATCTGGCGGACGCGCGCCCGCACCGCGGGCCAGCCGCCACTTCATTGAGGCGGGGCGCCCTTTCTGGTAGACGGATCGCGAGCTTGGTCGAGGGCCGCGGCAGCGGCCCGCCTCCCTTTGGGAAAGGTCCTCCATGAAGAAGGTGAGCTGGGTCGTCGCGCTCCTGGTCGGCGTCGTCGCCGGCGTGGCATTGGATCGGATGGTCGGGGGTGGGGCCCCGAGCCGGCCGGCGCCGCGCACCGCGCCGACGGCTCAGCAGGCGCCCCCGCAGGAGGACCCGCGCGCTGTCTACCGGGTCCCGGTCGAGGACACGCCGCTGCGTGGCAGCCCCGACGCCCTAGTGACGATCGTCGTCGTCTCGGACTTCCAGTGCCCGTACTGCAAGCGGGTCGAGCCGACCATGGCGGCGATCCTCCAGGCGTTCCCGGGCAAGGTCCGCGAGGGCTGGAAGCACTTCCCGCTGCCGGGCCACGGCAAGGCCGAGCCGGCGGCCATCGTGGCCGAGGAGGCCCGGGCGCAGGGGGGTGACGCGAAGTTCTGGGCCGTTCACGACAAGCTCTTCGCGAGCGCTCCGGCGCTCGATCGCCCCGATCTGGAGCGCGTCGCGCTCGAGGCAGGGCTCGACGTGGCCAAGGTGCGGGCGGCGCTCGACCAGGCGAAGCACAGGGACCGGATCCGCCGCGACATGGACCTCTGCCGCTCGCTCGGGGTGAACGCGACGCCCACGCTCTTGGTGAATGGACGCAAGGTGGCGGGCGCCCTCCCCGTCGAGCAGCTGAAGCCGATCGTCGAGGAGGAGCTGCGCAAGGCCGAGGCGCTCGTCGCGTCCGGCACCGCGCCGCGCGACGTCTACGCGAAGCTGCAGGAGAAGGCGTCCCGGTCGGTCGTGTACCTGCCCGGCGGTGCGCCGCGCCCCCCGCCGAAGGCGCCACCGGCGCCGGCCGCCAGCGCGGCCCGGGTGCCGCTCCGCCCCGACGACCCCGCGCGTGGCCCGGCCTCGGCGAAGGTGACGATCGCCCTCTTCTCCGACTTCCAGTGCCCCTTCTGCTCGCGCGTCGAGCCGACGCTGCGCCAGCTCGAGCAGGCGTTCCCGGGCCAGCTGCGCGTCGTCTGGAAGCACCGCCCCCTGCCCTTCCACAAGGAGGCGCGGCCGGCGTCGGAGGCGGCCGAGGCCGCGCGGGAGCAGGGGAAGTTCTGGGAGATGCACGACCGGCTCATGGCCCACCAGTCGTCCCTCTCGGCCTCGCTCTTCGAGTCGACGGCGCGCGAGATCGGGCTGGACCTGCCTCGGTTCAAGAAGGCGCTCGAGGCGCACGCCGGCGCGCGCCGCATCGACGAGGACGGCGCGCTCGCGTCGTCGGTCGGGGCGAGCGGCACCCCCACGCTCTTCATCAACTGCCGCCGCCTGGCGGGCGCATATCCGTTCGAGACGTTCAAGCCCATCGTGGAGGAGGAGCTGCGCAAGGCCGACGCGCTCGCCCGCGGGGGCAAGTCGGGGCCGGCGCTCTACGGCGCGCTCTGCGACGAGAACGTGAAGCGCTTCGGCGCGGCGGCCGCCGCCCAGCCGGCCTCGCCACAGCCCACGGTGCTCCCCGGAGGGGCGGCCGCCGTACCGCTCCGCCCGGACGATCCGGTGAAGGGCCGCGCCGGGGCGCCGGTGACCCTCGTGCTCTTCTCCGATTTCCAGTGCCCGTTCTGCGCCCGGGCGAATCCGGCCGTGAAGGAGATCGAGGACGCCTACCCTGGCCAGGTCCGCATCGCCTGGAAGCACCTGCCGCTGCCGATGCACAAGAACGCCGTGCCGGCCGCGCTCGCCACGGAGGCGGCGCGCGCCCAGGGCGGCAGCGCCAAGTTCTGGGCGATGCACGACAAGCTCTTCGCCAACCAGGGCGCGCTCTCCGCTGACGCGTTCGAGGGATATGCGCGCGGGCTGGGGCTCGACCTCGCGCGCTTCCGCGCCGACCTCGCCAGCCCCAAGCTGCGCGCCCGCGTCGACGAGGACGCGCAGCTCGCGGCGAAGCTGGGCATCTCCGCCACGCCCACCTTCGTGGTGAACGGCGAGCGCGTCGTGGGATCGGGCGGACTGCGCGGGGCAGTCGAACGCCAGCTCGCCCAGGCGAAGGCGCGGTGATATCGGGGGGCTACCGGCTCCCGTAGGCCGCCGCCGGCGCGGCGAACCGCGGGCCTACACCGCTCACAGCGCGATCCCCAGGGTCAGGAGCGGCCCGTGCGCGTGACTCCCACCCCCCATCGAGCCACCGCGATGCTCGCTCGCGAGCGCCACGAACCACGCCAGCTCGAGCCGAAGCTGGGGGGCCCAGGACCGGCCGACGAGCAGGCCGGCCGCGGCGTACAGCTGGAGGCCGAACGCCCCGTCCCCCCCGAACCGCGAGTACCCGAGCTTCAGGCCGCCGCCCGCGTACGGCGAGACGTTCTCGGGCATGAACGGATAGTAGACCCCGAGCCCCCCCGCCACCAGCCGCGCGTCGTCGCCGAAGAATAGATCGGCGCTGACGTCGGCCAGGTAGTCGCGGCCGTCGAACAGCAGGTACGCGCCTCCGCCCGCGGCGGTGGGCGTGCCGTCGCTCGCGGAAGAGACCGCGGCCAGGCCGCCCAGCCGCACCCCGATCCAGGGGAAACGGTCGGCCGGCGCGGCGGATCCATCGTCCAGAGCGGAGCCCGACGGCCCGCGCGCGGGGACGCGGGACTCGGGAGCTGCGGCGGACGCGAGCGCCGGGGCGAGGAGCACGACGACGGCCACGGCGGAGAGCCTCATCGCGCGATGATATCGCGTCCCAGTGGAGCTCCCACTTTTTCGGCTCTGCTCGGAGTCGCCGGGCATTCGCGCGAGCCCGACCCCGTGGCGGGCATCGAGGTTTCTGGTGCGCCTGGCCTATATGGGACGCCCGCCTGGCCCGTTCTCCTGCTAGGTCTCGCCCGTCTCGAACTTCCATCCGGTACAGGAGGCGACATGGCCAATATCACCCTGCGCGGGAACCCCTTCCACACGATCGGCGAGCTCCCCCCCGTCGGCGGCAAGGCGCCCGACTTCAAGCTAGTGAACTCCGAGCTCCAGGACGTCAACCTCGGCAGCTTCCGGGGGAAGCGGAAGATCCTCAACATCGTCCCCAGCCTCGACACCTCGGTCTGCGCGACCTCGGCGCGGAAGTTCAACGAGGCCGCTGGCCGCCTGGCCAACGCGGTCGTGCTCGTCATCTCCTCGGACCTCCCGTTCGCCTCGAAGCGCTTCTGCACCGCCGAGGGCCTCGCCAACGTGGTCCCGCTCTCCCTCATGCGCTCGCGCGACTTCGCCAAGGACTACGGCGTCCTCATCACGGACGGCCCGCTGGCCGGGATCACGGCGCGCGCCGTCGTCGTCCTCGACGAAGACGACAGGGTGATCCACCGCGAGCTCGTGCCCGAGATCGGACAGGAACCGAACTACGAGGCGGCGCTGAACTCACTGTAGCGACTGCTGGGCGGGTCTCGTCCGATCTTCGGAGAGACCGTACGGCGGCCACAGACCCGCTATACTGGGCGCGTGCTCTCGGTGAGGCTCTCGCCCGCGCTCGTCGTGCTCCTCTTCGCCGCGCCCGGCGGGCCCGCCACGACGCCACCGCCGCACGATCCCTCCTCGCCCTGGGCCTCCCTCGAGCCAGGGCTCGATCTCGCCAGCCTGCCCGGCCCCGCTCCTGCGCCGGGCGATGGCCGGATCTGGGTCCTCCGCGTCGACCCGGCGCGGTTCGAGCTCCGGCTGGTCAACGCCTCGGCCGGCGACTCGCGGCCGAGGACGGTTCGCTCCTGGGCGCTCGGCGCCGGGGCCGTCGCCGGCGTCAACGCCGGGATGTTCCAGAGGGACGGGCTCACCAGCGTGGGGCTCATGCGGACCCGAGCGCACGCGAACAACCCGCGCCGAGTGAGCCGGTACAAGGCGGTGCTCGCGTTCGATCCCATCCGGGCGGGGGTGCAGCCCGTGCGCATCCTCGACGCCGCGTGCAGCGAGCTGGAGCCACTTGCCCCGCAGTATGGCACGCTCGTCCAGTCCATCCGGATGGTCTCGTGCGACCGCAAGAACGTCTGGGCCTCGGACGCGAAGCGGTCGAGCGTGGCGGCGGTCGGCGTCGACGGCAGCGGCCGCGCGCTGTTCATCCACGCGCGCTCGGCCTGGCCCGTCCACGACGTGGTGGAGGCGCTGCTCGCCTCCCCGATCGACCTGCGGCGCGCGATGTATCTGGAGGGAGGCCCGGAGGCCCAGCTCTTCGCGCGCGCGGGCGGCCGGGAGGTCGACCGGGTCGGCGCCCTCGAGGGCGACGGCGACCAGGGCGCGAGCCTGGCCTGGGAGATCCCCAACGCGTTGATCGCCGTGCGGCGTTAGCTCGGTTTCACGTGACCCGCTGACGCACCTTCTGGCAGAGCACATCGCTCTGGCTAACTGGTCCTGCTGACACAGAAAACGAGCACCTCGGGGGATCGAGAGCTCCTCGACCATCCTCCCTATTCTGTTTCCGTTCTCGGGCGGAACGGGTAGGAAGATGTTAGATTTCGCCGCCAAACGTACGGGGACAGGAGGGATTCGTGAAGAAGAGGATCTCAGTCACAGGCGCGGCGCTCCTGGCCGCAACTCTCATCGGCCAGACCGCCTCCGCCAAGACCCTCGAGGACGTCCTCGAGGAGAAGGGGGTGATCACCGAGCAGGACAAGAAGGAGGTCGCCAAGTCCAAGGCTCCCAGCAACTACACCATTGGCAAAGGGTTCACCTTCACCTCCGAGGACGAGAAGTTCCAGCTCAACATCGGCGGTCGCCTCCAGGGGCGCTACACCTTCACGGGGAAGCAGGACGGCGCCCAGAACGTGAGCGAGTGGCGCGTCCGCCGGATGAAGTTCTGGATGGGCGGCAACGCCTACACGAAGCGGCTCACGTACTACCTGCAGGCCGAGCTGGCGGCCGCCACCAGCGCCAAGCTCATCGACCACGCGTACTTGAACTACAAGTTCATGGACGAGCTGCAGGTCCTCGTCGGCCAGACCAAGATCCCCTTCGGCCGCCAGTGGCTCGCCTCCGCCGGCTCCCTCCAGTTCGTCGAGCGCATCGGCGTGTCCGACTTCTTCCGCCCGGACTACGACATCGGGGTCAAGTTGAACGGCAAGATCGCCAAGGGGATCCTGAACTACGACGTCGGCGGCTATGGCGGGAAGGGCAAGGGCACCCTCAGCACCAATAACCGGAACTCATTCGCCGCCCGCGTCTCGGTCGATCCCCTCGGCTACCTCGGCTATGGCGAGGCCGACCTCGGTCCGACCGCCAAGCCCCTCTTCTCCGTCGGCTTCAACTACTTCTTCGACCGTCTCCAGAAGGATGGCGAGAGGGCCGGGGTCGCCACGCTGGAGACGAACAACCTCAATCTCGGCTTCCTGAGCGGCGTCACCAATGCCAACGGCTTCAGGAGCGCCGAGAGGTTCGACGTCAACCTGGCCGGGGTCGACGCGGCCGTCAGGTGGATGGGGTTCTACGGGACGGGCGAGTTCTTCTTCGGGAAGGTCGCGGGGGACGTCTCCCACGCCCAGGTGCACACCCGCGGCTTCTTCGTGCAGGGCGGCTACTGCATCATCCCGAAGACGCTGGAAGCCGCCGTGCGGTACGGCTACATCGACCCGAACCGGGACAGGAAGTTCGACCTCAGGCACGAGCTGGGCGGAGCCGTCTCCTACTACATCGTCAAGCACCAACTGAAGCTGCAAGGGGACGTCACGAACCTGTACGATCGGGCTTCGTCGTTGAACCGGAACAACATGCAGTACCGCTTGCAGGCGCAGATGGACTTCTGACGAATCGTGGCGAGGGGCTCCCTCTCCCCGCTGGCCGGGAGAGGGAGTCATCGCCCATTCCCGCCGGGTCCTAGAACTTCACCTGCGCCACGAGGAACACCTCGTGGGCGGTGGTGTCCTGCACCTCGTCCTTGTCGTTCAAGTAGTCGAGCTGCAGCTTCGCGCCGTTCAGGTGCGGCACTTCGAGGTCGTAGTTCACGCCCACCGCGATGCCGTGGTTCTTCTGGCATCGGTTCGTGCCGGCGTTCGGGGCGGCGCGGCACTCCTCGGTCGAGGTGGGGTTGTCGGAGACGTAGCGCTCGTAGCGGACGACGCCCTGCCAGTTCTGGTAGCGGTAGCCGCCGGTCACGTAGTAGCCGGAGGGCCTGTTCACCGAGTTCGCCTGCCCGTCGACCCCACCCATGTACTCGCCCTTGAGGGAGGCGCCGTACATCTCGACCGACGCCTCGACGCCCGCCCGGTTCCTGTGGAGCATCCTCCCCGCGCTCGTGCTGTAGACCCCGCCGAGCTGGGCCGAGCCGCCGACCGAGATCCCCTTGTACGGGGTCGCGACCACGCGGAACACGCCGGTCTTGTGCGGGCTGTTGTCGTAGAGGTTCTTGCCCGCGCCGTTGACGAGCGCGATCTCGTACTCCACGTACGGGACCTTGTCGGAGAGGACCATGAGGCCGATGTCGCGCTGGTCGCCGAAGGTGCGGCTCATGATGGAGCGCTCGGCGAAGTCGAGCTTGCCCGAGGATCCGAAGCCCTCCATGGTGAGGGGGATCTTGAACTGCCCGAGGCGGACCTCGTGCCAGGGCACCAGGAACCCGACCCAGGCGTCCTGCAGGATGTCCTTCACCGTGACAGTCTCGTGGCCCTGGTCCCCCAAGACCGCGATGGGCCCGTTCTGGATGATCGTGGGGTCGATCATCGCCCGGTATTTCACGATCTTGGCCACCGCACCGTCATAGGACATCTCGGCGCGCCGCAGCCGGAAGGTGGACGTGCCCGCGTTGTTCGCGCCCGAGGCCTTGAAGGTCGGCGAGGTGGCCGCGGCGGAGAACCGCGTGTCCGTCGAGGCCGTGAACCACCCCTGCAGGAGCAACCCGATGGTCCCATTCCCCCAGGACTGGGTCACGGGGGGCTTCTCCGCCTTCGGCTTCTCGGGCTTTGGCGCAGGCGCCGCTGGCTCCACCTGAGGAGCCGGGGCGGCCTGTTGCTCCGCGGGGGCCTGGGCAGCGGCCGCGCCGCCGGCGACGAGGATGAGCAGCATCACAAATCTTCTCATGAGGTTGGGTCTCCCTGAGGACGCGGCCTTCTAGCAAGGAGGGCGGTGGCGGGAGGGTGACGTGTGCGCTACATCCATGTGACGGATGTGACACATCCGACTGACGCACGGGCAACGGTTGGCGGGTCGGGTCACCTTAGGGGGCCAGGGTCACGCCCGTGCCGCCCCAAGACGCACTCGCCGGACAACTTGCCGCAGGCAGACTTCGGCCCTACCTGTGGCTTGGAGCGCTCTGCTGATCGGCTGGACACCGCTGGCGCCTCTCTCCCGGGGTCACCAAGCGTCACCAGCCGACGATCACGGAGGCTGCGATGTGGAAGAGAGCCCTCGGCGCCGCATTCCTCTTTCTCGCCACCAGCCCGGCGCTCGCGTCCGACGCCCACTCGGGCACCGCGGTCCCTGCCCGCGACCCGGCGGACGTCGGCCACCTGGCAGCCGAGATCCGCGATCTCTCCAGACGCGTCGGCTCTCTCGAGCGCAAGGTCGAGGAGCGCGAGGCGCCGCGGCCGACCCCCGAGGAGCAGGTGAGCGCGAAGATCGAGCAGGAGCGGAGGGCCGAGTTCCTGCAGCGCGTCTGGACCGACGGGTGATCCGCGGAGGTGGGCTCCGCGTTCGCTCGACGGGGCCCCGGCAGGGGAGCCCGTGAGCGAGCATCGGCCGCATACAACACTCCCGGGACGGGAGACCGCCGTGACAATCAATCGACGTTCCACCAGCATCACCGCAGGCGTGGCGCGCGCACCCAACCGCTCGATGTTCTACGCGCTCGGCTACCAGGCGGCCGACTTCGAGAAGCCGATGATCGGCGTCGCCAGCGGCCACTCGACCGTGACGCCGTGCAACTCCGGCCTGCAGAAGCTGGCGGACGCCGCCATCGAGGGCATCGAGGGCGCCGGCGGCAAGGCCCAACTCTTCGGCACGCCGACGATCAGCGACGGCATGGCCATGGGCACCGAGGGCATGAAGTACAGCCTCGTGTCGCGCGAGGTCATCGCGGACTGCATCGAGACCTGCGCCGGCGGGCAGTGGATGGACGGCGTGCTCGTCGTCGGCGGTTGCGACAAGAACATGCCGGGCGGGATGATGGGGATGCTGCGCGCCAACGTGCCGGCCATCTTCGTGTACGGCGGCACCATCCTGCCGGGGCGCTACAAGGGCAGGGACCTCAACATCGTCAGCGTCTTCGAGGCGGTCGGGGAATTCACCGCCGGTCGCCTGAGCGAGGCCGACTTCTCCGAGATCGAACGTCGCGCGATCCCGGGGACGGGCTCGTGCGGCGGGATGTACACGGCCAACACGATGAGCTCGGCCTTCGAGGCGCTGGGCATGAGCCTTCCCCGCTCCTCGACGATGGCGAACCCACACGAGGAGAAGATCGTGTCGGCGCGCGAGTCGGCGCGGGTCCTCGTCGAGGCGGTGAAGAGGGACCTGAAGCCGCGCGACATCGTCACCCGCGAGGCGATCGAGAACGCCGTGGCCGTGGTCATGGCCATCGGCGGATCCACCAACGCGGTGCTCCACTTCCTGGCGATCGCCCACGCGGCCGGCGTCGAGTGGACCATCGACGACTTCGAGCGCGTGCGCAGGAAGGTCCCCGTGCTGTGCGACCTCAAACCCTCGGGCAAGTACCTGACCGTGGATCTGCACCGCGCGGGCGGCATCCCACAGGTGATGAAGATCCTGCTCGACGCCGGCCTGCTGCACGGGGAGTGCCTCACCATCACCGGGAACACGGTCGCCGCGAACCTGGCCGGCGTGCCCGGCGAGCCACCCGCCGGCCAGGACGTGATCCGCCCCATCGCCGATCCGATGTACCCGCAAGGCCACATCGCGATCCTGAAGGGCAACCTCTCGCCGGAGGGCGCTGTGGCCAAGGTCACCGGGCTAAAGAGGCCGGCGATGACCGGTCCGGCGCGCGTGTTCGAGGACGAGCAGTCGGCGCTGGCGGCGATCATGGCGCGCACCATCAAGAGCGGCGACGTGATGGTGCTGCGCTACCTCGGCCCCAGGGGCGGCCCCGGGATGCCCGAGATGCTGGCGCCGACCAGCGCGCTGGTGGGCCAGGGGCTCGGCGAGACCGTCGGTCTCGTGACCGACGGCCGGTTCTCGGGCGGCACCTGGGGCATGGTCGTCGGCCACGTCGCGCCCGAGGCCTACGAGGGCGGCAACATCGCGCTCGTGAAGGAGGGCGACTCGATCTCCATCGACGCCGGCACGCTCACCTTGCAGCTCAACGTCCCCGAGGAGGAGCTGGCGCGCCGCCGCGCCTCGTGGAAGCGGCCGGCGCCGCGCTACACGCACGGCGTCCTCGCCAAGTTCGCGAGGAACGCGTCGAGCGCGAGCACGGGCGCGGTGCTCGACTGACAGCGCTGCCCACTTGGACTGAGCCCCGATAATCTCAACTGAGCGGCGCCGTGAGATCAGCGCCGCGCCACTCCTGCCGCGGAGAGCACCTTCGCGACCGCCTCCGCACCGAGCGGCTCGCAGCGGCCGAGGAGCCGCGCCAGGAGGGCCACCCGCGAGACGCGCTCCAGCGTCTCCATCCGATCGAGCGCCTCCTCGAGCGTGCGCCCGAGCGCGAGCGCACCGTGCCGCTCGAGGAGCAGCACGTCGTGCCGCGCCAGGAGCGGCGCCAGGACGCGCGGCAGCTCCTCGGTGCCGGGGGTCGCGAAGGGCGCCACCGCCACTTCACCTAGCGTCACCGATGCCTCGGGGACGAGGTCGTTGGGCGGCGGCAGGCCCGCCACGGTCAGCGCCACCGCCGTGATGGGGTGCGCGTGCACCACGGCCTCCACCTCGGGCCGCGCCCGGTAGGCGGCGAGGTGCATGCGCAGCTCCGTCGAGGGCCGGCCGCGGCCGCGCACCCGCTCGCCGGCCGCGGTCACCACCACCAGGTCGGCCGGGCGCAGGTACGCCTTGTTCGCGCCGGAGGGCGTGACCAGGAGCCGGTCCTGGTCGAGCCGGCAGGAGACGTTCCCCTCGCCGGCCCCGATGAGGTCGCGCGCGTGCAGCCGGCGGCAGGTCTCGACGAGGTCGCGGCGGAGCCTGGCCTGGGTGGAGATGGCTCGTGGCATCGGCGAGAGGATACAGCGGAACGCCGGCCTCCACCTCGCACGAGCCCGGCCGCAGGCTGAACAGCCGAGCCGGCGTGCGCTCGACGGCGCGGCGGACGCCCCAATAGCCCGCGCCTCGCCGCGGGAACGGGGCGCCGCGCGCCCGTAGATTACATTCCTCCGGCGAGGAGTAGCCCTCATGGCGACGATCGAGAAGCACGTCACGCGCGACCTCATCGCGCTCGACGGCGGCACACCTTGCAGCGAGGCGGCCCGCGTCATGGTCGAGCAAAGGATCGGGTCCGTCGCGGTCCAGGAGGACGGGCGCGTGGTGGGGCTCGTCACGGAGCGCGATCTCGCCACCCGCGTCCTCGCCGACGGCGCGCCGTTCGACCTCCCCATCCGCGAGGCCATGCGGACCGACCTGCCCACCGTCTCCCCCCTCGAGAACGACGCCGTCTGCAACGCGCTCATGCGCGACAACGGCACGCGCTACCTGCTCGTCTCCGAGGGAGACGAGGTCGCCGGGATCATCTCCATGCGCGACCTCATCCGGCTCATGCTCTCGGAGAGGGAGTGGCTCATCGGGCAGCTCCAGACGTTCATCGACGGGCACGACGGTCCGCACCAGAAGCTGGCGTCGTGAGGATGGGATTGAGGTAGCAGCTGGGATCTCCCTGCTGCACGCCGCCTCCGCGCGGCGGCGCGGGTCGCCGCATGACCGCCGGCGGGGCGCGCTTGCTGCGCACGCTCCCGCCCGTGTTCGTTCAGCGATGGCCGTGGCCGTGCCGCGCGTGGACCGACGGACCCCAGCGCGCCTCCGCCCACCGGCGCTCCGTCACGGGATCGTGCGGGCGCGCCCGATGTTGCCAGCCGGCCCGATCCCACTCACCGTGCCTTGGGCCGTACGGATGCGGACGTCGCCAGTGATGCGGATGGCGCCAGCCGTGGTGCGGGCGGCCCGGGTGCCAGTTGCGGTAGTAGCCAGGGGGGATCCGGACCAGCGCACCCGGGATCCGGTGAGGCTCGACGTAGCCCCAGCGGGCGCGGTGGTCGTGGGCCCGGTACCATCCATCACCGTGCCGTGCCCAGTAGTAGCCGTCGACGAAGAAGACCTCCTCGCCGATGTCCTGGACGACCTCTACCCCCGGCTCGACGACGACGAGCGGCGGGAGCACGGCGGGCACGCCGACCTGGATGGCCGGCAGGCCAACCTGGACCGAGACGTAGGCTTGCGCCGAGGCCGCAGCAGGGGCGGCGAGGGCGGCCAGTACGGAGAGCAGCGTCAGCTTGCGCAAGGGGTGAGCGGTCTTCATCTGGGAACCTCCGGGGTCCGTTCGTGGCGTCTTCACGCTCATGACGTCCCGGCCGGCGCCGGTATTCATGAGGCCCGCCGAGGTCCAGCGGATGAGCTGCTCTAGATCAGCCCGAGGGCGCGCTCCGCCAGGATGATGGCCAGCGCCGCTGCGAGCGTGACCCCGGTCACGACCGCTCCGATCCGGAAGAACCGCCAGAAGCCGATCTGGCCCCGGGCGCCCGCCAACTCGAGGACGATGACGTTCGCGACCGAGCCGACGATGGTGAGGTTGCCCGCGAGGGTGGCGGCGAGCGCCGTGGCGAGCCAGAGCAGGTGCGGCTCGGCGAGGCGGGGGATCCACTCACCGGCCACGATCACGAAGGGCACGTTCGAGACGATCTGCGAGGCGACCGCCGTGAAGCCGCCGAAGACCACCACCTGACGCGCCGCGCCCGCCCCCAGCGCCGGCGCCACGGCCGCCTCGTAGATCCGCCCGGTCACGCCCGCCTTGGCGATCCCGGCCACCACCACGAACAGCCCGGCGAAGAAGACCAGGAGCGGCCAGTTCACTCGCTGCAGCGCCTCGCGCGGCGCGCGCCCGGCCACCGCCATGCAGAGCGCCCCGGCGAAGAGCGCGGTCCACGCCAGCTCGAACCCGGCGACGAAGCCAGCCAGCGCGAGCAGGAGCGCACCGAGCGCCTTGGCGAGCAGCCGGCGATCCACCTCCGGGGCCGGGAGCGCCTCCGGGACCAGGGGGCGGCGCGGCAGCTGGCGGCGGAAGGTGAAGTGCAGGATGGCGGCGACGAGGAGGAGGGACGCCAGCGCCGGGAGCACGAGGGCGCCGGCGAAGCGGGCGTACGAGATGCCCGAGAGCGTCCCCACGATCATGTTCTGCGGGTTGCCGGTGAGCGTGGCCGCGCTGCCGGCGTTCGACCCGAAGGCGACCGCCAGGAGGTACGGGATGGGCGGCAGCTCGGCGTCGTCGACGACGCGCAGCACGAGCGGCGTCATCATCAGGCAGACCGTGTCGTTCACCAGGAGCGCCGAGAGCGCTCCGGCGGCCAGCACGAGCGCCCAGAGCAGGGTGCGCGGCGTGTGGGCGACGCGGATCACGAGCCAGCTCGCCCAGCGGAAGAAGCCGGCCTCGCCCAGGTAGGCGGAGAGGATCATCATCCCGAGCAGGAGCCCGAGCGTCTCCCCGTTCACCGCCGCGCCAGCCTCCGCCGGCGTGAGCACGCCGGCCGCGACCATCGTCACCGCGCCCAGGAGCGCCGCGGCGGGACGATCGACCGACAGGTACGGGAACCGTCCGGCCGCGACCGCCAGGTACGTGAGGGCGAAGATGACCAGGGCCGAGGTCACGTCGGGTCTCTTCTAGCACCCTCGGCGCCGTCAGCGGCGGCGGGGTCGCCGCTGGCTGCGCTGCCCCCGGGATCCCCCCTTGCGCTCATCGCCGGGTCCTCGCCCCCGCGCGGGGGTATCGGGGGCGGAGCCCCCGATGTCAATGACGGCGAAGCCGGCGGCCTGCTTTGCGCCGAAGGCGCAGCCGCCGGCACGCTCCACTCTCGCTCGCCAGCGCTTGTTGCGTCAACGATCACCACATTGCGCGGCCTGAAGGCGAGCGACGGCGCCTCTACACTCTACGAAGGAGTCCTGCCGTGAGAGGTGCCTTGGCCCATCCACAATACGTCCCTACCGAGACGCTCCACCAGGGCGGCTGCACGACCCTGCTCCGCGCGCTCCGCGCCGACGATCGCCGACCCGTCGTCCTCAAGGTGATAGACCCCCGGCGCTGCCGCGACCGGGATCTCGAGAGGCTGCGGCACGAGTACGAGACCGGGGCCTCGCTCGACCTTCCGGCCATCGTCCGGCCGCTGGGCCTCGAGACCTACCAGGGCATGCCAGCCCTCGTCCTGGAGGACTCCGGCGGGCAGCCTCTCGATCGCACCCTCGGGGCGCCGATGCCGGTGGGGAGCTTCCTCGACCTCGCCGTCCGCATCGCCGGCGCCGTCGCGGACCTCCACGAGCGGGGCGTCATTCACAAGGATCTCAAGCCCGCGAACATCCTGGTTCACCCCGCCACCTCGGACGTGAAGCTCACCGATCTCGGCATCGCGACCCGGCTCCCCCGTGAACAACAGGGGGCGCGGCCGCCGCAGCTCATCGAGGGCTCCCTGCCCTACATGTCGCCGGAGCAGACGGGGCGGATGAACCGCGTCCTCGACAGCCGCAGCGACCTCTATTCCCTCGGGGTCACGTTCTATCAGATGCTCACGGGCCGCCTGCCGTTCGAAGCGCGCGACCCGCTCGAGTGGATCCACTGCCACGTCGCCCGCGAGCCCCCTTCGCCCTCGCAGCTCGTCCCCGAGGTGCCCGAGGCGATCGCGCGGATCGTGATGAAGCTCCTCGCCAAGATGCCCGACGACCGCTACCAGACGGCGAACGGCCTGGAGCGCGACCTCGTCCGCTGCCTCGGCGCGTGGCGCAGGGACGGGCGCCTCGAGCCGTTCGCTCTGGGCGAAAACGACGTCCCGGACCGCCTCCAGATCCCGCAGAAGCTCTACGGGCGCGAGGAGCAGGCCGCCGCGCTCCTGGCCGCCTTCGAGCGAGTCGCCGGCACGGGGATTCCCGAGCTCGTGCTCGTCTCGGGCTACTCAGGAATCGGCAAGTCGTCGCTCGTCCACGAGCTCCAGAAGCCGATCGTTCGACGGCAGGGGCTGTTCGTCGCGGGCAAGTTCGACCAGTACAAGCGCGACGTCCCCTATTCCACGATCGTGCAGGCCTTCCGGGAGCTGGTGCTCGACATCCTCGTCGAGGGAGAGGAGCGGGTCGCCGGCTGGCGGGAGCGACTCCAGGCCGCGCTGGGGATGAACGGACAGCTCATCGTGGACGTGATTCCCCAGGTCGAGCTCCTCGTCGGCCGCCAGCCTCCCGTCCCCGAGCAGCCGCCGGCGGAGGCGCAGAACCGCTTCCGCATGGTGTTCCGGCGCTTCATCGGAGTATTCACCCGGAAGGAACACCCCCTCACGCTCTTCGTCGACGATCTGCAGTGGGCCGATCCGGCCAGCCTCGCGCTGCTCCAGGACCTGGTGACCCATCCCGACATGCGCTCTCTCCTCGTGGTCGGTGCGTACCGCGACAACGAGGTCACCCCCGCCCATCCGCTCGTCGCGGCGGTGGACTCGGCGCGCAGGGCCGGCGCGCATGTCTCCGACGTCGTGGTCGGTCCGCTCTCCAGCGAACACCTCACCGCGTTCATGGCGGACGCGCTTCACTGCCGTCCCCGGGAGGCCGAGCCGCTCGCGGCGCTGGTCCGCGAGAAGACGGCCGCCAACCCCTTCTTCGTCATCCAGTTCCTCACCTTGCTCTACCGGCAAGGGCTCATCGCATTCGACCGGAGCGCAGGCGGCTGGCGCTGGGACGTGGCGAAGATCAGGGCGCAGGGGTACACCGACAACGTCGTCGAGCTGATGGTGGGCAAGCTGCGCCAGCTCCCCATCGAGACGCAGGAGACGCTCGAACTGGCCGCCTGTATCGGCACCAGCTTCGACGCGGAGACGCTGGCCGCCGTCTGCCAGCGCGATCCCGAGGCCGCGTTGCGTCGCGCGCTCGAGGAGGATCTGCTGGTCCGGCTCGAGCGCACCTATCGGTTTCCGCACGACCGCGTACAGGAAGCAGCTTACTCGCTCATCCCCGAGGACGAGCGACCGACGGTGCACCTCGGGATCGGCCGGCTGCTCCTGGCGCGCACGGCGCCGGGGGAGGTCGAGGACGAGATCTTCGAGATCGTGAACCAGCTCGACCGCGGGGCCGCGCTGATCGCGTCGCGGGAGGAGCGAGAGCGGGTCGCCGAGCTCGACCTCGTGGCAGGCAAGCGCGCCAGGAGATCGACCGCCTACGCTTCGGCGCTGAAGTACCTCGCCGCGGGCACGGCGCTGCTGGGCGACGACTGCTGGAGCCGGAGATACGAGCTCGTCTTCGCGCTGGAGTTTCACCGGGCCGAGTGCGAGTACCTGACGGGCGAGCTCACGGCGGCGGAGGAGCGCCTGACGATGCTCGCGCGCCGGGCCGGAAGCACCGTCAATGCCGCCGCCGTCACCCGCTTGCGCCTGGACCTCTACACGACCCTGGACCGGAGCGACCGCGGCGTCGAGGTGTGCCTCGAATATCTGAAGACCGTCGGCATCGAGTGGTCGCCTCACCCGACGTGGGAAGAGGTGCTGCAGGAACACGAGCGGATCTGGCGGCAGCTCGGGAGCCGCCCGATCGAGGATCTCGTCGACTCCTCCCCGATGAGCGATCCGGACTGGCGCGCGACCATGGACGTCCTCACGTCGCTCATGCCGGCGGCCTTGTTCACCGACGAGAACCTGCTCTGCCTCCTGATCGGCCGCATGGCGAACATCAGCCTGGAGCATGGCCACTGCGACGGATCGAGCCTCGCCTACGTCTGGCTGGGCATGATCCTGGGCCCGTACTTCGGCGACTTCCAGGCCGCCTACCGCTTCGGCAAGCTCAGCCTCGATCTGGTGGAGAAGCGGGGGCTGGACCGCTTCAAGGCCCGTGTCTACCTGTGCTTCGCGAACTTCGTCAATCCATGGGCGAGGCACGTCCTCTCCAGCCGTGAGCCACAGCGCCGTGCCTTCGACGCGGCGACCCAGGCCGGCGACCTCACCTTCGCGGCCTATAGCTGCAACAGCTTGATCACGAACCTCCTCGCCACCGGAGAACCGCTCGGCGACGTTCAGCGAGAAGCCGAGACCGGGCTGGCGTTTGCGCGGAACATGGGATTCGGTCAGGCCGTAGACATCATCGCCACTCAGCTCGGGATGATCCGGATGCTGCGGGGCCTGACCCCGAGCTTCTCCTCCTTCGACGACGGCGAGTTCGACGAGGGCCGGTTCGAGCGCCATCTGGAGGCCGATCCGCGCCTGGCGATCGCCACCTGCTGGTACTGGATCCGCAAGCTGCAAGCGCGCGTCTTCGCGGAGGACTACACCGCTGCGGTCATGGCGGCGTCGAAGGCCGACCAGCTCCTCTGGACGACTCGGTCCTTCTTCGAGGTGGCCGAGTACCATTACTACGGCGCGCTCGCCCGGGCGGGACGCTACGATGCGGCGCCTCCCGACGAGCGGCCCCGAGATATGGAGTTGCTCGTCGCCCACGGCAAGCAGGTCGAGGTGTGGGCGAAGAACTGCCCGGAGAACTTCCAGAACCGCCACGATCTGGTCTCGGCGGAGCTGGCCCGCATCGAGGGCCGGGATCTGGACGCCCAGCGGCTGTACGAGCAGGCCATCCGGTCGGCGCACGAGAACGGTTTCGTCCAGAACGAAGCCCTCGCCTACGAGCTGGCCTCGAAGTTCTACCAAGCGCGAGGGTACGAGCAGTTCGCCGACCTGTACCTCCGGGACGCGCGCACCTGCTATCTGCGCTGGGGGGCGAACGGCAAGGTGAGAGAGCTCGAGCGGCTCCATCCGCAGCTCGTCGATCGTCGTCCGTTCGCCCCTACCGCCACTCTCGCAGTTCGGGCCGAGCAGCTCGACCTGCTCGGCGTCGTGAAGGCGTCCCAGACCATCTCCGGGGAGATCGAGATCGACAAGCTGAGCGGGACGCTGCTCGAGCTCGCCCTCGAGCAGGGCGGTGCCCGCAAGGCGTCTCTCGTCCTCGCCCGGGGAAGCGATCTCTCGATCGAGGCCGAGGCGTCCCTGGAGGGCGGGACGACAGCTCGCACGCGGCCGCCGCTGGTGGTGGAATCTTCGGACCTGTTGCCAGCGTCGGTACTCCACTGCGCCCGGCTGACGCGCGAGCCGGTGATCGTCGATGACGCGACCTCCGGCGCGAACAGGTTCGCCGCGGATCCCTATTTCGCTCGCCACCGTACGCGCTCGGTCCTGTGCCTGCCGATCGTGCGCGACGAGCTCGTCGGCCTGCTGTACTTGGAGAACGACCTCGTCGCCGGCGCGTTCACCCCCGACCGCCTGACCGCGCTCTCGCTCCTCGCCTCCCAGGCCGCCATCTCGGTGGAGAACGCCCGTCTGCTCCTCGACCTGCGGGAGCGTGAAACGCGCATCCGGCGGCTGGTCGAGTCCAACATCATCGGCATCTTCTTCTGGCACCTGAACGGCGCCATCATCCAGGCGAACGACGCCCTCCTCGACATGGTCGGCTACAGCCGCCAGGACTTGCTGTCGGGGAGGGTGAACTGGGCCGGCATGACACCGCCGGAGGACCTCGGCGCAGACGAGCGGGCGATCGTCGAGCTCGAGACGACGGGGAGCTGCCGGCCCTACGAGAAGGAGTTCCTGCACAAGGACGGCCGCCGCGTGCCCGTCTTGCTCGGCGGCACCCTGTTCGAGGGTTCCGGGGACGAGGGCGTCGCCTTCGTGCTCGACCTGACCGAGCGGCGGCGCGCGGAGGCGAAGGCGAGGGCCTACGAGGTGGAGCGCAAGCGCGCCGAGGCCCTGGCCGAGCTCGACGTCGCCAAGACAGCCTTCTTCTCGAACGTGAGCCACGAGTTCCGCACGCCTCTCACGCTCGCCCTGGGGCCCCTGGAGACCGTGCTCGACTCGAGGCAGGGCGCCCTCCCGGCGGGAGTCCGCGAGCAGGTCGCCATGGCCCACCGGAACTGCCTGCGCCTCCTGCGGTTGGTGAATACGCTCCTCGACTTCTCCAGGATCGAGGCGGGCCGCATTCGGGCCCGGTACGAGCCGACGGACCTCGCTCGCCTCACCGCCGACCTCGCCAGCTCCTTCCGCTCCGCTTGCGAGCAGGCCGGCCTGAAGCTCCTCGTCGATTGCCCACCCCTGCCCGCGCCCGTCCACGTGGACCCCGAGATGTGGGAGAAGATCGTCCTGAACCTCGTCTCCAACGCCTTCAAGTTCACCCTCGGCGGGGAGATCGAGGTGAAGCTGCGGGCCGCGGCGGACCGCTGCGAGCTGTCGGTGCGGGACACGGGGGTGGGGATCGCCGAAGCGGAGCTGCCGCGCGTCTTCGAGCGCTTCCACCGCGTCGAGCCATCGCGGGCCCGCACGCACGAAGGGACGGGGATCGGCCTCGCCCTCGTCCAGGAACTGGCCAGGCTGCACGGCGGATCGGTGAGGGTGGAGAGCGCCCTCGGCCGGGGAAGCACCTTCACCGTCGAGCTGCCGTTCGGGTCGACCCACCTCCCCGCCGAGCGGATCGGGGCAGCGCGGGAGATCCCCGCGACAGGGCTCGTGGCGCGCCCGTACGTGGAAGAGGCCCTCCGCTGGCTTCCAGAGAGCGAAGGGGGCGGAGCGGCAGGGATCGCGCACTGGACAGCGGAAGGGGTGGATGTGAACGCTCCTGCCCGCTGGGAGGACCGGCCGGGCGAAGCACGGCCGCGGGTCCTCCTCGCCGACGACAACGCCGACATGCGCGAGTACGTGCGGCGCCTGCTCGCGCAGCGCTACGAGGTCGAGGCGGTCGCCGATGGGCAGGCCGCGCTCGAGGCGGCGCGTCGGACGCGCCCCGCGCTGGTGCTGTCGGACGTCATGATGCCTCGTCTCGATGGCTTCGCCCTGCTCCGCGAGCTCCGGGCCGACCCGGAGCTGCGGACCGTCCCGGTCGTGCTGCTCTCGGCCCGGGCGGGCGAGGACTCGCGGGTGGGGGGGCTGGAGGCGGGGGCGGACGACTACCTCGTGAAGCCCTTCTCCGCTCGCGAGCTCCTCGCTCGCGTGACCAGCAACCTGGAGCTGACGCGGCTCCGAGGGGAAGTCGAACGCGAGCGCGCCGCCCGGGCCGCTGCCGAGCGCGCCGACCAGCGCAAGAGCGAGTTCATCTCCGTCCTCTCGCACGAGTTCCGCAACCCGCTCGCCCCCATCCGCACCGGCGTCCAGATCCTCCGCCGCGCCCCCCCCGGCAGCCCGGTCGCTGCTCGGGCGCAGGAGATCATCGAGCATCAGACGGAGCACCTCACGCGCCTCGTCAACGACCTCCTCGACATCACCCGGATCTCGCGCGGGAGGATCGATATTCACAAATCGCGAATCGACCTGCAGGAGGTCGCCCGGTCGACCTGCGACGACCTCCGCTCCCTCTTCGAGCAAGCCAGGGTGGGTCTTCGCTTCGAGCCAGCAGGTGAACCGATCTGGGTCGAGGCAGATGCGACGCGCCTGTCGCAGGTGCTCGGGAACCTCCTCCACAACGCGGCGAAGTTCACCCCCGCTGGCGGGAGCGTGGCCGTGGCGGTCGCTGCGGGCGGAGGGCGCGCCGAGATCTCCGTTCGCGACACCGGCGTCGGCATGGAGCCCGGGGAGGTGGAGCGGATGTTCGAGCCGTTCGCGCAGGCAGAGCAGGGCCTGGCGCGGACGCAGGGGGGCCTCGGGCTCGGGCTTCCGCTCGCGAAGGGGCTGGTCGAGCTGCACGGAGGGTCGATCCGTGCCCGGAGCGAGGGGCCCGGCCGCGGGTCCGAGTTCGTGGTGAGCCTGCCGCTCGTCGCGTGAGTATCCATCCGCGGTTCTCCCACCTCGAGCAGTGTGTGTGCAAAGCGGGCCGGGGCCCGAAACTGCGGCGTCGACGGGGCGCGGGAACGCGCGGCCGCTGGTATGCTGGGATCCGGCACGCCGCCGGTAGGCTGCTATGGACTCGTCCGACATGGCGCAGCAGATCGCTTCGAGACTCGACGCCCAGACGCCGGGGCCGGAGTCTCCGAACGACTCCTGGGCCGGCATGCCGCTCGCAAGCGATGCCGACGATCCGCTGATCGGCATGACGCTGAGCGGGACTTACGTCGTGCTGCGCCTGCTCTCCGAGGGCGGCATGGGGCGCATCTACGAAGCCCGCCACACGCGCATCGAGCGCCAGCGCGTCGCGATCAAGGTGTTGCGGCCCGAGCTCGCCCAGGTTCCAGAGGTGCACGGGCGCTTTCGCCGTGAAGCCGAGGCCGCCGCCGCCATCTCCCACCCCAATGTCCTCACGCTGTTCGACGTGGACCGGACGCCCCAGGGCTGGCCGTATCTCGTGAGCGAGCTGCTCGTCGGGGTGGACCTGTCGGTGTACCTCGAGCGGTTCGGCCGGCTCAGCCCCGACACCGCCATCCACATCGCGACGCAGGTGTGCGACGCGTTGCAAGCGGCGCACCAGCTTGGCGTCGTGCACCGCGACGTCAAGCCGCAGAACGTGTTTCTCGTCGGCGATTTCAGCGCGGGGCCGCCGCTCAGGCCCATGGTGAAGGTGCTCGATTTCGGCCTCTCGCGCTTCCTCGACGCCAGCAACGACTCGAGCTTGACGAAGGTGGGGGTCGTGATGGGGACGCCGTCGTACATGGCGCCCGAGCAGGCACGCGGCCTGCGCGCCGATCACCGCGCCGACATCTACGGCGCCGGCGCGCTCGTGTACGCGATGCTCACGGGGCGGCCACCGTTCGACGAGCTGACGCCGCATCTCACGATCCTCGCCGTGATGGACCGAGATCCGGTGCGGCCGCGCGCGATCGAGCCGTCCATCTCCGACTCGCTGGAGCTCGTCGTCCAGCGGGCCATGGCGAAAGAGCCAGCCGATCGCTATCCGGACATGGCGTCGCTCGAGTCAGCGCTCGAACCGTTCGGGCTGGCGCTGCCGTCGGCCAGCCGCCGCACGGGACTGGAGCCGGCGCAGCCCACCGGCGGATCGCGCCTCAGGCTGGAGGCGGAAGCGGACACCGTGCGCCTCGCGCGCCCGCGGCTCGTCTCCTATTCGTTGCTCGCCGTGGTCGCCGTGGGCGTGTTGCTCGCGACGATGCTGGCGGCCATCGCCGTGTTCACCAACTGGCTGAGCTTCTCGACGATGCTGCTGGCCGCCGTGGGCACGTCACTCACGCCGGCTGCGCTGCTCGTCCGGCGCGTGCGCCGCGACGTCTGGGAAAACAGCGCGAAGGTCCTCGCGCTGCTCGAGCGGGTGCGTGGCCCGTTGATGGCCGCTCTCGCGGCGGTGGGCTGCGCCGCGTTGACGCTGCGCTTCATCGACGGCGTCGTGGCGCGGTACGCGACGAGCGGCCTGTTCGCCCACGGGGCCGGCATGGCGTGGCCGGGCTGGAACCTGTTGTTCCCTCTCGTGGCGGCCATCGCGGCCGGCGCGGCGCTCCTGCGCGCGCGCCTGCACAACGACAACGCGGGGCGCATCAAACGGCTGCTCCTGGGGCCCGGGCTCTCGGCGCTCGTGATCGCAGTGGTCGCGGGAGCGCTCTACGGTGGCTTCCGGTGGTGGGCGGCGGTCGCCCCGGCAGCGCAGGCGGGGTCCCATTCCGTGGTCACCCAGCGAGCGCCGCGCGGCAAGGCCGTGCCTCCACCGGCCGTGGTGCACGAGCCCCCCCCGACGGTCCCGACGCGAGCGGTGCGGGCGACTGCGAACGACGCGGAGCTCGTCGCCGCGATCGGCCTCGGCGTGGACGGACTCTTGCCGCTCTCCGAACGCTATCGCGAGGACCCCAACGTCCTGCGCGCCCTCACGTTTGCGTTCGCGAGCCGGGCGACGGGGTGGGCCGATGCGATGGCGGTCGCGCGGCGCTGGCTCCTGGCGTCGCCCGACGCGGCCCACGACAAGGACTTGAAGGTCCTCATCATCCGCGGCGCCGAAACCCCCGCCGAAACGTCCAAGCTCGCGTTCGAGCTGATGGCGGAGCACATGGGCACGGCCGGTCCGGACCTGCTCTACGAGGTCCAGCTCACGCGTCCCGCGGCGAGCAAGCGCGCCGGCACGGTCCTCGATCAACCCGCGGTGCGGGCGAAGGCGTCACCGGCCCTCGCGATCGCCTACGAGCTGCGCCAGGCGCGTTCGTGCAAAACGCGGCTACCGCTGCTCGAACGCGCCGCTCACCTCGGTGACGAGCGCGCCATGATGGTCTTGCTCCCGCTCATCACCGGGGCGAAGCGAGGCTGCGGCAAGTACAGGAATCTGCCCTGCCCGGGTGCGTGCGCTGCCTTCGGCGCGGAGTACCGGGCGGCGATCGCCGCCATCGCCGACCGGATTCGTGGGACGAGGCCGATCCCTGCAGCGCGAGCCAGTGCGTGGCCGTGACCACGACTTCGTGGTAGGCGATGGCGATAACTCGAGGTGCCGACATGCCCGCCTCCCAGAATCCCAGGAAACGCTCGCTCATGCTTTCGGGGCAGCTCCGGCGCTCGCTGCGCGCCGCGGGCCACCACCTCTCCCCCGCCGTCCAGGTGGGTAAGGACGGCGTGACCGAGGCCCTCCTGCGTCAGGTCTCGCAGGCCCTCCTGGATCACGAGCTCATCAAGGTGAAGGTGGGCACCGAGAGCCCGGAGGATCGGTTCGAGGCGGCAGAACGGCTGGGGCTCGAGAGCGGCGCTGCGGTGGCCCAGATCCTCGGGCGGACCATCCTCCTCTACAAGAAGCACCCCGAGAGGCCGCGGTTCGAGAAGGAGGGCGCGGAGCCCCGTTGACCTCGCCACCTCGGTCCCCCCCGCTGACCCGAGCTGCTCGCGCCCACTGGCCGAACCGACCTAACCTCCCCGCCCCCCCGACGAACCAGGCACCCCGCGCCCGACCCGTTCCCGCGCGTACGCGAGGGTCGAGCGGACGAGCGCGCGGGCGAGCTGGATCGCGGCCGGTCCGCTCGGCGGCCTGAGCTCGCCCGCGAGCCACCGGCGCAGCGCCTCGCGCCGCCGCTTCTTCCCGGAGGACGTCCGCGGGAGCGTCCCAGGCGCGAGCAGCGCGACCGTGTGCGCCCTCACCCCGGTGCGCTCGAGGACGGCGCGCCTCACCGCGTCCTCCAGCGCCGCGTCGCCGGGCGCGGCCCCCTGGGCGCGGGCACGCTCCGCGAGGAGCAAGAGCTCCTCGCCCCCGCCAGCCGGCTGGAACCCGACCGCGACGGCGCACCCGGGCCGCAGGCCGGGGATCCCCTCGAGCGCGCGCTCGATCTCGTCGGGCGCGTGATTCGCGCCGCGGACGATCACGACGTCCCTCACCCTCCCGTGCACGAACAGCTCTCCCCCGTCGACGAACCCGAGGTCGCCCGTGTCGAGCCAGCCGTCCGCGAGCGCACCGGCGGTGGCCTCCGGCTGGCCCAGGTACCCCCGCATGACCGAGGGGCCGCGCACGAAGATGACGCCCAGGCGCCGCTCGGGCAGCGCCTCGCCGCGATCGCCCCGCACCTCGACCTCGACGCCGGGCAAGGGCTCGCCCACCGACACCACCTCGCGCCCGCCCTCCTCCACCTCGCCGCGCGCCGCGAGCGCCACGGGATCGACGCCGCGGGCGCGCCACCTCTGCCCCGGCCGCGTGAAGGTGACAGCCAGCGTCGCCTCCGAGAGGCCGTACACCGGGAGGAGCGCCTCCTCGCGGAAGCCGAACGGGGCGAAGCGGGCCGCGAACCGGCGCAAGGTGTCGGGCGCCACCGGCTCGGCGCCGTCCAGCGCGGCGCGCCAGGGGGAGAGGTCGTGCCCCGCGAGTTCCTCGTCGCGCACGCGCGCCGCGGCGTACTCGTAGGCGAAGCTCGGCGCCGCCGAGACAGTCCCCCGGTGGCGCGAGAGCGCGCGGAGCCACAGCGCTGGGCGTGCGAGGAAGTGCTCGGGAGCGATGAGCACCAGCGGCCCCGGGTAGCTCGCGGCGCCGAGCAGGCATCCGACGAGGCCCATGTCGTGGTAGAGCGGCAGCCAGGAGACGAGTCGGTCGTCCGGGGTCGGCTCGAGGAGCGCGAGGAGCGCCTCGGTCTGCGCCACGAGGTTGGCGTGGGAGAGCGCGACCGGCTTGGGATCGACCGTCGAGCCGGACGAGAACTGCACCAGCGCCAGATCGCGGGCGTCCGGCACGTGCGCCGGACCCGGGGCGCCACCCTCGAGCGCCTCGGCGACCTCGCACCCGAGCTCGGGACGCGCCCGCGCCAGGGGCTCGCCGAGGAGGCGCCGGACGGCGCTGTCGGCCACGACCAGGCGTGCGCCGGACACGCGGAGCAGGCGCGCGGTGGAGGCGAGATACTCCTCCATCCTGGAAAGGCGCACCGGCGGGTAGAGGGGCACCGGCACCGCCCCGGCCAGGAGCGTCCCGAAGAAGGCGGTGAGGAACGGCGGCTCCGTGCGCAGGACGAGCGCCACGCGGTCGCCGGGGCGGATGCCCAGCTCGCGCAGCGCGCCCGCCGCGCGCAGCGCGCCGAGGTAGACGTCCGACCACCCGAGGTGAATCTCGCGCTCGTGCAGGTCGACGAACGTGACGCCCGAGGCGTGACCGGCCGCCCGTTCCAGGAGCGCGTTCACCGTCGGAGCGCGCGGCGCAGACAAGCGAGGGCCTTTCACGGCGACGCCTCCCGGCCCGCGAGCTTGCCCGCCACGACGCGCGCCAGGTCCGAGAGGCTGCGCGCGCCGGCTGCGTCGTCCTCGCCGAGACGCACTCGAAACCGGTCCTCGACCGCCACCACCAGCGACAGGAGCGCCAGCGAGTCGAGGGCGCCGGCCAATGGAGCCTCGTCCGGCCCGTCCCAGGCGAGCCCGAGGTCGTCGCGGGCGAGCCGCCTGATCTCCCGGGCGATCGTGTCTTCGCTATCAGTCAATCGGGGCTCCTCGCGCGATGCCTGGGGTCTGAGCTCCTGGCGGCTTGGCGCCTTTGCGCGAGGATTCCGTCTTGGTTGCGGGGGCACCGCTCGTGCTCTCGAAGCCCCCGACTCCCGTAACCGATGCCGAGGCCGCGGTGGGAGAAGGGAGTGGTGCACGAACGCGGATCGGGAGGAGCCGCGGTCGGTCGTGGAACGCCCGCGCCCACGCGTCGCCGAGGGCGCGCTCCTCGGCGCGGATCCGGATCGCGAGCAGGAGCGCGTTGCCGCCGGAGAAGAGGAGGGCGGTGCGCCATGAGCCGAAGGCGAGCGGGACGCAAGCCACCTCCAGCGCCACCGCGAGGTAGTTGGGGTGCCTGGCGAAGCGGTACGGACCACCCGTCACCGGCGGCTCCCCGGGGAGCACGAGGATGCGCGTCGTCCAGCGCTCGCCGAGCACCGCCACCGCCCACCAGCGGAGCGCCTGCGCGAGGAGGGCCCCCCCGAGCGCCGCCAGCGCGATGGGCGGGGGCGCCGCCGGGAACCGGAGCGCCTCGGCGGCGCAGGCTGCGAGGAACGCGCCGTGGAACGCGACCATCGCTGGGTAGTGCCCGCGCCCGAGCTCGACCGCTCCCCGCGCCCTCAGGCGCCGCGCGTGCCGCGCCGAGAGGGCGAGCTCGCCCCCGCGTTCACAGGCGAGGAGCCCAAGGAAGAGGATGTATTGACCTATCGTCATCACCAGCCAAGGAGCACCAGCTCCGAGCAGAACCCCGGACCCATGGCGACGAGGAGCCCGAGGTCGCCGGGCCGCGCCTCGCCCGAGTCGAGGAGGTCGCCCAGCACGAACAGCACCGAGGCCGAGGAGAGGTTCCCGACGTCGCGCAACGACCGCCACGACCGCGCGAGCGCGCCCTCGGGCAGGCTCAGCGCGGACTCGAACGCCTGCAAGACCTTGGGGCCGCCGGTGTGGGCGATCCAGTGGCGCACGTCCCGCCGCGCCAGCCCTCGCTCTCCGAGGAAGGCGTCCACGTCGGCGCCGACGTGCTCGCGGACCACCTCCGGCACGCTGGCGGAGAGCAAGATCTTGAGACCGGAGTCCACCACCTCCCAGCCCATCACACGCTCGGTGTCGGGGTAGAACACGGAGCGGCTGGCGGCGACCGCGGGCCCGCGCGCCGCTCGCGCGCCGCCCTCCAGCACCACCGCCGACGCCCCGTCGCCGAAGAGGCCGGAGGCGACGATGTTGGCGACGGAGAGGTCCTCGCGCTGGAGCGTGAGCGAGCAGATCTCGACCGAGAGCAACACCGCCACCTCCCCCGGATAGGCCCGCAGGGCGTCCGCCGCGCGCGCGAGACCGGCGGCGCCGGCGACGCACCCCAGCCCGAAGATGGGGGTGCGCCGCACGGAGGGCTTGAGGCGGAGGCGGTTCATGAGCCGCGCGTCGAGGGAGGGGGTCGCGATCCCGGTGACGGTGACGAAGAAGAGGTGGTCGACGTCGCGCGGCGTGAGCCCCGCGCGCGCGAGCGCGTCCCGCACCGCCTGCTCTCCAAGGTCCTGCGCAGCGGCGATCCAGGCGTCGTTGCACCGCGCGAAGGAGTCGAGCCCGGCATAGGCGTCGAGCGGCAGCGCCAGGTATCGCCCCGTCACCTGGACCGCGCGGTGGAGCTCCTCCAGCCGCTCCACGTTGAAGTGCCGCTTCGCCCAGTGGTCGCGCAGGGCGGCGATGAGCGTCTCCTGATCCACCCGGTGCGCCGGGAGCGCGCGGCCGACCGCGCTCACGCGGGGGGCGAGGTCGTCGTGCGTGCGAGCGTGCAAGTGGGCCCCCCTCCGGTAGGAGGGAGGGATGGCGCGCGCGAGGCCCTGGCGCAAGGGCAAACGCGGGCCGGATGCTGGCGCGCCTTCCCGCCTGCCCCGCCAGGGGCGCACCCGGGAGGGACGAGGCAGCCGGATTTCGAGCGCGAGCGAGCACGTTTCGCGGCCTTTCAACGAACGGTCGCGGAGTTTCCCGACAAGCAGCAGCTAGCTCTGCGCCTCCGCGCCGCCCTCGGACGCCAGCGGCAACGTGAAGCTGAAGGTCGCGCCTTCACCTATCGTGCTCTCGGCCCAGACGCGCCCGCCGTGCGCGTCGACGATCATGCGCACGATGTAGAGGCCGAGGCCGAGCCCATCGGAGCCGTGCGTGCCGCGGCCGCGATAGAAGCGGTCGAACAGGCGCGGGAGGTCGCCGGGGTCGATCCCCGGGCCCCGGTCCGCCACGGACACGACGAGCGCGTCGTCGCAGACGCTCGCCGTCACCCGCACCGGGGTGTCCTGGGGCGAGTACTTGAGGGCGTTGCCGACGAGGTTCGTCACCACGCGCTCGAGGCGCGCCGGATCCGCGTCGGCCGCCGGCAGGCCCGGCTCCACCTCGACCGCGACGCGCGCGGTGTCGAGCGCGCCGGCCGCCTGCTGGAGGAGGCGTGCCAGGAAGGGCGCGAGCGCGACCGGCTCGCGCGCGAGCACGATGTGCCCGCTCTCGAAGCGCGCCGCCTCCACGAGATCGCGGATCATGACCCCCATCTGCTGGGAGGCGCGGACGATGCGCTCGGCGCTGGCGCGCTCCCTCTCGTACGCCGGGCCGCCGAGGAGCCGCGCCAGCCGCTCGGCCTGCAGCACCATGATCTGCAGCGGGTTCCTGAGGTCGTGCGACACGGCGCGCAGGAGGTCCTCGCGCTGGGCCTCGAGCGCCTGGATCTGCGAGAGGTCCGCCGCCGCGGCGACGACGCCCTGGATCGCGCCGTCGAGCCCGCAGAGCGGCGCGGCGCTCAGCGAGATCCAGACTCGGCATCCGTCCTGACGTTTGATGGAGAACGTGCCGGAGGCGTGCTCGCCGCGGAGCGCGCGCAGGACCGGGCACGTACTCCATCAGACCGGCTTGCCCTCGGGCGTCTGCGCTGCGAGGCGCGCCCACCGGGCATGGGGCGAGCTGACGTGTTCGCCGGGAGTGTAGCCCAGCAGCCGCTCGGCGGCGTCGTTGGCGCGGCGGAGGTGCCCCTCGGCGTCGAAGACCGCGATCGCCCCCGGCGCCGCCGCGAAGGTGGCCTCGAGCTCGGCGCGCGCCCGCCCCTCCCGCTCCGTCGCCTCCTCCAGCCGGGCGATCGTGCGCGCGAGCTCCCCCTCCACGAGGGCGCGCAGCTCCTCCAGCCGGGCGTTCGAGCTCACGAGCGCGTGCGTCGTCGCGTCGAGTCGCCGGTAGGGCTCGAGGAGCGCCACCGCGAACAGGCCGTCGAACATGAGGCCGGCGGCGGCGAGCGCGTACGCGTGGCCGAGCAGGTTGAACACGTCGTAGGCGCTCGCGTAGAGGGTGAAGCTCGCCTCCGCGATCACGTTCAGCGCGAGCGCCGTGGCGAGGCGCAGCGCCGTCTGGTCGCCCTCGGCGAGCCAGCGCCTGAGGTGCAGGAGCGCCCCTGCCGCACAGGCGACGGCGACGACCAGCTCGAGCCCGATCTTCAGGGAGGTGAGGCCCAACCCGGGCCGGAAGAGGAGGCCCGACGAGGCGGGCAGCCGCGACTCGAGGGCAACGGCCAGCGCCACGGCCGCCAGGTTGAGCGCGACGAGCGGCCCACGCCGGAGCAGCGGGTGCTCGCTCTCCGGCGAGAGGAAGGCGGCGGCGAGCAGCGCCCCGGCGATCCAGATGCGGCCGAGCAGCCAGTAGACGATACCCCGCTCCACAGAGCTCGGTCCGAAGACCCCGGGCATCCCCGGGAACACGAGGATGTGCAGCGTCTCGAAGATGGCCGCGGCCAGGAACGCGGCGCCGATGAAGCGCGCGCGGGCCTCGTAGAACGCGCGGGAAGAGGCCGCGTACCATTGCACCGCGAAGGTGGCGAACGCGACCAGCGCGATCGCCATCTCCACCAGTACGTGGAGCGGCAGATAGGTGGCGGGCGTCCAGGCGTACCTGACCCCGAGTACGTGCAGCGCGGCGAGCGGCAGCGCCGCTGCCGCCACCATGCCGAGCCACCGGCCGGCGCGGCGTTCGCGCGGTCGCGCCGGGTCTTGCTCCGAACGCTCTAGCTCGGCAGAGGGGGCTTCCATCCTCGGATCCCCTTCCTAGCACGCCCCGGACCACCCCCGCCTCCCCACCTGCCAGGCATCCGGTCCTGCGCGTCCGCCCGCTCGCTTGCCAAGCCTGGCCGGACCCTTACGTTCCGGCCATGAGACCCGAGAGACTGACCATGAAGGCGCAGGAGGCGTTCCAGGGCGCCCAGGCGCAGGCACGCCGCCGCGACCATCAGGCCGTCGACGTCGAGCACCTCCTGCTCGGCCTCATGGAGCAGGAGGACGGGATCGCCCGGCCGGTGCTGGAGCGGATCGGCGCCGACCCCGGCCTCGTCGCCTCCCGGGTGGAGGACGAGCTGCGCTCGGTCCCGAAGGTCCAGGGCGCCGAGCCCTACCTCTCGAACCGCCTCATGAAACTCCTCGACCGGGCCGAGGACGAGGCGAAGAAGCTCAAGGACGAGTTCGTCTCCTCGGAGCACCTGCTCATCGCCGCGAGCGAGGACCGCGGCGGCGCGGGCGAGGCGCTGCGCAGCGCGGGGGCCCGGCCGGACCGCGTGCGCGAGGCCGTGAAGGCTGCGCGGGGCGGGGCGCGCGTCACCTCGCCGGAGGCGGAGAGCCAGTACCGCGCCCTCGAGAAGTACGCGAAGGACCTCACCCAGCTCGCGCGCGAGGGGAAGCTCGACCCGGTCGTCGGGCGCGACGACGAGATCCGGCGCGTGGTGCAGATCCTCTCCCGGCGCACCAAGAACAACCCGGTGCTGGTGGGCGATCCGGGCGTGGGCAAGACCGCCATCGTGGAAGGGCTCGCCCGGCGCATCGTCGACGGCGACGTGCCCGAGGGGCTGAAGGGCAAGCGCATCCTCGCGCTCGACATGGGGTCGATGGTGGCGGGGACGAAGTACCGCGGCGAGTTCGAGGAGCGCCTGAAGGCGGTGCTGAAGGAGGTGGTGGGGAGCGAGGGGAGCGTCGTCCTCTTCATCGACGAGATGCACACGATCGTGGGCGCGGGGGCCGCCGAGGGCGCGATGGACGCGGGCAACATGCTGAAGCCCGCCCTCGCGCGCGGCGAGCTGCACGCCATCGGCGCCACCACGGTGAAGGAGTACCGCAAGCACGTGGAGAAGGACCCGGCGCTGGAGCGGCGCTTCCAGCCCATCTTCGTGGGCGAGCCGTCGGTCCAGGACACGATCTCCATCCTGCGCGGGCTGAAGGACCGCTACGAGCTGCACCACAAGGTGCGGATCCAGGACGCGGCGCTGGTCGACGCCGCGCGCCTCTCCCACCGCTACATCACCGACCGCTTCCTGCCCGACAAGGCGATCGACCTCATCGACGAGGCGGCGAGCCGGCTCAGGATCGAGATCGACTCCATGCCCACCGAGGTGGACGAGGTGCGGCGGCGCATCGGCCAGCTCGAGATCGAGAAGCAGGGCCTGATGAAGGAGCGGGACGAGGCGTCGCAGGCGCGCCTTTCACAGGTGGAGGTGGACCTGGCGGCCCTGAACGAGCAGTTCACCGCGCTCAAGGCGCGCTGGGAGAACGAGAAGAAGCTCATCCAGGAGGTGGCCGCGGCCAAGGCCGAGATCGACCGGCTCAAGGGCGAGCAGGCGGTGGCGGAGCGGAACGCCGACTTCAACCGCGCCGCGGAGATCAAGTTCGGCAAGCTGCCGGCGGTGCAGCGGCAGGTCGAGGAAGTGCAGGCCCGGCTGGCCGAAGTGCAGAAGCGCGGCGCCATGCTGAAGGAGGAGGTCACGCCGGAGGAGATCGCCGAGGTCGTCTCGAAGTGGACGGGCATCCCGGTGACGAGGCTCCTCGAGGGCGAGGTGGAGAAGCTCCTCACCATGGAGGACCGGCTCGCGGCGCGCGTGGTGGGGCAGGAGGAGGCGGTGAAGGCCGTCTCGACCGCCGTGCGCCGCGCCCGGTCCGGCCTGCAGGACCCGAACCGGCCCATCGGCTCGTTCATCTTCCTCGGCCCCACCGGCGTGGGGAAGACGGAGACAGCGCGCGCCCTGGCCGAGTTCCTCTTCGACGACGAGGCGGCCATGGTCCGCCTCGACATGAGCGAGTACATGGAGAAGCACGCCGTCTCGCGGCTCATCGGCGCGCCTCCGGGCTACGTGGGCTACGAGGAGGGCGGCCAGCTCACCGAGGCGGTGCGGCGCCGGCCCTACGCGGTCATCCTCTTCGACGAGGTCGAGAAGGCGCACCACGACGTCTTCAACGTGCTCCTCCAGATCCTCGACGACGGCCGGCTCACCGACGGTCAAGGCCGCACGGTCGACTTCCGGAACGCGGTCGTGATCATGACCTCGAACATCGGGTCGGACGAGATCCAGCGCCTGGCCGGCCGGCCCGGGACGCAGATGCAGGAGATCCGCGAGGCGGCGCTGGAGAACCTCCGGGCCGAGTTCCGCCCCGAGTTCCTGAACCGGGTGGACGAGATCGTGGTCTTCAGGCCGCTGACGCGGGAGGACCTGGGGCGCATCGTCGAGATCCAGCTCGGCCGCCTGCGCAAGCTCCTCGACGAGCGGCACCTCACGCTCGAGCTCTCCGAGGGCGCGCGCGAGACCATCGCCGACGCCGGCTACGACCCGGTGTACGGCGCGCGACCCCTGAAGCGGGCCATCCAGCGCCTCATCCAGGACCCGCTCGCGACCCGCATCCTGCGGGGCGAGTTCAAGCCGGGCGACCACGTCGTGGTGGACGAGGGGCAGGGCGAGACGCTCGAGTTCAAGAAGGGGGCGCGGCCGGCGGTGGCCGGGGCGACGGTGCACTGAGCGAACGTGTACCAGCGGATCTCACCGCGGCGCATCCTCGTTCTCCCAGCCCTCTGCCTCCCAGGACAGCGCGCCGTCTTCGGTGGTTTCCTGGCGTCGGCGAGTGGCAGCTATACGCTGAGCGTGTCTCGCAGGGCGATTGTCTCCTCGGTTCATAGCTCATACACGACAAGCTGGGCGTACGCTAGACCGCAACCATCAGTTCCAGCTTGGTTAGCCAAGGCAATCTGCACTTTGTATGTGTAGGTGCCTGCCGCTGGCGCGTCCAGCAAAGATAGGGACACCGGCACCATTATCTGATTGCTGTCCCCGCGCTATTGTAATGATGGAGGACGTGGTCCTTACGGGGGAATGCGCGCGAAGTTCGCGAGCAAGCGCCCGTCGATGCGCGTGAACTGCCCGCCGATCCGGATCCACCAGCCCTCTGCAGTGAGCGCGCGGATGGGCACCGGCGCCGGACCGGAGGCGCCCGGGTTCCAGGCGGCGAGGGCCCCCGACGCGTCGACAGCCGCGAGCGCCGCCCTGGGCTCACCTGCGACCGCGGAGAACGCCCCGCCCAAGTACACCGTCCCCTCCTGAACCCCCATGGCCATCACCGTCCCGTCGGCGCCCGGGTTCCAGGGCGTGAGGTTACCCCACGAGTCGAAGGCGGCGATCCGGCTGCGCGCGTCGGCGCCGATGCTGCCGAACTCGCCGCCGACGTAGAGCGTCCCTCCGTCGAGCGCAAAGCAGCGCACCACGCCATCGGGCGACGGAGTCCACGAAGTCACGTCACCCGCCTCGTCGACCGCGGCGAGATACCTGCGAGGCTGGCCCTGGATGGTCCCGAAACCGCCGCCGACCCATACCGTGTCGCCCCTCACCGCGAGCGCGTTCACGTCTCCGTCGGCGCCCGGGTTCCAGGGCGTAGCCGTGCCCGCCCCGTCGATCGCGGCGAGGTTCGCCCGCGGCTGTCCGCCGATGGTCGTGAACCCCGCCCCCACTCCGCCGGCGACGTACACCACACTGCCGCCGGCCGCGATCGCGGTGACGCTCCCGTTCGGACCCGGATGCCACGGCATGAGCTCGCCCGCCGCGCCGAACGCCGCGAGGTTGGCGCGGGGCTCACCACTCACCGTCTCGAAGGCCCCTCCCGCATAGACGACATCTCCGTCGATGGCGAGCGCGTACACGACCCCTCCCGCACCGACTTGCGGGTTCCAGTCCGTTACCTTTCCTGAAAAGTCGACCGAAGCGAGCGCGTTCCTGCTGACGCCGCCCAGGCCGGTGAACTCGCCTCCGGCGAAGACCTGGCCGGCAGCGGCCAAGGCGAGCACCGGACCGTTGGGATGCGGGTCCCAGGTGGTCGCGCTCCCGGAGGAGTCCACGGCCGCCAGGAATCGACGCTCCACGCCAGCGATGCTCTGGAAGCTCCCTCCGACGTAGAGGAGGCCACCCGCTGTCGCCAGCGCATTGACGGCGCGATCGGGGTTGGGGCTCCACGAGGTGACGTTTCCCGATGCGTCGAGGGCGGCGAGGTTCGTGCGCGTCCGTTGCTCTGCGCCCACGAGGAAGAACTGCCCGCCCACATAGAGGATGCCACCGCTCGCGGCGAGCGCGAAGACCGGGCCGTTCGGGTTCGGGTCGAAGGACGTGGGGAGGTCTCCCGAACCGGCGTCGAACGCCGCCAGGCCCTTCCTGGAAGTCGCCCGCCCGCCCCCGGATAACGCGGTGAAGGCACCGGCGGCGTACACGGTCTCGCCGTCGATCGCCAGCGCGAGGACCCTGTCGTTCGCAGACGGGTTCCACGCCGTGAGGTTCCCGAAGGCGTCGAAAGCGGCGAGGCGGCCTCGCTCGCTCGCACCGACGTGTGTGAAGGCACCGCCGACGCGCAGCACGCCATCGCCGGCGGCGAGGCTCGTCACGTCATCGTCGAGATCGGGGTCCCAGGGCGTCCCGTTCCCGGTGACGTCGAGCGCGGCCAGGTGGCGGCGCGCCTGCCCCCCGATCCGGGTGAAGGCGCCGCCCGCGACGACGAGACCGCTGTTCACGCAGAGCGCGAAGACAGGGCCATCCGCCGCCGGGTTCCAGGCCGGGTCGACCTCGCCGCTCGCGAGGAGGTGCGCCACGTTCAGCCGCTCGACGCCGCCGACGTGCGAGAAGGCGCCGCCGACGTACCAGCCGCCGGAGCCGTCCGGGATGGCCGCGTTCACCGTCCCATCGATGGACGGCGACCCCTCGCGGAAGCGCCCGGTGGCAGGATCGAGCGCCACGCCCCCGCCGCTCGGCGGATCGACCTGAGAGAAGGAGCCTCCGATGTAAGTCCCCCCGTCGGCGCTTCGTACGACCGCGTAGACGGGGCCGTTGGTCACGAAGTCGACGATCGGCAGGGGCTCGGGGCGGTGGCAGGCCGCGATCCCGGCCAGGACGAGGAGCGCGGCTGTCGCAGCTCTTGCCAGGGACACCCTCCGTTGAACGCCCGGAACATACTCCATCACCGTCAGCGAGGGAGGGACATCGCGCACCGGGCGCACGCAGGCCAGAGCGGCCTGTCGGTGGTCTGGCTCCGGCGTATGCACGATTCGCACCTCGACCGCTTTTCACGTGGAATGGGTTGACCTCACGCGCACAGCATGTCCCGTCGGCGGCATCGCGAAAGGGGGAGGTCCATTCACGCGTTTTCGAGCAGAGCAATCGTACTGTCGTTGGTAGGACTCGCTCTCGCCGCCTGCGGCAGCGACAGCACCGGGACTGGCAGCGGCGGCTCCGGCGGCTGGTGGCTCCTCGCCCGCATGGCGGGGTGGAGCGGCCAGTAGCGTCAGCCCAAGAACCCGCCCGCCCGATCTGACGTTTCTTTCATCTCGCTCCAGACGTGACGTGCGGACGCCACGCTGGAGCGGCTAGCTCAACGCCCGCGCCACATCGGCCGCGCCCCGGACAGGGGCCCGGCCACGGCCTGCCCATGTTCCTGCTCGCGCGCCGCGGCGCGTCGCGGTAGTGGATACTCGATCACTCCGGGGAACCATGGCCGCGAAGCGCGTGAGGCTGCTCTTCGAGGGAGCAGCCAGGTTGCCACTCATCCTGATCGGCATCTGCCTCGGCGCGATGGCGCTGGGGGTGGGAGCCGTCCGCGAGCGAGCGCGGCGACGGTCGAGACGACGAGCGAGGACGCGCGCCGCCGAGGAGGTGCCCGTGCAGGCCCAGGACCAGACCGCGAGGAGACCCGCCACGACCCATGCCAGAGAAGACCCCGCAGGAGGCGAGCGGGCGGGAGCCGCCACGCCATCGGGCGAGGAGACCCTGCGCTCCACCGAGGGCGAGGAGCGCGCGTCGATCGCCAAGCTCGACCTCGGCCCGGGGGCGAGGGACGAGCGCCCGGTGGAGCACATCCCCTGGAGCTACGGCCAGGACCGCGTCACCGCCGCGGCCATCGATCCCGACCGGCTCTACGTCTACTGGGAGCTGACGGACGAGTCCGTCGCGCGCGCGAAGGAGGGGCTCGGCCCGGGCGGCAAGGACGCCTGGCTCGATCTCAGGGTGTACGACACCTCCGGGCTCATCTTCGACGGCACCAACGCGCACTCCTACTTCGACCAGCGCGTGGAGCGCTGGGACCGCCAGTGGTTCTTCGACATCGGCAAGCCCTCCTCCACGGCGCACGTCGAGGTCGGCACCAGGTCGGCGGAGGGGTTCTTCGTCAAGATCGCCCGGTCCGGCAGGGTCGACTTCCCGCGCAGCGAGCCGCCACCCTGGAGCGAGCCGGAGTGGATGACCGTCCTCCCCGGCACCGGCGAGATGCAGCGCGCGGGCCCGTCGGCCACGGCAGCCGGGCAGCGGAACGGCGTGCCCGGGCTTACCGCGCCCGGCGGAGATGGCGGGCCGTTCGCGCCCATCCCGCTCTGGATCCTCCGGGAGCACCTCGACGAGGGCGCCCTGCGCATGCGCGGCACCGTCGAGCCCGCCTGGGAGCGGGTCGAGTGGAGGGAAGGAGACGCCGAACGCTGGTTCGAGCTCCAGCGCGGCCTCCAGTGGGAGGGGCCCATCGTCGCGACGACCTGGGAGGCGGGGCCGTTCCGCTACCCGGTCG
>Ga0209342_10000598_pt1 | contig 42041 bp, 23 predicted proteins | sample RifCSP16_2_FD_184023 | JGI IMG/M metagenome (GOLD analysis project Ga0209342, IMG submission 184023) | Soil microbial communities from Rifle, Colorado - Rifle CSP2_sed 16_2 (SPAdes) (version 2) | ecosystem: Environmental > Terrestrial > Deep subsurface > Rock core/Sediment | place: Rifle...
GTGTCGGAACTAATCCGAGAGGGAGGGACGGTCCGCGGTGCCCAGGTCGTGGACGAAGAGACTTCGGAGTCGTTCCAGGTCCGCGCGACGGTCGTTGTGAACGCGACGGGCGTGTGGGCACCGGATCTTCAAGGAGGGGCGAACCGCCTCTGCCTGCGCCCCACCAAGGGCGTTCACGCACTTGTGCCGCGGGACAAGCTCGGCCACGGCGACGCCATTGTCCTATTCGGTAGTGACGGCCGGCTGATGTTCGCAATCCCGTGGGGACGTTTCTCGCTCCTCGGGACCACGGACACGGACTACCGCGGGGACCGGGACGCGGTCGTCGCGGACCACGAGGACGTGGACTATCTGCTCCGTTCGGTCAACGCGTTCATCCCCCTCGCGCACCTCACGCGGGGAGACGTCGTGAGCGCGTTTGCGGGTCTCCGTCCCTTGCTGGACACCGGGGAGGCGGAGGAGTCCGCCATATCGCGGAGGCACGTGATCGTGGAGGATCCGGACGGCCTCGTCACCGTCGTCGGTGGCAAGCTCACGACGGCGCGCACGATGGCGGCGGAACTTCTGGAACGGATCGGCTCCCGCCTTCCGGGAACTGTCGAACGGACGAAGCCGGCGGACAGATTGCGAATCGAGGGCCCGGACGCGGGAGTCCCGAACGCAGGCCACGAAGACGTCTCGCGGATTGTCCGCGACGAGATGGCGCTACGCTTGGACGACGTCATGATTCGTCGGACGCGCGTCTTTTACGAGACCGCCGATCAGGGACTCAGTGCGATGGAGGACGTTGCGAACGCGTTGGCGGCGGAGATGGGCTGGGACGGGACGCGGCGCGCCGCCGAGGTGGCTCGGTACCGGGACCTGGTCGAGACGCACCGGCGATGGCGGGGTAAGGACGAGGCCTGAGCGGGCCTCATCGAAGGGCCGTCAATCACTCCATCACCCGCAGGGCCTCGGACGGTCGAATTCGCGCCGCGCGGATCACGGGGACGACCGATGCCAGAAGGACCGCCGCGTAGGTGACGAGAAAGATGAGTCCCAGCCGGTCCCATGGGATCGTGAGCTCAACTCCCGCGACCTCGGCCGATGCGAAGAGCTGCGCCGCGAACGCGATCCCCACGACGAGGCCGATCAGCACCCCCAGCGAGACCACGAGGAGCACTTCGATCAGCTGGGACTTCAGCACCAGAGATCGACGGAACCCCAGGGCACGTAGCACGCCGATCTCCCGCTTCCGCTCCACGACGTTCCGGGCGGTGATGATCGCGAGTCCGGCGATCCCGACGACGAGGCCGAGGGCGAGGAACGACTGGAAGAGGAGGAAGATCGTGTTGAAGGCCCCGAGGAAGAACTCGAGGCTCTCCCGGAGGTCCACGGTGTTCATCCCGACGGGACGCAGCTCCCGCTCGAGGTCGTGCGTCAACTCATGGAGGTCCGCCGGGACCCGCGACTTGAAGAGGAAGAACGTCGAGTTCACCGCACGCGAGTCACCCGGGAACGCAGACAGGAGGGCGCCGCGAGAGACGATGATCCCCTGGATGAAGAACGACTGGGTGATGCCGACAGCGGTCACGTTCCATGGCCCCGAAGTGCCATTGATCTGGACCGGTTCGCCGAGTCCGACCGCGCTGTTGCCGCCGCCGGGCGGGGCGAAGCCGCCCCCTCCGAGGACGGAGGAGGTAAGCACCGTCCCGGTCCCGTCCTCTACCGCTGCCCAGGCCGAGGCCCGGTCGTACCCCGGCGCGATCTCCGACAGGGCCGGCGTGTCCCCCGAGGTGAACCCGGGGTCCGCCCCGAGGACGGTCACGGGCCCGCCGCCCCCCTGCCCGAACCCCACGGGCCCCTGGCTCAGGAGCCTGCCGCGGGCAAGGACCGGGGCTTTCATCGATCCGAACTGGACGAACCGCTCCACGCGGGTGTCCAACGAGGGTGCGGATGCGTTCGTGAGGGTGACGGGCGCGATGCTCGTCCCCAGGATGTCGTACCCCCCGCTCTGGTCGCGGAGCTGCTCGTCGATGTCGCTCGAGAAGATCCCGGTGAAGATGCTCAGGACGACGATCGTGAAGAGCACGAGCCCGAACATCGCCACGGTCGAGCCCGTCCGGAACCGGCGGTAGAGGGGATAGGCCGCGGAGACCTTGGCCGCGGGCCGGAGGGAACGCGAGGCGGCCATGAGGCGCGCTAGCCCCGCGGAGACGTAGTCGGAGTTGGCGATGACGATCAGGACGCCGGCGAAGACGATCACCACCCCCGCGCCGATGAAACCGGCAGCGAACGTCTCGATGCCTCCGTCGCCTGCCGGTTGACCCCCCAAGTTCCAGAGGACCACAACGAGCGCGACCAGGGCGCCCGCGGTGTAGGCCGCACGGGAGGGGACACGGCGGCTGAGGGGGACGGAGAAGGCGATGACCGCGACCGCCAACAGGAGGGACATGATCGACGGATTTCCTCGGGACGCGATCGCCGCGAGCAGGGTCAGGACCCCGACGGCGGCACCCGCGTACGCGAACCGACGCGAGGCGTGCTCGGTCACGTGCTCCGGGAGGTCGCGCACGGCGGCGATGATGTTGAAGCGCGAGAGCCGGTACGCCGCGAAACAGATCGTGGCCAGGGTGAGCAGAACCCCGACCGCAAACGCATCGATCATGCTCCCGGGTGCGATCACGATCGGCAGGTTGGCCCCGAGCGCCCCGAACACGGAATTGAGCGTGCCGATCAGGAGGGCCCCGATCGCGATTCCCACGAGGGTCCCGACGGCTGCCGCCGCGACTGCATAGGTGAGACCCTCAAAGACGAACAGCTGCACCAGGGTGGACCGTCGCATGCCCATTGCCCGCCCCATGCCGAGCTCCACCTTGCGCTCCTCCGCGAGCATCGTGAAGATGTTGACGATCAGGACGACCCCGGCGATGATCGAGAAGCTGCCCATGATCGTGAGGAAGATGCGGATCCCCTCGGAAGCCTGCTGGGCCTGTTCGAGCGAGTCCGCCTTGGCCTCTCGCACCGTCAGGCGTGCTCCAGCGGGCCCGAGCCCCGCGAGGTCCGAGCGAGCGGATTCCGCCAGCGGGCCGCTCGAACGCGCGCCCGCTTCGCGGTCGCCGGGGGCGGAGAAGCGAACCACGGAGATCGTTGCCGGGAGGCCGAGGTGCGCTTGGAGTTCGCGGAGGCGCAAGAACACGGTCGCGGTGGAACCGTAGCCGCCCTTGCCCGAATCCTCGACGATCGCGGCGACGCGGACGGAGGCGATCGCGGGTTGGGGAGACCCCGGATTGAGGAGAAGCAGGTTCAGCCGATCGCCCTCGCTCGCGTCCAGCGCGTCCGCCGCGCGGGAGTTCAGGTAGACCAGGGTCGCGTTGAGTTCGTCGCCCCATAGGTCCCCTGCCCGACCCCGAGGGTCGAACGGTCCGAACCCTCGGTCGAGCGCCGGATCGAAGCCTTGCACCGCGACGAACGGCTCTGCCTGCCCGCTGTCCGCATCATCGACCGCCGCAAACGTGGTGAGGAGGGGAGCGGCCGCGTCGGCGAGGTCCATGAGCGGCGCCGAGGCGAGGAGGGCATCGGAGACGCTCTGGTTGAACACCAGACCATCCGCATCCCGGACCTCCACGTCGACCAGGTCGTAACTCTCGTACGTGCCGCGGACGATCGTGAAGGCGACCGAGTCGCCGAGGACCGCGGCGGCGGAGAGGATCGAGGAGCCGATGAGGAGTCCCGCCACGACGAGGACGGAGGTCGACTTGTGGCGGACGAAGTTCCGTGCGCCGATGCGGAAGAGGACCTTCCGACGGGTGGCGAACGCGGCGAGCACGAGGAGGACGATGAGCAGGATGAGGAGCGCGGGGGTCAGTGCGATCTCTGCCAAGACGACCCCTCCCTTACGCGGCGGGCCCGGCGGCGAGTTCTCCGGTTTCCTCCGCCAACATGACCCCGGAGTCCATGCGGAGGATCCTGTGCGACCGCTTCCCAACGTTCGGGTCGTGGGTGACCATGACGACGGTCTGCCCGGTTCGCGAGTTCACCTGCAGGAGGAGCTCGATCACCTTCAGCGCGGTCTGCGTGTCGAGGTTCCCCGTCGGCTCGTCCGCCCAGAGGATTGCGGGGGAGTTCACGATCGACCGCGCGATCGCGACGCGCTGCTGCTCCCCGCCGCTCAGCTCGGCCGGGCGGTGGCTCTCGCGGCCCTCCAGCCCCATGACCTTGAGCGACTCGTGCGCCCGCTTGCGCGACTCCGCGCGGCTGTTCCCGGTGAGCAGAAGGGGCAGCTCGACGTTCTCGACGGCGGTGAGGACGGGCATGAGGTTGTAGTTCTGGAAGACGAACCCCATCCGGAGGGCGCGGAAGTCGGAGCGCTGGTTGTCGTTCATCCGCGCGATCTCCTTCCCTTCGATCCGGACGCTACCCGTCGAGACGTCATCCAAACCGGAAAGGCAGTTGAGCAGCGTGGTCTTCCCGCAACCTGAGGGCCCCATCACCGCCACGACCTCGCCACGGTGTACGCGCAGGTCGACCCCGCGAAGCGCCTCGACGGCGATCTTGCCCGTCTTGTAGGTCTTCCGCACTTCCTGGCATTCGATGACGACGTCGTCCCCCGGTGAGGTTCCACTTTCCTTCGCTGCAATCATTTTCGACCACCTCTGGTGGGCTTCTTCTTGGGAGCGGAAGGCGGAAGGGATACGCGTGCGCTCGCATCGGCGCTTTCGGCGCCTCGGATGCGCGAGGCGATCTCGTTCAGCAGGCGGCTGGCCTCGGTCTTCTTCTCCTCGTTAATCCCCGAAGAAGCAGATCGGACGTGCTCGAGGAGGCGGCCCTCGATCCTTGCGAGGAGCTTCGAGCCGCGCGAGGTCACCACGAGTCGGACCACGCGACGGTCCTCGGACGATCGCTCGCGCCGCACGAGTCCACGCTCCTCGACGTTGTTCAGGAGATGGGTGACCGTGGACATCCGCACGCCGAGCTGGTCCGCGATCGACCCGACGGTCGGCCGGGGCATCTTCTCGATGAAGAAGAGGAGGAAGAACTGCCCGTTCGTGACGCCGACCTCGTCGAACATCGGATGGACGACCTCGGCCATCGCTCGATGGAACGTCTGGACCGCGGCGAAGAGCTCCGCGTCCGCATCGCGCGTCTGCGGCATTGTCCTGCGGAAGTTGTTGTTGTTCATTAATGTTTCTGATTTAGCAACAATTGCACGCTCTCAAGCTTTCAGCCGCCACCTTGCCCGCGGAACCGATGCGGGACATTGGGCATCGAGCGGAACGATTCATCACCCTTCCTCGTTGCCTGGGGAATCGTATCGGCATCTCTCGAAGGGAGGAATAGCCCCGGGCAGATTCGAACTGCCGCCACAAGGTCTCTCCTCTCGCCGTCGGGTACGGTGGATCCAGAGCCTCGTATCCTTGACCGCTAGACCACGGGGCTGCGGGAAGGCCTAGTCGAACCCCGCTCTTTACCGTTTCGGATTCTCGAGCAATCAGGGCGCTAGAGAGGGCGGGGCGCTCTGGGCGACCCGAGCGGCGTGCGCCATCACGGCGATCTTCGTCTTGCGAAGGGTTCGGGACCTCGGATCCACGTGCAGCCTAAGCTCCTCCAGTGTCAGTGCGCCCAACACGGACAGGCTCCGGTTCTCGCCGAAGAGGACCCAGGTGGGCGTCTCGTACTGCCTGTAGCGGACGTACGCTTGGCCGAGACCCCGCTCCAGGAGGCGCCCGTCGCCCAGTCGCACCCGCTCCGTCTCCGAAGGGACGATGCCGAGCTCCATGAGGAGAGTCCTCGGAAGCATCGTGTAGGTCGCCCCGGTATCCACAAGCACGCGAACCGTGCGCGCCGGGGTCGACGCGTCCTTTGCGATGCGAATTCGAACGTACGTGAGGCCCATGCCCCCGGGTGGGTGCCCCTCCGTTCATCAGGGTTCGTGATACATGTACTTGGCGATGGCGTGCGGCCGACTGACACCCGCGTTACTTCTCGCCAATTCCGGACCATATCCGGCCGGACGCGTTCAAAACCCCTACTACGCCCCTCCCGCCTTCCCTCGCGCTCCCCCTCCGCGAGAGGCCGTCGACGGCCACCCGGACTTGTCGAGAGACGGAAGCTGTACCCGGTGTGTGAGCTACGCTAGTTCGCTCCGACACGCTCGACGCGCCCGTTTGCCTCCGCCCACCGGAGCAACCGCAGGAACGCCTGCGTCTCCGCGCCGCTCAGCGTGATCACGTCCCCGCCGTGGTACGACGCACCCGTCTCCCAATCCTTGACGACGCGCAGCACGCGGTACCGCGGCTTCTCCTTCGTCGCCATGAAGTCCGCCATCTTCGCCGCCGCCCACGAGTCCTTGAACGTCCCCTGGAACACGGCCAGCCGCTGGTGCGCGATCACCGCCGTCCTTGTGCACACCTCGTTCAGGAAGCTCCGGTTGTGGCTCACGACGAGGATCATGCCCGGGTACGTCTGGAGTGCCGCCGCCACGATCTCCTGGCTCTCGATGTCCAAGTGGTTTGTCGGCTCGTCCAGCACGAGGAGGTCGTACTCGTACGCGATGAACTTCGCTAGGGCGAGGCGCGCCCGCTCGCCGCCGCTGAGGGTCCCGACCTTCGAGTGGGCCGTGTCGCCCTTGAACCAGAATCGCCCGAGGAGGCCGCGGGCCCACGCCTCCGGCGGCGGTGGGTGGCGAATGGACCGCACCTCCTCGAGGAGCGTGTTGTCGAAATCCAACTCCTCCGCCTCCTGCGCGAAGTAGCCGACGCTCAGCGCCCGGCCCCGGTGCACCGTGCCCGCGTCCGGCTCCTGGCGGCCGATCACGATCTCCAGGAACGTCGTCTTCCCGCATCCGTTCGGCCCGACGAGGCCGACGCGGTCGCCCTTCCCGAGCTCGATGTCCGCGTCCGCGAACAGGAGGCGTCCGCCGTGGGACTTCGCGACGCCCGCGACCCAGACGACGCCCTGCCCACCCTTCCCCGCCTTGAAGGCGAGGCGGAACGCCTTCGCCGCGCTCGGGCCCACCTCGGGCGTCTCCCGTCTCATTTTCTCCAAGCGAAGCTTTCGAGAGAGCACCTGCTCGTACACCTTCCGGGACTTGAATTCCTCGATGATCGCCAGCTGTCTCTTCACCTCATCGAAATGCCTCTTGCGCTGCGCCTCCCGCGCGCGCTGAATCGCATCGCGTTGCACTCGGTAGTCCGAGTAGTTGCCGTCGTACGCGTGGATCCGGAACCGGTCGACCTCGAGCACTCGGTGAGCGATCGCGTCGAGCAGGAACTTGTCGTGAGAGGCGAGGAGGACGGCGGCGTCGATGCCCAGGAGGTACTCCTCGATCCACTCAATCGTGTCGATGTCCATGTGGTTCGTCGGCTCGTCGAGCAGGAGGACGTCCTTCTCCTTCGCGTTCGCGAGGGCGCGTGCGGTCAGGACTTTCGACTTCTCACCGCCGGACAGGGAGTCGAACCGCTGGTCAAGCAGCTCCTCGCCGATGCCGAGGTCGTTGAGGATCGGGTCGTTCACGATCACGCTTCGCGACTTGGCGGCGCCGAGCTCCACGTGGAGCGCCTCGTATCGCGCCATCCTCGCCGAGGCGTCCTTCGCTTCCCAGGCGTCCGGGCGAGACATCCACGCCTCGAGGTCCGCAAGTTCCCCATCGATGCGCTGTACCTCGGGGCTCGGGAGGGAGAGGACGTCTCGAACCGGCGTGTCCGGCGGGACGTTCGGGACCTGCGGGAGGTAGCCGTAGCGCAGGCCTGGCTTGAGGGCGAGATCGCCCATATCCGGTCTCGTCTCCCCGGCGATCAGGCGAAACAGCGTGGACTTGCCGGCCCCGTTGGGACCCACGAGGGCGACCTTGTCCCCTTCGTGGAGACGGAACTCCGCGTGGTCGAGGACGAGCGTGGCGCCGAAGGACTTCCGGAGGTCCCGCCCCGCGATGATCGGTTCCGTGGGGAAGCTATGGCCTTGCCCTCAATTAGCTTTCGGCCGGGGGGAGGACTTGGAATCCATATCACCACCTTGCCGTGAACGGTCCAGAGAATCGACGGCTGCCCGGTTCCTCATCGATGTGCGGCATGGGATTCCGCGAGCGCGAGGAGGTCGTCCTCCGTCATCCGGTACCCCTGACGCCACGCGACCACATCCAGGGAGAGGCCCACCGCCAGGACGAGCGTGTTCACCCAGAATCCGACCGGGAACCACGAGCCCGCCTCTGGGACTCGCAGGACTCCTGTGAAGAAGGAAAGGACCCCGGCTCCCGCCTCCACCGTCGCGGACGGGACGACGAGCAGGAGGCGGGTGAACCGGCGGTCGCCTCGAACCTTCTCCGCGATTTGCGCGATTGTGAGGCGCGCAAGTTTCTCTGACAGAGGGATCGTCGCCGGCACTTCGCCGGGCCTCAGGGCACTGCGGGGCATATGGCGGTCGAGGGCCCGAGTTCCGCAGCCATAGCCCGCCAGGAGAAGGGCCGCGAAGTACGCGAGGGCGAGCAATGGCTTCCAATTCTGCGTCGGCGCCGAGACCGGCGCCGCGTACCGGATGACTGCGTCGAACGCCGAGTCGACCAAGAACGAGGTCGGGTCCTCCGTGGTCCGCGGCGGCGTCCCGGTCGTCGTCTCCTCGAACGTGAGCTGCGAGCCCTCGTCCGCCCACTCGAACCACTCCCCCGCGAGGCGTTCGTCGAGGGCGTCGGTGCCGTCTTCGCGCCAAGCTGCGCCCACGCTGTGGGCGGGGTCCGTTCCCTGGAGCGTCACGCGGGGCCGGAACTGGTGCAGGTACGCGATCGTCTCCTCAAGGGGGGCGGAGACGGTCCATCGGGTCATGCCCTCTGTACGGTATCGCTCACGCTCCCCGATCGTGAGCATGTCGTCGGTCGATACGTCGCGACCCGCGTCGACCCACGAGGACCACGACGTGGAGGCCGTCGTCCCCAACGCCTCGCCGAAGGATGTCGCGGCCAGGCGAATCTGGTGCCCGTCGAGTCCCTCGATGTGGAGCGTGGCCGTAAACTGGTGCACGTACGTGACGACGGCCCCCATCGGATCGAGAACCCTCCATGATGTCGCATCCCTCGTGGCGAAGCGTTCTCCAGGCGCGCCGACGACGATGTCGTCCACGACCACTCGGGAACCGTCGTCGACCCAGGAGGACCATCCCTCGAACCCCGAGGCGATCGATCGGACGCCAAACGTCGTGGACTCGATGGACGCCGCCCGATCGCTCCTCAGGCCGAAGAGCGAGAGGGTCGCGGTGAGCTGGCGCACGTAGGAGACGACCTCTGCGAGGGGGGTTAGGACGGTCCACGACGTTGCATCCATCGTCACGTAGCGCTCACCCGGGTTGCCCGCGACGAGCGAGTCAGCGACCACGTCCGAGCCATCGTCGACCCAAGAGGACCACGTGTCGAACGCGGGATCGGTGGACAGCGAGCCGAACGCCGTGTATGCGATCGAGGCGGGCCGATCGATCCGCAGGCCGAGGAGCGTGAGCGTCGCGGCATGCTGCAGCGCGTATTGGGCGGTGATCGTGCGATTCGCGGTCCCCACGGTCACCACATGGTCGCGCGGGCGGCCGTCGTCCCACGCGGCGAAGACGAAGCGGGACGCGCCGTAGGAATCGATGTCGGGGGCGACGAGTCGGTGCGATTCTCCCGGCACCCACGCGAAGGATGCCGGGACCGCGTACGAGATGTTGTCGACGAGGACAGTACCCGTCTCCGGTGCCCTTGTGATCATATACGTCACAAGCGGAGGGCACATCGTGGAGAAGGACCAGGGGTTCGGCACGGGACCGGGTGCAAGCGGGTTCCCGTCCCGATCCTCGCCTCCTACGGTCACGATGAACGACGTGCACTCCGCGAGCGGCACCGAGTGCGTCAGCGTGAGGACCGTGTCGTTGACGGACCACCAGGGCGAGACCGCGACGTCCGGGGCGACGGCTACGGTCACGGTGGCGATGTCCATCGGCTCGCTGAACGTGAGGACAATCGACGCATCCAGCGGGACGAAGGCTTCCCCGTTCACCGGGCGTGTCGACACGACGTATGGGGGCGTGCAGATCGTGCGGAACGACCACGGGTTCGGCGCCGGTCCGGGGACGAGCCGTTCTCCCTCGAGGTCCGCGCCGCCCGTGATCTCGACCGAATACTGCGTGCACTCCGCCATGGCGGCGTGATCGAAGGTGAGGGCGTCGGACGAGGTCCACGATGGGGTCACGGTGGCGGGCGGGGAGAACACCCACGTGACAGTCGTAACGTCCATGGTCTCGCTGAATCGCGCCCAGATCGGCGCCTCAAGCGCCACGTCGATCGTTCCATTCGGCGGCGACGTCTCGACCACGGAGGGGGGCGTCGGGATCGGGAGCACCTCGAGCGCCGCCTGCGGGATCGGTTGCGTCACGTCGACCCCGTCCCATCGCTGGGACCGGACCCGAGCGTCGGGGTACAGGGAGACGTTCACGAGGCCCATGCGATCCGACGTGACGCGGTACGCGACGCTCCACGTTTCGTTGATGTCCACCCGACTCACGTTCCACTGCAGGACCGTGCGGTCCGGGAGGACGGTGAGGAAGGACGGGTTCCGGGGACTGCCGGTGGCGGGATTCACGAACGGCGGCAGGACCGTGAGGTACGCGGGGACCACGTCCTCGACCATCGGGACGTCGTCCGCCAGGTTCGGATCGAGCGCAGCCGTGCGGATCGTCCGGCGCTGGATGTCCTCGTAGATCCAGATGAGGTCCTCGGGTGTGTCCGCGTAGAAGTACTGGCCGCCCGTGCGTTCCGCGATGTTCCGGAGGAACGCGTCGTCGACCTCAGACCCGAGGCCAACGGCGAAGATGGCGATCCCCTCGCGAACCGCTTGGTCGAGCAAGCTGTTCGTGCGCGTGCACGGGTCCGGGGAGCAGACGCCGTCCGTGAGCAGGATCTCCGCGCGGCTCCGGGACCGGTTCCCGTGCGCGACCATCCAGTTGTTCCCCAGCTGGATCGCGTCGTCGATGTCCGTGAAGTTGAACCCGAGGCAAATCGGGCTGCACGCGAGGGTGTCGGCGTCCCCTCGCAGGAGCGCCTTCCCCCTGGCGTCCGCGGAGGTGAGCGTGCGGTTGTTGACGATCCAAGCGTCGTGGTGGAACCCGAGCACGGACGCGCGGTCCATGTCCTGCATCGCGTCGATGTAACCCTTCACCGCCGCCACACGAAGGTTCGTCGGGTCGCTCGTGCTCATGCTCCCGGACACGTCGATCTGGAGGATGACATCCTGTGGGACGCGGACCTGCAGGGGCAGCCCGGTCCCGCGCAGGGAGACCGTGACGCTCGCGACCTCGTTGTACGGCGGTCCGGCCCCGGAGACGTAGACCGTCGACGGGTCGACCGCTCGCGCCAGCTCTAGGTGTGGGCGCAGCCGGACGGTCAGGGTCGCGGACGCGGTGAGGACCCCCATGCGCGCCTCCAAGAGGACGCGGTCGCCCTCGCCGCTGGACGTGGCGACGGGGATCGCGACGTCCGCGACGAACGGAACGCTCCCATCGCGGGGCACGAGTCCCAGGTCCGGGATCGAGTCCGGGTCCCCCGCAGAATCCTGCAGCGGCGTGCCATCCAGCTGCGCCAGGGCCACGGACCAACCGGCGGGCGAGGACGGGACGAGGTTCACGTAGTCCGCGGCGGGATGGCGGTTCGTCGCAAGCATGTCGAACCGGACCGTCGCACCGATGTCCGCGAAATGGCTCTGGGAAGGGCCGAGCTCCAGGTGGCTCGGGGTCGGGCTGCGGTCGAACGCCCAGCCGCTGGCGAGCGCGGACGGGTCGTCGTATGCCGTCGTGCCTCCAAGGCCGTCCTCGACGCGCGCAAGGCTCAGGCCTCGACCGTGCGGGGAGGTCCAGCCGACCATGTCGAGGAGCCGCCCGGAGGCGTCGTAGAGGTACACGTTATCGCCCGCCTCGTCGAGGGTGTCGAAGAACGGAGGCGCTCGATCGTACGCCAGGAGGGGGAGACGAGCGCCGGGAGTGGCGACCCCGCCGAGGACGGTGTGAACGACGTCCGCGACGAGTCGGAAGCCTGACAGATTCAGGGATGCGGTTCCCCGGTAGTCGAGTTCCACGAAGCGCTCGTCCGTCGCGTTCGTGCGGTACAACACCTCGTTCAGCACGAGGTCGGGCGATCGGTCCGGAGCCGCCACGGAGTTGCGCGCGTGAAACGAGGGGACCGACGACCGCGTCCATCCCTCGGAGTAGCCCATCGCGTTCGCGTAGCGCGCCGTGGACTCCCCCGGCAGGGGGTCCGTCGCGGTCCCGAACGAGCCAGAGCCCGCGGTCGCAAGGGTCTCGGCCCCGCGCCGGATCTCGACGCGCGCCCCTTCCGTCCCGAGGTCGAGGGAAACGCGGAGGTCCGCGGATGCCGGGGCTCCGATCACCACGTGTCCTCGCGCCGGGACGCCCCCCAGCGGGGACAGGTCCACGGTCGTCGCGCCCGCGACGAGCGTCGCTCCGGTCACATCGAAGGGCACGCGCGCGAAGTTGTAGACCTCCACCTGCGCCAGCGCCGCGGGTTCGTCCTGGATCTCCGTGATGACGAGCGGAGACACCCGCAGTTCCGAGAAATAGATGTCCGACGTCCCCGCGCGGAAGTCCTCCCACGCCACGTAGACGCCGAACCCGCCGGTGGCCACCGTCGGCGTGCGCTGCTCGGTCCGGTCGTCCGCGGGATCCGCATTCCGGTCCGTGTCGTCGACCCGCAGGTCGGCCCCCGTGGCGACCCCGTCGCCCCAGACGACCCCGTCCGCCGACCAGGATGCGAAGACGTCGCCGTCCCCGTCGCGGTCGTCGGACCAGGCAACCCACACGGTTCCCGCGAGGGCGGAGATCGACGGGGACGCGGGCGTCGAGAGTCCGAGGTCGTCGTCGATGACGACGGGCGGAGACCACGACCGTCCGTCCGAGGACCGCGCGTAGAGGAGGTCTCCCTCCGCCATCGGGAACGGCCATCCGGACCACGCGACGTGCGCCGTCCCGAGCATGTCGACGTACACGGCGGGGGTCCGGATTTCGTCGTACGGCCCGCCCTGCACGAGGACGGAAGCGTGCCAGGACGCTGCGTCGTCGTCGGATCGTGCTGACGCGATTCCCGGGAGGGGGCCGATCTGCCGCCAGACGGCGACGACCGTGTCGCCCGCCGCCGCCAGGACGGGCCCGAGGTTCATGGTCTCGCGGGAGGACACGCGTGTGCCCGGACCCCACGTGATACCCCCGTCGGTCGAGGCGCGAAGGAAGATGTGGATCTCGGACGAAACCCGATCGTCCGACCAGGCCACGTACGCGCGACCCGCGCTGGCGGCGACGACCCCGTCGAAGGCGGACACGCCCGCGGGCGCCGTGTCCACGCGCTGCGCCGCGGACCAAGAGGAACCGCCGTCGGACCAGACGAGCCACGCGGACCATCGGGACTGGACGCGTCGCTCGAACGTCACATACAAGCGCCCCTGGAACGGCCCGGGACCCAAATCGACGGCGATGCGCGGCATGTACGAATCGGCGCCCGGTGGGTCGATCCGCGCGGCGGGCGTCCACATCGTGCCGTCGGCGGAGCGCGCGTAGTGGATGCCGCGTTCCCCGGCCCTGTCGTCGGACCACACGAGGTGGAGCACGCCGGATGGATCCACCGCCAACGATGGACTCAGGGCGCTCTCCGGGCCGGCGACGACCCCGACATTGTCCCCCGGTTCCGGAAGGCTCCCGACGAGGGGCGATACGGCGATCGAGAGGATCGCGACGACGATGAAGAGAAGAGAGACCCGACCCCCCATCCGAACCCGAGGAAAGCACCCGCCGGAGGCTAGATGAGCGGTGTGGAACTCGTTTGTACCTGTATTTAAAGGAGGCAGGGGGCGCCCGAGCGCACCGAGTCCCTACGGATTCGAGGCGTCCCGGAGGCGGTCGAGGACGAAGGTCTTCTCGAGGACCGCCACGAACGGGGCCGCACGGGGGCCCTTCTCCCGTCCGAGGAGGACGAGGTACAGGTTCCGGAAGAACCGCGGGGTGTCCACGGGGAGACCACCGCTCCTCGTCAGGGAGACCATCGACTCCTTGATCGCGTCCTCCTGCCACTCCGCCGCCCGCGCCCGGTCCACGTACATGCGGAGGGATTCCCGGTCTTCGGCGGTGAGCTGGGCGCGGACCGAGTCCGTCAGGGCGTCCAGGAGCTCGACCCGGCTCTCCGGGGAGTGCCGTTCGACCCATCGCCGGGCGTGCCCCAAGCGGCCCGCGACGCGCGCGCGCTCGTCCGCCGTCAGCTCGCGGCGCAGCATTCCGGTGTCGCGGAGGCGGCGGAGCACCCAGTCGACGCCGCCCTCCTCGGGCGAGATCTGCGAAAGGTACGCGGCATGGCGGTACGCGAGCACAAACGGTTTCGTGGCGGGTGGAGGATGCATCGCCGCGAGGGCGAACGTCCGTCGGTGCACCTGCGCCTCCTCGGAGGCGTCCTCGGAGTGGTACGCCCCCGACCCCGCATCGTACGCGTCGTGGTATACGTCCGCCTTCCCGAGGTCGAGGACGACGCGCCGGACCACGGGCACGCTGAGGTACGTGTACCGCAGGACCTCGGGGTCACCGATCGCGTCCCACGTCGCGGGGCCGAACCCGATCGCGTCGCTCGACCCCATGTCCCCCTTGTCGACGGCCCGCTCCCCGAGGCCGACAAACTCGTACGGGATCCCGAACGGGGGTTCGAATCCCAGGACGGTCCGCGCGATTTCCCTGCACGAGTCGCGCGAGCCGCCGGGGGCCGCATGGTCCTTCCCGAACGGCTCCACGTCCACCGCCAGGACCTTCCAGATCGCCGGCCACTCCAACCGCCAATTCAGCTTCCCGAGCTCCAGCTTCGAAGTGCCCCGGTCGCCGCACTCGCACTCGTAGTCGACCGTGTCGATCCCGTGGATGCGGATCGCGCGCGCGTTCCCCACGCGACGGCACGCGTTGCAATACGGCTCGAAGGGAATCCACCCCTCCGCGTACGGCTTGCGCGCGCGGTACTTGTTCACGACGGCGCGGACCTCTTCCGCCCGGCCCGCGAGGTCCGCGGCGAGGCGGCGCATGTCCTCCCGGCGGTACAGGTCCGTTGTGCTCGTGATCCGGACGTCCGGCGCGTACGCGGGCAGATACTCAGAGAACTCCGCCCAGTAATGAACGACCCAGTTCTCGTGGCACCTGTGAGGGTCGGGGACATCGATGAGCCGCCGCCCGACGTGCTCCCTTCCCGAATCGCCGGGGAACTGGGAGAGCTGCCACTCCTTCCCCTTCCACTGATCCTGCGTGTACTGCACGAGGGCCTGCGTGACCACGCGACCTTCCTCGCGCAGCGCGCGGGCGAGGCAGTGGCAGAGCACGATCTCCCCCCGCAGGCGGCCCACGTGCTGGAGCCCGCTCACGCTGAGGCCGCCATTGATCACGAGTTCGCGCTTGGGCTCCACGGAGGCGCGGACGTGTGCGAGGAGTTCGTCGAACCAGTGCACCATGTTCACGTGATCGCACGCGCCCGCATCAGCGCCCGGAGGGGCACGCCGTGCAGCTCGTTCTGCTCCGTCTTGTTCACGAGCACGACCGCGAGGACCGCCTGCCCGTCCGCCTCATGGATGTCGTTCACGACGCCGCTGATCGTCTCGCCGGAGGAGATCACGTCGTCGACGATCACGACCTTCTTCCCCTCGACGGACGCGTAATTCGAGGACCACGCCCCGCCGCCGCCGCGCGTCTCGCTTGGGCGATAGATCGCGAGCTCTTTGCCCATGTCCTCGCTGATCAGCGTTGCGTACGGGATGCCGTTGATCGCGATCCCAGCGATCGTGTCCGGCTCCACGCCGGACTTCTCCGACTCCTCGAGGATGATGTCCGTCATCGCCGCCGCAATGAAGCCGATCCGGTTGCCGAAGACGCCGACGGACCGCCAGCCGATCTTCACGTCCTTCGGCGGCTCCCCGCCTTTGATGCCCCGCGTGAGGAGCCACGTGACGGTCTCCGGCGACAGGTGGAGCTCGTCCCCGATCTCCTTCTCGCTCAGCCCCTTCGCCTTGTACTCCGTGGCCTTCTTCGCGAGGGCGTCGACGCTTTTCATGGTCGTACCCACGCCGCCATTCCAAGGTCGATATATAAGATGTCCCGAGGCGTGGCGCGATGCGTAGGAATGTTGAAGAGGAACGGAACCGCTTGGCGAACCGTGCGGACCCGAGACGTGCTTGTGCTGGGGGCCGTCCTGCTGGTCGGGGCGATCGCCGTCTCCCTGATTTCGATCCAGGGCGGCGGTGGCATGATGAGCGGGATGGGCGGCATGATGGGCGGCATGGCCCTCGCGGGCGTCCTGTTCTTCGTGGCGGTCGCGTTCCTCGTCCTCGCGGTCCTCGCGCGCCCCGCCGTGGCGCCGCCGCCGATGCCGGCTCCCCCGCCACAACCCGTCGATTCCGCCTTGCCGCCAAGCGCGCCCGCGGGGTCGCCGTTGGCGGTGGAGGCTGCGGTCGTGAAGCTCCTCGGCGAGGACGAGCGACTTCTGTACACGCGGCTCCGGGACGCGGGTGCGCCCGTGCTGCAGAAGGACGTCGTCGCGTGGGGCACGTTCTCCGCCGCCAAGGTCACGCGCCTCCTCGATCGCCTCGAGACGAAGGGCCTCGTCGTCCGCGAGCGGCACGGGATGACGAACCGGATCCGCCTCGCATACCGGTGATTGCACGATCCTGAAATCGCTTTCAGTGGTTTTCGCGAAAGCCTCATGTGCTCTTTCTTCGGAAGAGGAGTTCGGGACGATCGGTCCCGAGGTGAACGGATGAAGATGGCATGGGTGGCGGGCCTGGCGGTCGTGGCCCTGCTCGGCGTGGGCGTCCTGACGGCGAGTGCCGTGATGGCTCCCGGCGGGATGGCCGCGCCCACGGGCGGCATGGGCGGGATGAATGGCGGCATGATGGGCGGGAACATGCAGGGCATGCACGAACAGATGCATGACCAGTGTCCCTGCTGCCAGGGCGACGATCCCAACACATAGACCGGCATCGCGCCCCGGTGATTCGGGGTCTGTGGGCGGTGTAATTCCTCGAACCTCTTTTCAGTTCCTCGTCCGGTCATTGATCAGAAGATGGAGTTCGGGTCGTCCTCAGACTCCTTCTGGCCGAGGGTTCGCCTTTTCCCTCGAGGCCCCTTCGCGAGCGCGTCGACGGTTTTCATAGTTCCCACGAGTGGCGCATCTCGAGTTCGCTATCAAGACTGGCGGGCGAGACCCCTCTATCTCCGGTCATAGACCGTTTTCCTTGGTCCGACGGTAACGATGAAGACTATCCGTCGGTCGAGGTCAAGGGTGAAGAGCACGCGATGAGTTCCGGCGCGCAGGGTACAGAGTTCGAGGCCGTGGAGCCGTTTGCCGTAATGGAGCGGATCTGTGACGAGCTTCAAGACCCGTGCTGTGACCGTCCGGATCGTCTCCTTGTCCAGCCCACGAAGACGCCGTATCGCTTCGTTGGACCATTCGACATGAAACGACACAGGGTGTGGCCTCGCGTATCAGTTTCCGAGGCGTCTCCGAACCTCGGCATGAGGGACGGTCCGGCCTTTTCGCACATCGTCCAGACCCTTGCGAACGCTCTTCATCAGTTCCGTGTCGCCAAGGATCTCGATTGTCTCCTTCAGAGATTCGTACTCTTCTTCGCGAATCCGAACCGTCTTCTGCACGCGCCTTCCCATGCTTGGGTTGTTCAAAGAAGTCCGCAGTACATGTAGTCATCGCCCAGGTGAGGTACGCCCCGGAGAGCGCGGGACGCTCGGGCGCAAGGCAGAATCTGTCCTCCTTGCCCTCTCATTCCCTTTGATACCTCGGCGGTCTTCCGGAACTAGCGAACGACGGGACAACCCTGATTCGCGAAGGAGTATGAAATCTTCGCGCGCCGACAGGTGAATCTCGAGGTGATTCAGGAAACCGCGCCCGAGGAGCGCCTCCGCTCCGGGGAACACGGCACTCGCTACCCCGAGAAAGCGGATTGCCCCGACGATGATGGCCGGATAGTAGATGGTGGCGGGCTGTTCGTCCCCTCTCGCGGACTGCTGGATCATGCCGCTCGAGCGCACGCCTGAGAGAGGCCACGGGGAACAGCCTCTCGGGGAACAGGCAGTTGTCGGCACCGGTGCCGACGACGGCGGAGGTGGGCGCGACCCGGTCCTTACCGAAGCCGACGCCAACGCGGGGGACGACCTGGCGGCAGGTCGTGGTAGCGGGGAAAAACAAATTGCCGTATGACCTCACGGTGGACCAGTACGAGCAGAACCGCATGTACCGGTTCAAGGGGATCGGCTCCGCCCTCGACTACAAGGTGATCTGCGGGTTCGATTCATCGGGGGCGGGCACGAGAGTCTCGATCGGCGTGAGCGGACGGGTCAAGGGGTTCGCGAAGATCTTCGGCGGGACAATCGGGCGGACGTTCCGCGAGGCGATCACATCGAGCGCGGAGAGCTTGCGAACGGTGTTGGAGTCGAGGACCTAACTTACCCGCAGAAGAGGGGGTCGAAGATCCCCCGGCGGTAAGGGGCATCACAGTCCCGAGCGCATGACCGCGATTCTGTACGGGTTCGCCGCACGCGCTTCCTGCGTGATGTAGACCTCCCTTGTGGCCGACGAGCGGATCTTGACGGTAACGAGTGCCGAGGCGACACTCAATCACCTGCAGGAATCGAGCATTCATGACGGCCGCGCGCTGTGGGTAGCTAACGCGTCGCGATTCGCATCGCGTTTTGCGCATGCTTCCACGCCTTCTCGAAGTGACGGATCACGTCATCGTGCTGGTCGCGGTCCCACGCTTCTCGCGCCCTTGCGAGGGCCCTCTCAGCCCTCTCGAGTTCGCGGTCGAACCTTCCCTGGTTAGAGGGATCCTGCACGGGCGTGTCCTTTGCCTCCTCGAGGGGGATGCGGGCAAGGATCTCATCCGCCTTCACGAGCAGGTTCGCGATCGCGTCGCACTCCGCGTCGAGGACCGCGCGCCGGGCGTCCGCCCAGAGCCCCGACGTGAGGTGGCAGTGGACCATACCGACGCCTTCGTCCGACTCGTCGTCATCGTCGTCACCACGATTGTCGTCGTCATCCCCCCAATCGTCGTCCTCGTCATCATCGCGCCCGTCAGGGTCGCTGCAGCCTTCGCTTTCTCCGTCATCGTCCCCGCGGAGGACGGAGCTGTCGCGATGATCTCGGTCCTCCTCCTCGTCGTCATCGCCTCCACCGCGCGGTGCGAAGGTGACGAGGCAGTCCACGGCCCTTCGCTCGAGCTGGAATACCTCGTGCCCGTGCTCCGGGTCAAGATGGACTCCATCGGTCCACCACGGGCGGACATCGTACGTGAACGTGAGGGCCGCGACGGGGTCCGTGTCGAGGGACAGGGTGAACCCGAGGCTGACTTCGCGCGCGTGGACGAGCAGGGTCACCTGTCCCGTCCTCCAATTCTGCCTCGAGAGAATCGAAACGTCCTGCTTCCACGCGTCGATCCACAGGTCCCCGTGGTAACGAAGGGACCTCGAGGGCCAACGGTCGGGCAAGTCCACGGTGGTGACGTCGCCGTTGTCCCATGCCAACATGAGAGAATCGTACCCTCGCAGCCGCGGTGTCCATAAAGCCCCGAGGACGAGGTCAACACGTTGGGCTCGGTTCCGTGCCACGGAGACATATGGGGCCGTCGCCGTTCTGATCCCGACAGGCCGGAACGGTTCCCTGTGGCCGAGGCTCATCCATACGGACCGCTCCGCATCGTCGAGATGGCGGACGAACCGCCAGTCCCCGTGGTCGAGCGCCTGCTCCTTGAGCGCCTTGATTCGCCGGATCGCCTCCTGCTTGAGATCCGCCGCCGAGGTGATGTGGATCGAGAACTCCTCGGTCGCCTCCCCGCCGTCGTCGTCCCAGACGCTCAGGCGGACGACGTAGTCTCCTGGCAGGTCGTATGCATGCAGAACGGAATCCCCCGCGTCGAACGGGGATGTGCCGCCAAGAGAGTTCGGAGGGTCCGGCCCGAGACCGTCGTTGAAGTACGTGCCGCCCGCGAGGCTCGTGCCGTCCCCGAATTCCCATGCGAACGAAAGGTCGTCGCTCCCCGGGTCGAACGCGGGGCCGTTGAACGTAATCGGGTCGAGAGGGTAGAAGTGGCCTCGCGGCAGATCGTGATCGTGCTCTTGGATCACGCTTGCCACGGAGGCCGATGGCGCGACGTTGCGGACCGTGACCGTCGTCGTGGCTTCCTCCGTAAGTTCACTGTCGGTTACTTGGACCCGCGCGATCCCATTCCAGTCGTCCCCGAACTCGTGCGTGGCGGTCGGGATCGAGTTCCAGCCTGTGTCCCACGTACCGTCGTCGGTGAAGTCCCAACGGAACTGAAGTGGATCTCCATCGGGGTCGCTTGAGTCGGAAGCATCGAACGTCGTCGGGCTGCCTTCGAACCCCACCACAGGTCCTCCGGCGTGGGGCTCCGGTGGCCGATTGGCTCGAGTCGTCACGTAGAGATCAAGGCCCCCCAGCCCACCGGGGCGGGAGGACGCGAAGTAGAGCGTCCGGCGGTCGGAAGCGAGCCATGGCTGCTGATCGGGCCGTACGCTGTTCACAGGTGCGCCGAGGTTCACCGGCGGGGTCCAGGGGTCGGACAGTGAGTCGCGGGTCGAGACCCACAGGTCGTATTCCCTGAGCCCCTCAGGGCGGTCGGAAAAGAAGAACGTCTCGAGTCCGTCGAAGCGAACGACCGCGCGGAGGTCCTGATACGGGGAGCTCAGCTCCTTGACGTGTTTAGCGGCGCCGAACGATCCGTCAGGCAACTCTGCGCTGACGTAGATATCGGAGGCACCCATTCCGCCCGGCCGGTTGCTCCCGAAGAAGAGCATTGGGACGCCGGCGTCGTCGTTCTCGAAATAGTACGCGCCTTGGTCGATGAACGCCGTGTTGACTCCGGGGCCGAGATTGACGGGAGTCTGCCAGCCGAAGTTGTCGTGGACGTCATCGCGATAGGCGACCCACACATCGTTGGACCCGAAACCCCCTGGCCGATCGCTGTTGAGGAACATCCGGTGTCCGTCGCGAGACAGCGAAGGCGCCTGATCGATCCAAACGGTGTTGACCGGGGCGCCGACATTCACGGGGGGCCCCCACGCGTCGGTCGGGCTGGTCCGTTGGGTGATCCATATGTCGTTTCCGCCGGCCCCGCCTGCCCGGGTTGATCCGAAGAAGAGGTTGAGGCCATCTTCGGAAAGTGTGGGCCCCCCATCCACGTCGATTGAGTTGATCGCTGGGCCGAGATTTAAGGGGACTGACCAACCGGACAGGACCGAGGACTCGGGCGCGGCGCTGGAGTTCAAGCCTGCGATGAGGAGTGCTACGACGCCAATTGACAGCGTGAGTTTCACAGCAGCACCCACTGACAGAACGTATCACAGGATCGGCATATCAAGGCTTCGATTTGCGCTCGGGAGACCTATAAGGTGGCTTTCCGATTACTACATCAAGGGGGACGGCGAATGTCCAGGCTTAGGTCAGAGATGCCAACGCGACGTTTCGACGCGAAGGACAAATCGTGGTGGTTCTGGCTGCTTCTTCTCGCAGTCTCTTCGGGCTTCTCCGGAATCGCCCTCTCTCCAGACATCGATCACGTGAACGCGGAGGATGGAGAAGAGTCCGCTCCTGTAGAGACAGTTGCGAACCGGGTCCTCGATGAAGGGAAGGCCTCATCTTTCATGGAGAACCGAGGCCAGATCCACAACCCAGACGTGCGGTACTACATCGTATCGCGGGATCTCCAAGTGGGGTTTGCGGATAGCTCTGTTCTCCTCAAATTCGTCGAGCCTGCGCCATCGTCGATGGGAGACGAACATCATCCGATGACGCCCACCGCACAGCTGCTCGAATCTGGCCACTTGCGGGGAGTGATGCTGCGCCTCCGGTTCGAAGGAGCAAACGACGTATCCCCGCAGGCGAGGGTTCCTCGACCCCATCTGAGCCAATTCTTCCTAGGCAGCGATGCGGCTCAATGGTGGACGGGCGTCCGGAACTACGGCGAGGTCGTGTATGAGGACCTCTATGCAGGAGTGGACCTCATCTATCGAGCAACTCCCGCGGGCGTGAAATACGAGTTCCACCTCCAAGCGGGCGCAGATCCCGAGCTCATCACGCTGGTTTACGATGGTGCGGACGGCGTCGAGCTCGACGGGGCCGGCAACGCGCGGATTCAGTCGTCGGTGGGGATTCTCGCCGACTCCGCGCCGATAGCGTCTCAGGGAGCGGATCAAGTTCCGTGCGCGTTCGTCCCTCGCGGTCCTCGTTCTTATGGAGTGTTGTGCCAACGGGTGGACGGCTCTAGACCTCTGGTGATCGACCCCCTCCTCACCGCCACGTTCCTCGGCGGCGGCGGCATTGAAGGTGGAAACGCCATCGCCGTGGACATGGACGGCAATGCATACATGACCGGGGCGACCGAGTCCGTGGACTTTCCGCCGTCGCCAGGGGCTTTCAACCAAAACCTCAGTGGACGAGTCGACGCCTTTGTGGCGAAACTGGACCCCACTCTCAGTTTCTGCATCTACATGACCTATCTCGGCGGCGTCGGCGAAGACCGCGGACTGTCGATCGCGGTCGGCGCAGGGGGTTCGGTCTATGTCACGGGAACCACAGACTCAGGCGACTTCCCCACGACCCCGGGGGCCTACGACACCACGCACAACGGCGGCTGGGACGCCTTCGTGACGAAGCTGAACGCGACGGGGAGCGGTCTCCTCTACGCAACCTATCTCGGAGGCAGCGGCGAGGATCGGAGCCATTCCGTCGCAGCGGGCCCCGGAGGAAGCGTGTTCCTTACAGGAAACACATTTTCCGCAGACTTTCCCTCCACACCTCTCGCGAACGACACAGTCCTCGGCGGAGCATCGGATGCATTCGTGGCGAAGCTCGACGTCACGGGAGGCTCGCTAGACTATGCGACGTATCTGGGGGGCGCCGGGAACGAATCGGGCCTCTCCATCGCGATCGACTCGGGCGGAAACGCATACTCGACGGGAAAGGTGGACTCGGCAGGCTTCCCTGCCACCGCCGGTACAATCCAGGAGACCTTTGGCGGCGGACCGTGGGATGCCTTTGTGGTGAAAGTGAATCCCGCGGGCACCTCCCTCGTGTACGCGACGTTCCTCGGGGGCAGTGGGAACGACGACGGATCAGGGATCGCCGTGGACGGCGCGGGGAACGCCTATGTGACGGGGTCCACGGTGGACGATGTTGCTGATCTCAGCACAACTGTGGGCGCCAACGACACCACTCACAACGGCAACACCGACGCCTTCGTTGCCAAGGTCAATCCGACCGGGACCGCCCTCCTCTACGGCACGTTCCTCGGGGGCGCTGCGCATGATTACGGATACGGGATCGCCGTGGACGGAGCGGGGAACGTCTACGTGGCGGGAAGGACGAATTCAGCCGCTTTCCCCACCACCCCTGACGCAATCTCCACGGTTAAGAAGGGGGCGCACGACGGTTTCGTGACAAGGCTGAACCCAGGGAGCGTTGCCCTCAACTACTCCACGTACCTGGGCGGCCTTAACTTCGACTTCGCGGGATCGATCGCTCTCGATTCCGCCGGCAACGCGTACGCGACGGGAGAAACGGATTCGCCGAACTTCCCGGTCACCCCTGGCGCGTGGGACGCGGATCTGGATACCTCGAGTAGTAACCCCCTTAACTGGACCGATGCCTTCGTCGCGAAGTTCGTGTGGCCTTCCGACTTGAGCGTCCTGCCCGCGGACATCGCCTTCGTCCCGCCAGGGCCCGCGATTGCCGGCACGGTCGTCACCATCAACGCGACGGTACGCAATCTCGGCGCTGGGGACGCCTCCCAAGTCTGGGTCCGGTTCCACGATGGACCGCCATCGGGTACGAACGAGATAGGCACGTATCAGCTCATTCCGCTCATCACCGCCCTCGGCGGGGCGGGCAACGTCACCGTCGGCTGGACCGCTTGGCCGCCGGGGTCTCACGATGTCTGCGTCGCCGTCGATCCGAGCGACTTCATCGCCGAAACGAACGAGACGAACAATGTCGCATGCGCCCAGGTCCTCGTGACTTCAGCCCCGGAGCCGTGGGCGGACTACGTCCCGGATGCGCCTCAGCCATTGCTCCCGCTCCGTGCGGGGCTCTTCCGCCCGGTCTCGTTCTCCGTGCAGGTTCGGAACCAGGGCGACGCCACGGCGAACGCAACGTCAACGCTCGCGTTCTTCAACGGTACCGCACCCGGGAGCCCATTCGCGACCTTCTCCCTGCCGTTGCTCCAACCGGAGGAGGTCTCTGCCCGATTCGTTGCCACGTGGATGTCGCCCGCGGCCCCGGGAACCTATGATGTGTCCGCGAAGGTGGATTCCGGGAACTCGCTCCTGGAACGGGATGAGACGAACAACGTCTTCGTGTGGCAGGTAGACGTCGTCACCGGCCCTGTCACATCGTTCCTTCTCGGGACTCCGAACGTCACGGCCGCGCAACCGTTCGCGACATCGGCCACGGAACTCTCGTTCAACGTCCTCGACCAGAGCGCTTCGGGAATCCGATCCACCTGGTACGGTGTGGACGGCCGAGCGTGGACGAACTACTCGGCCGACGGGCCGTTCCGCCTCTTGGGGGAGGGCCCGCACCTCGTGGCGTGGTACAGCGAGGACTTCTTGGGAAACGTAGAGGCCATCCAGTCCGCGGTGGTCATCGTCGACGACGCGCCGCCAATCACGACGCCATCGGTAGGAGATCTGAAGTACCTCTCCGGCGGCACGTTCATGACCTCCTCGACACCCGTCAGTTTGACCGCGGAGGACCCAGGAGTAGACGCCGTGGGCGTTACCTCCACGGAATATCGAATAGACGCCGAGTCATGGATTCCATTTGCGGCTCCGTTCACCGTCTCCGGCGAGGGTGCCCACGACGTGGGCTTCCGTTCGACCGACCGCCTGGGAAATGCGGAGGTGGCCTCGATCCTCACGGTTGTGGTCGACGACTCTCCGCCAATGGTTTCCCTCTCGATTGGTGACCCACAATACGCGGGCGCACAGCTCTACGTAAGATCCACGAGTCCGCTCGCGATCGTTGCCAGCGATGGCGGCGTCCTGCCCGTCGGCCTTTCGTCTGTCGAGTACAGAATCGGCAACGGCATGTGGGTTCTGTATGGGAATCCGTTCACCGTGTCGCCCCCGGACGGGGCGACCCACGTGGAGTACGCCGCCACGGACCATTTGGGTCACCGCACTGCGGACGCGCGAGACCTCGTCCTGGACGACACGTCGCCCAGCACGACAATCTCGCCCGCCACGGGCACGCACCGGCCGGACACGGTCTTCACGCTGTCGGCGACGGACGGAGGGGCGGGGGTCGCGCTCACGGAGGTATGGATCGACGAGAACGGCTGGAGGCCCTACACGGGCGGGTTCGCGTTGCCCGAAGGGGACCATGTCGTCCGGTACCGGTCCGCGGACCGCTTGAACAACACCGAAACCGAGCATGTGGTCCCCCTAACAATCGTCGCACCCGTCCCGCTCCAGGTCGGAGTCGTCCTGTTGTGGATTCTTCTTCTTGGGATCATCACCGTTGGGGCGGTGCTCGGCCTGAACGAGTCCCTTCGCGTGTCGTTCCTCACGCCCTTTGTGATTCTTTGGGCGCGGCTCAGCCGTAGCGACATCCTCGACAACAAGAAACGAGGCATGGTCGTGGGCTACCTCGCGGCGAACCCTGCCGCCAACTTCGCAGCGATCCGCGCAGACCTCAACATGGCGATGGGGACCCTCACGTACCACCTCTGGGTCCTCGAGAAGGAAGGGGAGATCAAGTCCTGGAGAGACGGCCGGCTCCGGCGGTATGCACCGAGGGGGCATCGCGTTGCAGAGATGCAGCCCAGGCTCACGGACATCGAGCTCGTCCTGCTCCAGAGGATCCGCGGGACCTCGGGACTCACACAGAAGGAACTCGCGAAGGATGTGGGCGTGAGCCAGCCCGCCGTCAGCTATCACATCAGCCGGATGGCGGCGCTGGGGTTCCTTCTCGTGGAGAAGCGCGGGCGGCGGAAGCGGTACAGCGCGAATCTTGGCGATGCCCCCGGCAAGATGGGATCCCAGGCGGATCTAGGCGGCGTCATCGGCTCCGAGCCACCTGATGAAACCGACGACTGGGGAGCGTCGCGCTAGCCGCGTGTATGGCGCCCCGCGGACTGCAAGTTCATCTTAGATTCGTGTGCCCGAAAGCGGGTTCGTGGGACGACGTATAAGATGACGCACCAAAGACATTTGATAATCTATCAGGTGACGTTCCAATCTTCCCTTGTATCGCCCCCTTCATTCGCTCCCCGGCGATCACATGTCGGACTCGATCGAAACGGCTTCGGTGTGGAGCAGTGCATGGCGGAATGCGGGAAGGGGTTCGAACCGATTTCCACTCGGTCGCGCTTGGTGGGTCGTGTGGATCTTGGCGGCCCTCACGATACCGGCACTGGCGGGCGTCGCGAACGCGCATGGAAGTCCGGCTGCGGGTACCTATCCGCGGTTCGAGCTGGGAGCGAGGGAGACATCCCCCTTCCCCAGCAACTTATGGACGGTCCGAGATCACGATCAGATCACCGGCCTCCGCGTCTCGTTGGTGAAGCCCGACTGCTCGGTGAGGCCTTCCGACTGCCAGGACATCGATATCCTCAACACGCTCGATGGGTTCAACCTGTTGCCGCGGCTCGCCATCCCGTTCAACGGGGCCATCGACCCGACCTCCGTGAGCTCAGACACCGTATTTCTTCTCGCACTGAATGACGACGATGACGATCGAGGGCGAGATCGGGACCGCAGCGGAAGCCGGGACGACAGGGAAAGGGCGATGAGGATTGGAATTAACCAAGTCGTCTGGGACCCGGCGACCTCCACGCTGTTCGTCGAGGCGGATCCACTTCTCGAGGAGGCGACGCGTTACGCCCTCATCGTTACGACCGGCGTGCGCGACCCCTCAGGCAACCCTGTGGGGAAGAGTCCGGAATTCGCCGCATTCCTTAGAGGCAAGGCCGACCACGATGATGATGACGACGAGCGCCAGTCGGGGGACCGCAGAACCCGTCACTACAGGGAGGCGATCCAAGACGCCCTGGATGCGGCGCGTGACGCCGGAGTCCCGAAGAAAAAGGTCGCGGTGGCCACCGTGTTCACGACGCAGTCCACCACCGGTGCCATGTCGCGGATCCGGGACTATGTGCGCTCGCTCCCGGCGCCCGTCGCGGACTTCGGGCTCGGACCCGGGGGAGCGCGAACCGTGTACTCCCTCTCGGGAATTAACTCGATCGCCGCCATCCGGCACACCGGAGTCTCCCCGGACTCGTTCACGACGGTCAACGTCAACTTCAACGCATTCGCCTTCGTCCCGGGGGCCGTCGGATCGATCGCCTACGGGCGCCTCTCAGCCCCGAATTTCCTGAGGCCCGACGTGACTTTCAATGTCGTCGGCACGGAGGACGGAGTGCCGCCGGTCACAGGCATGCAGGACCTCTACTTCAACCTCCTTCTGCCCTCGGGGCCGGAGCCGGAGGACGGCTGGCCCGTGGCGATGCTCGGGGTCGGCGGCGACCGGGAAAAGGAGGTGTTCCCGACGCTGCTCGCGCCCACCCTTGCCAAGTATGGCATCGCCTCCATGGTGATCAATCCGGTGGGGCGAGGATTCGGTCCGAACAGCACGAATCGGGTGACCCTTGTCGACGGCTCCTCGACGACGTTCCTCGCGGGCGGACGCGGCAGGGACGTCGACGGCAACAAGGTCATCGGATCCCAGGAGGGCGGGCTCGCGCTCAAACCGTACGAACTGATCAGCCGTGCGCACGCCATGAAGCAGACGACCATCGACCACCTGGTCCTCGTCCGCGCCGTCCAGCTGGGCATCGACGTGGACGGCGACGGCGCCCCGGACCTGGACGCCGACCGGATGTACTACTTCGGGTGGTCGTTGGGCACCAGTTTCGGCGGCCCACTCGTCGCGATCGAGCCCGCCTTCCGGGCCAGCGTCCAGAATGCGATGGGCGGTCCGCAGATTCATCTCCAGCGCCTAGGGGGCCAGCGGGACATCGTCGGGAGGACGCTCGCGAGCCGGACTCCCTCCCTGATCAACGTGGGTGGCATCGTCTTCAACGAGAACATCCCGCTCCGAGACCAGCCGCCGCTCGTCAACACCGTGGCCGGCGCGATCGCGATCCAAGAGTACATGGAGTGGAGCGAGTGGGCGATGCAAAACGGGGAAGCGATCGCCTACGCGAAACACCTCCGGACGGTCCTCCAGAGCGGCGAGGATGACGACGACGATGATGACGACGAAGATGATGACGACGAAGATGATGACGACGACGACGAGGACGACGTGCGCGTTCGAGGCGTTCTCATCCAGATGGCAAAGGGAGACATGACCCAGCCGAATCCCAGCGCCAGCGCCGTGATCCGGGCCGGCGGCCTCGAGGCGTACACGACGTACTACCGCCACGACCTCGCGTGCGCCGCCAATCCCTGCACGACGGCGGCGCGGAAGAACCCCCACGCGTTCCCTATCCAGGGGGTCCTCGCCGACGCGTACTTCGCTGCCGTCACGCGGGGCGCCCAGGAACAGGCCGCGCAGTTCCTCGCGAGCGACGGTCTCGTCGTGATCCACCCCACGCCGACGAATCTCTTCGAGGTCCCGATCGTGCTGCCGCTGCCGGAGGTCGTTAATTTCATCCCGTGAACGGCGGCATGCCTTAAAGGGAGAACACAACGGACCGGAAAGAGTTGGAGGGGTTGCGAGCCGGATCGGTCGTCGGGATCGCCGTGTTGGCGGCGCTCGTCGTCCCCCGCTTTCCCCATGCTCGCGGGCCTGCCCGCGGGTGGCGGGGATCCGGGCTCACCGTGGGGGCCGATCTCAACGGACGTGGCTAGGGTCCGACTACGCCCTCGGACCCAGCGCCCAGCCGAGCCGCCGATCTCGGTTGGCGGTGACCGCGCCGGCATCCCTGAATTCGGCCTCCGCTTGGGCGAGGTACTCCACGAATCGCGCCACGCCGTCTCGCGTCGGCTTCCGCACGTCGACGCCGGCCCGCTGGATCTCCTGCCGCACGAGAATCATCGCCATCTTGTCGTCGAACTCGTCCTGGTTCGCCTCGCAAAAGTCGACGATGACCGCGTCGAGGGCGCCAACGGCCGTGCTCGTGTCCGCGTCCACCGCCGCGCGCATCGCGACGAGACTTTCGAACAGCTCCTTGACGGGGTCCCCTGGGGGTCCCGCGAGCATGAAGTGGCCCAGGCTCTCGAACGCGCGCTCCACATTCTCTCCCGTCTTCGCGCTCGTCGCGTAGCACGTGGACAGGCCGGAGGGCAGCACCCCGTACAGGCCCGCGTTGTGCTTGGCGGCGATCGCCTCCACATCCTCGAGGTCGAACGCCCGGTCTGAGAGGTCCGCCTTATTCGCGGCGAACACGAGGGGCACGGGGTCCGCGACGCGGACGAGGGCGGGGATCCAGTACCGCTCGAGGTTGTCGAGCGTCTCCCGCCTCGTGAGGTCCGCGACGAGGATGGCGCCGTACACGCCCTGGAACGTCCACGTGTGGAAGGACGTGTACCCCTCCTGGCCGAGCAGGTCCCAGATCATCATCGTCAGGTTCACGGTCTTGTCCGGGCGCGGGATCGCGAGCTCCTTTTTCGTGACCTTGCTGCCGACGGTGGCCACGTAGGAGTCCTCGAACGCGTCGAGGACGAAGCGTTTGATCAGGGAGGTCTTGCCGACGGCGCTGTCCCCCAAGAGGACGACCTTCTTCTTCTGCCCCATCCGTTCACGCGCTCCTCGATTGAGACGTACGCCCTCCGGTTCTCACAGTTCCTCGCGCGCACCCTCCACCTTCGAGAGCCAGCGCTCCAACCCGAGGCCCCGAAAGATGCCCGCGGCCGAGTCCAGCTGTTCGCGGGCGTTCGCCGCATCCCCCTTCATTTTCCACATGAGCCCGAACTCGTAGCGCGACTTCCCTTCCATGAGCCGACTGCCCTGTTGAATGGAAGTCTCGACCGTTTGCTCGAAGTAGCTGATCGACTCCTTCCAAGCCCGACGCTCTCGACCGACCATGCCCAAGATCCGCTGAGCCTGCGAGATGTTTGGCTTGAGATTCAGTCGCGTTGAGTCGGAGAGTGCACTCTGGGAGAGCGATTGAGCCTTGTCCAGATCCCCCATCCGAAAACAGATTTCCGCGAGAATCAGCCGCGCAGGAAGTTCGATGGCAACGGCTCCGAGGTCTCCTGCGATCTTGAGGCTGCGCTCGACGCACTCAATGGCCAAGTCGCGACTTCCGTGCTCCTCGTGTGCCCACCCAAGATTCATCAGAACCAGCGCCATCCCTCGCGGGTCGCCGATCCTCTCTCGGAGCTCGAGGCTCTTCCGATACTCCTCGAGGGCTTGGTCGTACTGCCCGCGTTCTGCATGCAGGATCGCCGCGTTGCTCAGCGAGACCGCAATCCCTTCCTGGTTCCCAATCCTTTCCCAGATCTCCAGGCTCTTCGCATACCCCTCGAGGGCCTCGTCGTAGTCCCCGCATTCAAAATGCACGGTCGCGGCATTGTCAAGAGTCTGCGCGATCCCCCGCAGGTCGCCGATTCTCCGAAGGACTTCCGCGGCCTTCCGATACCCCTGGAGAGCCTGGTCGTACTCCCCGCGTTCAGCATGCAGGGTTGCCGCGCCGCCCAACGAGTGCGCAACCCCCGGCTGGTCCCCAATCCTCGCCGAGATCTCCAGGCTCTCCTGGGACCCCTCGAGGGCCTGGTCGTAATCCCCCTTCGCAAAATGCACGCCCGCCACGTTGTGCAGGACCATTGCCTCCCCCCACTGGTCGCCGATTCTCCGAAAGATTTCCAAGCTCCTCCGATACCCCTCGAGGGCCTGGTCGTAATCCCCCCGTCGAGCATGCACCCTCGCTGCGTTGCTCACCGAGCCTGCAACCCCCTGCAAGTCCCCAAGCTTTTCCCAGATCTCTAAGCCCTTCCGATACCCCTCGAGGGCCTGGTCGTACTCTCCTCTTGCAAGATGCACGTTCGCCGCGTTGTTCAGCGACTGCGCAATCCCTTTGTGGTCGCCAGTCCTCTCGGAGATTTCCAAGCCCTTTCGAAGAGCATCGAGGGCCTGGTCGTAGTCCCCCCGCTGGAAACGAGCGTCTCCAAGGTTGGTCAGGGCCAAAGCCTCTTCGAAGCTCGCTTTGCCCTCCACCAGGCTCAATGCCTCGCGGCAAGCCCGGATGGACTCCTCGTATTCGCCCTGTTTTGTAAAGATCCTTCCCATCTTGCCCAAGGTTTCTGCTCTCTTCCCTTCCCCGCCCGCCAAGTCCAGAACTCGGCGGTAGCTGGCCAAGGCTCCCCCATAGTCCCCAATCAAGTCATCGAGTGCGCCCTGGGTTTCGAGGAGCCCGACCCTGCCCACATCATCCTCCTCGAGCTCGAGGGCTTCCGAGCAGAAGCGGATGGCCTCCGCATTGGCGAACTGTTTCGAGGCCCGATCCATCGCCCTTCGGAGGTACGGAAGCGCCTTCTTTCGCTCTCCCGATCGGTAATAGTGGAACGCGATTTCTCCCGCCAAGTCGTCCAGGCGGTCGTGGTACTGCGTTTCCATGGCGGAGGCGACCAGTCCGTGACACCTCGACTGGAACTCCGGCGGCAAGTCGTCGTATAGGACCTCCTTGATCTTGACGTGGTCGAACCGGTACCGGTCGTCCTGTGCCCGGATCAGACGATGCCTCTGTTCGAGGGCGCGCAGGGCGGGCTGGAGCGCAACGGGTTCGAGGTCGAGGGCGGAGGCAACGATCACGGCGGTGAACTCCTCGCCGTTCGTCGCTGCGACGTCGAGGATCTGTCGTTCTGCGTCTCCAAGGCGGCCGAGGCGCCTTTGAATGACGGCCTGGACTCTGCGGGGGACATCCACCTCGCGGAGGTCGATGCCTGAAGACCAACCGCCGTTTTCCCGTCGCAGCCAACCCTCCTCGAGCATGAGCCTAACGAGCTCCACGACGAACAGCGGGTTTCCTTCCGTGTCTTCCTGGATGCGTCGTGCAAGTTCCTCAGGCACAGTTCCGCCGCCAAGGACGGAACTCAGAACCTTGGCGGTGTCCGGGGCCGGCAACCGGCGGAGTTCCACGACGTCGAAAAGGTCCTCGCGCTCCATCCGCTGCATCGCGCCGACGAGATGGTGGGGCCTTCCTCCTTCCGCCGAGAGATCTTCCGGGCGGTAGGTGCCTAGGATGCACACCCCACACGTCCGGGTGTTCCTGGCGATATAGTGCAGGAGGGCCACCGTGGACGGGTCCGCCCAGTGGAGGTCCTCGATGCAGAGGAGAATAGGACCGATCTCCGCCCTTCTGGCGAGGCCGAGGCAGACGTTCTCGAACAGGAGGTTCCTGCGCCCCTTCGGGTTCGCCTCCCCGTAGCGGATGCCGTCGTGGCGCGACAACAAGGGCTGCAAGGATTCCTCGATCCCGCGGACCCCGTCCTCGTCTCCGTTCCATGTCTCGAGCACGCGACCGTACGATTCGTGGACGCGCAGGACGACTTCGCCCATGTCGCGGACGAGGAACTCGTTCTCCCTCCCGTCGACGACCGCGATGAGGTTTGCACTCGGACCTCGGTTGAGGAGAATCGAGTGACCGCCGTAGTCCAGTCGGGTGAGCGTGCCGGGGTCATCCTCGCCCTGGAGTTTCGACAACGACTCTTGAACGAAGCGGCCGACCGTCAGGAGCATCGAGGCGAACAGGTCGGGGTCCAGCCGCGCCCCTTCGCGCAAGGCCGACTTCACGAGGAGGCCCGTGTGCGTGACGAGGTATGCGGCTTCGACGCGAGGCGCGCTTTCTGCAAACAGGTGCTCCAGGCCGCCTGTGCGGAGCGCCTCACGGAAGGGCATGTACGGGGTCAGGGACTCGAAAAGGCCCCAGCCGGAAAAGATCTGGACACCCTTCGAAGCCGCAAGGGTCTTGATTTCCTGGACAAGCCGTGTCTTCCCGATGCCGGCTTCCCCGGAGATCAGGACGAGGCTGCCCCTTCCACCGACCGCGTCTTCCACGTGTTTCGCAAGCTGGCGGAACTCTCTCTCCCGCCCGACCATCGGAGCTTGCAGGTCCACTTCGACTTCCCTCCCCGGGGTTGCCCATCCCTGTGGTACGCCGTAATACTTTCGGCCGTCCGGCGCTCGGCCGGGCCCCCTGGGAAACCGAGGACACCATCCGCTGAGGCCCCCGGCCCATCTTGGACCGGATCAAGGCGTCGGGGTCTCCAAGAACGCTCCCCGTGAGGACGCACCAACGGACGAACGTGGAGACGTCCAGTCCAGGGTCATCCTTGACGAGCTCGAGGTGTCGGGAACGATTCGCGGCTTGAGCATACCGCTCTGCCGTTTCTCGGCTGGCATGGGCCTCCGCGCGAGGGACAGCATCTCCCGGGCTTCATAGGCGTAGCGGAGACCCGGTGGTGCCTTTCCGCACGGCGGGCTACATCTCGCGCCGAGGGCCCATTTGATGCGACGGTCCCGGTTGGCGGCGACCGCCGCCGCGTCTCGGAACTCCGACTCCCCTCCTGGCCGAGGAGGTCCCAGATCATCATCGTGACCTTCGCGGTCTTGTCCGGGCGTGCGATTGCGAAATCCCTCTCGTGACCTTGCTGCCGACCGTGGCCACGTAGGAGTCCTCGAACGCGTCGAGGACGAAGCGCTTGATGAGGGACTTCTTGCCGCCGGCACTGTCTCCGAGGAGGACGACCTCTTTCTTGAGGATCATGGTTTCGGCGGCGATTCGGGGCGAAGATCGGGTCCGGGAGATGGCGTGATCGTCTCGCAGGCCGCTCGCGCGTTCGTGAGCTCCCGCTCCAGTCCCAATTTCGCGAAGATCTCGATCGCTTCGGCTAGATACTTGACCGCGTCTGGAGGGTTGCCCTTCTCCTTCCACATCAGGCCGAATTCGTAGCAAGACCGTGCCTGGCCGATTGGATGGTGAATTTCCTGATAGATATGGACGCTCCGCTCAAAGTTCTCGATCGATTCCGGCCACATCTTGCGTTCTCGAAAGATCGTTCCAAGGACCCTTCTTGACTCGGCGATCGTTCTGCGTCCGCCGATTGCGGTGGCAACGGAGAGCGCCGTGTCGCATAGGTCTGCTGCCCTCTGATGCTCCCCTCTTCTGAGTTCCACGTCTGCGAGAAGGGAAAGCGACTTGCTCTCCTCCTTTCGCGCGCCAATGCTTCGCGATATCGCAAGGCCTCTCTCGAGGCACGCCAGGGCCGCGCCATAGTCCCGGCGGCCGCGATGCGCGAGGCCGAAGCCGTACAAGGATGACGCGATGCCACGCTGGTCCCTGATCTTTTCTCGGAGTACCAGTCCCTTCGCGAAGTACTCCAACGCCACATCGAAGTCCCCTCGTTCGGCGTGCACGCCGCCGATGTTGTCCAGCGACATCGCAATTCCCTGCAGGTCCCCGATCTTCTGCACCACCTTCAAGCACCTCGTGTGATACTCCAATGCAGGACCACAGTTCCCGCGGTCGAGCTGCAACGAGCCTATGTTGTTCAGCGCTATCCCGATGGTCTGCCGGTCCCCCATCTTTTCCGCCTGGTCCAAGCACCTTGTGAAGTACTCCAATGCGTCGTCGTAGCTGCCCCGTTCAGCATGCACGATGCCGATGTTGTTCAGTGACAGGGCGACCCCCTGTTGGTCCCCGATCCGTTCCCTGATGCCCAAGCTCTTCGTGTGGTGCTCCAAAGCCGCGTCGTACTCGCCGCGGTAGTGATGCACGATGCCGATGTTGTTAAGCGATGCTGCGATGACTTTGCGGTCCCCGATTCTCTCTCGAATTTCCAAGGCCTTCGTATGGTGCTCTAGGCTTCCCGCATACTCTCCTCGGCTCCATTCCACCTTGCCGATTTGGGAGAGGGCATCGGCTTCCGCCTCGTCATTCCTTCCCGCCACGAACGTTAGGGCCTCAAGTCCCCGCTTCATGGACTGTTCGAAGTCGCCCTTCAGATAGAGAGCCCTCGCCACTTTCGACAAGGTGACGGCTCTCTTCTCGCCCGCAGCCAACTCAAGGGCACTCATGTAAGATTCGAGAGCTTTCCCGTACTCCCCGATCAGCTCGTACGCGGAGCCGAGACTTGCGAGGATTTCCCACCTCCTCTCCGCGTCCAACTCCAGCTCCAACGCCTCGGTGTAGAACCGAATCGCTTCCGCGTTCGCATACTGTTTCGCCGCCCTCTCCGCCGCCTTGAGCAGGTATGGGACGGCCTTCGCTCGATCTTCAGATCGGTAGTAGTGGAACGCGACCTCTCCCGCCACGTCGTCTAGGCGGTCCTCGTACTGCGCCTCCATCGCAGACGCGACCAGCCCGTGACACCGGGACCGGAACTCAGAGGGCAGGCCGTCGTAAAGGACCTCCTTGATCTTGACGTGGTCGAACCGATACCGGTCGTCCTGCGCCCGAACCAGGCGATGCCGGTGCTCGAGGGCGCGGAGGGCGGGCTGGATCTCCACCGACGAGAGGTCGAGGGCAGAAGCGACGATCGCTGCCGTGAACTCCTCTCCGTTCGTCGCTGCGACGTCCAGGATCTGTCGTTCCACGTCGCCAAGCCGGCCGAGACGTCGTTCAATGACGGCCTGGACTCTGCGGGGGACGTCGACCTCGCGGACATCGACGCTTGCGGACCAGCCCCCGTTGTCCCTCCGGAGCCACCCCTCTTCGAGCATGAGGTTCAAGAGTTCCACGATGAACAGCGGGTTTCCTTCCGTGTCTTCCTGCATGCGTCGTGCAAGTTCCTCGGGTACGGTTCCGCCGCCAAGGACGGAACTCAGAACCTTGGCGGTGTCCGGGGCCGGCAACCGGCGGAGTTCCACGACGTCGAGAAGGTCCTCGCGCTCCATCCGCTGCATCGCGTCGACCAGATGGTGAGGGGTCCCGCCTTCCGATGAAAGGTCCTCCGGTCGATACGTGCCGATGATGCAAATCCCGCACGTCCGCGTGTTCCTGGCGACGTAGTGCAGGAGGGCCACCGTGGACGGGTCCGCCCACTGGAGATCCTCGATGCACAGGAGGATCGGACCGTTCTCCGCCCTTCTGGCGAGGCCGAGAGAGACGTTCTCGAACAGGAGGTTCCTCCGCCCCTGCGGGTTTGCCTCCCCGTAGCGGACGCCGTCGTGGCGCGACAACAAGGGTGCTAGGGATCGCTCGATCCCGCGGACCCGTTCCTCGTCTCCGTCCCACGTCTCGAGAACGCGACCGTACGCTTCGTGGACTCGCAGGACCGCCTCGCCCATGTCGCGGGCCAGGAACTCGTTCTCCCGCCCGGCGACGAGCGCGATGATGTACGCGCTGGGGCCGCGATCGAGCAGGATTGAGTGGCCGCCGTAATCTAGCCGGGTGAGCGCTCCAGGTTCTTCCGTCCCCCCGAGCTTCGACAGCGATTCCTGGACGAAACGGCCGACCGTCAGGAGCATCGAGGCGAACAGGTCCGGGTCCAGTCGCGCTTCCTCCCGCAAGGCCGCCTTAACGAGGATTCCCGTGCGCGTGACGATGTATGCGGCCTCGACGCGAGGCGAGTTTTCCGCAAACAGGTGCTCAAGTCCGCCGCTACGAAGCACCTCTCGAAACGGCATGTACGGGGTCATGGACTCGAACAGGCCATAGCCGGAGAGGACGTGCACGCCTCTCGAGGCGGCAAGCGCCTTGAGCTCCTGGACAAGCCGCGTCTTCCCGATGCCGGCCTCCCCGGAGATCAGGACGAGGCTGCCACGGCCCGCGACCGCGGCGTCCAGGTGTCTGGCAAGCCGACGGAACTCAGTTTCCCTCCCGACCATCGGAGCCTGCAGGTCCATCTCGGGTATCCCTCCCCGGAGACCGCCCATCTCCGTGGGATGCCGTAATACTTTCGGACCTCCCGTGCTCCTCATGACTCCCTAGGTTGGGCGCCGCGACGCCTAGGACTCCATCTGCTAGGGCCCTCGGCTCATCTTGGAACGGATGAAGGCGTTGAGGTCGGAGAGGGAGGCGCCCGTGATGATGCACCATCGCACGTACGCGGACACGTCCATGCCCAGGTCCGAGGCCTTGGTCCGGACCTTCCGGAGGAGATCGGAGTCGATCCGGATGGTCAGGAGTTCGGAGTCCCGACTGTCCGTCGGGCCCTCATCCGACCGGTCCATGTAGCGCCTCTCGCGCCCAGACGCGCGACTGAGTCGATAAGTCGGCGTGGCCACACCGTGGCCACACTCCTTCATCCCCTCCACCGCAGCATGGGTTGGCGATTGCAATGTCCGACTCGGTCGAAACGGCTTCGGTGTGGAGGGGTGAGCGAGGGAAGGAGGGTTCGAAGGGAGTCTTATTCGGTCGCCCTTTGTGGGCCGCGTGGATCTTGGGCGCCCTGATGATCCCGGCTCTCCTGAGCGGTGCGAACGTGTACGGCGTGGGACATGGGGGCGGATACCCCCTGTTCGATCTGGGGGCGATGGAGACGTCCCCGTTCCCGAGTGACTTGTGGACGGTCCGGGATCGATCCCAGATTACAGATGTGCGCGTCGCGCTGCCCAAGCCGGACTGCACGGTGCGTCCTTCCGACTGCCAGGACATCGACGTCCTCAACACGCTCGATGGGTTCAACCTCCAGCCCCGGATCGCAGTCCCGTTCAGCGAGGCGATCGACCCGTCGTCGGTGACCTCCGATACCGTCGTTCTGCTGGCAATTGATGACGACGATACACGGAACAGCGGCGATGACGACCGCTTGGGAGGGAACGGCGACGACAACGACGTGGCGAGGATCGGGATCAACTGGATCGTGTGGGACCCCGCGACCATGACCCTCTTCGTCGAGCCGGATCAGCTCCTGGCACAGGCCACGCGCCACGCCCTCATCGTCACCACCGGCGTGCTCGACGCCTCGGGCAACCCTGTGGGGAAGAGTCCAGAGTTCGCTGCGTTCCTTCGCGGTGAGTCAAACGACGATGAGGAGGACGATGATGACGATGACGACCGCGGATTCGGAGATCGGAGAAGCCATCGCTACCGAGAGGCGATCGAGGACGCCTTGGATGCCGCGCGCCACGCTGGCATCTCGAAACATGACATCGCGGTCGCGAGCGTGTTCACAACGCAGTCCATCACGGGCGCCATGTCGCGGATCCGCGACTACGTGCGCTCGCTCCCCGCCCCCGTGGCAGACTTCGGTCTCGGACCGGGAGGAGCGCGGACCCTGTTCTCCCTCCCGAGCGTCAAGGCGATCGCGTTCATTCAACACACCGGAGTTTCGCCCCCCGCGTTCACGACGGTCAACATCAACATGAACGCCTTCGCGTTCGTCCCGGGTGCCGTAGGATCCATCGCGTACGGACGCGTCGCCTCGCCGAGCTTCCTGCGACCCGATGCGACGTTCAACATCGTCGGCACCGAGGTCGGCGTGCCGCCCGTCATGGGCACGGGGGACCTCTACTTCAACCTCCAGCTGCCCTCGGGGCCGATGCCGGCGGACGGCTGGCCCGTGGCGATGATCGGGATGGGAGGCAACAACAACAAGGAGGAGTTCCCGACCCTGCTGGCGCCCACCCTCGCCAAGTACGGCATCGCGACGATGACGATGAATCCCGTCGCTCGCGGGCGCGGTCCGCTGGGCATGAACCGCGTGACAATGCTGGACAACTCCGCAATCACGTTCCTCGCGGGCGGACGCGGTGTCGACGCCGACGGCAACAATATCATCGGCCCTCAGGAAGGAGATGATCCGCCCGCTCCGTACCTGTTGATGGGTCGTCGCGACGCCACGAAGCAGACGATCATCGACCACATGGTCCTCGCTCGAGCGGTCCAGATGGGTATTGATGTGGACGGCGACGGCGCTCAGGACCTGGACGGGGACCGGATGTACTTCCTCGGCTGGTCCTTTGGCGCGCAGTTCGGGGCCCCCCTCGTGGGGCTCGAGCCAGCCTTCCGAGCCAGCGTCCTGAACGCTCCTGGCGGCCCGTTCGTCGACCTCCGGCGGTTCGGGAACGTGCAGGGCCGAAACATCCTCGGGGCCGTGCTCGCGGCTCGGACGCCGTCGCTGATCAACGTGGGCGGCGCAAATCCGCTCGCGTTCAACGAGAACCTCCCGCTCCGAGACCAGCCGCCGCTTGTCAACACCGTGGTCGGTGCGATCCCGATCCAGGAGTACATCGACCGGAGCGAGTGGGCGATGCAGTCCAGCGATGCGGTCCCCTACGCCCAGCACCTCCGGACGGTCCCCCAGAACGACGAGGATCGCGACGATGACGATTGGGACGAGGACGACGACGAAGAGGACGACGCCCGCGTTCGAGGCGTTCTCATCCAGATCGCGAAGGGAGACCAGACCGTGCCGAATCCCACGAACAGCGCGGTGGTTCGGGCCGGAGGCCTCGAGGCGTACACGACGTACTACCGCCACGACCTCGCGTGCGCCGCGAACCCGTGCACGACGGCGGCGCGGAAGAATCCTCATCCGTTCCTGACCCAGGGAGTCGTCACCGACCCGTTGTACTTCGCCGCCATTTCGCGGGGCGCGCAGGAGCAGGCCGCACAGTTCCTCGCGAGCGACGGCCTCGTCGTGATCCACCCGACGCCGACCGGTCTCTTCGAGGTCCCGATCGTCCTGCCGCTGCCGGAGACAACGAACTTCATCCCGTGAGCGGCGGGATGGATCATTAGGGGGCGAACACACATGCAACGGAACGAGCGCGACGGGTCGCGGATTAGTTCGGTCATCGCCTTGGCGGTGTTGGCGGCGATGGCCCTCCTCTCCTCGTCCCAGGTGGTCGCGAGGGCGGCGGACGGTGGGGACTCCCCGGTCGTGGGTTTTCGTTCAGACGATGGGATCTTCTCAGCTCCCCCCCTTCCTGACCCCATGAACGCGCCGCCGGTCGCAGACGCCGGTCCGGATCAGCAGGTGTACCCGAACACGACGGTCACCCTGAACGGTAGCGGGAGCGGCGACCCCGATGGGGACCCGCTGTCATACCTCTGGTCCCAGGTCTCCGGAACGCCGGTCACACTAAACGGCACTCGGTCGCCTGAGGCAACGTTCGTCTCGTCTGATCCCGGTGTTCTCGAGTTCCGCCTGGCCGTGTGGGACGACGCCTGGGTGAGTACTCCTCCGGAACGGTTTGGGTTGTGGCCTGGGTGTTGTTGGGAGCTCCCTCAGGTCGTGGTGGACGCCGCGGGAAATGCCATGGCCGTGATGGTGGTGGACGACTACGTGTACAATGTCTGGGCCAAGCGCTACGTCGCCGGTATCGGCTGGGAGCCCGCGGTCCTAATCGAAACAGGTTCCGGGGACAGCGGATCCGTCGATGTCACCATTGACCCCTCCGGGAACGTCATCGCAGCGTGGCGGCAATGGGACGGCACGAACTGGATCCAAGCCAATCGGTACACTGCGGGGGTGGGTTGGGAGGCCGCGGTTCCGGTCTCGTCGGACCCGTCGGAGGCGGGACGTCCCCAGGTTGCGGTGGATGCCGCCGGGAACGCGATAGCCGTGTGGCGGCAGTGGGATGGCACGAACTGGAGCATCCGGGCGAGCCGCTACGTCGCGGGGATGGGCTGGGGCACCAACGCACTCCTCGAGTCGGCTCCGGGGGAGGCGTGGGACCCGCAGGTCGCAGTCGATCCCGCAGGGAACGCCACGGTTGTGTGGCGCCAGTGGGATGGCACGTACTCAAGCATTTGGGCGAACCGCTACGTCCTCGGGGTCGGCTGGAACAACGCTATCTTGATTGAGTCGGACTGGGGCGATGCCACGAATCCTCAGGTCGTTGCGACCTCCTCCGGCAATGCATTGGCGGTGTGGCAGTGGTTTGACGGCGTCGCTTCGAGCATTCGCGCGAATCGCTACGACGTGGGAATAGGCTGGGGCGTCCCGACCCTGGTCGAGTCGGATTCAGTGGACGCCTGGAACCCGAGACTCGCCGGCGACGCCGCCGGGAATGCCGTCGCTGCGTGGGAGAGCCCGAGCGCGATTTGGGCGAACCACTTCGAGGTCGACGGCGGTTGGGATGCCCCCTACCCGCTCCACTCGGACCCGGGAGGGTATTCAGCGAAGCCAGAGGTCGCCATGAACCCCGCGGGGACCGCGGTCGTCATGTGGGAAGGATGGTTGGGCCCCGAGCCTGAAAGGGTGAGGGCGGCGTCGTTCACGCTAGGGATTGGCTGGGGTCCCAGTATCCCGCTACAAGGGTATGGGGACACACTCTGGTTCCCGCAGATCGCGATAGACCCCGCTGGGTACGCAACCGTGTTGATGCTGCACTGGTCCGAACCGAGTAACTTTTTCTACGACATCTGGGCCACCCGGTTTCACACGGGTTCTTCATCGGACACTACGAGGGTGACCGTCCTCGACGACCCCCCTTCGAACTCTTACCTCCCGTCCTCTCAGACACTCACGAACGCGACGCAGACGGGCGGGAACTGCGGCTCGGCATGGGGAGACCTCACGCGGTCGGACGACGCCCGATGCTCCTACCGCGAGGTCGACCGAAGCCCTGCGGACCAGATCGGCGTCGTGATCGTGCCGGACGGGACGGACGTGAGACGGTGGTCCGCCTCGGGCTGCTCCAACGACGCCTCTCCGTGGGACGAGCTCGACGACGGCGCGGACACGCACGACTTCGACGCGACGTGCCGCCAGGGGAGCAAGAACGGAAACCGCGTGGGCGTCACCCTCGCGAACCCGGCATGGAGCGACGCGGCGGACGTCGACGACTTCACGGTTGTCGCCTCCTCCGTGGCCAGGAAGGTGAGCTCTTCCTCCGCTTCGGTCTCGATCGACGCGAAGGTCGGTGCCTCGTCCTACAGCAACGGCGCGACACAGGCGACGACGACCGCCTACGTGCGGTACTCCCGCGCGATGAACACGAACCCCATCTCCGGCTCGGAGTGGACCTCGACGGACATCGACGACCTCCGGATCGCGACGCGATGCGTGGACTGCTCGCCGAACAATCGGGCGACGCAGATGCAGGCGACGATCGACGCGGTGTACAACCCCGAGCACGCACTCGAGGTGCGCTTCGCGTGGTC
>Ga0209342_10000600_pt1 | contig 41947 bp, 61 predicted proteins | sample RifCSP16_2_FD_184023 | JGI IMG/M metagenome (GOLD analysis project Ga0209342, IMG submission 184023) | Soil microbial communities from Rifle, Colorado - Rifle CSP2_sed 16_2 (SPAdes) (version 2) | ecosystem: Environmental > Terrestrial > Deep subsurface > Rock core/Sediment | place: Rifle...
TGAGGTAGCAATTATACTGGTAGAATTGCTACCTCACTCCAAACATTCACCATGCACTATTTAAAGCAGGCTAAACATTATTTGGATGAGGGGGATTATAAAGCATTTGTTTATTTACTTGGTATGCCAATGGTGCTTGGTGGGTTGGCAGCAATGCCTGGTGGTGACCTTGCGGTTGCGGGGGTTAAGAAGGTGTATAAAGAGGTGCTGGGTGGGGAATTAATGCTGGATGTGAAGAAGATTGATAATGAGAGGATGGAGAGTTTGGTTGAGCATGGTCTATTTGGGGTGGTGGAGATGAGTGGAATGAGTCAGGGATTGGGGGTAGGGATTAGTGAGGACCCGATTAGGAGTGTGGTGGTGGTGAATTTGGCAAAGCAGGTTAATAAATCAATGCAATTAGCACGGGAGGGGCAAGGGTGGTTGGCATTTGAAGCACTACTTCCAGGTGGGATTAAGGATGCTGCCCGTTCTATCAGAGAAACACAGGATAAGGTGGTGAGTGGGAGTGGGACACCGATGCTTGATGTGGAGGGGAAAGAGGTGAAATTAACTCCCACTGAGGGAGTTAAGAGGGTGATGGGAATACTACCTGAAAGGATGGTGGATATATATGGAGTAAAGGAGGTGGAGAGTGATATTAAGAAAGAGAGGCAGCTCAATTTAGCAGAAATGCGGAATGAGTGGATTAAAGGTAACCACACAGAAGCGATGGACTTGTGGAGAACGTGGAACTCCCTCATCAGAAAGAGGCTTGCTAAAGAGAGAAATGTGATGGAAATAAGGAGGCTGAGGATGCTGCTTATCACCAGAGATGAGTTGGAGAAGAGTGTAAAAGCTAAACAACGAGCGGGTGAGTTAGAGGGGGTGATGAAGTGACCGAGTTTCTACTAAAATATGCCGAATATATCCCACTACTTTTTGTTAGCAGTGGTAAACCGAGGCTAAATACCGCAAGGTTGATGGAGATAATTACAATAATAGCAGTTGTTTCGGTGGTTAGCTTCTTTATGATAAGAGAGGTTAAAATTGAGTTAGCTCAAACTAATAAGGAGTTGGTGGAGGTTAAAGGAACAGTGGAAAAGATTTATGATGATTTGTATAGACCCACACTGCCAGGAGGTAATTGATGGATGCCTTTGAAGTTGCTCTTAATTTTGTATTAAAGTGGGAAGGTGGGTATGTGAATGACCCAAGAGATAGTGGAGGAGAGACAAAGTTTGGGATTAGTAAGAAGGCATATCCTAACCTTGACATTAAAAATTTGACACAGCAGCAGGCAGGTGAGATTTATAGGAGTGATTATTGGGAGAAAGCTGGGTGTGAGGGGATGTCAACACCCCTCAATTTGGTTGTGTTTGATACGGCGGTTAATTGTGGTGTAAAAAAGGCGGGGGAGATGCTTAAGTTTTGTGGTGGAGAGTGGGTTGATTATTTATTTTTGAGGGTTGCACACTATGTCAGTTTAAATAAGAGTGTGTATTTAAGAGGGTGGTTAAATAGGGTTATTGATTTGTATAAGTTGTGTAGGTTAACAAGTAGGGTGATGTAAGTTACTATTAAGTCTAATTGATAGACTATGTATAAACTACTACTAATCATCTTGGTATTATTCAGCATACCAAACCACAGCATTTCTCTAACCTACAATAGAGATAAGGAAGATGCTGTCAGGGGAGTGTTGGGTAGATATTTTCCAGATAAGGTAACATTCCTGAATCAGCAAACAATTATTCAATTAAAACTGCATGATGTGGGTGAGTTTTGTGTGAATGAAATGGTTTTCTTTTCTATTTACGGTGACCGTATTAGCGGTGTTGTTATGCTATTTAATAATAGTGGAAAGATGGTGAGTGAGTATTGTAGTAGGGTGGTGGGTGTTTGGTGGGGGTATGTATTTATACCAAGGAGGTATACAATAAATGACATAGTTTTGGAGTATAGAAGTAGGTTGGTCATAGTTACAAGTGAGTTTGATATATAAAGGAGGTGGATATAGTGCCCAAAGCAGCTGAAAAAGCACTGAGAAAAACAGCTAAAAAGAGAGGTTATGGAGAAAAGAAAACCAAGAGGTATGTTTATGGTGGGTTGAGAAAAGCTGGGTGGAAGCCACAGAAGGAGGGGAGGTGATAATATGAAGCCGGGATGGAAAACGACCGAATTTTGGTTGACTGTATTTACAACTGCGGGGGGTTTGCTATCTACCTATAGTGGGTTAATTCCCACGCCTTGGGGGATGGTTATATCGGCAGTGGTTGCGTGTGGTTATACCATTAGTAGGGGGTTGGCGAAGAGTGGTAGATAGGGGAGGGGGAGCTATTTATTTAGCTCCCCCTTTTTAATCAACTCTAAACCCTTTGAATATTGGACTGCGAGGTTTATCTTTAACTCCGTGTGGGAAGTATTTGAATGTGATGGTTGCTCCTATATATTTAGATGCATTAACCCACACCTCATTTCTTTGTTCATCAGTAAATCCGCTTCCTACTTTGAATACGCCCCACCTTTGTGAGTTCACAACCAACGCCCCGAGAGTATTCATTGGCTGCATGTTGGCAAGAACGCTACTTCGTTTGGAGTAACCACGCTCATCAAGAGTGACCTCATTTAGGTTGTGCATCTTTTCTACTAAATCAATAATCATTGCCTCCTCATCCACAAACCTTTTTAACTTCAGCAAAATACCCTCATTGACTGTGCTTCTTCCATACTTATATCTACCATCGGGGTCTCGCAGCATTACACCCTCATACCCCATCATCACTGCTTTTTCCTCATACTCAATTAACTCTGCTATGCTGCTGATAATTATGTGCTCCAGCTTTACCAACCTATCGCCTTTTACATCTATCAATAATAACCTCTCCTTAAATGGTTTTGCTACATCCACAAAATCAAAGATGAAGTATTTAAAATCTGGGTTACCTTGTATTGACATAACGGCAGATGTGGTGGTAGAAAAGCAGTCACCAACTACCAACTCTCCATCATAAGGTGGTAATCCCATGAGCTGTGATGTGATATATTTATTTGGGATTTGTTTTAAACTCCTTGTTAGAGGCTGACCATCAACTATAACACATCTAATCCCATCTATTTTGGGGGAAGCTAATAGTGGGAATTGCAGTTTATCTATAATAGCATCGGCAGCTAATAGTGGTCTAAACATATAACCTCCTACTCATCTATCACCCTATAATACACCTTCCCTTTATCAACCATCTCCTCCATCACCCCACTATCTTTTAATGTATCCACCACCTCCTTAAATTCAGTTTTGTTTAAGTAGCAGCTATTTTTCTTCAATAAATCACTATGCCTAACCCACCCTCCTATCTTCTTCAACTGCAACTGCACTCTATCAATGTGCTTTGCACTCTTACTAAATGTAACACCAGCAAATACACTGGGCATCTCCTTCTCCGCATCTTCAATATGCCCTATTGCATCCTCAATGTGAGGTGCGTCAACTGTTAAACTCATCCCCTCACTAAGCGAAAGTATCATAGCAAGTTTTAAGATGTGGTCTCCCTTCCTTCCAAAGAAGCCCATCATTCTAACATCCTCTGGCTCTTTCATTTCTGTGTAATACACATCAAATAATTCACGAGCTTCGGGTGTTACCTTAAACTGTCCTCTAATTTGAGTTAAGTCAACCAACTGCTTTACTAACTCCTCCTTTAACTTAACCTCATGCTCTGCTGGTTCTGGCCACGCCTCTCTAAATCGTGGTTGCTTGCCAACTACAAATATCACCCTGCTTGGGAAGCCGTCTTCAAAGGCATCGCCTGGGAAGTTACTGCTCATAAAGTTGGGGGTAGCTGCACCTATTATATTGATGCAGGGGTTGTGAATTACATCAACACCAGCTGTTTTGGTTCTACTTCCACCTTCTCTATTTGGACAGTCGTATAGTTCAGTCATGGTGGATATTAAACCAGAGGCGTATGCTTCTGCATTGATTATTGTTTTTAGCTCACTGGCACAAATATACACAAAGCTCTCTTCTTTGTTTTTTCCACTACTTGCAAGGTGCTTATAAAAATATGCCTGTGTTAGTTTCTCCTTTATTACATCAATACCAGTATATTCAACCAATGCGGCCGATAATCTAATAGCTGTGCTCTTTGTGCACAACGCACTAATACCAATCAATATAATATAGTGGTTCGGGAATAAACTATAATACCCTCTGTGCATCCACACCCTTCTTCCCAGCACAGCAGCAAGGGCACTAACCGCACACCAGAAATGAAATTGGTCGGGTGCTTGTTGGTTGGCGGTATATTGCATATATTTCTCTATCCACCCCATTTTGCACAATCCCTTTCATGCCAACTTTTACCAACTCTAATTTCAAGGGGGATTGTCATCCAATCACCACCCACCAATATGGGTTTTTCAACCTCACTTTTGAATAACCTCGCCACCCTATCAACATCACCTTCCCTCACCTGCCACACCAACTCATCATGACATTGTATCAATAACCAATCGCTATCTTGTAGTTGTGGCTGCATACGCACTGCCGCCATATTTATATGGTCAGCCGCACATCCCTGTGGTATTGAAGCCCAGGCTTCCCTAAACATATCATCTCCCCACCACCCAAAGAATGTCCTTCTCCTACCAAATGGGGAAATTAAGGTTCTATTTCTCCCCAGTTGTTGCTTAACCCCTTCTTGGTATGCTGACCTCACATTGGGGAATAGTATGAAGTATTGGTCAATTAACCACTGTGCTTCTGTGAGTGGTAAATCATACATAGCGCTTATCTTTTTTGCAGCTATACCATACGGTGCACCATGCGCCATAGCTTTAGCTCTCTGCCGTTCAAGTTTTTCAACCATACTAACATCTTTCTTAAACACCCACGCTGCCACCTCTTTGTGTATATCACCTCCCTTCTTAAATAGTGCTTTATAATTATCATCCTGCGCTAACCATGCTACAAAGCGAGCCTCTACCTGACTCTCATCTCCTATAACAAAAACACAACCATCATCTGCTATAAACATATCCCTCATCTCTTTTGGGATGTTTTGGAGATTACCACCAGTTCCTCTAATGTTGGTCCTGCTTGATAACCGCCCTGTAACCGTTCCACTCAACACCCACTCTGTTCTAAACCTACCATCACCATCAACTACACTGGGTGATAGATACTTGCTGATTGTATTCTCACACTTCCTAACTGCCATTATTAACTCCAAACAAGGGTGGGTATATTTGCTGTATAAGTTCTGCAGAGCGTCCTCATCAGCTGTTATTTTACCCTTCTTTCGTTGGATTGGTAGCTTTAATTCATCATATAATAGCTTAGCCATTTGTTTTGATGACCTAACATTAACCTCATACCCCACTATTTTATTTAATTCGTCTTGCAGTGGCTTCTTTGCTTCCTCCAACTCTCTCTTATAGTGTGCTTGTCTATCTAAATCAAATCTCACCCCCCTTTGTGTAGCCTTCCACATCACTTCTGCAAAAGGTTGTTGGTATTCATCATGGAATTTTAATAGATTGAAGTGTTGTAATTCCTGCTTTAGGTTAATTGCACTTTCAAAAGTAGCAACTACATCTTTTACATTATACTCCTCATGCTCTCTATCACCCTTCCACGCTGGCATGGTGCTAAATAAGCTACCAATAATTGCTAAACTTTTGGGTAGCTCACAATAACAAAGATGCATTGCTAACATGGTATCGCAGTAGATTGGTTTTATTTCTCCACACCAATTTAATAGTTGGGTTTTCTCGTAATTTTGATTTTGCACTATCTTACCAATGTTTGGATGTGTTAGCAATTCCCCCACCCGCAACCAAATTTCAGCCTCCTGCTCTTCACTCCACACAGGGCGATTTTTAAAAATAGGTATGGTGATGGCAAAATCAACCGCATCACCAAGCCCTATCTCTGTTATTATATTGGTGGAGGGTATTGCTTCAATGTCAACACTTAACAATTTTGCACTCTTAAACCGTTCAAGGGTGGTAATTACCTGCTCAAAGGAGGGGTTTAATATATAGGTTCTGTCTATTAAGCTGGTGAGAAGGGGGGTGACGGCCTCTTTCTGTGCTCTTGCTAAATCAGCACTTATCAAAGCACACAACTCAATCTCTCCCCTTAATGCTGCGGAGGGGTGGATGGTGGGTATTACTTTTAAATTTGGTATTAAGGTGGATGTTAGTATTGAACCCCTCCACCTTTTTATACCACTTAAACCTGTCAACGCCATTAGGGGTGTATTGCCAAGCGGTATCACCACATTGGGCCTCACCACCATCAACTCATCTCTTAATTGGGGATAGCACTGGGTTACTATATCGGTGATACCGATTTCAGGGAGGCGCTCCATCTTATTATTTGGTGGGCGGTATTTTACCACATTTGTAATGTAGCATTGCGAACGGGCAATTCCCACACCGCTGAGTAAGCGGTTAAGTAACTGCCCCGCCTTGCCCACAAATGGAACTCCCTCTATCTCCTCTTCAGCACCCGGTGCTTCCCCAACTATGCAGATTTTTGCTGGCTTTGGACCAACACCATTAACTCTCCTCACTCTCTCTCACCGACTTTGTCTTGCGGGAGCTTACCTTTTCGTTTTAGAAACTCCCTGATTAGGGTGCGGATGATATGAGCAAGGTCACCGTGGTGAGTGCATAGTGCTTTTAGTTGTTGGTAATCATGCTCTGGTATTGAGAGGTTTAGAATTCTCTTTGACATTTAATTTTCACCTCCTTTCATAGGCATTACTTCAATTAAATATCCACTGTCCTTTGCTATCTTATAATCTATAAGCCACTCCCTCTTAAATCTATATCCAGCCAACTCTAACTTGTTATCAGTTGTAGCAATGTAGTGATACGGTCGGCAGATATCCTCCTTTACTTTAATAATTTCTCCTGCGTGTGCGTTCATAGCTGCGGTGAAAGCGGCTCCGTCTGCTGTGGTGAAGTAACTTATAGAACCATCAGTTAAACCCAGTATATGATCAGCACTTCTAATTCTTGCTGTGATTATCTTACCATTGCGTGGATACTCTTTATGTATTATGCTAACCACCCACGCTTCGCCTGTTCTTTCGTTAATTAAAATGTCATCATTTGAAATACTCATACCACACCTCCGCTTTCTTTTATTTTTGTTACTGCTAACTCATACCACACTCTCTCTTTATCACCTCCAATCCCCCTTCTTCCACTTTTTATTGCCGCCAATATAGCATTACCACTCCCCATCGTCGGGTCAACCACCAACTCACCTTCATGTGTGCTCAGCTCTATCAACTCCTGATAGAGAGAGATGGGCTTTTCGGTGGGGTGATTTTTTTGTGATGTGTTCACCACAGCGTTGAAGGTAGCAAAGTGGGGTTTTGTGAGCGGGTTGGGCTTAGCCCCTTTCCAACACCAATAAATCGGCTCATAGTTGATTGCAAAGCGGGAGTAAGGTTCTTTGTTACTGTGTGTTGTTTTAACCCACAATAAAGGTTGTTTTTGGTGGTTCAAATATTTTTGTATCATTTTTGAGATGCCCCACTCACTTTCTCGTTCAACATTTAATCCAAAAAACAGGTAGCAATGTGCACCTTCTCTCAACACCCGTGAGGTTTCTTCCAGCAAGACCTCCATTAACTTCATAGCAGAGGCGGTTGTGTCGTCAAACATCTGATGCCAGTTTTCTCTGTAGTCGCCATCCGCACTCCTCATCTCTTTATCAATCCCCAACCCATAGGGTGGGTCAAGTAGCATTAAATCAACACTACCATCATCAAGCCTTTTTAATAGTTGTTCGGCAGGTAGGTGAAATAAAAATTCAACATCCTGTTCTTCCTGGTCAACCAACAACGCCCTTCTTTTTGCGTCTTTTAATCTCTTTAGTTTGGAAATTGCAGAGTTTCTATCTTCCACCGTCTTTAACTCTGGAAATTCCTCCATTCCATTCGCCAAGTTTATATCGTGAAATATGGATGTCTTATCTCTATTGGTGTATTCAGCAGTATCGTTTACATGCCACTGCTCGCCATGCATTTGCTTCTTCAGCTCGGTTATTTGCTTTGTCAATAGTGAAGTTTCCTGCCAAGTTAAATCCTTTCGTCTAATATTCTCCTCCAACTCCACCTCTTTAGCATGAAGTGGGTCAAGTGTTGTAAATTCGGTGTATGGAATTTCCATCCAGCCAAGTAATGCACAGGCAGTCAATCTCCTTCCACCTGTTCTTAACTTAAACTTATCTCCATCTCTTTCCAGCACGATTGGCTGTATCAACCCCAACCGCTTGATAGAAGCGGCGAGCTCATCAACACCACTATAATCGCTTCTTGCTCTATCTCCCCAGTCAATGTCACTTATCTTTGCTTTTATCATTTATCGCCTCACCTTCAACCCCATAATCAACCTTCCAGTCAAAGCTGGGAAAGTCCCTCCATCTTTTAATGAGTGAATAATCATTAAGCCTTTCATCTACCTCAAGTATCCATGCCTCTGCTTTATCTCCCTCAAGTGATTGTGAAAAGCGTTTACCATCTGTATCTACACCAATGATGGTTATGCTAATAATCTTTTCTGGTGTTATTTTGTCCATTATCTCATCTCCTTTCTTATCTTCTTATAGTATGTTAAATCCAAGCACCTCCATTTCTCTTCTAATTTACACCTCTTTAAAGTTCCATCCACATAGCTCTCACCTTTATTATATGCTACTATCACCAATAGCTCATCGTTATACTTCATGCTTAATAGCTTAACAAACGCTATAGCCACCTCAAAATTAAGTTCATCATCAACAGCAAGACGCCATGCTAATAAAACAGGTGCTCTAACCAAGGTTATATCTACCCCTCGTTCATACCAATATCTAATCACACCTAATGCAGTTGGCACTTGAACCTGCATACACCCCCAACTTGGGTCATCATTACCCACTCTCTCTCTACAGTTACCACTCTCTACCTGCTTAATAGCCATTATGATGGGTCGGAGATGCTCAGCATCATACTTTGTGATAAACTTGTTTATATAATGAGAGCGGTATAACTCTTTCTTTACCTCCGAGCTCAGTTGCTTTGCACTTACACTAATAGGAAGAAGCACAATAGCAACAGTGAGTACCATAATAGTATAAGCGTAAGTCCAAGACCGTAAAGTTGAAGGCTTGGTTTCCATAGACCCTCCCAACTACTGTATTCTTTTAACCTATTCATCTCTTTATTCCTCCTTATACTGTTCCTTTCTCCCCATCAAAGCAGCTAACTTATCAAGCCTTCGGTGCTCTCTCTCCAACAAGACTCCTGTAACCCAACCTAAAAGATAACCAAGCAACAATCCTATTACTAAACCAAGTAGCATTATAGTCCTCCTTTTTAGGCCAATTTAACAACTTGAAAATGCAGTCCACCCCAGCCGGCCATAAGACTCCAAATTCCCTCTGCATCTTTGGTTGATAGTTGCTCATCAGTTATGTCAAGATATGCTGTCAATTTATCAATAACTCCTACTTCACTAAGTTTATCTGCACGGGCAAACCATCCCTCAGTGTTATATGATTTAGCAACATCAAGAACCTTACTGCGGTTAAGGGTAGCTTTTAACCCTATTGGACCATCTTCCTCGTGATGCCAAAAAAGATATACATATTGGTCATCCATTTATTTTATTCCTCCTTTTCTATTGATGGAAGGAACTCATCTGTTTGACTGGTTGCAACTCCTTCGGCAAGCTCCACAGATGTGCAATCAATGTGTGCAATACAGTGAGGATGGCAGTTCTCATTCATCCACTTGATGAATGGTTTTGCTGCTTCAAACATCGTTTGCTGCTGTTTTTTTGTCAATATCAATCCTTCTTTCATACTCTCTCCTTTTTAATTATTGACAGGGCAGGGTTTGATACCTGCATGGTTGCGTCCTACCGTCAGCTCGGGTAGCAACCAAGTATTTTGGTGCTGATTCCTTGCGTCTACTTCTCGTATACTATCAGCATTGCAGGAGGCTCACTCCTGGGCTTAATAATATGCGCTTCCGCCACCTGTCAACTATTACACCCAACTACCGACTCTATTCCACTTACCTTCCTCATCAACCGTTACATTAGCCTGTGCTGTTTTCCCGAGATAATCATCAGTGTTTAGCTGATTACCACTCCAGGCCTTTCCCAGCTTACTGGTTATATCAACCAAAAACCCAATCCCACTTAAGTTACCATCACTGGGGTCTACTACATAGACACTCATCCTTTTCCCGTTGAGGTTCGGGTCGGCTGCATTTACAATCACAAAATCCCATTTCATTTGTGGTCTTCCTTTTTGTGTTTTCAACCCCACCTCAATACCTTTGCATTGAAGTGTGTATACCCCTGGAGGTACGGGAGCAATCTGTTTCTCCCCCTCCAACTTTGCCTGTGCAAAGTCAATTCCAAGATTTATTACTGGCATTTTTACTTTCCTCCTTTTGTTGGTTTTTCTACTAACAACTCATAACACTCAGAACAATAAGTGCTACCATCTACTCTAACTACTTCCTCTCCTGTAATTCTTGCCCCACACAGGGCACAGTAAACTGACATTACCACCTCCGCCTTTCAATCTGGCATCTTTTTCTTACTCCACCTCGCAAAGTTATCGGCCTGTAATATAACTTTACGGTATTGCTCTGTATCTCCACTATACAGCCTAACCATATCTGCATATAAGCGTAATAGTGGTTCTGCTAACTTATCCTGTGCTCTAAATAGGAACACTGGCTCATCGTGGGGTATTACCTCTTTACTTATTGGTAATACTCCATATTTCATACACTTTGCCATGTTATCACCTCCTTTCACTTCCACTCCTCACACGCCTGTCTATACACCTTCTCCTCCTTTTCACATGTTTTTGTAGTTAAACAATTACCACACCGTGCTTCCAACACCACCACTTTATTATTCCTAAGTGTTGGTGTCACCATGAGGTAATCCATAATTGCAACTATCACCTCATTGGGAGGAAAACCATCGCCGTATTTGTTGCTCATTTTAAATACTCCTTCACTGCCTCAAAGTTTGCGGTGATGGGGTTGGGTAGATTTCGGCGTGAACCAGCACCCTCAAATAAACCCCTCTTACGAGTCCACCATTTATAGCTACCATCCCCCTCGGCTGTTTGCAGCCACACCTCATCAAACTCTTTACTTAACGCTCTCCCCATGTTTCTACTTGGACCAACAGGAAATTCCTCTATCATTCCTGTTATCTCATCCTTGTCAACATCAATGTGGTCTATCAGGATAATATACTTAACTGGTAAAATTCGCAGGGTGGGGATAAACTGTCCAAATAGTATTGATTCCAGTGTCATGTAATCCTGGATTTGCAGCGTTGATTGACTGTTGTTAAATAGGAGTGCGTCTTTCCACAACCTAAAGAAGGTGGTTAAGGAGTCAAATATCAGTGTTTCTACCTTAATCTCCTTGTTTGCTATCTGTTGAATTATTTGATTAACTTTGTTTATCTGCTGAATTGCCTCGGCAGTGTGTGCGGGGGCTACCTTACCTTTTAGGTTGGTTCTAAAGTCAAGGTTATAAACCGCACTTCGGGTGAACTTTTCAACGGTGATTTGACTTGCATCCTTTACCACCAACTCACCTTTGCTGTTGGTAGTGTGGAGAATGGAGGAAGCACCGTCATCAAAGTCAAGCAGTAGAGATTGCTTTGGGAATGTGGCAGAACTTAGCGTTTTACCTACCTTTGGTTTACCCACTATTGTTATTATCACTAAAACCTCCTTTTATTAGTGTAGAGTATCTGGCACTTCCCGTGTATATGTTGCTTTGCTAAGCATGCTGTCTATTATACCCTTGAACACTAATGCTAATGCAAGTGCTATGTAGAGGGGATTTTCTCCAAGCTTTTCAAAAAAAATAGATGGTAGAGTTGTTGCGTGCTCCTCAGAAAGGTCAATGACATGATGCATAAAATTCCTGACCCTATTAGAGAAGCTTTCAAACTCCTCTTTTGATATATTTAACGCTTCTGTAAGAGTGGGGGCTGAGTGATTAAACCCTTTGGTGGATGTGGGTGCTTTTGTGGGGCTCACTACACTCAAAAAAAGCAGCAGGTCAGCATTAGCTAATGCAAAATTAAAAAAGAGGAATGACCCTTCTACGGCTTCTTTAGCTCCGTTCTTTTCTATCATTAGCAAAAACCTTTCCACCATCCCGCTGGTCTTTTGTGTGTTGATTATATCCACAAAAGTGTTAAATAACACATCTCTATCCATTGTTAGCCTCACTTTCGTAGTTTCTGGAGTCTGGGTAGGGGTTCCATATATCCTTATTATACACCGCTTCTATAAGTGCCTCCTGCTCACTTGGTGTTTTTGCTCTGCAAAGGTGAATATACTCACAAGAACGCCAGTATGCTCCACAATTATTGCTATTGCGCCCCCACTTACCCTTCTTGACACTCTCATTCACCGCATTACACCAACCTATTGTATCCTCCTCCCATTTTACTATCTGCTCAGCTGTTCGGTAGGTGAGGGTGCGGCTAAATTCTACATCTTCTGGGTCTTTTTTGGTGTGATATACTAAATTGAAGTAAGCACCTATTACATTCTCTTGTGTAAGCTGCTTCACACCCCAGATATAGGTATCCAACTGTTGATTGGGGTCAACAATTAAATAGCCTTTGCTTGCACTAAATTTGTGCTCTAACACAACCAAACCATTAAAACCCAGCGTCCAGTTTACCATACCATCCATCTTCCCGCATATTATATACTCCCCCAACTCTGCACTAAACCCCACCTCCACATGCTTGATGGTAAATGGTTCTTCTTTGTATTTCTCAAAATACTGTGTGAGTATTATTACTCCCCTCCCCAAAGAACGCTTCTCCTCTTTTCCATTGTGTGGGGTAAACTCGGTGATGAATGTATCAATAGCAGCTTGCTGACCTTCGCCTGAATACCACCTTGCAAGGGCGGAGTGTAATGCACTCCCCCACTGTTTGGCACTTCCCTCCTCAACCTTTGGTATTAGGTGTAATACCATACGGTAGTGGAATTTTTGGGGACACTGCTTATACAGTGATAGCATGGAATTGTCAAAAACTTCTATCATAAAGCTCCCTTCCTTAATCGGAGGAGAACAACTTGATGTAAAGCGTCTTCCACAATAATCCAATCCGAGAGGTCTGAGGGTAGGTAATAACCTAACTCTGCAAACTCTCCCATCCCTCTTGGGGAAAGGTGTGTAGTGAGTTGCTTGGGTGGTATAATATCTTCAACCTTGATTGCGAGAGGGTCATCACTATCACACATAAGGCGAGCTTTTATATAGTTCATATTTCCTCCCTTATCAATTTCATGGTTATCTCTTCAACAACCGCTTCGTGCATATTGTTTGCTTTATCATCTACATCTGGTTCTGAAATACTTCCACATGAATTACTATTAAACCTTATCTCTTTAGTTACATCCGCATTAAAGTATCTTGTGTCTTTTTTCTTTGCATGAAAAGCTTTGGTTTTATAGTATCTATTATATCCAATTTGCTCAATATCTCCGTCAGTTATCATATTACCGACAGTTGATACAACTATCTTTACATTCTTGAAAGTAAGCAGTGTGTTTCGTCTAAATCTACATTTATCAGCACAAATATAATGCGCTGCCCATCCTCGTTCTACTCTATTTACTTTCTTTTTACTCATACTTTGCCCCCCCTTTAACTACTATTAAGTCTAACTATTAGACTTGATAGTTATCAATATAAAGAGCAGTTTAACCACATGCTCAGGTGGCACTCCCACCTACGCTGCTTTCTGTGCAGAAAGTGCGTCTTTTAACTCCGCCTCTGTCAGCTCCGCAACCAATAGAGCCTTCACTCTATCAATTCCAACGCTGATGCACTTGTTAAATCTCTCCACTTTTTTGGAGATAGCACTTCCGCTTACTGGCCGTGCCATGTTGTTTCTGGTATTTGTGGCATACTGCTGATTGAAGAGGGCTACAACCCTCTCCTCACCACCACCAATCTTCACTGCCTCTGCGAGGTTGTCGGCAAGTTTAATCACCTTTTCCCCCACAACCTTACCTCCTACCTTTGCTACTACTTTGTGGTCATGCATAGTTTAGTTTCACCTCCTTTTTTTACTGCATATAAAACACAGCTTTACACCATAACCCGCCTCATAACCCGCCTCACTACGGCGTCTTGGATTAAACACAGTTTTGGTAACATATAGCACACTCCCAGCAGATGAAAAATCCCGCCTTAAAGCTCCAGTATATTACCAACAACAGTTTCATAACAGCCCCCTCTCCTTCATCAACACCTCAACTTCCTCTTTTGTATTGCACTTATCCAACAAAGCGGTGAGAGATGGCTCTCTCTTTGGTCGTTTGGTGGTATGTTCAGAAGCCGCCAGTGAAGCGGCGGCTTGGTTGCGGTGCTTTATCAATGCTTTTATTGTATCTCTACCAATCATCATTACTCCTCGTCCACTGTTACACTTATCTGCTTTGGTTTGGTTATAAAGCAGAATTTCTGAACATACAGAGTCCCCAACTTAATGGGTTCACCCACACTCTCTACCTCAGTGAACTTTAGAGTTCTCTTTGTTTCTTTCTCAAACTTCATGCTTACTTTTATCACTGTTTACCTCCTTTTTTATTCCTCTATTATAGCGTCGTTATAGCCCTCTTTATAACCTTCGTTATAACCTTCTTTAAAGCACTCCTTACAGAATTTTACCACTAAGATGGGTTTAGTGGGGATTTGGGAAGCCTGCACATTGTTGATTTCTACCTGTGTTGGCTCTCTTTCACTAAACTCTAACTCCTGACCACATGTCTTGCATGTCAGCTTCATATTTTTACCTCTTTTTATAACCACCTTGAAGATGGTGCTTTTCTAAACTCGTTATAAGCCACACGGAGGCTTGAGATGCGTGGCCTCCTGGGCTTTGGTAACCCCCTTTTCTCTGCCAACAACCGAGCTTCTTTATACCACACAACCAAAACACCAAACACTTCCTTCCATGATGGATTTTTTTTACCAATAATCTGGCTTGCATATACTATTTGCTGGTAGGCGGTTTTCACAATTTCTTCACCTCCGCCTTTGCTTTCTTTAACTTCTCCTTCGCCTTATCCAACTCCATCGCTGCGTTCACCCACACTTCTCTTATCCTTATCATTTTTTGCTTTGCTTTCTGCCACTCTTGTTGGAGCTTCTTTACATCTATCTCTACCTCCGCTTCAGGTTTTGTGCATACAATTTGTCTCTGCATCTCATTGCACCTCCTAATATATGTTTAAATACTGCTGTATCTTATCCTCACTAACTCCACACTCCCTCATCCTTTTAACAATGCTGGGTTCGGTTGATTTGAGCGGTGGCGTTTTGTTGGATGGAACAGAGGCAAAGCACTCCTCAAGCGAGAGTGGTGCTGATTTGGGAAGCTTAAATAGCTTTTTGTGTGATTGTAATGGTGGGGATGCAGTAAATGGTAATTTCTTGCCAATGTTGATGATAGAGGATGGAGATATTTGTATCCAATCCCCCTCACCATTTTTTATATACCGTGTTAAATTTGGTTGCATGGTTATCACCTCCCTTCTGCCACTCTATCATTTCATTTTGCTTCCTCTCTAATAGCTATCAATAGGAAGTCAATGGCCTATTGATAGTTATTGATAGTTATTGATATTTAAGTATATAAAAGAATAGCAAATTATGAATTGTTTGTCAAGGCTTTTTTTAAAAATAAATGTCAATAAAATTAAGTATTTACAATCTATAGAAGTTTAAATTTATACAGTTTTGATATTGATAATGATTTTCATTTTCAATACTACAAGCCGCCTAATAGCACCCACTATCATGTCTATTTGTTAGACTTACTACTACTCACCACAAATTGCTGGTAATTTGGGATGGAGGTAAATGGTAGTAAATGGTTGAGAAAAATTGCTATTTCTACTGGTCTATAAACTTCAATAAAATCAAGTATTTATAGCCTTTTTGAAATTTCCTACCCCCCCACCCTACCCCTCAAAGCAGGCATAAAATCATGCACAAAAATTCATGAACATGCGCACATGTATATACACACGTGCGCACATGCGTGTATTATTAGTGAAAAAAAAAAAAAAAAAAAAAAAAAAAAAAAATAATAAGACACTTCTTATTTCTGCTCACCTATTATAGTTCACCTTTGTTAGCTCACCTAAACTTGGTTATTTAACTCATGCTACCTAATTCTGGTTACCTAATTCTGGTTATTTATTAAAATGCGGTAGGTGGGTAGGGTGGAGGTAGGAAAAATGAGAAAAGATTGTAAATACTTGATTTTATTAACTTTTATAGACCACAACAAATAGCAATTTTTCTCAACCAGCGACTATCAATAACTATCTTGCGGTTGGTGGTCTTGTATATTGTAATTGCCAATAAGGCTAAAGATAGGCAGGTATTGTAGTTAGGTGGGCTTACAATAAGAGATTTTAAATTTTTGGATATAGTATATCAAGAGACACTACCAATACTCTTGAGCCTTGAGGTGGGCTTTTGTAGTAGATAATAGAAAGTTTTTGACAACTTAACAACACAGCGGTTTCTCTAATTTTATTTTACTGCCAGAATTTCCTTCACTTTTTCAACAGATAATTTCTCTATATGAGAAATCTGCTCCACTGATAACTTAAGAGAAGGATTGTTATACATGTCCCGCACCTTTGCAATGCGCTTATCAGAGATGGTGGAAAGACCGAATGTAGTATTGACAATATTGGCCGTTTCCGTGCTAATGACAGAGATGACATATTGTGCCGCTAACATCTCGGCCTTTTCTTCATCTGTCATTTTTTTAAGCGCATCGGGAATATCACATGATATAACTCTATATACAGTTATATCATCTGCCCCCTTGTAATAATACATTCCCTCTGCAAAAGAGTCCACATCTCCCCGTGATAACTTGGCGGGTGCAACTTTCCAAGTTTTGGGTATTAGTGAAAGATACTTCACATCTACATTCCTCAAAGTTAAATACTTCTTTATCATAGTATCTCCTTTGAGAAACCGCCGTGCTATTAAATTGTCAAAGAGCTATTGTTATATTTAGTATACTGTAATATGATAGAAAAGTCAAGGATAAAATAGAATAGAATAGAGTAGTAATATCAACTACTTACAACAAATAGATAGAGTGTAATGGTGGTGTGGAATAGATGGGGGGATACAGGACAACACAAGTGAGGGAAGTTACATGTTACTTTCCCTTTCATCTATAATTTTTCAGCTCAAAATACACACTACCAAGTTGTGTGCTATCAAGTTGTATGGTGTGCTACCAAATTAAAGAAAAGTAAATAATATGGCGGTATAGTGGGAATAATAAAGCTTGACAAACTACCTGTATTCTGGTATAATGCGTGTAAGATATTGATTTTATTGGTGTTTTGGGGTTTGGTAGTTGAATGTAGTAAGTCTAACCATTAGAGTTGATAGGTAATTATGGTAAAACAGGTTACAAATAGACATCGGCGCATTATGGAGGATTTGGTTTTGGAGGGGATGAGGCCGTGTGAGGTGGCGATTCGCTATGCTATCACTGAGTCAAGGTTATCAATATTGAGGAGAAGCCCACTTTGGCAGGCGGAGGAGGCAAAAATGCGGGAGGAGCACCTTGCAGTTCATAAATCAACCCTGCATACCCTAATCCCCGCCGCTCTCTCCACATTAAAGACAGCGGTTAATGATGAGGATGTGAGGGTGGGGTTAGCCGCTGCGAAGGATATATTGAATAGAAATGGGCTGTTACATAGGGAGGTAGTTGGTGGAAGCGGAACGTCAATTAGAATCGTGCTTGATGACTGATTACCAATATGTGTTGGACAGGGATGTGGATAAGTTCACCAACAATGGGTGGGAGCTTGCAAGGCCTTATCCAGTGATGATGCTGGGGGGCTTTACAGGGTATTTAATGAGGAGGGAGAAATTTGGGACTGCTTGATAGCATCTCATACCCCATTGCAAAAGATGGGTCAACCATCAAAGCACTCTCTACTGGAGTTGCATTTCACCGAGATGATGGTAGGATGAGGATGGTGGTTGGTCCGGTGGGGAGTGGTAAATCCACCATGATGGCGATGGAGATATTTAGGCGGGCATCTCGGCAACTACCACAAAGTGATGGTGTGAGGAGGAGTCGCTGGGCGGTGATTAGAGGCACTTACCCCCAACTTAAAGATACCACCATTAAAACTTGGTTGAATTTGTTTCCTGAACATAAATACGGCAAATTCTACCACGCCCCACCCTCCAACCACCTAATGAGCTGGGAGGTGGAGGATAAGCAGGGAGGAGTTACAAAGGTTGAGTGTGAGGTGATGTTTAGAGCACTTGACCGACCAGAGCAGATTAGCAACCTATTATCGCTTGAGTTAACTGGTGCGTGGGTAAATGAGGTGAGAGATACACCCAAGCCTGTGTTGGATGCACTTGATAGTAGGATTGGGAGATACCCCGCTGTTAAAGAGGGTGGATGCACATGGAGAGGTATTATAATGGATACCAACCCGTTTGATATTGACCACTATTTATATGATTTATTTGAAAAGAACCCTCCGCTTGGGTATAGGGTGTGGAGGCAACCACAGAGAGAAAATGAGCACAATCTGGATGCTAACTATTATGCAAACATGTCGCATGGTAAATCAGAAGAGTGGATTAAGATATATGTGAAAGGTGAGTATGGCTACATTTGTGAAGGCAAGATAGTTTACCCCGAATTTAATTATAATATGCACATCGCATCTTCCCCCCTATTATACAGTGTTTATTCGCCCATTTATTGTGGTATAGATTTTGGCTTAACCCCAGCTATTGTGTGGACTCAAATAAACGCAGAGGGGCAATGGCTCATAATTAGAGAACTATTTGCTGATGAAGTTGGTAAGATGGGTATTGAGCGATTTGGTGATGAATTTCTTGACCTACAAAAACAGCTATTCCCAAAGCAGCAGGATTTTAGATACTTTGTTGACCCCGCAGGGTTCACCAGGTCTCAGACGGATGAGAAGAGTTGTTGTGATATATTGAATAATAAAGGTGTTGTTACATCTCCTGGGCGGCAGGACTTGACATCAAGGAGAGAGTCGGTAGCCAAACGATTAACAACACTAATTGGAGGTAAGCCTGCCCTCTTGATTGACCCTTCTTGTAAGCAGTTAATTGCTGGATTTATGGGTAAATACTATTACCCCCAAACAAATACGGGGCTTATCATGGAAAGGCCACAGAAAAACATATACAGCCACATTCACGATGCACTGCAATATTGTGGCACTGGTATATTTGGCAGCTATGAAGGTGCGAGGAAGAAAAAAAGGGTGAAAAAGAAGAGACCTAATTGGATAACTGTATGACTACACCAAGACGCCGTTCTGAGGCGGGTCAGGTAGGTAAGCAGGTAGGTGAGGCTGAGAAAAAGATAGATAAGTTAAAATCCATGTTTAAATCCGCAATTAGCCACAAAGCGTGGGCTAATTGGAGGCGGGAGAAGAAAGAGGATAGGGATTTTTATGTGGGCAATCAATTATCACAGGTGGATAAGGAGGAGTTGGCGGAGCGGGGTCAGCCAGAGGTTGTTGTGAATAAGATATTTAGTAAGATAAACAATTTATTGGGAGCACAGAGGTATTTGAGAAGTGCGATAGTTGCAAAACCACGAACACCAGCACATGAGACAACCGCATTTGCAATTACCGATGCATTTAAATATATCCAGTATAGAAATGCATTTGCTTTTATTGAGAGTGATGTATTTGAGGATTGTGTTGTAGCTGGTCTTGGATGGTTTGAGGCTGGTGTTGAGCAGGGGGATGATAATGAAGCTGATATATTTATAGCAAGTGAGCTACCTGATGATGTTAGGATTGACCCATTTTCTCGGAGATATGATTTGAGTGATGCTAAATTTGTAGCAAGAGAGAAGTGGGTTGATTATGATGATGTGTATGAGCTGTTTCCAGAAGCAAAAGAGGAGGTAAGGAAGCATGTGGTAGATGGTGAGGCTTATTTTGATAGTCTGGATTTGGTGAAGCAGAGTAAGATGGATGATTATGATGGGGATGATGGGCAGCCCTTTTATGTTGACCCAAACAGGGAGAGGGTTAGGTTGGTGGAGATGTGGTATAGAGAGTGGGCGGAGGTGATGTATAGAGGGGATGAGTATGTGGCAAATTTGGATGGGTTTGATAAGCAGAGGAGTGAGGTGTTTGAAAATGCGGAGGGCGTTAGTGAAATAAAGACAGTTGATATGACAGATGATGAGATAATGGCGATGAATAATATGGTTAAAAGGAAGATGCGAGTGGTTAGGTTGGCAATATTTACGGGTGATTTGCTGTTAAGTGATGATGTAACTCCCTATAATCACCCACTCAACATCACAACTATCCCATTCTTCCCTGTTTTTTGCTTTAGAAAGATTGATGGTGAACCTTTTGGTGTGATTAGGCAGATGAAATCGGTCCAGCGGGAAGTGAATAAGAGGAGGAGTAAAGCACTTCATATACTAAATACAACAAGGGTGATAATGGAAAGGGGTGCGGTTGAGGATTTGGATGAGTTGAGAGAGGAAGTGGCACGGCCAGATGCTATTATTGAAGTTAGTGCTGGAAAAAAGATGGATATTTCAACCGATATAAACCTCGCCGCTACTCAATTTAATGTTATGCAGCAAAGTGAAGAGGATTTGCAGGATATAAGCGGGATATTTGATGAAGCGATTGGAAAGGCGACAAATGCAAGAACTGGTATTGCTGTGCAAACAAGGGTGCAGTCGAGTAACCAAAACAATATTAGGTTGTTTGATAACTTGAGGAGAACAAAATTGCAGCTTGGTAAGTTTGTTCTTGGTTTGATAAAGCAATTTTACACTGCCGAAAAGATGTTTTATATTACAGATGATGAGGAAGCGGCGAGGAGTGTTATATTAAATCAGGAGTTGGAGGATGGAAGTATTGCTAATAGTGTGAGAGAGGCGAGAGTTGATATAGTGGTTGAAGAAGCACAACCACTCCCAACTGTTAGTGAAGAGCAATTTGTTGCTTTGAGCGAGATGGTCAAAAGTGGTGCTTTACCCCCCCAGGTGTTAATTGAGTCAAGTAATATAAGAGGTAAACAAAAGATATTAGGCATGCTTTCTGCGAGTGCTAATGCAGGTGCTAATGCAGGAGCAAATACTGCACCTTCACCAAAGATGCAAATGGTGGGGACAGAAAAAGGAGGAGGAATGGTATGAGTGAAGAAATTAAGGATGGTGCTATACCCACCGAGAAGGTAGTTGAGAGTGAGGATGGTGGACAGCCAGAAAGTGTGGTGGGTGACCTCTTTGATAGAACAAAGGAGGTTGCGATAGTTGAAGTAGTTGAAGAGAAAGTGAAACCGCCTGTTGATACTCCTAAACCGGATTTGGGTGAAAAGAAAAAGGAGGAGGTAGTAGCAGTTGGGGAAGATAAGAAAGAGTGGGAAAAGAGGTATAAAGACCAGCAGGCGTTTCTTCAGGAGTCAAGAATTGAGAATAGGGAGCTGAAGAAGATGTTGGTGGGATTGGGAGCGCAGGTAAAAACTCTCAAGGATGTGGCAATTACACATCACAAAGAGTTACACCCAGACGACCAGTTTCCAGAACCAGCGCCTCCTCCAAGTGATGAGCCAGCACCCCAATCAAAGATGCTTTTAAACAGGGTGAAGGAGAGTGAGGAGATGGTGAAGGAGGTTTATGGTGATTATGAGGCAATAGTGGGTAAGTCGGGGGATGATAATAGCCCCTTTGCTCAAGCCGTTACTAAAAAGCCACACCTTCTTCAGCAAGTATTCACCGCACCTAATCCTGCACTTGAAGCGTATAACATTGGGAGGGATTATCAAAATAAGGAGAAGTATGGTCACACCCCTGAAGAGATGAGGACAAAGATTGAGAGGGAGGTTAGAGAGGCGATTGATAAAGAGATGAAGCAAAAAGAAAAGGAGAAAAAACCCGCATCTCCATCCGCTCCCACATTAAGGAAAGTGGCAAGTAAGGAAGGTGGGGGGGACCCACCGACGGTTAGGCCAGGCGGTGGATTGCGGCAAATATTTGGGAGGTAAACGATGTATACCACAATAGAAACTACCCACGGTTTGACACAGGAACAGTGGGAAGATAAACTGTATAGAGAGTATCTTGGAGAGTTTCCACTTAAAGAGTTGATGGGAACTGACAGTGATGCTGTTATACAGGTTAAGGAAGAGTTGATGAAACAGGTTGGTGATGCTATTACAATAGGCGTGAGGGCAAAGCTGACAGGTGCTGGGGTTACAGGGTTGACCAGATTAAAAGACCAGGAAGAAGCACTCAACTTCTACGACCAGCGCATCACCATTGATGAGTTTAGGCATGGTGTTGCGTTGAAGGGGAAGATGAGCCAAAAGAGGGTTGCTTTTGATTTGAGAGAGCAGGCAAAAGAAGCACTCACTGATTGGAATGCGGAGAAGCTGGAGAATGATGTTATCACGGGGTTAACAGATACAAGCATTGGCAGGGTTCGGGGGAGGTATTTATATGGAGCGGTTGATGGTAACTGGGATGCAACACACGCAACTGCCCTTACGAATGTGGATGATACCGCTGACAAACTCACACTCGCTATGCTGAGCCTTGCAAAAAGAAAGGCAGAGTTTGGAACAAGTATTAAGATGCGGCCTTTTTCAGTCAAGGCAAAGGGGTTAACGATTGCAAGAAAGTATATTTGTCTTGCGCATCCCCTCGCTATTAGAGATTTGAAGGCGGATACCACATGGACAACCCTGATGCAGAATTTGATACAGGGGGGAGAAGACCAGGTTCCTACCATCACAGGCTCAACCTTTCTTGGGGAGTATGATGGAATTTATATTTATAGCTATGATAGAATTCCACTCATTGCCTCCACAATTCAAGTGGCTCATAATGTATTGCTTGGTGCACAGGCAGCTGCTGTTGTTTGGGGTGAGAAAACAACCTGGGCAGAGGAGTTGGATGACTATCAGGCGGAGCATGGTTTTAAGATTGGGGAGATTAGAGGTGTCAGTAAGTTGGTGTTTAGCAGGGCAACACCAGAGGATAACGGTGTTGTGAATGTATTTAGTGCTGCAGTAGCAGACGCATAAGCGAGGAGGTAGAAAATGAACGCTTTATACACTAACTGGAAGTTTCAGCTTTTCAACAGTAGGACTGGAAATCAGATTGATGATGATACAGGTAAGTTGCAGGTAATGACTGCAGGCTCACCTGTAGTGCCGACTATTTATAGTGATGATAGGGGAACAGTGGGGTCAAGTCCCCTAACATTCACAAATGGGTTGGTGGAGTTTTGGACTGTAAACACAATTACCAGCCTTGACATTAGCATACTGACGGCCGCTGGTGATGCAATACTACTTGCAGGCACAACCCCCGGATTGACAAGAGTTACGGTGGATGTGAGTAGGAGGGAACAGCTTTTGGTTATCCCCTGGCTGTTTCTGGCGGGTGGGACGGTGGTGGATACAGGGCTTGATATGCCAGCAAATATGTTGGTGGAGTTTGCTGGGGTGAGAGTTACTGCCATTGATGCAGGAGAAACGATTGATTTTGGCACTCTCGCAGGTGAGGCTGGGGGAGATGAGAATGGTTTCATCACTTTAGCCAGCATTGCAACACTGGGGATGGTTGAGTTAGAACCACAGATAACTGGTGGAACTAACATTGACTATGTTGGCACCAACTATGTGGGAGTGCTGTTATGCACAACTATAGCAGGTGCTGATGCAGTTGCGACGGTGGGCGGTTATACAAGAAAGAGGTATAGAACAGACGGAACAGCAAAGAGCCTTGTATATACTCCAAGCTCAAGTGATACAGGTAGGGGTTATTTGTATTTGGGGTATAAAAAGCTGGTATAACATACTATTGAGTCTAATCAATAGACTTAATAGGAGTTGAGATGACACTGAGAGAGCTGAGAAATAAGGTTAACGATTGGCTGGCGGTGGATAAGCTTCGGCTGCTTGTGCCCGACTTTATAAGGTTTGGGCAGAAGTCGTTGGAGCGCCACCTCCGCCTCTCAGTGATGCGTTATCACCCAGTAACTGCTTCTTTAAGTGCTGGAGTTAATAAGTTAGCACTACCAAGTGATTATATAGAAATGATTAGCCTTTGCTTAATTGAAGGAACGGCCCGTTATCCAATCACCGAAAGGTTGAGTGATGGAGCAATGGTGGATGAGTATAGAAATACAGTGGCGGATGTAACAACCACAGGCCGACCTATAGCATTTAGGCGGGTTGTGTTACTGGAGACTGGCGTTTATAATAATTATCTCCAATTTGATAGATACACTGATAAGGTGTATAGTTATGAAATGGTGTATTATAGGCATTTAATAACACTTGATGATGATGCTGATACTAATTGGTGGCTTACAAATGCGGAGGATGTGCTGTTATATGCCGCTTTGTTGGAGGCCGCACCCTTACTACCCCCCGATGATGGGAGAATACAAGGGTGGATACAGATGCATGGAAAGAAGGTGGATGAGTTGAAAGGGATGGATGGTAGGGAGAAGTTGGGAGGAACGAGGAAGAGGGTGAGGTATCAAAATGGCTAATCCAATATCACCCACAGCTATTACTATAGTAACAGAGGCTTATCGCAGGTGCGGCTTATCCTTGCCCACAAATGTAGATATTCAAAAAGGAATTGATGAGCTGTTAGAGGAGGTAAAAAAGCAGATTGCTTCAGTGAGAAAATGGAAGATGCTGGAAGAGAGTGTGACTACTGTGCTTACTGCATATCAGAGAAATTACTCCCTACCCAGCGATATGAATTATGAGGAAGTAATTCGGCTTTATAGTGGTAACGCAGGTATAAGTCAAGCTGTAAGTGCTAACTCAATTACACTTGCTGCTGCAGAGGCATTAACACAGGTTCAAGCACAAGGAGCGGTTGTGTTTATAACAAGTGGTGCAGCGGTAGGTAGCTACGCCAGGATATTAAGCTATTCAATAACAACAAAAGTGGCGTCAACTACCGCTTTTTCTCCAAATACACCAGGTGGAACACCTAATTATATGGTGGTAACGGCCGAAACGGCACTTGACGCTGTTGTAGAAGAACAATTAACACTGTTTGATGAACTTGGCATCCCAAAGCGGTATAGTAAGTATGAAGGTGAGCTAATACTTTCTCCCATACCCAATGTTTCTAATTTGGTGATATGTAATTGGTATCAACTACGAGTTGATAGGGTGGATTTAACAGGAAGTAAAATAACTGAAGTTTATGAAAAGTGGCATCCAGCTTTGGTGAGGGGCATTATGTGGGGTATTTATCAGGCATCGGCAAACGATAAGCAGGAAAGTGCTAAAGCTGAATTTGCGGATGCTGTTAAACTATTAGTTGAGGAAGAAAATAGGAGGTAATTATGTCAGCAACAGTGCAAATACATGAAATGACAGCAGCTGCGACGGGAGTTGATAAAACGAGTGGGACAGTGCGATTTAAGAGTATTGATGAGACATCGGTGGATAGTAATAATAGAATTTCAATTCCTGCCGCAGGAACAAATTACAGCTACACGAAGCATGTTAGATTTTACTTTGCCACTGCTCCAAACGTGGATATACAAAATTTTCGTGCCTATAGTGATGGGGGTAATGGATTTGGAACTGGAGTCGGAGTGGGGTATGATATACCTGCGGGAGGACTTGGAACATTTCCAAATATCAATACGAATATTGCTGGCACTGATATATTCACTAAAACAAGCGGAGCACCGATTGATATGGATACGATAAATGTTGGACCACATACAGGCACTGGGTATAAAGGAGACCATTTAAGAATGCAACTTAATGTAGCAAATACAGCTACTCAGGGGCAGCTATCAGCAGAGACGCTGACTTTTGCTTATGATGAAACATAGTTATTATATACGAGAGGTTGTGGATGGTCGCATTTCGGTAATTCCTCAATTAAAGGGATTGCCTAAACACGATTTTGATTTGGTTGGTGAGCATTTTATTCGTGCTTTTGGGAGAGGCTTTATCAGAGGCAATAAGTTAATTGAGTATGTGCATTGTATTGTTACCGATAAATGTAAAAGATGGGTATTTTCTAATGGGCAGCTTTTAGTGACAAGACCAGATGCTGAGGTATATGTATGATAGTATTTAGTAAAGAGTGGTTTATTAAGCATCAGCGAAAGCTGTTATGGCTTGCCAACACCTCTTTTGGCAGATGGCTTCTTCGTATTCATAACGATTGCCCGAAGGATAAGCGTATAGTTAAGCTTCTGCCTAATTGCTACACTTGGGCTAATGAGGATGGGACAGTTACCACCGATTTCAGGACACACAACAAATTTGCAAAGAGGCTTTATTATGGGTTGAAACCACTCTGGCATATTCTGCACTTTTGGGATTGGCTGGTTGCGGATAAATGGATACTTGAATTAAGTTTTGGGTTTGATACTCTAACAACTTATCCAGCCGCAGGTGCGAATAGTCCGTGTGATGGATGGGTTAGAAGGACAGGGGTGAGTGAAATATTTTCTACTATCCGAACTGGGGTTGGTTCGGATGTATCAGTAGTTCAAACATCGGGTATTTTTTTACAACTGATATCTTCGGTGACATCAAACCAATACGAGACTATACGGCGAGGAATTTTTTTGTTTGATACCTCATCTATTCCAAACAGTACTTCAATACAAAGCGGAAGTTTTTCGTTATATGGAGTTAACAAAGCTAACACTTTAAATCTTACAGATGGCCATGCCTCACTCACTTTATCTGCCGTTTCTCCTGCTTCTACTTCTACTTTAGCGGCATCTGATTATAATATTGCGAACTGGGGTTCAACACGATTTGCAACGGATTTTTCTTATGCCGCATATAGCATAACTGCCTATAACGATATGGCTTTAAACGCAAGTGGTTTGGCAGCAATAGATAAAGCAGGAATTACCAAATTAGGCACACGGCTTGCGGTAGATTTTGATAACGGAACTCCAAATTGGGTTAGCTCGCAGGGCACATCTTATTACGCATATTTTGCTGACCAAACAGGAGTATCTCAAGACCCAAAGTTGGTGGTGAATTATGTATTAATGCTAATTTCTATTGATAGCATGCTTCTTAAAGCGGATATTACCAAAGCATTCTCTGCTGATGGGATTTTGCAGAAGGAGTTTATCCGCCCACTTTCTACCGATAGTTTACTTAATAAATCTAATATTATCAAATCACTCTCTGCTGATAGTCTACTTAATAAAGCCGATATTACCCTGAACCTCTTTATTGATGCCTTTCTTTCACCTTATCGGCAGACCCGTTCATACTTTAAGAAAGAACTTTTGCGTAGGTTTAGGTTTAGAACATGATAGAGACATTTTACCTAACAAAAAATGACCTGCAGCCTTATTATAAAGTATCTCTGACCGACTCTGGTGGTGTGCCAATTGATTTAACAGGAGCTACTATTAAATGCTCTATGAAAAATCTTGCTTCTGGTGTATTAAAGATAAATCAGCAGACAACAGGAGTTGCAGTAACCTCAGCCGCAACAGGAGAATTTGAGTATCGTTGGCAGACAGCCGATGTAGATGCAGCAGCTACTTATGCTATTGAGTTTGAGATTACTCCTGCTACAGGAGGAAAATTTACAATCCCAAACCCAGGTGATGGTCGTGCGATTGTTGTAATAAGGGAGAGTTTAGATGCCAGCTAACTCGCAGCAACCACAACAACAGCAACAATTAGAGCAGCTAATTCCAGTAGAATTGCGTGGTGGGGTTGATACAATACATGATAAGACAGCACTGCCTCCAAAGCGTTTTTCCACTCTGCAGAATGTGCGGGGGATGTATCCTGGGTTTGAGAAGCGGAGGGGGCAAGTTAAGCAGCATAGCACCGCAAGCGCAGAGTTGCTCACCAAAAGTCTTTATGGTTATTCTAAAGGTGGGATAAGTGAGGTGAAGTTGCTCAGGCAACTTGGAGATGGCTCATTGGAGATAGCAAGTAATAATCCACCTGCCATTACAACAGGGGTGTTTGGGAGTCAAGCATTGGGAGCTATAGCTGGCACTATTCCAGCCAGCTACTCTATGATGAGGGATATGTTAGTGTATAGTGATAGTGGAAGGCAGCACCAGCTATTTGGTGGAAATAACTACCCCGTATCAGCATTTATTGTATATCCCTCGTCCACCGTCCCTAATATGCCTGAGCTTGGGAAGGATTATAGCAGGGAGGTGGTTGACGGTGTTACTACCACCTATGGTGATTTGAGCAATCTTGGTATATTAAATAAGGTGTATGTAATGACGATGATACCAAGCAGTAACCTTAAATTTACATTGAGTCAATTTAATGGAAATGCAGCAGTTTCATCGGTTAAGTATTGGAATGGAGCTTTTACTGCGGTAAGCGGCTATGTTGATGCAACACTACTTGCAGGAGCAACATTTGGGCAAAATGGGAGTATGAGTTGGACAGCACCAAGTGACGAGCTGCCAAGCTACATGTTTGGTAGGAGTGGATTTTGGTATGAGATTACAGTAAGCGCTGCCCTTGATGCTGGTGTTTGGGTTCAGGAATGTGTATTTGACAGCACATGGCAAACCCTGCAAAATGTGTGGGATGGGGTGTTGGTTGATGCGGTGGAGGTATTGATATATGACCAAAGTGCATCAAATTATCTGGTATTTGATTCGGGTGCAGTTAGTTTTGCGACATTTGATTACACCACCGATAAGATATATATTGCAGGGGTTAGCCGATATGCAGGGATTTATGTTGATGTAGGTGCAACACCCAACACAGCAGCATCTACCATTGCTTCACTGAAAGTGTGGGATGGAAGTGTGTTTACTGCAGTGAGTGGATTGGTAGATGGAAGTGATGGCTTTAGAAAGAATGGCTGGGTAACTTGGAATAGAGCGACTTCTCCTGTCTCACAACCATCACAATTCAATGACTCGGTGTATTATGGTTATTGGATTGAGATTACCATTGGGGCAGCTAATGTAGTTGCAACTACTAATATTGGAGTGCAGACTGTTCCATACCACACACTGGTTGACTTTGGGACAAAGGGTCTGGTTAATGTGGCATGGAAAAATAGGATGGGGTATGTATTTGACAAGTTTCCTAATACAATTAACTTCACTGCTAAAGACCGACCAATGACTCTAAATGGAAGTGATTTTGGAATTATTGAAGCAGGGGATGGAAGGAGTTATGCAATATTGTGTATAAGGAAGTTTTATAATGAGTTACTGGTGTGGCAGGAAGAGCGGGGTGTGGAGGGTGGATGTCTTACTTTGGTTGAGGGATATAGCCCAACTACATTTGCAAAGTTGGTTTTAAGTAGTAGAATTGGAATATTGAATAGTAAGTGTGCTGCTGTTATAGAGGGGGTATCAGTAAAAACAACGACTGTTGATTTATTGAAAACGGTCGCATTTTGGCTCTCCCACTTTGGTGTGTTTATGACTGATGGTAAGTCGGTCATTTTAGTGAGCCAGGATATTCAAAATTACTTTGACCCAACCAAAGCAGAGTGTATTAGACGAGGGTATGAGGATAAGATGTGGCTTGCACATGATAGTGCTGAGAATGTATTGAGATTGGGATTGGTGAGTGGGGGTTCGGCAACTGTGCCAAATATATTCCCTGTTTATGACATAGTTGATGGCACTTGGAGTTTTGATGTGCTTGGACAGGCATTAACCACAGTGGTAGAGATGGAGGCGGGGAGTGGTAATGCAATGACTCTACAAGTGGGTGGGGGAGCGGGTGATGGGTTTGTGTATGTTTTAAACAGTGGGTATGATGATGTAGCAATTCCAATTACCGCTGCCGTTGGTATTGAGGTTAGTGGGCAAGGCAGGCGATTACAATTAAAACGAGAAATAGTGCGCTTGGGAAGTCAATCACAGGGTGTGCTTGAAAGGCAGCTTGCGCTGGATGGTGATAGTGATTATGGATTGGTGCACTATTTACCCATGCCAGCCGCAACATTAACAGGGACATATAGGAGGCATTCTATTCAAAGTGCAATCAAGGCACATCATTTATCCCTGAAATACTTAAATCAGGATTTGGGTGATAGTTTTAAATTACAGGATGTTTCACTGATTGCATCACTGGTGGAGGATAATGTATGAGGGATAGTGGGAAGATACCTTATCGTGAGGATAATGATTATATTACAATGATGTATAGGTCATTAACAAGAAGGGAAGTGCCTATTCAGTTCCCCTACGCAGCATTTGCTAAACCATATTTAGCGGGGAGTTATGCTGAGATGCAGTATTATTTCCCACAAAGACAGATAAATCTAACATTGGATGGTAAGCCGATTTTATCAAGATTGAGAGGGTGATATGGGTTGGTTGAGTGATAGTTTTAATACAAGTGATTGGAACTCGCCTCGGGATTGGATTAAGCGTGGCAATGAAGCTATTTATGGTCAAGAAATGCCAAGAGAAACTCGTGAACGGTATGAAGCATGGCTTGCTAATAAAGAGGCAGAAAGACAGGCAGAATATAATAAATGGACATCTCTTAATTATACACCAAATACAGAGTTTGATAAAGCGGCACCTGATTGGGCAGCAATGCTTGGTTCGCCAGAACAGAGAGATGTTAGGGGAGAGGAAAGCAGTTATTTAACGCAATTAAGCGGTCTTTACAATCCCGCAGAACAGATGGTTGAGCGTGCACGTTTTACTGGTAGAGATACAGGAGATTGGAGTGAGCAGGCAATGCAGCAGTATGCACTTGGAAGGGCACCTGGATTAAAAGAGGAGAATTATGCTGACCTAACCAATTTACAGAGCCAGCTTATGAACTCCTATCTTTCTTGGATTGCAAAATCACAACAGCCTAATAATACAGATTTGGCCGCACAGCTTGGCGTTAGTCTTGATGAGTTAAGTGAAATATCACATATGAGACCGGTGGCGTGGAATACACAAATAGCCGCAAGTGCTCCTACAATAGAGCAGCTATTATCAGGATGGGGAAGTCGGTATGTTGAAAGTGAGGCGGAGATAAATAGACAATTAGCAGAATTAGCAAAATCAACTCCTCAAGGTGCTGATACACAATATCCAGTAGATGATGAATTGTCATCATTATTAGGTGCTTATGCTGAATTATATAGAGACGCTTTCCGCCCATCTGCGGTTGCTGTTGACCAAAACATCACACAGCCAATGGGTGCATCACCTTCTCCATACTTCACACCTCAACAGCGTATGGGAGGTTATGGTAACTGGGGCTTATACGGCAGTTATAGTGGAGGCTCTTACGATGGTGGTGATGATGACTATATTGGGGTTGAATATGAAATACCTTATTGATAGGAGGTTTTTATGCCACAGTTTGGAAGCACTTTAGCACCAGCAACACCCTATACACCTATACCGTATGATATGTCAAAGCTGATGAGTTATGCACAGCAGGCTTCATCTGCTCCCCTACGCAAAGCTCGGAGGGGGTTGCAGGGTGCGCTTTTGCAAGCACAGGGACAGGAGAACCCAGCTATCGCAGCAATGATGTTGAGAGAGGCGTTAAGTGGGCATGGTGGGGCGATAGGTGAGGCAATGGCAGCGGGGCAGAAAACAGGAGCGGAAATATATGGACAAGAATATCAGGGTGCTTCTGAAGCAGCAAAAGCGAGTTGGCTTGAGAATGTAACAAGGGAAAGGTCACAGTGGCAGAGTGATGTAGAAACGGCATATAATCAATATGCGCTCAATCGGCAGTTAGCTTCACAAGAAGATATTGCAAGGAAGAGTAGAAAAAGGCAGGATATTGGGTATGGGGTTCAAGGTGCGGGGATATTATCACAACTACTTGCTGCTTATATGGCCGAAAAGGGTGCACATAAAAGGGCGTTGTATGGGCGGGGGTATTCACCAGAAGTAGCACCTACAGGTATGACGCCCCCTCCACGGTCTCGTGGAGTTGATACATTATTTAAGTGGTTGGGACCAAATTGGGGTAATCGTTCTATGGACTATAATCCAAACAAAGACTATTCTTTGAACTACCGACCACTCAGAGCGAATGATGACTATTTGGGTGCATCATATTAGTCGGATTAGGAGGAGATAATGCCAAAACTAATAAGAAGCAGAGCAGAAATAGAGCAGCAAAAACGAGAGGAAGATGAAAGAGAGCAGGAAGCTGCTAATCGCCTCAATCCCAGGGGTCGTGCTCCTGGCACTTTTATACCAGGTATTGGAGAGGTGTTTCTTAAGCAAAGTCCACGAGACTCTACTATTAGTAATTTATATAACGCATTTAGGGAAGATGAAGCAAGAAGGATGAGGTTACCTGACCGCTCATTATCAACTGCTTATCCTCCATCTCCAACTACACCTCCGCCCATGTTACAAGCTGTGGGTGTTAATAAACCCCTAACTATTCCAGGTGGTGGTGAGGATAGTAGATTAGGGTTGCTGACAAAAATAGAAGAGATGAGGAGGATGAAGCAGAGTGATGTGCAGAGGTTGATACAGGGTATATCACAAGAACCGTGGAGTGATGAGGAAAAGCAGTTAACATTTATTGATGCAATGAAAATGTTGGAGGGGAGTGATAGATATTTAATTCCAGAGCTTGAAGCATACAAAGCAACACAGGCGGAGAGGGTAGCTGGGATGCAGGTAGGTGGACAAGAGAGGGTGGCAAAAATAGGCGCACAAGCTAAAGAGGCAAAACCTGAAATTGAGTTGAAGGATAGAATGGCTGCGATACAGAAGCATATAGAAATGCTGATGAACTCAGGACTTAGCAAAGACCATCCTGAAGTGCAAAAGTGGATAAAGGAGCTTGATGCCCTGGAAGCACCGTGGAAGTTGGGACAAAAACCAAAAAAATCTATGCTTGATAACCGAATAAACAAGTTACTCTCACCTCAAAGGTAGTAAGTCTAACAAATAGACTTGATAGTATATAATATGACATTAGACGAGTTTAAATACAGACTTGAAAATTCATCAGCTTCCACCGAAGCTAAAAGGGAAGCGGTTCGCCTATATTTTGATGATATGACGACCGAGTCTACACATTGGCCACAGTTGGATGATGAGCAAAAGCGGGTGGTATTTGAAGATTTTAGTAGGGAGATGGAGGGTGTTTATAACCCACCACCAGGGGTAGGTGGGCAATTTGTGGAGGGTTTAAGAGGCGGTGTTGGAGATGTGGCTGATATGGTGGGAACATTGACAGGGCTTGTTCCTGTTGTTGGAGAAACTTCAAAGGAAGGGTGGAGGGGAATAGCGGAAGCGGTGAGGGGTGAACAGCATGACCCAACCTCTCTACTACAAACAATAGCAAAGACGGCAGGTGAGTGGACACCAATGTTGCCTGTTTATGGAGCAACTTTTGCTGCTGCAGCACCGATAAAAGGGGTAGTGGCTGGAAGTAAGGCAATTCAAGCTGCATCTCCATTTATAAGAAAGGCAGTGCCTGCATTAGCCGCTGAAGCTACTGCATTTGCTGGGATTGGAGCCTTGCAAGGAGGTAAAGAAGGTGTTGAGGGGGCATTAAAAGGAGCGGCAAGTGGAGCAGTAGCCGCTGTTCCATTTGTGTTTTCAAGACTACCAGCAAGTGTGCTTGCGAGAATGGCAAGTATGGGTACAACTGGTGTGGGGTTAAGTGCGGCAGGTGGGGGGAGTAGGGATGAGATAATTGCGGGTGGGGTGTTGATGGGGATATTGGGTGGGTTATCTCCACAGTTGAGGGAGCAGGTGCTAAAATCTAAATTATCAACTAAAGAAGCACTTAAAAAAGCTGGTGTTACAGAGGAAGCACAAAAAGCGTTAATGCAGGGAGCGTTGATAACACCACCTCCCGAAGGGTCTGTAAAAGCTCCCAGAAAGCCTGTTGAAACTGAAATAATTGAAACTCCCACTGGTCAAAAGGTAGTCCCTGTTGATGCGTTTAATAGGGGTATTAAGGATACACAGACAGCGATTGTGAAAGAAGCACAGCAGCAGGGGATTAGTGAGGAGGAGTATCTACATAAAATATGGAAAGCTCCACCTACCATAAAAACAACCGAAACGACTAAACCAATTATAAGTGAACCAAAGGTGAGGGCAGCAGAGCCAGCTATAAAACCTGTTGTAGATGAACTTGCTCAAGCACATTCATATTTCCGCAAGTGGTTTCCGTATGTAAATGAGAAGGATATAAGTGATGGGTTAGTGCGTTCTTACTGGGAAAAATCACAGGGTGGTAAATTATCACCCGAAGAGGCCACACTAAAAGGTAAAACTGCGATAGATATAGGGGACAGAAGGAGCAATGTTAGTCAGCGAGAAGAGGTCAACAAAGTTGCTAATGTGACGATGGCAAAAACAGTGGGTGTTGATTATAGATTAGGAGAGGTAAAGTGGGAAGATAAGCCGATGAAGAGTGGTGAGTGGCTGAAAAAATCGGCAAGCAGGATTGATAAGTTGAAGCAGTTTATTAACTGCCTGGGGACAGCATGACAAAAGAGAATGTGGTATATGAAGAAGAGGTTTTGGAACACCCTATTTATGAACAGATTAGAATTGAGCAAAAAAGGGTGGAGTTATTAACAGAGCAGAATAAGTTGCTCAAACAATCTGTTGAGCAGACCAACGCTGCGTTGGTTAAAATTAAAGAAGCAATTCTTATGAAAGAAGATACACCTAAGTGGGTTATGGAGTTGTTTGTAAAAATACAGAAGGTGATGGACAATTTGGTGGAGGTAGTTAATAAACCACAGGCAGAGGTTAGGGTGGAAAATGTGATTGCAAAAGAGGAGAGAGTGCTGGAGAGGTGGGAGTTTGAGATAAGAGATGAGGGTGGTAATGTGACTAAAACCATAACAGCGGTGGAGAAGCAAATGGAGGTGAGAGTAAATGGCTGACAATATAGTTCTTAATACAGGTAGTGGTGGAGATACTGCGGGGGCGGATGATATAGGTGGAGTTAAATTTCAGCGCATTAAGCTCATTCATGGTGCAGATGGAACTAATGATGGAGATGTATCGTCTGTAAATCCCCTGCCGATTAACTACACCAAGAGTGCAACGGTAATTGATACCTATACGACTCCTCTTGGAATAGGTGGGTCTTATACTTCGCCTGCCCTTGACCATTCCATAAATGGAGCATATGTTACACACTTTATCTTTGCCAATGTTGACGGCACACATTATGCAGAGGAAAGCGCAGATGGCTCTACAAACTGGCAAATTGTAGATACTGAAGCTGTTACAGGTGGAACAGTTTTAAGGGAGTCTCATCAATCGGTAGCTCGTTATTCAAGGGCGAGGTTTGTTAATGGTGGAACTGCTCAGGCAACTTTCATTCATCAGGTTATCCAGAAGCATATTGGACAAGATGAGTATATTAAAATAAGCGATAGCCAGAACACTGTAGATACTGAACTACCAGCCGCTGCGGCTCTTGGTGATGGTGTGGGCAATCCAACAACACCGATGATAGGTGCTTGTGTGCTTGTGTATAACGGCAGCACTTATAGTAGGGTGGGAGGTGATGCTGCTTCTGGTATGGAGATACAGGTTTTGGGTTGGGATGCTGGTGTTATAGCTTTAATTCAAGGGGCAAATGCACATGACGCAGCAACAAGTGGAAACCCTATTTTAGGCGGTGGTAACGCATCTGCGGCTTTTCCGTCAGAAGTAAGTGCTGATGGAGATGCAGTCAAGAATTGGAGTGATAGAATAGGGAGGCAAATAGTATCTCCTCACGCCCCGCCTAATGTAGCAAGTGCTACACGAGGCCCAAGTTATGTAACACTTACCACAACAAGCAATGTTGCTATTGTAGCTGCACCAGGTGCGGGGCAGAGTATTTATGTTACTGAAATAATGGCAGGTAATGCCTCTGCTGTCTTGACAAAGTTACTCTTAAAAGATGGGACTTCTACAAAAATGCAGCAGGTTCTTGCCGCATCGGGAGGAGGTTTTGTTTTTAAGTTTGACCCTGCGTGGAAAATAACCGCTAATACAGCGTTAAATGGAGCTTTAAGTGTCGGTGTAACCGATGTAGATGTTTCTGTCCACTTTTTTGTAGCACCGTAAAAGGAGGTAGTAAAATGAGCAATGTAGATAATATAGCAAGTCATTTGATGGAACTTGGGAGGATTGGCAGGAATATGCCGCCTTCATGGGATAAGGCAATGGTTTCCATACCTGTAATGAGTTTGGATGGTGAGGGATATGTGGGAAAGGTGCTTCCAGGTAAGGGGTTGTATTTGGATATGGATTTAAAATATCTTGGTATTACAAAACCCCTGCCAAATGTATTTCAGAGGACAATTGTTCGGCGGTTGGTAGAACTTATAGGTAATGAGGTTGGTGCAATTACCGCCTATGATGGAATTATCAATGCAAGGGGGGGAGGGCTTTCTCAGGATATATCCCTATCAAAAACATCTATAACCACAGTTGCAAATGCATACTCATCCTTATTTAGAGCATCAGGCTCACCGCCAAATGTGGGGACTTATACCAATATTCCAGGTGGGGCTGTTATGATAAATACCAATGTAGGTGCTTGGTCGCTTGGATTATCTAATCCAGGTGGGAGCAATAAGAAGTATTTAATAACACTTGGTTTTACCCATGCTGCAACGGTTAATATGATTATTCTCCACGATTTACTTGTGGCTGCTGGGAATATAGGAATTTCCACTTCTCCAGTTACAATCAATTCCGCTGCTCTTACAAGATACACAACAGGTGCGGGAGTTTTGATGACTTTTGAGATTACAACAGCATTATCTGCAACTGCCTCTAATATAACGGTTACTTATACCAATCAGGCAGGAACTGGCAGCAGGTCAACTGGTGCTATTCCAATAACTACAAGTGCTATTGTTTACCGATTGCAACCAGTAGAACTTGGTCCTTATATGCGGTTACAAACTGGAGATTATGGGGTTCGGTCTGTTGAGTCTATAGTAGCTTCAGCAAATAACACAGGTATTCTGGCGCTTAATTTATATTATCCACTCGCTTTTATTCCAGGTGTTGCTGCTAATCTCTATATTGAGCGGGACTCTACTATTCAAGTGGATGGAATTGCAGAAATTACAACAGCAGCGGGGGTGCTTGGTTGTTTAAGTGCCTATGTGCTTGCAAATACTACAAGCACTGGTGTTGGAACTTATTTTATGAGAACTTGTGAGGGATAAAAATGGCACTAATGACAACTAATCCCACCCTTGCTTCCCCTGTTGTGAATGTTACCTTTCAGGGTATTTTTGTTCTCAATATTCAAGGTGCGGGTTTTATAGTTTCGCAAATCTGTGCTATGAGCTTTCGTCAAAGATGGCGTGCTAAAAGCACTTCTGCTTCTGGATTTAGGCGGGATTTCACTTCGCAAACAGATAAGAAAATTCCGTGGACAGTGAAGGATTATGTAGCTCCTCCAAGTGGTCAACTTTCTTCATTTATAACTCTAACAGGGGTGGGTATATGACACTTTTAATGCTGATGAATTTAGGCTTTGCAGGTGGTGGGGCTGCTGTAACTGATGTATTTTTTGAGAATAAACAATCTATTGAGGTAGGGATGAAGGCGCAGACGGCAAGTGAGATGGGAGGTGTGCTTTGCGAATAGTAAGTGGGTCAACTACTGAATATATCTATTTTGTAGCGGTTGATGCTACCGACCTAAAAACAAGAGAGACTGGGTTATCAGGATTTACAGTATATCGGAGTCGTAATAATGGTGCAGCTACAGCATATACCACACCAACAGTAAGTGAAATAAGTGCAGCCAATATGCCAGGAGTTTATACGTTATTGGTTGATGAAGATACTACAATCGGAGCGGGTAATGATAGTGAGGAGTATTGTGTGCATATAACACAAGCATCTATGGCACCTGTTACGAGGAGTGTTGAATTATATAGAGCTAAAGCAACATTAGGAACGACTATAGCAACAGCCAATATAGATGCTACTATTAGCTCCCGTCTTGCAACTGCTGGTTATACTGCTCCAGATAACGGCACTATAGCAACAATTCAAACAGATACCAATGATATACAAAGTAGATTGCCTGCAGCGTTGGTGGCAGGGAAGATGGATGGTAGTGTTGGAGCGTATCAAGCTGGTCAAACACCCGCAGATTCAGTGTTAGTTACCCCAGCCAATAAGCTGGCTACAGATGGAAGTGGATATGTAACTGAGGTTAATGTGGATGGGGTCAAGAAAAATGCAGCACTCAGCAACTTTGAATTTTTGATGGTAGATGCAACCGATGGCTACACTGAAGAAACAGGGCTGAGTGTAACTGCACAGAGAAGTATAGATGGTGGAGCATTTGCAGCCTGCGCTAATGCAGTTAGCGAGGTGGGGAATGGGATTTATAAAATCAATCTTGCAGCGACGGATTTAAACGGTGATGTGATAACACTGAGATTTAGCGCAGCAGGTGCAAGAACACGATACATTACTATTAAGACAAACCAATAAAATGAGGATAGATTGGCAGTATGATTTATATTCCAGTGATGATTTTATCAGCTATAATGATAGCAATTTCATTGCGTCATTTCCTGCTATCTGGAATAGTCTGGGGATTGAGCGGGAGTGGTTACAATATGAGGAGTGGATTACAGCTGAAACAGCAGCTATGCTTCAACCAAGACGAGTAGTTAGAGTTATGGGGAGAAAAAAGCGGTTTGAGGATGATGAGGTGATGAATATTATACTCGCATTTTTGCATACAAGAAGGAGGCACTGATGGGTGACTTTTACAAGTGCTTGGATATGGTGTTTCCAAAACCTGCTGAAAAGGGGAAAGCGTATCCTGATAAAGAGATTAGGGATTTTTTATCTACCGAACACATGAAAAAGTATAAGAACAATCCCAACGCTTCAGAGGGTGAAAGGAACGCTCGCCTTATAAGCGATTTCGGGCGGTTGGTGAGGATGGAGGAAGGTGCACGAACACAAATGCTTGAACAAGCGGTGAAGATGATGGGAGAAGTCCCACAGGCGGTTGTAACTCCTGAGCAGAGGCAGTGGATATTTCAAAGGATGGTTAAGAATGAGGGTTTTAGTGAGAATGAGGTTGGTGTAACAAAGCAGATGTTTGATGATGTTGTGGGCGAACATAAGTTTAAAGGAGTTAGGGTGGAGGGTGACCCATACGCTTTGCGTGAATACGGTAAGGGAAATGCGCCCGATTCTATTGAAGGTGTGGGTGAAGGACAGCCGCTGGATGTTAAAAAAGGTGCTGTCTTTTATTTTAAGATGACAACAGACCCAGATGGTTTAGCAAAGTTGGGACTTCCAGGTGCTGGTGGGGTTGGTAAATTATCAACTCGTGAGGTGATGTATCCTTTCCCTGCTTCCATTAAAGTTATAGTTGACTCAAAAGCATATGACCGATTGTTTGCTGAGGGCACACCAACGCTTGAACAAGTTGTGGACCTACCTGAGTTGTTTAAAGTAACCCCAAGATTACGTTCTGCACCTATTATAAGAGATGTTAAAGCTCCAAACAACGGAACATATGACCCTAATACAAATACCATACACATCAGAGAGAGCGCTTCCTTGAAAGATGTTGTTGAGGTGTTTGTGCATGAGGGGGTGCATGGACATGATTTTTCCAGCAGTTTTCTTTCTTATGGTAGTTCACCAAAACACATGGGCGAGGGGTTGTTTTTTAATATAGATACGATGTTGGCTGATGCCATAAAGAATCATAAGTATTGGTTATCACAATCAATAGATGTAAACAACCGCACTCAGATGATAGCACGAGCTTACTCTGTGAAAGAGCTTGTCACAATGCAAGAGAATAATGCAAATGCGTGGCTTGCGTTTACGAGAGACCCAGAGCTGGGAGCGTTGTTTGCTTATTTAAAGGAGGCAGGTGAAAAGAGGTCACAGAGAGCAGTAAAATCACTTACTCCTTTTGAACCCAATGAAAGTTTTTTTGTGCTGGAAAACCAAGCAGATAGTTTATACGACCTATATCATTTAAAAAGCAATAAAGAGGTTTCATTATCTATATCTCCCCCAGAAACACCTAAAGAGGTTGATGTATATGCGAGAAAGGTGTGGAATATGTTGCCCTGGCTTGCTAATAAAGTTGGGATTATGCCAAAAATTATGGTAGAGGCAAGGGATGTGAATAGGCTGCAGCACTTGTTCATGTTCCCAGAAACAGCAGCTAAAAAGTTTGGAGAAGTTGCGGGGTTTAAAGATTTTGTAAATGCGAATTTAAAGCACAGACAGTTGTGGATTTCAAAAGCGTTTGTTGAAAGTGAGCATTACAACAATTTAATGCGGAGGCAAAAACCAGAAGAGGTGGTTAAGGGATTGTGGTGGTATGCAAAGATTGGAAATGAGGGTGGGAAAATACCACCCGAATTTTATAAAGAGGCAGTTGGTGTTAGGAGGGTGTATGAGATTGCAGACCGAGCGATGAAGAAAGTGAGGGAGGAGTATGTTAAAGAGAAGCAGAATGAGTTGGTGGAAATTGCCAAAAATAGAAAACAGCTTGATGCCATACCTCTCATTAGAGAATTAAAGGCAGATAAGATTAGGGATGAGAAGATAAGGTTTGAGGTGGAGAGGTTAAAAGAAATTGGAGATGTGATGAATTACATGCCTCAGGTGAGACAGGGGAAGTGGACGGTGGGTATTGGTGATAGTGAGGGGAAGAGTTATTATGATGAGGCATTTGATTCCACCTATCAAGCAGCAGTCTTCAAGCGGAGGTTGGAGCAATCACTAATAAGTGGGGATTATGCACCAATTAGGGAGTGGTTTGGAAAGTTGGATAGAGAAATACCAGGTAATTATTTGGCAGAACTTAATACCAAAAGAGGTGAGTTAAGGGTGTATGTTAGAGAAAATAAGGCATTACCTCCAGAAGCTGGCTTTGATGTTCCACTAACAAAAAGCTTTGCAATTATAAAAGAGATAGCACAAAAAGGTGGTTATGATAAGGCGGAGTTTGAGGAAGCACTTTTGGGCGATATGATGGAGTGGCAGTATCAGCAGGGGTTTAAAAGGCATCAATTACAAAGGCAGAAGGTGGGTGGTGAGTGGATACCAGGGTATGAGGTTGACCCACTGAAGGTGCACAAATCATTAGGTGAGTATATACAGGGTAGTTATTATGCAAAGGGTAAGATGGTGGCAGCAAGGGAGATGGCAAAGGGGATGGCAGAGGTGGTAACACAAAAACCATATAGGACAGAGCTAATTAAGTGGATGCAAGAATATGCAGATAAAACAATGTCACCAGCCCTTGAGGGAGAGAGATACGCCAGATTTCTTGCTCGTTATTTTTTATTTGGGAAGGTGGTTAGTGTGTTGAGAAATGCAACACAGAATTTTATTAGTGGAGCGGCAGCTTACATTCACAATGAAATACCGCTCAGGGAGCTGTGGAAGGCGATGATGGATGTTCCACTTAAACGAGTGTCATTCCTTGAAAAGAGAGCACTTTCTAATTTATTTTTGGAGGGTGAGGGGCAAGCACTAATGCTGGAAGAGATGTGGGGAGGTAAGTTATCAAGCAAAAAAATGTGGGATATTGGGCTAATACCCTTCCAAGCAGTGGAGGTTTATGTAAATAGATTACCAGCTTTTCTTGGTGCATTTCGCCACTTCTACAAAGAAACCAAGCATTTTGAGATGAGTTTTGATAAAGCACTGGAGGTTATGAGGGAAGGCCATTATCTTGCAAGTCGCTTTAATAGACCGATGATTATTAACAATAATACTGGTAGAATTGCTACCTCACTCCAAACATTCACCATGCACTATTTAAAGCAGGCTAAACATTATTTGGATGAGGGGGATTATAAAGCATTTGTTTATTTACTTGGTATGCCAATGGTGCTTG